>JAAUYD010139750.1_pt1 | contig 16040 bp, 13 predicted proteins | sample 7278101 | NCBI WGS metagenome assembly JAAUYD01 (sample SAMN14350128, study PRJNA611818) | marine sediment metagenome | isolation source: surface marine sediment (0.6m) | place: French Polynesia: Moorea | collected 2018-08 | reverse complement strand
GTTGGGTAGAACGAAGTGAAACCCAACTGGGTGTACGGAAAATGTTGGGTTTCGTTCCTCAACCCAACCTACAATTGATACTAATTTTGGGTTTGAAAACAGTCCCTAGGCTTGCTCGCTTCCTGATAGCAGGGAGTGAGACGCTCCCACTACAATTGTTTGCTTATCAAAACGAATGAAATGCAATACTAGATAACAGCCCCCGGATTTATCCATGAAGAAAAACAAACAGTTTTGTCATTGTTTCATTAGCCCTTCGATTAAACGATGGGGCAATCATTCTAAATTCTTCATTCTAAATTCTAAATTCTAATAAATCATCATGTCATCAGCCATTGACAGCAAAGATATAGCAGCCATTGAAGCTGCACAAACAGGAGTTGCATTATATGATCGCACTCACTGGGGAAGGATTAAAATAGCAGATGATGACCGTCTGCGATTTTTACATAACCAAAGTACCAATGATTTCCTCAACTTGCAACCGGGACAAGGTTGCGATACGGTATTTGTCACATCCACTGCCCGCACTATTGATTTAGTTACAGCTTATGTGCGAGATGATGCGGTGATTCTTTTGGTATCCCCCCAACGCCGTCAAGCACTAATGGAATGGATGGATAAGTATATCTTTTTCTCTGATAAGGTCAAGCTCAGTGATATTACTGAATTTACTGTCACCTTTAACTTAATTGGCTCTGGTAGTGATGCGGTGGTGGAAAAGCTGGGAGGGGGAGAACTAATTGGCAAACCATATGGCACTCACCAAGTTGTTTCTCTGCCATCGGTGGAAGGGTTGCGGATTGCGGTGGGTAATGGTTTGGCTGCTCCTGGATATACCCTGATGTTTCCTATTACCGATAAGGATACTGTACGGGAAATCATCTTAGAATCCGGTGCAGTGGAAATGAGCGATCGCGCTTGGGATATGTTACGTATTTTACAAGGGCGACCTGTACCAGATCAGGAATTAACGGATGATTATAATCCCCTGGAAGTTGGTTTATGGCAGACGATTTCTTTCAATAAAGGTTGTTACATTGGACAAGAAACTATTGCCCGTCTCAATACTTATAAAGGGGTAAAACAAAACCTTTGGGGGGTTCGTCTCACAGCTCCGGCAACACCAGGAACTTTAATTACCATTGGAGAAGAGAAGGTAGGTAAACTTACGAGTTATACTCCTACTGTGGATGGTTATTTTGGACTTGGTTATATTCGTACTAAAGCCGGTGGTGTCGGTTTACAAGTCCAAGTAGGAGATGTTGAGGGTGAAATTGTCGCAGTACCCTTTGTCTCTCATCAGTACCCAGATTTATGATATTTTTGACCCACTCTAAACCTCAGCATAACAAAAGCGGATATCCCTCTCCTTAATAAGGATACTGATGGCGAATCAGAGGTATCTCCCTTTTGAGAGTGGGGGAGTGGGAAAGTGGGGGAGTGGGAGAGTGGGAGAGTGGGGGAGTGGGTGAAGTAAGTGAATAAGGAGAGGGGCAGGGGGTGAGGTAAGTGTCTGTATTGCGTTCAAAATGGAATAAAAATTGCATCCTCCCTATCCCATCCCCTACCTTGACAAAAGTCATCAATCCAAGAAGCTAAATTAAAATGCTTTTTCTTCTGAGAAGATACATCTTCTTCGTTTTCGTTATTATCGTTTTCTAACTCCGGTGAATTTTCTAATTTGCTGGATTCCCCAGAGTAATTTTCCATAGCTAGTGAGGGTACACAGATTGTTTCCCCTAATGTGTATGCAGGAGATTCCACTTGTGAGGGTTGCTGAACATTGCTCAATGTTGGTGGTGGCTGGTGAAAAATCCCTGTCCTCTCATCCAACATAAAGCTATGTAAAGGTACGGATTGAGGAACTTTTTCTGTGAGTGGTTCGGCTGGTGGGGAAATAGGGTACTCACTTACAGTCGCCACTGCTTGAGTAACTCTGGTTGGTAAATGTATAGGCGTGGCGAACTCTTCTACAGTAGATTTGACTGTGGTATTACCTTGGTTTACTAATACTCCTACTGTTTCTGCTTCTTCCCAGCCAAAGCCTGATAAAGGTTTATCTAACTGTTCTACTGCTATTGAAGATGATATTGGCTGGTTAATAACCTCCTCATCTGCAACCATAGTCATCAATTGGATATTTTGTGTAGCTGGTTGCTCGTCAGCTATTTGAGGATGGGAAATATGCCCATTATCTGCTTGCCTATCATAAACTAAATCTTGCCATAACGATCGCTCATCCCTATCAGTATTATGATATTGATTGGAATCAACTAAATGTAACTGTTGTTCAGGGTTAAAATTAAGTCCTAAAGCGGAAATAATTTGATCTGGATTATTACTGAGTTCTAAAATAAAGGGGAATGCTTGTTCTAGTTGTGGTTCTAAAATGGATAAAGCAGCCAAAATAAAGCCAGAAGAAGGACGGCGCTCGCCATCATAAGTACCCCATATCCGCATTTTTACCAACCAAGATTGATTTTTATGGTAGTAATTTAACCACTTTAGCTTTAAGGATTGGCGCAGCTCCTGAATATTCATGATATAGTTCATTGAAGTTAACAAAATGTATCTCTAAAACCGTTAATTTAAGTTAGTCTCGCGAACATTACCCACAACCAAACAAAAAAATTATCCATCACTCCTTCACTCCATCACTCCTTCCCTCCTTCCCTCCATCACTCCTTCCCTCCATCACTCCATCACTCCTTCCCTCCTTCCCTCCATCACCCCTTCCCTCCTTCCTACCGTCCAATAAATGACGTGCAACTATCAGGGTTACAGAACTGGGAAGTACACCACTATACCAAACAGTATCTGGCAATACCAGCACCATTGGACCATTACCACAGTGTCCCAAACAGCCAGAAGCCATTATTTTAACTCCAGGGATAGATAATGCTTCAAAAGCTGCTAACACATCAACAGCACCCTGTTTACGGCAAGTCCGATTTTGGCAAATGCGGACACATTTATGGTTTGATATGATAGTCATCCGATTGTGGATTAATTGTACAGAGAAATCAGTTTGTTATGTGGCATCAAAAAATTGTTGCTCGTGCTTCCCAGATAACCGAGTAATTAGGGCTTGCATCAAAAAGTCCCTTGGTGGGGCTAGGCAACAGGCAACAGGCAACAAGCAACAGTTTCAGCCTTATTGTTGACAATTTTTTGGAATCCAAAAAATTGGAAATGCAAAGTTTTTCAGCCTTATATCCCTATTCTCTTGGACTTTTTGATGCAAAAACAGCCTGAGGTACTTACAAAATAAGAGTTTTCAAGTTATTCAGCAGAACCTAATTACGCCCTTGATGATTCATAATTAATTCAGGGTGCAAGCTCCTCAATTCATTGATGAACAAAGTGTAATCAAATAGGGGTATGGGACAATAACGTTAAGTTTGTTAAGAGTTCCCTACCCCCACAATCATGACTTTTACAACTAACACTGCCCTACGGGAACAGCAAACCCTAATTAACGTGAGTTCGGAGTTCGGAGTTAAAATTTATCTGAGTTCTGTCAAACTCACACTGATTTACTAAGTTTAGGTTAATTGTTGAGTTTATTCTCAACTATTTGGGAAGTGATTCCTCACTTGAATTGTACAAATCCTTGATTAATAAGGGTTTTAGCATCAAAATTTCGTCGAACTCACGTCTAATTAGGGTCTGTTGAATAAGTATAAAGCATTGATAAATCAATGCTTTTGGGCTATTTTTTGGTCAAGGGCGTGTAAGGGAATTAGGATTTTCAACCTCAAATCCTTGCATCTGGTATTTTTTGCGGGTAAAAAAAATAGAAACCCATAGGCTTTAACTATTGCCTATTCCCTATTTCCTATTCCCTACTTCCACAATCATGACTTTTTGATGCAAGCCCTAATTATGAATTATGAATTATTTTGACGATAATCCCTTCGATGCCAACCATTCTTGATTAAATAAGCGTGATTGGTAACGAGCGCCACTATCACAAAGAATGGTAACAATAGTATGTCCGGGACCCATTTGTTTAGCAAGGGCGATTGCTGCACCCACATTGATACCAGTAGAACCACCCATAAATAAACCTTCTTCTCTTAGTAATTGATAGACAATACGTACCGCTTCTGTATCATCAATACAGATGGCATCGTCAATAGGCACGCCTTCCATATTGGCTGTAATTCTGCTATTACCAATACCTTCAGTAATGGAACTACCTTCAATTTTTATTTCGCCAGTTTTCACATAGCTGTATAATCCACTTCCCATAGGGTCAGCAACAACACATTTGATTCCTGGTTTTTTTTCTTTCAGGAACATAGATACCCCTGCATAGGTTCCTCCAGTACCAGTAGCAGCTACCCAAGCATCCACCGTACCATCAGTTTGCGCCCAAATTTCTGGTCCAGTGGTTTCGTAATGTGCGAGGCGATTGGCAATATTATCAAACTGGTTTGCCCAAATAGCATTATCCATTTCCGCAGCAATTCTACCGGATAATTTCACATAGTTATTGGGGTTTTTGTAAGGCACTGCGGGAACTGGGCGAACTTCCGCACCCAAAGCCCTCAGAGCATCCATTTTTTCCTGGGATTGAGTCTCAGGGATAATAATCAGGCATTTGTAACCCTTGGCATTACAAATATGTGCTAGTCCAATCCCTGTATTTCCGGCTGTTCCTTCCACCACCGTTCCACCTGGTTTAAGTAAGCCTTTTGCTTCCGCATCCTCAATTATATACAGGGCTGCTCTGTCTTTAACAGAACCACCAGGATTGAGGAATTCAGCTTTAACCAGAATTTCACACCCGGTTTCTTTACTCAAGCTATCTAATCGAATTAGTGGAGTATTACCTACAGTACCAACAAAACCATTTTTAATATCCATATTTCAGTAACCTATGTTCTTTGCCTATAAAATTTTGTCCTATAGCGGAACGAGATGTTCCGAGATGTTCAGTTATCATATCAAGTCCGGATGAATACTTAATAAAACATCACCCGCCTTATTAAGGAGAAGGTAACAGAGGATTGAGATGAGTCAAGCAGGAATTATAAGTAATTAAGCGAATATGATATCAGTGATTATTCCTTCCAAGTGAAGAAACAGTTTCTTTCCCCACCCCTACTCCATCACTCCGGGCGGGGAAACCCCGCCCCTACTCCGAACTCCGAACTCCGAACTCCGAACCCCGAACTCCTTCCCTCCTCTTTTCTTCCGGAATCTCATCACTAATGATTGTTACTACTTTTAGTCTGGAGTTAACAAGGAAATATTACCGTACAACGGGAGAAGGAGGAATGTGACTAGTAATTTTTTGATGGTACAGGCTTCCAGATTTATCTGTTCAGTTATCAGTTAGCCTCCTAGGTTGGAGCTGCGCTAACAGTTTCCCCATAGATAAATCGAGGGGCTTGATACCGATTACTGTTTGGTGAATCCAAAATCTAAAATCTAAAATCCAAAATTGTTTGACTGCTAAAAAGCAATCAATAAGGGATATATTGTATTAGTTTATTAATTTGTTGTATTTACTACCGAGATATTTACGTGAAAGATAACCTTTCTTTAATTGCCGCTGCTGCGGGTGGATTTATGCTTTCGGTCACTTTGGCTAGTATTTTACATGGTGCCCCTGTACCATCATGGCAGGGGAAAGCCCATGTACATTCATCTTCTTCTACGACTTATGCCAGTTCTAGTGCTATTGATACTAAAGAACTGGATTGAGGAGATAAGTAATTGGTTATTGGCATCGATTTGGGGGGAACTGCAATTAAGTTGGGGTGCTTTGCAGTTGATGGTACTTGTATCAAATCTTTAACTGTGCCTACACCCCAACCCGCTACACCAAAGGCGGTTTTGGCGGTGATACTAGATGCGATCGCTCAACTAGATCCTGATAATATGGCTATAGCTATTGGTGTGGGTACTCCTGGTCCTGCGGATGCTGCTGGACGTATTGCTAAAATTGCCATCAACCTTCCCCAATGGCAAGATGTACCCCTAGCAGACTGGTTAGAAGCTGCAACGGGCAAACCGACGGTTGTTGCCAATGATGCCAATTGCGCCGGGTTGGGGGAGGCTTGGTTGGGTGCTGGCCGTTACTGGCAAAATTTTATACTCCTGACTCTGGGGACTGGAGTTGGTGGGGCAATTATCCAACATGGTGAGCTATTTACTGGATTTGGGGGTGCTGCGGGAGAGTTGGGATTAATTACCCTCTATCCTGATGGTCCCATGTGTAACAGTGGTAACCAAGGTTCTTTGGAACAATATGTATCTGCGATCGCAATTCGTCGGCGTACTGGCAGAGAACCCTCACAATTAGGGGCTTTGGCACGACAGGGAGATACCGAAGCCCTAGCTTTTTGGCAAGAATACGGACGGGATTTAGGTGTTGGTTTAACAAGTTTGATTTACGTACTGACACCCCAAGCGATTGTTATTGGTGGTGGTGTGAGTGCTAGTGCTGAGTTCTTTTTACCTACTGCTTGGGTGGAGATTCATCGGCGAGTGATGCCCACATCTCGCTCTGGCTTACAAATTATACCGGCACAGTTAGGTAATTCGGCTGGAATGGTGGGTGCGGCGAAGTTGGCTTTTGGTAAGGCTGTTAGTTGTTAGTTGATGGATGACAGTTGACAGTTGACGGTTGACAGTTGACGGTTGACAGTTGACAGTTGACGGTTGACAGTTTAATTATTTCCCTCCTTCACTCCTTCACTCCTTCACTCCTTCCCTCCTTCCCTCCTCCCCTCCTCTTCCGCCTTCTGCCTGATTTTTTCAGAGAAAGAATATCCAGTGGATTTGTGAATGTAATTCACCACTTGTTCATAGGTATCTGGAGTACTCACGGGATTAATGATAATGGGAATAGTACTATCCGGTAGCCAAAAAGTTATTCTACCGTTGGGTTCATGACAAAAGGAACTAATGGCAGTGAGGTTAATTACATATTCCTTTCTTTCGTAGGGTATTTTTACCCAGTAGGAGTCCTCAAATTCCAATATATTTAGTTGTTGGATATATTCCAGCACCTGTTGATGGTCTTTTAAATTGCTTTGAGGGTTAATAATTATGGGAATGGCAATGTCTGGCAGCCAAAAGGTAATTCTGTCGTTGGGTTCGTGACAAAATGCTGTAACGCGCTCAAAATTAACTATGTATTCTTTTTTCTCATGCAGGATTTTCACCCAGTGTGCCACGAATTTTCCTCAATTACCAAGTTTTTTAGTTGCTCAATATGTGTGTGATGGGCGAGTAGTAAATGCCACCCTGGTAGTTCCTTTCATCACACTTGTGTGACGAAAATACTCATACCCCTTGGGAACATAAACCATCCGTTGGTAAACAAGAGTGTAACAGATGGAAAGGTAAAAAGCTTCTAGAGCAGCGATTTTACAATCCACAATCTTCAATCCAAAATCCAAAATGGTATGAACCCAAACAATATGTATCCTACAACAGACTGATAGATGACTATGATGTTATTTCATTTACAATCCCATGTAATGAAAATTCGTATATTTCTGAACTCTAGCTCTGTCTTAAGATACTTTTACAGGGGTTTGCATACTATGATGATCGTACTCGCGAGCGATCGCAGCGGCAATAAATCCTGTAAATAGGGGATGGGAAGCACTGGGACGAGATTGAAATTCTGGATGGAATTGACAGGCTAAGAAAAATGGATGGTTGGGTAGTTCAATAATTTCCACTAAGCGTCCATCTGGGGATGTGCCACTAATTACGTAGCCAGAATCCGATAATAGTTGACGGTAGGCGTTGTTAAATTCGTAGCGATGGCGGTGGCGTTCGTAAACTACTTCGTTTTCATATAGTTTATGTGCCAAGGTGTTGGGTACAACACGACAAGGATATAAACCTAAACGCATGGTACCGCCCAAATCTACCACATTTTGCTGTTCTGGTAAGAGATTAATTACCGGGTTGTCAGTGTAGGTTTCAAATTCGGCACTATGGGCATCTAGTAATCCAGCTACATTTCTTGCCCACTCAATCACACAGCATTGCATACCTAAGCATAACCCGAAAAAGGGTATTTGGCGATCGCGGGCATATTTAATGGCGGCTATTTTCCCGTCCACCCCACGAATGCCAAAGCCTCCAGGGACAACTATACCATCTACCCCATCCAAGTATTTCTCTGCTGGCTCTGTTTCCAATTTTTCCGAGTTTACCCACCGCAGATGTAAATCTCCATAGGTAGCGATGGCTGCATGGCGCAATGCTTCCACCACAGAGAGGTAGGCATCACTTAAACGCACATACTTGCCGACAATGGCAATTTCAATCCGGTGCTTGGGTGTATACAACCTATCTACCAAGGTTTGCCACTGTTTTAAATCCGGTGGGCATTGTTCCATTTGCAGCAGTTCTAAAGTCTGCTGTGCCAACCCTTCCTTTTCTAAGATTAAGGGTACTTCATAAATACTTTTAGCATCGGGGGAAGTAATGACGCATTCAGGAGACACATCACAAAATTCTGATAACTTTTGTTTCAAAGCTGTGGGTAAATGGCGATCGCACCGACAAACTATAATATCAGGTTGAATGCCAATGGAGCGTAATTCTTTGACAGAATGCTGGGTGGGTTTAGTTTTCATCTCCCCAGCGGAAGCAATCCAAGGTAACAAAGTAACGTGCATATACAACACGTTTTGTCTACCTACATCCTTGCGAAACTGGCGAATTGCTTCTAAAAAGGGCAGGGATTCAATATCTCCTACGGTGCCACCTATTTCAGTAATAACCACATCCGGATTAGTACTATTGGCGACTTTAACAATCCGATCCTTAATTTCATTGGTAATATGAGGGATTACCTGTACCGTACCACCCTCATAATCGCCGCGACGTTCTTTATTAATTACCGCCTGGTAAATAGAGCCAGTGGTAACACTATTCAACCGCGACATATAGGTATCGGTGAAACGTTCGTAATGTCCCAAATCTAGATCGGTTTCCGCGCCATCCTTGGTTACGAATACCTCTCCATGCTGGAAAGGACTCATGGTTCCCGGATCGACATTAATATAGGGATCGAGTTTGAGAATGGAAACAGAATAATTGCGCGATTTGAGTAAACGCCCCAGACTAGCTGCTACAATACCTTTGCCAATACTGGAAACTACACCGCCTGTGACGAAGACAAACTTAGTCATAATATTTTGGATTTCAAGCACCTGCTAATAAATACATCCCGTAATTGTGCCATAGTCAATGTTTTCAAGTAATAGGGATGTTTTCCGAACAAAATTACCAATTGGTAATTTAATCATCTATAGGGAAAGACAGAAATTGAAGGACGGAAAACACAAGGGAAGATATTTTTTTACTAACATCTTGTCTTGTAGTTATTGGGTTTAAATCCCCCTATAATTGCCTTTCGGCTCCTGATGACTGCTTCTTACCTTTCTGAATCTGATTAATTTTTGTAAATTCGTTACAATCATTACTTGTGTGAGAAAACTTTTTGGATTAGCAATATTAGGCTCTATTTTTACTCCCTCCCTAGCCTTGGCTGAAGAAAAATCCCTGTTAGTGGTTTATCCCCGAAACAACCACCAAACCACAGCAGAGAAAATATTTTTCCTTGGTACGGCTCCACCCCAAGCAGAGGTGTCCATCAATGGTAAGACTATTACCCGTAGTAAATCTGGTCATTTTGCCCCCAGTTTCCCTTTACAATTGGGAGAGAACCTGTTTACTGTACGCCATCAAGATCAAACAGTCCAGATAAAAGTAATTAGAAATACTACCCAACCTGTAATTCCCCCAGGTTTAGCCTTTGCTAAAAATTCCTTAACACCGGCAGTTGATATTGCCAGAATGCCGGGGGAACTAATTTGTTTGAGTGCAGTTGCTGCTCCCAATGCAACTGTATCTGTACAGTTAGGCAAACGCAGTATACCCCTGTTACCCCAAACTCAACAAGTACAACTACCCAGTAATTTTGCCGCCCTAACGGGACAAAATCAGCCCATTGTACAGAACAACATTAGTAAATACCAGGGTTGTACTACGGTAGATAGTCCTGGTGAGTTGGGTAAACCCAAGTTTCAACTCACCTTAGACGGAGAAAGTTTCACCCAATCAGGCACTGGCAATATCCAAATCCTCTCCCCACAACAGTTACCAGTTGCTGAAGTTAATGTAGATGCTGGAGTGGCACGCACTGGCCCTAGTACTAATTATTCTAGACTGACACCCCTACCCAAAGGAACCCAAGCAGCAATTACTGGGAAAGAAGGGGAATGGCTGCGCTTAGATTATGGCGCTTGGATTAAAAGCAAAGAAACCCGAATTATATCTAATGTTATCCCACCCCGTTCCATTATTCGCAGTGTGGGTTACAAACAACTTTCCCAGGCGACGGAGATGACATTCCCCCTAGAATCCCCCGTACCTGTCAGCGTTCAACAAGGCAACAAAACCTTCACCCTCACTCTCTACAATACTACCGCCCAAACAGACACCATTCGCACGGATGACGATCCTTTAATTTCTCGCCTAGATTGGCAGCAGGTGACTCCAGGGCAACTAAAATATACCTTTAACCTCAAAACCGAGCAACAGTGGGGTTATAAGCTGAAATACAAGGGAACCAGCCTAGTTTTAACCTTACGCCACCCCCCCCAACTGAAACCCAGGGGGCGCAAACCTTTATTTGGGATTAAGATTCTCCTCGATCCCGGGCATGGGGGTAAGGAATCTGGAGCCACAGGACCCACTGGTTATAAGGAAAAGGATGTGAATTTGACGATTTCCCAACTGCTGCGGCAAGAGTTAGTCAAACGGGGTGCTACCGTGGTGATGACAAGGGAAGACGATAGGTATGTCTCCTTGGTGGCTCGCCAACAAATGATTGCTAAAGAAGAACCTGCGATCGCATTTTCTATTCATTACAATTCTTTACCTGATAGTGGAAATGCGGAAAAAATTCAGGGAATAGGTATGTTTTGGTACAATACTCAGGCCCATAGTTTAGCAATACTCATGCACAATTATCTCGTAGAAAAGCTTAAGAGACCTTCCTATGGGGTATTTTGGAATAACTTAGCACTCACCCGTCCTGCAGAAGCACCAAGTATATTATTGGAGTTGGGTTTTATGAGTAATCCAGAGGAATTTGAGTGGGTGATGGATGAGAAGGAGCAGAAGAAGTTAGCGAAGGCGATAGCTAATGGGATTGTCAAATGGTTTAAGACGGTGCATTAAGATACATCACTCACAGAGAATATGGAGCAATACATATTCTCTGTAGTCTTTGGAGGCAATTATACTAAACACGGGTTAGAGGATGTTTGAGAAGTATTGTTATTAACATTAAAACCTAGTAATCCTTTTCATTAGTTCCGAAGGGTAAAAAAATGTAGTGGGAGCGTCTCGCTCCCTGCTGTAGTCTCGCTCCCTGCTGTAGTCTCGCTCCCTGCTGTAGCGGGCAAGATGCCCGCACTACAGCTGCCTTTTAAAATTAATGAAAAAGACCACTAGTAGGAGAGAGGTTTTAAGTAAGTTTTTAAACTTTCCAAACATCCTCTTAGAGCTTTACTTTTAAAATCGCAAAGAGATTAATAGGCAAAGTTTTCTTTGCCCAGGCAAAAGTCCAACAATCAGCCGTTTTTAGTATACAAGGGTTTCAGCACTCAACTTACATTCAACGTATTTATCTAATCTTTATAATTTCAGTCATTCTCTTTATAATTTTATATCTGATTTAGAACATTCAAGCTTGTAACTATTGATATACCAACTATGTACAAGCATGGATATAAAGTATATGAAGAAGAATACAATTATTGGTCATGTAAAAAAAAGATTGGCAATATTAGAAGCCAGATTAGCAAAATTTCCCACAAGCCAGGAAATCAATCAAGCAAAAATATACATATCTGAGGCTAAAAAATCTCTAGATAAACACCTAAGGAAACATAGTAATATTACTTATGAAGAAGTGGATTGGAACCAAGAAAGAAAAAGACGGGAAGGAAAATCCTAGATAAGGGAAAATTTACATTTGTTTTAGAGGATGTTTTAAAAGTCCAAGAAGGTATAATTAGAAGCTTCTAATTCAGATTAGCTCCAACGAAAAGTAAAGGTTTTATCTCTATATTGAGATGCTTCACTGTATTGATTATGAAGTCAAAAGACCCTTTTAAAACATTCTCTTATTTTTTGATTTCTTCAATTAATTTATCGAAGTAAATTTCCAATTCATTCCGAGAATCTTCTGGCAAACCTTCTAATAATTGGTGTTCTTCAATCAGAAATGATTCTAACGCTAAAATTACTCGCTTCTTGCTATTACGGCTAATTTTAAATTTTAAATCACTTGTTGGCAAATAGTCTCCAGCATAAAAGCTAGACTTGATCCAAGTAAGACAATAATATACATTTTGATAAAGTTTGTTTTCTCTTTTTTCCCTAGAAATAAAAAGGTTTCTTATATCCCAATATTGGAATGGGTGCTTATTCAAGGCAATATCGCTCGCATCCATTGCTAAATCTTTCAGACGTTGTTTGTCTGCTAACCATTCACTGGCTTTTATGTATCCTTGGTGACGGTTGAATAACTTATTAATAAATCCATCTAATTCTGATGTATTTATTGAATCAGTTTCCAAGTATTGTTGTAAATTTTTGAATAAAACCCACAAATCTTCGTACATCTTTGCTGCCTGCGGAGATTGTTGAATATTTTCTTCTGTTTGATGATTTTGTCTTCCTATTTCTTGTTTGACAATCAGGACTATAATATCAGAAATGATAAATAAGACCAAAAATATTACCATTGCCCAATATAATTGGGCAAGTTGCCCTAAAGTAATAAATCCAAAAGTAGAGATTATGGCAAGTACCCAACACCAGCTAGCTATTTGTTTTATGTTTTTAACAGAGTGTTGCATAGACTAATTTTGGTAATACTAAATCAACTATTTGTTACAGGGCTATTTCATTCTAAAATGAAACACTTTATTTTATGCTGACGGATTGATTCTCACAAAATGGTCATTTTCAGTGGTGAGTTTGGTCGCTAAATTATTGTTTTTCCTAAAAATATTCGTGAAATCTGCCGCTAAAAATAGAATGACATAGCCCTGCTATTTGTTATTTGTGGATTTCTTGTTAGGCACAGAACATACTAAGAAAATTCGTTTATATCTACCTGGATTACTTTTTAAATTTAAGTCCTGATTCCAACCTGTACAACCATCTTTAGATACATTAACCCTTACATAATCAGTATTTGGTATTTGAACTCGGAAAGAGCCTAGGTTATCAGTTTTATCCAGATCAGTTCCTTCTTTGGATTCCATTCGGACATTTGCACCACCTATTGGTTCTTGAGTATCTTGATTTAAAACCTTAATTTTTACGCTATTTGAGTTTGATGTTGTAGAAATATCTTTAACAACAGATGGTTGTTGAAGTGATTGTTCATTCAAACCTGGGAAGTATTTTGCAGCACCATAACCTATAACTAACAAGACTAGTCCAGTTAGCGCATAGCGTATTGGTGCAGGTATATCGTTCATATTCATACAGTCGGTAGAGGCTTATGTATTGTTTATTTTATAACTTGTTACACTTACCCCATAACTTTATTTTCAAATAATTTAATTATCTGGAACGCCATAGAATAAGTATATATACTTTTGTAATAGTAAATAATAATACTCAATGTAGTGCAGGAGATCGCTATATTACTGAGTTATTAAATCACTCTCCCACCCCAGTAATTGTAGGTTTAAATAAAATAGATCAACAGCCCGCAGATAGATTACGCTGATATTTCTTAGCATTCATGAGAGTAAAGACTCATATTACTTATGTTTAAATAGCACTCGTGATTATGAGAGTCAGTAATAGGTAATTGAATGGATAATGAGTAATCAATTTACCCTTTACCAAAGCCAAACAGTCCATATACCAAGTAATTATCTGGACTTGATATCACCAGCAATTACACTCAAGAACAATGTTATTATCAAGCTAAAAACATATTTTTTACACAAGTATTATCACTGATTTGATTGAGAACAAGTTTGTGAATGATACTAAGTATTAATTAACTTTTAATATTCAAATGCGAGCTAGATTAATCAGGGAAATTTCAGTCTGAAATAATCACTGTATAAAGCATTGAAGCTGATTATCACCTACAATACAAAGTCACAAAATACGTTTTAAGCCAGTTAAAGAAAAACAAATATTTGTAAGAAAAGAAAAATTAATTATATTAGCAAATATATTTTTTTATAGCATATACACATATAAGTACGTCAAACAAGGAATGTATCTACCATGTCTTTTTTAGGAAGTTCTCAATCTGGTGAACTATTTAGGATTGATCTATCTACAGGGTCAGCAGAATTAATTGGCAACATGGGATCTTCTCTGGCAACAGAAATCGAGTTTGATGTTCAGAATGACACCCTCTATGCTGAGGAAGTAAATGGCGGAACTGGTCTACACACTATTGACCCGACAACAGGTGCTTCTTTGGGGGAAGTAAATCATCCATTTGGTGCTCTCAATGGATTAGAGTTCGTAGGTTCTACCCTATACGGTACGTTCATTACCTTCGGCGGTGGTGTAGCACCCTCAAATTTAGTGATTGTTGATACCTCTAATGGTAACTTGACCACAGTTGGAGCAACAGGTCTAGGCCCAATTACTGGGTTGTCTGTAGACCCAGTAACAGGGATTTTCTATGGGGTAACTGCTGGAGTCGGTTTCAGTAACGAGTCACAGCTGGTAACTATCGATTTATCCACTGGTCAGGCGGAGGTGATTGGAGGAACTGGATTCAATAGAGTCGGAAGCATTGAGTTTGCTGCTGATGGTAATCTTTATGGCGGTATTTCTCAAAATGGTAGTCGGAATCCTAATCACTTGATTCAGATTGATGTCACGACTGGGGAATCAACGCTGATAGGAAACACGGGATTTAGCATTACTGGGTTAACACTAACAGAAGAAATACCCGCCCCAACTAATCTGATTGAGGGTACAGAAGGCTCAGACGGACTAAATGGTACATCCAATAGCGAGGTGATTCGTGGCCTTGGTGGTAATGACAACATCAACGGTAACGGGGGCAGAGATACCCTTGTCGGTGGTGGTGGTAATGACAATATTAATGGGGCTTCTGGGGATGAATTGATTCTTGGTGGTTTTGGGAATGATTACATCAACGCCAATGGTGGCAATGACAGAATATTAACAGGTGCTGGTAATGACACTATTACTACTGGTTCTGGCAATGATTTCATTCATACCGGCTCTGGTTTGGATCTTGTTCAATTAAATGGGGGTAACGATATCGTTGTTTTGCTACCTGGAGAAGGATACGATACTATTCGCAACTTCCAACTTGGTTCCATTAGTAACCCACGCACTCAATTTAAGGCGGGTAATCCTGCTAATCTGAGCTTCGAGGATTTTGGAAACGGGGTTAATATTTCTCTGGGTAGTGATCTTCTAGCCTTTGTGGACAATGTAAGAGCAAGTACCCTGAATGCAAATCTTGACGCTATTTTTATCTGATGATGATTAGTTTCCCCTTCCACTTTTTCCCTTTTTAACTCGTTCCCAGGCCCAGGCTGGACACACATCTTTAGGAGGCTCTGCCTGCCATTAAGCTTTTTTTGATCACCAAATATGAAAAGGCTTTGTGACTCACTTCTCAAGGGCGCACGCAATGCGCCCCTACTGGGTGGCTCTTAACTATTTTTAAGTTAGCCCCCCACGGGAAAATCTTACAACCAAGCATGAAAATAATTCCCTCACTTTGGGCGGGGAAACCCCGCCCCTACTCCGAACACCGAACTGCCTATTTTTAAGCTAGCCCCTCATGAACCTTGGTACACAACCAAGGATGAAAATAGGGATATCCAACACTCGCCAATGTGTTTTGGTCGTTTCAGCCCCTATTTTCAAGTTAGCCCCTTATGAACGTTTGTACACAACCAAACATGAAAATAATCCCCTCACTCTGGGCGGGGAAACCCCGCCCCTACTCC
>JAAUYD010133527.1_pt1 | contig 16044 bp, 18 predicted proteins | sample 7278101 | NCBI WGS metagenome assembly JAAUYD01 (sample SAMN14350128, study PRJNA611818) | marine sediment metagenome | isolation source: surface marine sediment (0.6m) | place: French Polynesia: Moorea | collected 2018-08 | reverse complement strand
TACTCAGAAACCTTGAAAAATCCGTCGCTTGGCGATATTTGCGAGCCGGTATGCTACCAGCGGCACGCCGGCATGGACAGGTACTCGTCGCCGCAATGGACTGCGCGACTTAAGAAGATGGACGCTTATGGGCAGTAGCAACAAGCAGAGCAAGCCGGAATCGAAGGCCGTCCAGCGCTCGGAAGAGCTCGTGGACCGTTTTCTCGATGCGATCTGGATGGAACGAGGCCTGTCGAAGAACACGCTCGGTGCCTATCGGGCCGATCTGATGACGCTGGGCCGGGGTCTTGCCGAAGGCGACAAGTCCATTGAGGAGGCCGAAAAAGCCGACTTGCTGGATTTCATCGCAAAACGTGTCGAATCGGGCGCCAAGCCGCGCTCGACGGCTCGACAGCTGTCCAGTTTTCGCCGTTTCTTCCGCTACATCATGCGCGAGGGTATGCGTGATACGGATCCGACCGCCGAGATCGAGATGCCGCGTATCGGCCGTTCGCTGCCGAAGACGCTGTCCGAGGACGAGGTCGATTCGTTGCTCAACGCCCCGAATACGGACGAACCGCTGGGGCATCGTGACCGCGCGATGCTGGAGTTGCTCTACGCTACGGGCCTGCGCGTTTCCGAACTGATCAATCTCAAGCAGTCGCAGATCAACTTCAACCAGGGCGTACTGCGCATCGTCGGCAAGGGCGATCGCGAACGCCTGATCCCGCTGACCGATGAGGCTCAGCGCTGGCTCAAGGAGTTCATCAACGGCCCGCGCATGGAAATCCTGCTCGAGCGCCAGACGGACTACCTGTTTCCGACCCGCCGCGGCGATCGCATGACGCGCCAGGCTTTCTGGCACATCATCAAGCGTTACGCCGAGAAAGCGGGTGTCCGCAAGAAGATGTCGCCGCACAGCCTGCGCCACGCCTTTGCCACGCACCTGCTGAATCGCGGTGCCGACCTGCGTGTCGTACAAATGCTGCTTGGACACAGCGACCTCTCGACCACGCAGATCTACACGCACGTCGCGCGTGAACGGCTCAAGGACCTGCACGGCGAGCACCACCCGCGCGGCTAGTCTGAATTGGCGGCGATTCGCTGCAACAAAATGCCAGGTTCCCGGGTCTCTTTGTTACACTTGCCGCGCGTTGCCGAAGGATCCACGCATATGAGCCGTTTCACCATCTTTACCCGAATTCTTGTTGTGCTGGCCTTGTGTCCCGTCGCAGCAGCATCTGCGGCTGATGACGACCCCAAGCTAAAAGCCGTACAGGCGAAGATGGCGGCGATGTTCGAGGCCATTGAACCCGAAGACGTTGCGGCGAGCCCGATCGACGGCTGGTACGCGATACAGAAGGGTTCGATCGTCGCCTATGTCAGCGATGACGGCCGCTACCTGATGCAGGGCGATCTCATCGACCTCGAAAATGGCGTTAACCTGAGTGAACTCAGTCGCAACGATGCACGGCGCGAACTCGTGGGCTCCCTGCAAAACGAACAGGCGATCCTGTTCTCGCCGAGCGATATCAAACACTCCGTTACGATTTTCACAGATATCGACTGCACCTACTGTCGCAAGCTACATGCGCAGATCGACGCTTACCTCGAGCACGGCATCGAGGTGCGCTACGTGCTGTACCCGCGCAACGGGCCCGCGTCGCGCGCCTGGAACACGTCGGAGGATGTCTGGTGTTCGCGTGACCGTGGCAAGGCGTTGACGGCCGCGAAGCTGGATCGGCAATTTCAGACGCAGAAATGCGACGCCTCGATGATCTCGACGCACTACATGCTTGGTCAGGACATTGGACTTACCGGCACCCCGGCGATCGTGTTCGAGGACGGCACGCTGGTCGGAGGCTACCTGCCGCCCGCGGCGCTTGCCGCCCGCCTGAGCGGTACAAGCCCCCACTAACGCGTCAGGAGGGCGAGCGCCTCAGCTCGTGCACATGCACCCCGCGGTTTCTGCCGCGATCCTCGAAATACATTTTGAGCGCGAACTTGCCGCTCTGGAACGCAATGTCGTCCCAGGGTATCTCGTCTTCACTGAACAGCGCTGCGTCGAGCGTCTCCTGGCCAATTCCGTAGTCGCTGACGAGTTTGCCCGTATAGAAGAGGTGTACCTGGCCCGCATCGACGACATCGACAAGTGCGAACAGGTGGCCAAGTTCAACCGTGGCCAGTGCTTCCTCCAGGGTTTCTCGCGCGGCGCCGCCGGCAACGGTCTCACCGAGTTCCATGAAACCCGCGGGCACGGTCCAGCAACCGTAGCGCGGTTCGATCGCGCGTTTGCACAGCAGGATCTTGCCGTTGCGCTCCGGGACACAACCGACCACAACCACTGGATTGCGATAGTGAATGCGACCACAGTCGTCGCAAATGGCCCGCTCGCGATTATCGTCCCTGGGTACGCGGTAGCCGATGTTGCCGCCGCAGTGCGAACAGAATTTCATGGTACTCCTTAATATGGTGCCGGGAGGGGGAATCGAACCCCCACTTCCTCTCGGAAACCGGATTTTGAATCCGGCGCGTCTACCAGTTCCGCCACCCCGGCCCTTCTCAAGGGCGCACAGTATATGCGCGGATCTTCACCCGTGCGACCCTTTGCGGCAGTTCTGCATCTAAAATGGCAGGTATGAGCAAGTTTGCCGACATCGTTATCGATCCCGGGATTATCAAGCGGGCCGCACGCGGCGATGCGCGGGCGCACGAGATCATCTACCGCGCGTTTTCGGCGCCCGTGTACTCGATCTGTCTGCGCTTCACCAAGGTGCCGGCGCATGCGGAGGATCTTACCCAGGAGACGTTTATCGAGATCATGCGGTCGATCGCGAAGTTCCGCGGCGAAGCCGCGCTGGGTAGCTGGATCCGTCGCATTGCGGTGACCAAGGCGCTGATGTTTCTCCGCTCCGCATGGACCAAGCGCGGTCGGATGCTTGCGGATGACTGGCATGACGTTACCGAGGGTGACGCTCTGAGCCACGGCGTTTCCCGCCATCCAGACGACGCGCTCGACCTGGACGCGGCTCTCGCGAGCTTGTCGGATGTAAGCCGGGCCGTCGTGTGGCTGCACGACGTCGAAGGCTTCACACACAAGGAGATTGCCGGGTTCATGGGCAAGACCGAAAGTTTTTCGAAATCGCAGCTGTCGCGTGCCTACCAGCGATTGCGACCGTTGCTGGAAGTGAACGAGGAAGACCCGCAGGCCGAAGGCGCTGCGATCAGTTACTAGAACAAGCGATACAGCAGGAGTTACCAGCATGAGCGGTAACAAGAAGGACGACGAAATGATTTGCGCATTGACGGCACAGGAACACGCAGCACTGGAGCGGGAGCTTGACGCGCTTCCCGATACGATGCCACCGCGTGTCGTATGGCAGCGCATTCGCGAACAGGCCGAGGCCGAAGGTCTGGTGAAAGTGCGCGGTCTGCGCAAGCGTACCACCTGGTACACGGGTGTCGGCGTCGCCGCGGCTGCGCTGGTTGCCGCTTTCATGTTGCCGGGCCTGCTGCACGACCCGGCAGATTCAATGCCGACGGTGCCGGTCAACATGAACCCGGAATCCGAAGTTCCGCTCAACACGCTGCAGACCCTGATGACCGAATCGCGGCGGCTCGAGAGCAGCCTGCGAGCACTGCCGGATGCACCACGTGTGCAGCGTGCCAGCACGATGGCGACGATCTCGGACCTTGAGGACCGGATTGCGGCCATCGACTACCAGTTAAATGATCCGGATGTCCAGATGTCGGACGCCGATCGCGAGCTTTTCTGGCGCGAACGCGTCAGGTTGATGAGATCTTTGCTGCAGTTGCGTTATGCGCAGACGCAACGGGCAGCGTTTTGAGTGAAGGAGTAGGACCCAGATGAAGATGTGGAAAGTAATCTTGCCCGTAGCAGCTGTCCTGTTGCTGGCTGGCCAGGCAGCTGCGCAGACGGAAGACAATGAACGCCTGCAAGCAATTGAGGCGCGGGAAGTTGAGGTGAAGGAACGGCTGCGGATGGCCGAAGAACGTATGGCCGCCGCTGCACGCGAGATTGCGGAGATTTCGAAAGAGCGCCTGCCGCGCATGGTTGAGATTGAAGAACGCTTTGCGATGGCAAACAAACCCCGCCTCGGCGTAACGATCGAAACGACCGACGAGCCTGGTCCGGTCGAAGGCGTCACCATCCTCGGTGTCACCCCGGGCAGCGCGGCCGCGGATGTGGGCCTGCGCTCCGGTGATGTTCTGACCTCCGTCAATGACGAAGCACTCAGTGCCGACAGCTGCAAGGAAGCCAACATACGTCTGCTCGACTTCATGAAAGGTGTCGAGGAAGGCGATGTGTTGGCCGTCGAATATATGCGCGATGGCAAGGTTGGCTCGGTCGAGGTTGAGCCGCGCGTTGTCGACAGCTGGGCATTCGTATGGCAAGGCGATGGTGACCTGCATGTGCCGCGCGCACCGATTGCGCCCGAGGTTGTTGAGCGCTTCAAGATGCAATTCGCCTATCCCTGGCATCACACCGGGCTGGGTGACATGGAACTCGTCGAACTCAATGAAGGCCTTGGTCGATACTTCGGTACCGGCAAAGGCCTGCTTGTGGTCAGTGCACCGAAATCCGATGCGTTCGATATTCGCGACGGCGACGTCATTCAGAGCATCGACGGCCGCGAGCCCAAGGACACGCGTCATGCCATGCGTATTCTCGGTTCCTATTCGAGCGGCGAGAAACTGAAGCTCGGCATCATGCGTGACAAGAAGAAGGTCACGGTCGACGTCGAGATTCCGGCGGACCACCGCGGCAGCCTCGTTCCCGACATCGAGTTTAGCGTTCGGCCAACTGCCGCACCCGCAGCGCCGCGGGTCATCGAGGCGCCGAGAATCGAAGCGGCCCCAAAACCCGCGTCAGCGGTGGTCACTAAAGACATCATTTCCTGAAACACGTCCTGTCGGGCACCCGGGCGCGCATGGCTTTGCTACCATGCGCGCCCATGTTGATTTCCGACTTCGACTACCAGCTCCCTGAGGAGCTCATTGCACGCTTTCCGGCGCCTGAGCGTCGCGGCAGTCGCCTGCTCGTGGTCGAGGATGGCATTCGCGATCTCGGCTTCGCCGATCTGCCGACGCTCCTGCACCCCGATGACCTGCTCGTATTCAATGACACGCGCGTCATCAAGGCGCGTCTCAATGCCCGCAAGGAGACGGGCGGCAAGGTGGAGATCCTGATAGAGCGAGTCCACGGCGAGCGTCAGGCGCTCGCGCATGTCCGCGCGAGCAAGACGCCAAAGCCCGGAACGCGACTGCTGGTCGACGGCGGCCCCGAGGCAGTCGTCCTGGGTCGCAAAGAGGATCTGTTCGAGCTCGAGTTCTCGATGGACCTGCTTGCCTGCCTTGACGCGCACGGCGAGGTGCCATTGCCGCCATATCTCGAGCGTGATGCGGACGCCGACGATGTCGAGCGCTACCAGACCGTGTACGCAAAAGACCCCGGCGCAGTTGCAGCGCCGACGGCAGGACTGCATTTTGATGACCAAATGCTCGAGGAGACCCGCGCGCTCGGCGTGCGGCATGCGCACGTTACGCTGCATGTTGGCGCGGGGACCTTTCAGAACCTGCGCGAGGAACACATCGAGGCAAACCGACTGCACGCCGAGCGCGTCGTGGTTGGCCAGGACTGCGTCGATGCCGTCGCGGCTGCACGTTCAGCCGGCGGCAGAGTCATTGCGGTGGGTACCACCTCGGTCCGGGCTTTGGAGTGCGCTTCTTCCGGCGGGGCGCTTGAGCCATTTTCGGGCGAGACCGACCTTTTCATCCTGCCCGGCTACGAGTTTCGGTCGGTTGACGCAATGATCACCAACTTTCATCTGCCGGAGTCGTCGCTGCTGATGCTCGTATCGGCATTTGCCGGGCGCGAGCGAATCCTCAATGCTTACGCGCACGCGGTGCGTGAGAAGTACCGGTTCTTCAGCTACGGTGATTCGATGTTCCTGTCGCCGGCGGCCAACTCATGAAATTTACGGTTCACGAAACCTCTGGTGCCGCACGCACCGGGACACTCGAGTTTCGGCGCGGGAAGATCCAGACGCCGGTCTTTATGCCCGTCGGGACTTACGGCACGGTCAAGGGCGTGACGCCCGAAGAGGTCGAGAGTCACGGCGCCGAGATTATCCTCGGCAACACCTTTCACCTGATGCTCCGCCCGGGGACCGAAGTCATCCGTAAACACGGTGGTTTGCACGAGTTTATGAACTGGCAGCGGCCGATCCTGACCGACTCCGGAGGCTTCCAGGTGTTTTCGCTGGCCGACATGCGCAAGGTCTCGGAGGAGGGGGTTCGCTTCCAGTCCCCCGTCAACGGCGATCCTGTGTTCCTGACGCCGGAAGCGTCGATGGAGGTTCAGCATGATCTCAATGCCGACATCACGATGATCTTCGACGAGTGCACGCCGTACCCGGCGAGTGAAGCGGAAGCCCGTGACTCAATGGAGCTGTCACTGCGTTGGGCGGCTCGGAGCCGAAAGCGCTTCGACGAGCTGAAGAGGGACGAGCCGGACAGAGGTGAAGCGCTGTTCGGTATAGTGCAGGGTGGCATGTACGGGACGTTGCGTGAAGCGTCGCTGGCCGGCCTGACGGGCATCGGTTTTGATGGCTACGCGGTCGGCGGTTTGGCCGTTGGTGAGCCCGAAGCGGAGCGCCTGACCGTGCTCGACGAGCTGCTGCCAAGAATGCCCGGCGATGCACCGCGATACCTCATGGGTGTCGGCACGCCCGTCGACATAGCCGAAGCCGTGATGCGCGGTATCGACATGTTCGACTGCGTTATTCCGACGCGCCATGCCCGCACGGGGCAGCTGTTTACGTCACAGGGGTACGTCAAGTTCCGGCACGCCAGGTACCGGGACGACACATCGGCGCCGGACCCGGCCTGCGACTGCTATACGTGCCGAAACTACAGCCTCGCGTACCTGAGGCACCTCGAGAAATGTGGCGAAATTCTGGGCCCACGCCTCGCGACCCTGCATAACCTCCATTATTATCAGCAACTTATGCGCGACATCCGGGCTGCAGTTGCCGCCGGTACGCTCCCGGAGTTCATTGCCGGCCTGCGCAAGACGTACGCCAGGTGAACGCAGGGCCGGTCCCCGGCCTTGGGATATTCAAAGTCGTCCCCACGTCAGTGGCTTGTGCCATAATACCGCGCTGTTTTTCGGGGACACCTCATGGATTTCTTTATTCAGAACGCATACGCACAAGCTGCGCAACCTCAGGGTGGCGGTACCAGTTTCATCATCATGATGGTGCTGATGTTCGCCGCTTTCTATTTTCTGCTCATTCGTCCGCAACAGAAAAAGCAAAAGCAGCACCAGGAACTGGTGTCGGCGCTGCAAGTTGGTGACGAAGTCATGACTGCCGGCGGCATCCTCGGCAAGATCACGGGCGTCAGCGAGCACTACGCAATTATCAGCGTCAATGACAACACTGAGATCAAAGTCCAGAAGCAGAGCATCTCGGCGGTTGTACCCAAAGGCACGTTCGACGAAGCATGAACAAGTTCCCTGCGTGGCTGAACCTGCTGGTCCTGGCCATTCTGGCAGCCGGCTGCCTGCTAGCGTTGCCGAATATCTATGGCAGCAGTGAGGCCGTACAGATCGCGGCTGCCGACGACACCGAGTATGGGGACGCGGACGTCGAGCGGTTCGTCGCCGTGGTCGAAGGTGCCGGTGTCGAACCCGAAACGGCGTATCTCCAGGATGGCCGCGTCGTCATTCGCTTCGATAGCGCAGAGTCCCAGCAGAATGCCAGCGAGCGCCTCAAGAGTACGCTTGGCGACAATGCCAGCGTGGCGTCGACACTCGCGCCAAAGCTGCCGGATTGGATAAGGGCCCTGGGGCTGAGTCCGATGAGTCTGGGCCTTGACCTCAGGGGTGGCGTCTACGTGCTCCTCGAAGTGGACATGGAATCGGCACTCGCGACACGGATGACGGCATACCAGGAGGACTTTGACGATCGCCTGCGCGACGCGCGGATCCGCCATCGCGTCGACCTTGACGGCAGTACGATCACGGTTCGTCTGCAGTCCTCGGAGGATGTCGCGGCGGCGCGCGAGATTATCGAGCGCGCCGATCAGGACGTACTCGTAACGGACGGGGCTGACGGCAGATCGCTGCAGGTCCGCATGAGCGAAACCCAAATCCAGGAACGCCAGGACTTCGCGATCGATCAGAACCTGACGACACTCAGAAACCGTGTCAACCAGCTCGGCGTCGCCGAGCCGCTGGTGCAGCGTCAGGGCACCGATCGCATCGTCGTGCAGCTGCCCGGCTTGCAGGATCCAGCGCAGGTCCAGAAGATCCTGACTGCTACGGCAACGCTCGAGTTTCGACTCGTTGACCTGGCGGGCGATGAGCCCGGGTCGCGCCGCTACCCGGGTCGCGCGGGCGAGGAATCGCAAATCCTCAAGCGCAAGGTGATCGCTTCAGGCGATCAGATCATCGATGCGCGCGTCGGTCAGGATCAGGGGCAGCCCATCGTCTCGATCAAGCTGGACTCGGCGGGTGGCGAGAGCATGCTCGATACGACGCTGAACAATCTCAAGAAGCCGATGTCGACGGTATTCATTGAATCGAAACGCGAGACGGTGATACGCAACGGTGTCGAGGAGCAGCGCACGGTCAAGACCGAGAACATCATCAACACGGCGACAATCCAGGGCGTATTCAAGAACAACTTCCAGATCAGCGGCCTGACTGCTGCCGAGGCACATTCGCTTGCGATACTGCTACGCGCAGGCGCTCTTGCGGCACCTGTCTATCAGGTGGATGAACGCACCATCGGCCCAAGTCTGGGACAGGACAATATCGATCGCGGCTTCAACGCCATCAAGATCGGCTTTCTCGCCGTGATCGTATTCATGGCCATTTACTACCGTGCGTTCGGCCTGGTCGCCAACGTGGCATTGCTGTCGAATCTCGTATTCATTGTCGCGATGCTGTCGGTTCTCGGTGCGTCGCTGACCCTGCCAGGCATCGCCGGCATCGTCCTGACCGTCGGTATGGCTGTCGACGCGAACGTGCTCATATTCGAACGCATACGGGAGGAGCTTTCGGCGGGTGCATCGCCACAGACGGCAATCAACTCCGGTTATGAGAAAGCGCTCTCGTCAATTACCGATGCCAACGTCACAACGTTGATCGCAGCCGTGGTGCTGTTTGCGCTTGGCACCGGTCCGATCAAGGGATTCGCGATTACGCTGCTGCTCGGCATCATCACGTCGATGTTCACGGCGATTGTCGGGACACGGGCTATCGTCAATCTGGTGTTCGGCGGCCGCAAACTGCAGTCGTTGCCGGTTTAGGAATTTGCCATGCGACTAATCAAAGAAAAAACCAGCATCGACTTTCTGAGCCCGGTCCGCCGCAAGGTGGCGCTCGCGTTTTCGTTGCTGATTGTCATCGTTTCGCTTGTCTCGCTGTTCACCCGCGGGCTCGAATTCGGCATCGACTTCACGGGCGGCATATTGCTCGAGGTTGCTTACGAGCAGCCCGCCAATCTTGAGACGATTCGCGGCGATCTCGCTGCGGCCGGTTTCGAGGATGCCCAGGTGCAGCTCTTCGGTCGCGAAACCGACGTGCTCGTGCGCTTGCCCCCACAGGGAACCGAAAGCGCGGCCGACGTTCGCGACCGCCTGCAGGCAACACTCGAAGCCGGCGGCGAGCAGATCGATCTGCGTCGCGTGGAGACCGTTAGCGCACAGGTCGGCAGCGAACTGGCAGAGAAAGGCGCGTTGGCGATGGTCGTCGCGCTGCTCATGATTTTTGTCTACGTCATGATTCGCTTCCAGTGGAAATTCTCTGCGGGCGCCGTTGCGGCGCTCGCGCACGATGCCATCGTGACCGTCGGTTTCTTCTCGATCTTCGGCTTGCCGTTCGACCTGACGGTCGTGGCCGCACTACTTGCAGTGATCGGTTATTCGCTCAACGACACGGTCGTTGCGTTCGACCGCATTCGCGAAAACTTCCTGTCTCTGCGCGGCGTGTCGGCTGAAGAGGCCATGAACATCTCGATTAACGAGATGCTCGCGCGTACGTTGATCACGGGCTTGACGACGTTGCTGGTTCTGGTTGCACTGCTCACGCTGGGTGGTGAGTCGATTGCGCCATTCTCGATCGCCCTGATCGTCGGCATCATAGTTGGTACGTACTCGTCGATATACACGGCGAGCGCCACGGCACTTGCGCTCGACGTCAATCCGCAGGATCTGATCGAGCCGATCAAAGACCCGTCGCTCATTGACGATCTGCCGTAGCGCCACGTCAAGCACGAAAGGGCGCCCGACATGCTTGCATGGCGGACTGACTCGCTGCGCTCGCTTTATGTCTCGCCATGCAACATCTCGTGCGCCTTTGTCGAGCATCACGTACGTCGACGGGCACTAAAGTGGTGGGCGTGCGGAGCTCGAGGCAACACCCGAGCCCGGCATTCCACGTCCTGACTGCGACACGATCGGCGACGGAACTGCCATTGGTAGGCGCGGCGCGCGCGGAGCATTTCGCCACGAAGCGAGTTATCGAAGATTGTCCGAGCGACTGGCGATGCTCCGCGGGTAGCTGCCGCGTTCGCGTGCATTCCGGGTGGCGGTTAGCCCGCAGCGTGGAGGACGGCCTTGATGTCGTGCGCGCAGAGTCTCGCAAGGCCGGCGTAAATCTTGGGTGTGCCGCACAGGATGTGCCCGGTATCGAGGTAATTCTCGCTGCCGTCGAGGCCACTGACGATGCCGCCCGCTTCGCGAATAATCAGCGCGCCAGCTGCGAGATCCCAGGCCTGGAGGCCCGTCTCCCAGAACCCATCGAGCCTGCCCGATGCGACGTAGCAGAGATCCAGGGCAGCGGCGCCGGGTCGGCGAACACCGGCCGTATTGCGCACAACCTTGCCGAGCATCTTGAGGTACGGGCCGGTGTCCATCTCCGCCTGGCGGAACGGGAAGCCGGTGCCGATGAGCGCATGCGCCATTTCCTTCCTGCCGCTGACACGAATCTTGCGATCATCGAGCGTCGCGCCATTGCCCCGTGACGCCGCAAATAATTCCTGGCGCATCGGGTCGTAAACTGCCGCGGCCTCCATGCGGCCCTTGACCTGCACAGCGACCGATACGCAGAACTGCGGAAAGCCATGCAGGAAGTTGGTCGTCCCATCCAGCGGATCGATGATCCAGATCGTGTCGGATTCACCGCTGACGCCCGATTCCTCGGCTAGGATGGCGTGGTCGGGATAGTGTTTTTGAATCTCCTCGATCACGGCCTTCTCGGCGGCGCGATCGGCGTCACTGACGAAATCGTTGTGGCCTTTCTTCTCGACCTTGATCTTGTCGAGCTTGTTCAGGTGCCGGATGAGCACCGCGCCACCACGGCGCGCCGCCATTACGGCCACATTCTGTAATGCGTGCATGAAACGATTCCGTCAATGTAAAAGAACTGGGCAGACCGGGCCTGCGGAGCGGTAGAATACCCGACTTTCAATTGCCTGTCCCCGTCCGCATGTCCATTCGAATCGTTCTCGTCGGCACCACTCACCCGGGTAACATCGGGGCCGTCGCGCGCGCCATGAAGAACATGGGTCTAAGTGACCTATACCTCGTCAACCCGAAGGTATTTCCGCACGAGGACGCGACCGCCCGCGCATCCGGTGCGTCGGACATCCTCGATGGCGCCAGGGTCGTCGACACGCTGGAAAAGGCTCTGGTCGATTGCGTCTACGTGGCCGGGGCGAGCGCCCGGTCGCGGACGATCAACTGGCCGTGCATGGGTCCACGCGACTGCGCCGAGCGCATGATTCGGGAGACCGCCAGCGGCGACGTTGCGTGCGTCTTCGGGCCGGAGAAAACAGGGCTGCACAATGACGACCTGGATCTTTGCCACACGCTTCTGACGATCCCGACCGATCCGGGGTTCAGCTCGTTGAACCTCGCCATGGCCGTGCAGGTGTTTGCGTACGAGATCCGGGTTGCAAGCATGCTGGACGAGGGCCCCGTATTTGACGTCGAGGCACCGCCAGCAACCAGCGACGAAATGGAGCATTTCTATACGCACCTCGAAGCCGTGCTGCGCGACATTCGCTTTCTCGATCCGGACAATCCGCGTCACCTGATGCGCCGCATGCGCCGTTTGTTCGTTCGCGCGCGCCCGGACAAGAACGAAGTCAATATCCTGCGTGGCATCCTGACCGCGGTAGACCGCACGCGCAAAGACGATGACTGACGGGATGATCTACCTCGACTACGCTGCATCGACACCCGTCGATGCCCGGGTCCTCGAGCGCATGCGCGACGTCGCCGAGTCGGCCTATGCGAACCCGTCGTCGACGCACGCAGCGGGGCGTGCGACGCATGCGATTATTGCCGAGGCCGCAACACAATTGGGTGGCTTGCTCAAGGTCGATCCACGGCGTCTTATCTGGACGTCTGGCGCTACGGAGTCTGACAATCTTGCGATCTCGGGTGCTGCACGCTATCGCGCGCACCTCGGCAAGCACCTTGTAAGCATGCGCACCGAGCACAAGGCGGTCACGGATGTGCTCGATATGCTGAGCGGGCAGGGTTTTGAAGTAACCTGGGTCGAGCCCGGTCCAGACGGTGTGCTGGACCCGGCGGCCTTCGAGGCGGCGCTGCGGGACGATACGCAATTCGCTTCGATCATGTATGTCAATAATGAGACTGGCGTCGTCCAGGACATTGCAGCGCTTGGTGCGATCTGTCGCGACCGTGACATCCTGTTCCACGTCGACGGGGCCCAGGCTGTGGGCAAGTTGCCGATCGATCTTGGCAATCTTCCTGTGGACCTGATGTCGCTGACCGGGCACAAGTTCTACGGTCCAAAAGGCGTGGGCGCCCTGTACATCGCCGACAGGCCGGACTGCCACGTCGAGCCGATCCTGTACGGTGGCGGCCAGCAGCGCCGGATTCGACCAGGCACGCTGCCCACCGACCTGATCGCAGGACTCGGCATGGCCGCAGAAGTTGCCGCGGGACAAATGGATGCGGATCTCGACCATCTGCACAACCTGCGTACCGTCTTGTGGAACGGTATTCGCGACCTCCACGGCATCCGGCTCAATGGCAGCCCGGACGGCTTTCCGGGCATCCTCAACGTCAGCATCGCCGATATCGAAGGCGAAAGCCTGCTGCTCGATCTGGAGCCGCTTTGCGTAGCGACCGGCAGCGCATGCAATTCGACGAGTCAGGAGCCGTCCTACGTACTGCGCGCGCTCGGCCGCACGGACCTCGAAGCGCAGAGCGCGATCCGCTTCAGTATCGGGCGTCCGACCACGCGTGCCGAGATCGAGTTCGCCGTATCCAGTTACCGCGCCAGCGTGGCTCGCCTGCGGGGATTGGCGCCGGGGCAGGCCGCGTGAGCGACGACCCATACAGCCGGCAGGTGAGAGAACGCTTCGCGTCGCCGGCGCGTGCAGGCGACGTGGACGGTGGTGAGAGTGCGCTTGTCGAGGACCAGGGGATCCGGGTACGGCTCGCGGCCCGCGAGTCAGGGGGGCGGATCGAGATAATGCGTTTCCAGGCCTGGGGCTGCCCGCACCTGATCGCGGCGGCAGACTGGCTGTGCGAGCACTACCAGGGCCGGGCATTGGCGGCCCTTGAGGAATTCCCGTTCGCCCTGATTATGGAGAATCTGGCTATACCGACGGAGAAAACCGGACGTATACTTGTCCTTGAAGACACGGTTCGCTCGCTTGGGCAGAAGTTTGGCGACGGATCCTGAACTGTAACTGGAAGGAGACCATGGCGATTTCGCTCACCGACGCGGCCGCAGACCGCGTGCGCAATTACCTCGAGAAGCGCGGTACGGGGCTCGGCCTGAGGGTCGGGGTCACGGCGACCGGCTGCTCGGGCTATTCCTATGTAATCAATTACGCCGAGTCGATCGAAGACGACGACGTCATCTTCGAGGACAAGGGTGTCACGGTGGTCATCGATCCTGAAGCATTGGCCCTGATCGACGGCACCGAGGTCGATTTCGTCAAAAACGGCCTGAACGAGGCTTTCAGCTTCCGCAATCCGAATATCAAGGGTGAATGTGGCTGCGGCGAGAGCTTCACCGTCTAGTACAGTCGCTACAACCCGTAGTAAAATCGGCCACTTATGTCTTTCTGCGCCCGGCCTGCCGCCGGGCGCTTATTATCTTCACTTGAACTAAAGGAAATCACCCATGGCCGTTGAGCAGACGCTCTCCATCATCAAGCCAGATGGCGTACAAAAGAACCTGATCGGAGAGATCTACAGCCGCTTCGAGAAAGCCGGGCTCGAAATTGTAGCCGCACGCATGATGCACCTCAGCGAGGAGCAGGCGCAGGGCTTTTACGCCGTTCACAAGGAACGTCCTTTCTTCAATGACCTCGTCAGCTATATGACGTCCGGTCCGGTCGTCGTGCAGGTGTTGCAGGGCGAAGGCGCCATCGCGAAAAACCGCGAGATCATGGGTGCCACGAATCCGGCGGACGCGGACGCGGGCACGATCCGTGCCGATTTTGCCGCCAGCATTGAGGAGAACGTCGTACACGGGTCGGATGCAGCACAGACTGCTGCCGTCGAGATCGCCTTCTTTTTCGGCGACGATGGTGTCTGCCCGAGGACGCGCTAGGAGACCGATGAGCATCGTCGATGCAAAGACCAATCTGCTGGGCATGTCGCAAGACATGCTGGAGCAGTTCTTTGCGCAGTGGGGCGAGAAACCGTTTCGCGCCCGGCAGATGCTGCAGTGGATTTACCAGCGCGGCGTCCTCGATTTCGACGAGATGACGGACCTCTCCAAGAAGCTGCGCGCACGCCTGATTGAAGCAACCGAGATTCGCCTTCCCAGCGTGCAGTCGCGTCTCAACTCTGCGGACGGCACGGTCAAGTGGCTGTTCGCGACGGACTGTGGCCAGGCAGTGGAGACTGTCTTCAAACCGGAACCGGGTCGCGGCACGTTGTGTATTTCATCGCAAGTCGGCTGCGCGCTTGACTGCGCGTTCTGCGCCACCGGTGCGCAAGGCTTCAATCGCAACCTGACCAGCGCGGAAATCATCGGCCAGGTGTTTGTTGCCAACCAGGAATTGCCGCGTCGAGAGAACGGCGATCCGGCTGTCACCAACGTTGTGCTGATGGGCATGGGCGAGCCGCTTGCGAACTATCGCAATGTCGTGCCGGTGCTCAAGCTGCTGATCTCTGACTGGTCCTATGGACTGTCGCGTCGCCGCGTTACGGTGAGTACGTCGGGCATCGTCCCGCACATGAACAAGCTGGCCGACGACTGTAACGTGTCGCTTGCGGTGTCGCTGCACGCACCCAATGATGCACTGCGCGACGAAATCGTGCCGATTAACAAGCTGCATCCAATCGCCAGCCTGCTCGAAGCCTGCTGGTCCTATGCGGCGAGGCACGCCAACCGCTTCATTACGTTCGAGTACGTCATGTTGCGCGGCGTCAACGATTCGCTGGCGCATGCGGATGAACTCTGCGAGCTTCTGAACAACAAACCTGCGAAGGTAAACCTGATACCGTTCAATCCGTTCCCGGGAACCGTATTCAAGCGCTCCTCCGCAGATACAATCAGGCATTTCCAGGATCGCCTCCGCCAGCGGGGACTCGTTGCGACTACGCGCAGGACGCGCGGCGACGACATCGACGCGGCGTGCGGGCAACTGGCTGGGGATGTCGCCAACCGCGTGCGAAACCGGCTTGGCGACAAGAAGATCGGTGACAGAAACATAAAGGTGGCGTCAGCGTGAAAAAGAGCGAGCTCATAGCGGTACTGGCACTGTCGGGGATTCTTCTCGGCGGGTGCGTGACGACAACAACGGGGCCGGCGGAGCCCGCAATGGACGACAATGCAGCCGAGTACAATTATCAGCTCGGCGTGCAGTACCTGCAGAACGAAAGCTTCGAGTTGGCGCGAGACCGGCTGCAACGTGCGCTCGATTTGGACGCGCGCTTGGGATTGGAACACATGGCGCTGTGCAGGGCCTACGAAGCGCTTGGCAAACAACGGCTCGCGACTGAATCCTATGAGGACTATGTGCGTGTAGAGCCGCG
>JAAUYD010096494.1_pt1 | contig 16049 bp, 15 predicted proteins | sample 7278101 | NCBI WGS metagenome assembly JAAUYD01 (sample SAMN14350128, study PRJNA611818) | marine sediment metagenome | isolation source: surface marine sediment (0.6m) | place: French Polynesia: Moorea | collected 2018-08 | reverse complement strand
GCAGGCCCGACGGTTTCTGTACAGCTTCTGGACGGCGTCTTGACGCATCGGAACGCAGGGCCACAGCCGGTTTGGCGCACGCGGTGGCGTGCGCCAAACCGGTGCTAGCCCTTGAAAATCCAGCCACCGCCCAATACGCGTGAGCCGTTTTCGGCATAGAAGACACAGGCCTGTCCCGGCGCCACGCCTTCCTCAGCCGATAGCAGTTCGACCGTCGCCGTGTCAGGCCCTTGTGGACGGATGATCGCTTCACGTGGCGGGCGGGTCGAGCGGACCTTGACCCGCACCGGCCATCCCTCTGCCGGGGCTTCCGTGAAGGCACTGTCGCCCAACCAGTTGATTTCACGCACAGGAATGGATGTCCGCGCCAGCGCCTCTTTCGGCCCGACGATCACCTGCCGCGCATCAGCGTCGAGCTTGACGACATAGAGCGGCTCACCTCCCCCGATGCCGAGGCCCCGGCGCTGCCCGATCGTGTAGTGGATGACGCCCTTATGCTCGCCCAAAGCGTGCCCGTCGAGATGCACGATCTCGCCCGGCTCCGCTGCCCCCGGTCGCAGCTTCTCGATCACCGCAGCATAGGAGCCATTCGGCACAAAACAGATGTCCTGACTGTCCGGTTTGTCCGCGACAACCAGCCCGAACTCCCGCGCCAGTGCCCGGGTTTCTTCTTTGGATTCAAGGTGTCCCAGGGGGAAGCGCAAGTAATCCAACTGCTCGGGCGTCGTCGAGAACAGGAAGTAGCTCTGATCCCGCGTCGCATCGGCCGCCATGTGCAGTTCCGCCCCGCGCGCACCCATCTTGCGCTGGATATAGTGCCCCGTTGCCATGCAATCGGCATCGAGCTCCTTCGCTGTTTCCAGGAGATCACGAAACTTCACCCGCTCGTTGCAGCGGATGCAGGGGATCGGCGTCGCACCCGCCAGGTAGGCATCGGCGAACTCATCAATGACACTCTCCTGAAACCGGCTCTCGTAGTCGAGAACATAATGCGGAAAGCCCATTTCCTCCGCCACCCGGCGGGCGTCATGGATGTCGCGCCCCGCACAGCACGCCCCTTTCTTGGCCAGCGCCGCCCCATGATCGTAGAGCTGCAACGTGATCCCCACCACATCATAGCCCTCGCGTGACAGTTGTGCTGCGACGACAGAACTGTCGACACCGCCCGACATGGCGACGAGCACGCGCGTCTCGGCAGGGCTTTTCGCAAAGCCCAGGGAATTCAGGGCGCGTGGCGGCGCCGAGGGGGTTGTTTCCGCGGTGACAGGCATCGTCTCACTCTTATCTGAAGTCGCGAAACATATACTAAAGTTGCGCATACTCTCAAGGTCTTGCTTCACTCCGGTTTAAGAAACGCCCCCTAAGCCTTGTCACGGGTGAGTGAAAAAGAGGGACTAGGGGACATGTTCATCAGACGTGAAAAGGGACCCGTTTTTGTGACGATGCCGGATGGCACGAAGATGTCGCGCGCAGATTTGCCGTCGCCGGATACGACGCGCTGGGTCGCGCGGCGGAAAGCAGCCGTCGTCAATGCTGTCAACGCCGGTTTGATCCAGGAAGAAGAGGCCTGCGAAATCTACGGGCTGTCATCGGAAGAACTGAACAGTTGGCGGGTCGCAATGCAGACGCACGGGGCGCGTGCTCTCAAGGCCACATCGGTACAAAAGTATAGACAACTTTAACGGGTATCGCTAACCTGCAACAAACGGTAACGCATAGTTAACCATTGGTCTCTAATCATCGAGCCAAGCTTAAAGATCCGAGCCGATTTTTGGAGGGTACTGAATGCGTGTTTTGCTGGTCGAGGACGATCCCACCACTTCGAAAAGCATCGAGATGATGTTGTCGAGTGCAAACCTCAATGTCTATGCGACAGATCTTGGGGAGGAGGGGATAGATCTCGCGCGGATCTACGACTACGACCTAATTCTTCTGGACCTTAACCTGCCGGATATGAACGGGCATGAAGTTCTGCGGCAGTTGCGCATGTCCAAGATCGAGACACCGATCCTGATCCTGTCCGGCATGGACGACACCGAGAACAAGATCAAGGGCTTCGGATTCGGCGCCGATGACTACATGACCAAGCCATTCCATCGGGAAGAGCTGATTGCCCGGATCCACGCGATCGTGCGGCGCTCCAAGGGCCACGCGCAGTCTCTGATCCAGACAGGCAAGTTCAAGGTCAATCTCGACGCCAAAACGGTTGAGGTCGACGGTGTGCCTGTGCATCTGACCGGTAAGGAATATCAGATGCTTGAGCTGCTGAGCCTCCGTAAGGGGACGACGCTCACCAAAGAGATGTTTCTCAACCATCTCTATGGCGGCATGGATGAGCCTGAGTTGAAGATCATCGACGTCTTTATCTGCAAGCTCCGCAAGAAGCTGTCTGAAGCCACAGGTGGCGAGAACTATATCGAGACGGTCTGGGGCCGTGGATATGTTCTGCGCGATCCGATCCCGGAGGAAGACAACGGCAATTCGCGAATTGCCATGGGTGCCTAGACGCGACGGTTCTGACTTCCGTGCCAAATGCAGCGGCGTCCCGACTGGGGCGCCTTTTTTTGGGGTAGGCTTGTTGCGAGCTTGCAGCCGAAACGGGCGTCCCGACAGATCCCAAATGCGTGGCGGTTGATTTCATAAGACTATCCGATCAGGCGCGCTATTCCTGGGTTGACCTTAGCGCCTCTCCCAATGGGTTGGTACGATCTTCGGTTGAACGCGCGGTTTTGCCAACGTCGAATGGAAAGGCTGTGCCCGGACGACCCGCCAAAGCCCGGGCTGGACCCGTCTCCCACATTCCCGCTAAACACGTCACCGTATCAGCGTGTGCAGGAGAGGCGGAATGGGCGCAAAGCCGGTTGAAGAGCTGAACCGCGATGAGGCCGAGGCCGAGCTTGCCGAACTGGCACAGCAGATCGCCGCCGCGAATATGGCATATCATCAGAATGATGCGCCGATCATGTCCGATGCGGCCTTCGATGCGCTTCGCCTCAGAAACGCGGCCATCGAAGCGCGGTTCCCCGACCTCAAGCGCTCCGACAGCCCGAGCGAGGTGGTTGGCGCGCCGGCCGCCCGCGGATTTGCCAAGGTCACACATCGCGTGCGGATGCTCTCCCTCGCCAATGCTTTCGATGAGGGGGATGTCGCGGATTTCGACCGCGGCATCCGGCGCTATCTGAACCTGGAAGATACCGCGCCCGTTACCTACACAGCCGAGCCCAAGATCGATGGCCTGTCGCTGTCTATTCGATATGAAAACGGGGCACTGGTTGAGGCCGCCACGCGGGGCGACGGCGCGGTCGGCGAGAATGTCACCGCCAATGTCCGCACCATTTCGGACATCCCCCAGATGCTGACCGGCGCGCCCGAGATCCTGGAGATCCGGGGCGAGGTCTATATGAGCCACGCCGATTTCGCCGCGCTCAACGCCCGTCAGGCCGAGGCAGGGGACAAGCCCTTCGCCAACCCCCGCAATGCGGCGGCGGGCTCTCTTCGCCAGCTCGACGCGACGATCACTGCATCCCGCCCGCTCAGGTTCTTTGCCTATGCCTGGGGCGAGGTCTCGGACCCCCTCGGACGCACGCAGACCGAGGCGCTGGACCGCTTTCTTTCCCTTGGCTTCCAGATCAACCCCTTGACGAGGCGCTGCCAAGGCCCGGAGGAGATGCTGGCCCACTACCAGATGATCGGTGCGGAGCGCGCGACCCTCGGCTACGATATCGACGGTGTTGTCTACAAGGTCGATGACCTTACGCTGCAGTCCCGGCTGGGGCTGCGGTCGACAACGCCCCGTTGGGCAATCGCCCACAAGTTCCCGGCTGAGACAGCGGTTACACAGCTGGAAAAGATTGAAATTCAGGTGGGTCGGACCGGTGCGCTGTCACCCGTGGCGCGCCTGAAGCCTGTCACTGTCGGAGGTGTTGTCGTCTCTAACGCGACGCTGCACAATGCCGACTACATTGCTGGGCGGGACAGCAACGGCGCCCCGATCCGAGAGGGTCGCGACATCCGCGAAGGCGACTGGGTCACGGTGTATCGCGCCGGGGATGTGATCCCGAAAGTGCAGGATGTGGACCTGTCCCGCCGACCGGCGAATGCAAAACCTTACGTTTTTCCAACGGTTTGTCCGGAATGCGGGTCGGATGTGATCCGACCGGAAGGAGAGGCCGTCGCCCGCTGTACCGGAGGCCTCATTTGCCCGGCGCAAGCGGTGGAGAAGCTGAAGCACTTTGTGTCCCGCGCGGCCTTCGACATCGAGGGCCTCGGCGCCAAGCAGATCGAGGCCTTCTTCGAGGAGGGTTGGATCAAGGAGCCCTCGGACATCTTTGAGCTTGAGGCACGCTTTGGCGCGGGCAACCCCAAACAGCTCAAGAACCGTGAGGGCTGGGGCGAAAAGTCAGCCGAGAACCTGTTTGCGGCGATCCGCGACAAGCGGACCATCCCCCTGGCGCGGCTCATATTCGCGCTCGGCATCCGCCATGTCGGTGACAGCTCTGCCGCGCTTCTCGCCCGCAGCTATGGAAGTTGGGAGGCGTTCCGCGCCGCGATGGAAGGCGCGCGAAACCATGACGGCGCGGATTGGGAGCATCTGAACGCCATCGATGGTGTCGGCACGGTCATGGCTGGCGCAGTCGTCGATTTCTTCCATCAGCAGGAGGCCCGCGCAGCCATGGACCGCCTGATGGCGCATCTGACTGTAGTGGATGCGGAGGCCCCGGCCGCAACCTCGCCTGTGTCCGGCAAGACAGTCGTTTTCACCGGCACGCTTGAGACGATGACGCGGGCCGAGGCAAAGGGGCAGGCCGAGGCGCTTGGCGCCAAGGTCTCGGGATCTGTCTCGGCCAAGACGGACATTCTGGTTGCAGGGCCGGGCGCAGGGTCGAAACGGACCAAGGCAGAGGAGCTCGGAATTGAGATCCTGAGTGAGGATGAGTGGCGGACCCTGATCGCGTGAGCCCGGGCCGACCCGAAATTCTGTACCCGCTCTTTGCGGAGCTGACAGGCCTTGCCGGGATCGGCCCCAAGATCCGACAGGCGCTGGAGACACCAGGCATCACGCGGCCGCGTGATCTGCTTCTGACGCTGCCGCATAACGTCGTGGACAGGCGGCTGCGGGCGACTATTCAGGGCACCCGTTTCCCGGAGATCGTAACGGTTGAAGTCGAGGTTACGGCACATCAGCCACCGAAGGTGAAAGGGCGGCCGTATCGCGTGATGGTCCGGGATGCAGAGGTGAGCTTCCAGCTTGTCTTCTTCCGGCCACGCTCAGATTGGTTGAGGCGGACCCTGCCGATGGGCCAGCGCCGGATTGTCTCCGGAAAGGTGGAACTCTTCGACGGTCTCGCTCAAATGGTCCATCCCGACCACATCCTGTCGAGGGAAGAGGCAGAGGGGCGGCCGAGCTTCGAGCCTGTCTATCCGCTGACCGAAGGTGTGACGCAGAAAATCATGAGCCGTGCCGTGGCCGACGCACTTGACCGCGCGCCTGCGCTGCCGGAGTGGATCGAACCGGGTGTCCTGAAGCGCGAGCGTTGGCCGGATTGGCGCACGGCTCTCAATCGGGCGCATCATCCGGAAAGCACGGAAGCCGTTTCGCCCCATGCGGCTGAGCGTCAGCGGCTGGCCTATGATGAGTTACTGGCGCATCAGATGACCCTCGCGCTCGCCCGCGCGGCTGCGCGCCGGGGCAAGGGCCGGGCGACGTCTGCCGAGGGACACCTGCGACAGGCCGCATTGGCCGCCTTGCCTTACAATCCGACCGGTGCGCAGTCGCGGGCCTTTGCTGAGATTGCGGGCGACATGGCCAGCGAGTTTCGCATGAACAGGTTGCTGCAAGGCGATGTTGGGTCAGGGAAAACTCTGGTTGCGTTGGTTGCCATGCTGGATGCTGTCGAAGCGGGCGGTCAGGCAGCACTGATGGCCCCAACCGCGATTCTGGCCCGCCAGCACTTCGAAGGACTCTATCAACTCGCCGAGGCCGCTGGTGTCCGGTTGGAGGTGTTGACTGGCCGCGACAAGGGGGAGGCGCGGGCAGAGAAGCTTGCCGACCTGGCGGCCGGGCGGATTGGCATTCTGGTCGGGACGCATGCGCTCTTTCAGAAGGATGTTCACTTTCAGGATCTAAGGCTTGCGATCGTGGACGAGCAACACCGGTTCGGCGTGCGTCAACGGATGGAACTTGGCGCCAAGGGCCGGCAGGCCGATGTCCTGGTCATGACTGCCACGCCGATTCCGCGTTCCCTCGAATTGGCGCACTATGGCGACATGGACCTTTCGGTGCTCGACGAGAAACCGCCGGGACGGAAGCCCGTCGATACGGCGTTGATCAGTGCAGAACGGCTCGACGACGTGATCGCTCGGCTCGACACGGCGCTCAGGCAAGGCCGACAGGCCTACTGGGTCTGCCCCTTGGTCGAGGAATCCGAGACCGTTGCCATGACCGCTGCGGAGGCGCGCTTCAAGGCACTGCGTGCAAGCCTTGGCGAGGGGCGGGTCGGCCTTGTCCACGGGCAAATGCCCGTTGCCGACAAGGATGCGGCCATGGCTGACTTCGTTGCCGGGCGGACAGAGCTTCTGGTGGCGACAACGGTGATTGAAGTCGGCGTGAATGTCCCGAACGCCTCGATCATGGTCATCGAAGGGGCAGAGCGGTTCGGTTTGGCCCAGCTCCATCAGCTTCGGGGGCGTGTCGGACGCGGGGCTGAGAAGTCGACCTGCATCCTGATGTATGCGCCGCCGCTCGGCCAGGCGGCGCGCGCCCGGCTGGAGATGATGCGCGAGACGGAGGATGGCTTCCGGATCGCCGAGGCGGACCTGAAACTGCGCGGGGCAGGGGACCTGCTTGGTGTCCAGCAATCCGGTCTGCCGCAGTTCCGGATTGCCGATCTTGAGAGCCAGACGGATCTGATGAAACAGGCGCAGGACGACGCGCGTCTCCTCCTGCATCAGGACCCCAAGCTTGAAAGCCCGAGGGGCCAGGCGATGCGCGTTCTGCTCTATCTGATGGACCGCGACAAGGCGATCCTGATGCTGGGCGTCGGCTAAAGGGTTTTGACCTCAGGCTGAAGCGCGATCTTTGACCACCCAACAAACGCGATTTGCGTTGCGACAAGATCCGATTGAAGTCGCAACGCAATGGTAATTCACTGATTTTACTCGTCAAATCTACATGTTCTCAAATGTTCCAGAAAACTCTTGACGAAGGGTTAATATGCGAACATATTGGCAACATAGGAACGAAAAAGGAACACGAGACATGTTTGCCACCGTCGCTCGCGCCTTTCAGGATCAGCCCAAGGGTTGGATCTCGGACACGTTGGGACTGGCAGCTGTCTGCGCGCTCCTGGTTTCGAGCCTGCTTCTTCCTGGACTGATGTAGTTTTTGCCTGCGGACCCGCGTCGTGCGCGCCTGCCAGCGCCGGGGATCACATCCTGCCTGCTTGTGATCCCGACTTGCACGATCGGAACGCATCCTGTCGCCGCACCACCCGGTTGCGGCGACTTTTTTATGCGGTCTCGGCGAGGGCGGCGTCGAAGGCGTCCAGTGTCGCATCCAGCGTCAGCAGGATGGAAGCATGGCGGTTCTTGTAATCTCGGGCGGGCTCAAGCACTTCGAACCCGTCGAACGGTGCATCCGGGACGGGGCCACCTGATTTGAGCATCGCGCGGAGCTGGTCGCGCGCTGTCTCGATCTCGGCCCGCGTCCGCCCGATCATCTGCGCGCCAGAAATCGAAGCCGAGGCCTGACCAAGCGCGCAGGCCTTCACATCCTGCCCATAGGCCGCGATCTTTCCGTCCGCGATCTTCAGATCGACAGTCACGGTCGAGCCGCACAGGGGCGAGCGCTTGGAGGCCGTCGCATCCGCATCCGCCAAACGCTCGGTGAACGGGATGGTCGCCGCAAGCTCGAGGATGCGCTGCGAATAAAGCTTGATCATTTCGGCGTCGCCTGCCATGGCACACCCCGCTTTCGGTTTTCGTTGGAGACCATAGATAGGGCGAATGCCTGGCGCTGGAAAGGGGAGTTGTTGTGGCCGAATTTGACGCAGCTACGCTGAAATGGAACGCGGATGGTCTGATAGCCGCAATCGCACAGGACGTCGAAAGCGGCCAGGTCCTGATGATGGCCTGGATGAACCGCGAAAGCCTTGAGGCCACGCTGGCGAGCGGCGATGTCACCTACTGGTCCCGCTCGCGGCAGGAGCTTTGGCGGAAGGGCGCGACCTCAGGGCACACGCAGACGCTGGTCTCGCTGTCGATCGACTGTGATCGGGATTGTATTCTGATGCAGGTCCGTCAGGTGGGCGCGGCCTGTCATACCGGGCGCCGCCATTGTTTTTTCACGGACGTTCGGGATGGCAAGGAGTTCGTGACGTCCGATCCCCTATAGCCCGACCATCCGGCGGATGTCACCGGGCGTCGCCCCCTCGTCTCGGTACTTCGCGATGGCCCGGGCGTCGTCACGTTTGGCCAGGCGCTTGCCGGCCTCGTCCCGAATCAGTCGGTGATGGTGATAGACGGGTGTCGGCAGGTCCATCAGGCGCTGCAGGATCACATGGATGGCGGTGGCGTCGAACAGGTCCTCGCCCCGGGTGACATGGCTGATCTCTTGGTAGGCGTCGTCCAGTACGACCGACAGGTGGTAGGACGTGCCCATCCCCCGGCGCGCCAGCACGACGTCGCCGATGGTCCGAAGCGCCGTATCGGGTGTGATCTCGTGTTGGCCAGGCTGTGTGCCGGTCTCGGTAAAGCGCACAGGGCCTGTCGCTGTCAGCGCTTTCGCCATGTCAAGACGCAGGGCTGTGTCCGTCGGAATGCTCGGCGGCCTTTCCCGCATCCGGCAAGTCCCCGGATAGACCAATCCGTCCGGACCATAGTGCAGTGCTCCCTCCTGCGGCGCCTGAGCCGCCGCCTCGATATCCCGGCGCGAGCATGCGCAGGGATAGAGGAGCCCCCGATCCCAGAGCTTGCGCAGCGCGTCCCGATAGGCATGGAGGCGGTCGGACTGACGCAAGACGGGCTCGGGCCAGTCCAGCCCGAGCCAGTGCAGATCGTCGTAGATCTGCGCCTCCCATTCCGGACGGCAGCGGGTCTGGTCGATATCCTCGATCCGGAGGAGGAAGGTGCCACCTGCGGCCCGTGTCCTGTCCCAGGCAGTCAGGGCCGAAAAGGCATGGCCCAGATGCAGGGGCCCGGTCGGAGAGGGGGCAAATCGCTCCACATGGTCAGCTCTTGCGGAGGACATAGACCATCGCGCTCAGCCCAATCTTGGGCAGGTGGTCGCCGTAATCCTTGACCTCCAGGACGGCGTTGCCGCTGTCGATATGTTCGCGCAACCGGCCTTCGTAACTCGGATCTTCGAGGGCATGATCGTTAAGGGAAAAGACAAACCGTCCGCCGGGGGCAAGACGGGCGAGCACATCGTCAATCGTCTCGGCCGGAGCGTGGCCTGGGTTCAGCACACCGATGGCCGCAACGTTCGTGTATGCCCCCGGCTCGAACGGCAGGGGATCGGACAGATCTGTTGCGGTCAGCGTCCTGTAGATGCCTTTCGTTCGCGCTTGCGCGAGCATCTCTTCCGAGAAATCCGTGCCGTCGATCGTGGTGAACCCTGCAGCGTGAAAGGCCGCTCCGCTGACACCCGTGCCGCATCCGATATCGAGAAGCGGTGCGGATTTGTCTGTTACAAGGTCAGAAAGAGCCGTCGCAGCACGCGTGGGCGTGACGTAGCCGTTCTCGGCCACCTCCGCGTCATAGGTCGCGGACCAATTGTCATAGAAACCTTTGGTGTCGCCCGTGTCTTCAAGCTCGTAGACGGCGTCGAGGTACTTTTTGGTCATTCTTTTCCATCCCCGCCTCAAACCTAACGACTGATGCGGGGGCGGTCCAGTCAAGCGCTTTCCGTCTGGGTCTGCGTGGTGAGCCAGGCTGTGAAGTCGGCCTTGGCGCGGTCGGTGTAGCCTTTGTAGCGCTCCTTACGGCCGCGCCGCCCGCCGCGCGCATCGGGCAGGGGTGGGAACAGGCCGAAATTGACGTTCATTGGCTGGAAGGTCTTGGCCTCGGCGCCGCCGGTGATATGGGTGACGAGCGCTCCGATAGCTGTCGTCGGAGGTGGTGGGGTCAGCATCTCGCCCCGGGCTTCGGCGGCCGCGAGGCGCCCGGCCAGAAGGCCCATGGCCGCGCTCTCGACATAGCCCTCAACGCCCGTGATCTGCCCGGCAAAACGGAGGTCGGGCCGGCCCTTCAGCCGCAGTTGCCGGTCCAGCACCCGTGGTGAGTTGATGAACGTATTGCGGTGAATGCCGCCAAGACGCGCAAACTCCGCGTTCTCCAGCCCGGGGATCATGCGCAGAACGTCCTTTTGAGCACCGTATTTCATCTTGGTCTGGAAGCCCACGATGTTGAAGAGCGTGCCGAGCGCATTGTCCCGGCGGAGCTGGACGATGGCATGTGGCTTTTCGGCTGGCGCATGCGGGTTGGTCAGCCCCACGGGTTTCATTGGCCCGTAGCGGAGCGTGTCGCGGCCGCGCGCGGCCATCACTTCGACCGGCAGGCAACCCTCAAAATAGGGTGTGTCGCGCTCCCAATCCTTGAACTCGGTCTTCTCTGACGCCAGCAGCGCGTCGAGGAAAGCGTTGTACTGCTGCGCGGTCATCGGACAGTTCAGATAGGCTGTGCGCTCTTCTTCCGTCTCGCCCTTGTCGTAGCGGGACTGGAACCAGGCTTTTCCCATGTCGATGCTGTCGGCATAGACGATGGGGGCGATGGCGTCGAAGAAGGCCAGGGCATCCTCGCCGGTGGCCTTTCGGATTGCTTCGGCCAATGAAGGCGACGTCAGCGGGCCGGTGGCAATGATCGTGCTGCCCCAGGCAACGGGCGGAAGATCCGGCACTTCGCCACGCGCGAGAGTGATATTCGGGTGGCTGGTCAGACGTGCCGTGACGTCCGCAGAGAAGGCTTCGCGGTCAACGGCGAGCGCTCCACCCGCAGGCAGGCTGTGGCGGTCGCCCATCTCCATGATCAGACCGCCGGCAGCGCGCATCTCCCAGTGGAGGAGGCCCACCGCGTTCCGCTCGTCGTCGTCGGACCGGAAAGAGTTGGAGCAGACAAGCTCTGCCAGCCCGTCGGTCTGGTGGGCAAACGTGCCTTGTTCGGGCCGCATCTCGTGCAGGATCACAGGCAGGCCCGCCTCGGCGATCTGCCAGGCAGCCTCGGACCCGGCCATGCCGCCGCCTATGATGTGAATGGGCTCAGTCATGGCCGTCATTTAGAGGCCCCTTCCCAAAATGAAAAGCCTGGAGGCTTTGCGCCTATTCTGGGCTGCGGGGCTGGTGCGAGCCCACGATACCGCGCCGAACCTCTGATATCAGGCCTTTTGCTTGAAGAGGACGTCCTGAGCTTTCTTGTCAGCCTGCAGGTTTGAGCGTTTCTCTGCCGCCACGGCACGGCCGCGGGCAACGGCCGGGCGATCGCCAACGCGCTTCAGCCAACGTTCCATGTTGGGATACTTTGAGATGTCCTGCTGCTGACCCTCCCAAAGACTGGCCCAAGGCCAGATCGCCATATCGGCGATAGATAGGAAGTCCCCGGCCACGTAATCACGGTCGGCAAGGCGCTTGTCGAGGACGCCGTAGAGCCGGCCCGTCTCGTTACGATAGCGGTCCTTTGCATAGGGCAGGTCGTTTGGCGGGTCCATGGAGGGGGCATATTTCAGGAAATGGTGCGCCTGGCCCGCCATCGGTCCCAGACCGCCCATCTGCCACATCAGCCATTGCTCGACTTCGATCCGATCACGCTCTGTCTCGCCATAGAACTGGCCGGTCTTGCGGGCCAGGTATTGTAGGATGGCCCCGGATTCGAAGATCGAGACCGGTTTGCCGTCCGGGCCATCGGGGTCGATAATCGCCGGCATCCGGTTGTTCGGAGCGATCTTCAGGAAATCCGGCTTGAACTGGTCGCCCGCCCCGATATCGACGAGGTGGAGCGTATAGGGCAGGCCCATCTCCTCCAACGCGATGCTGATTTTCCAGCCATTCGGGGTGGGCCAGTAGTAGAGATCGATGGGATCGGGCATGCGGAGCGTCCTCAGTTGTGCCCCTCAAGATTTGAGCAGTTCAGCGCATAAGGCAAGGGTCAGGCACGGCGGAGGCCGGGCAAGTGGAGGCGCGGTAGTGTCTCTGCTTCGGTCTTGGGCCAGTCAATCGCGAGGTCCCTCGGATGCCAGAGATGGCGCTCACGAAGGATGGATCGGTAGAGCGGCATCGTGCCGGCCCGGAGGTAAAAGCCCCAATGACAAACGGGGCTGCGGGCCGGACCGATCTGCTGCCCGCGCGCGGCAAGCAAGCGCGCCAGGCCGGGGGTGTCGAAGTCCAGATTGACCCAATGACTATGGGGCGCGTCCAAACCCTCACCGAGCGTTCGACCGCAGGGGCCCTGTCGGGGGGCAAAGGTCTGGAAGAGAAGGTCGTAGAGGCGATTGGACCTCGCCGTGACATTGTAGACCGGCGTACGCGGCCTTCGTTGCAAGGCGTCTCCGGCGACATGCGCGTACTCCGCCCCGCCCATCAGAATGACGCGTCCGATCCGGCCCTTGACTGTTCGGGCGAGACCGCTGAGCGCAACTCGGGCCCCGAGCGAATGGGCGAAGAGGTCGACATCCCGCGCCGGGGCGATCTCGGCAATCAGGTCAAGCAGTGTGGCAAGCGCCGCCCCAGCGCGGCCTGCTGCCTGGTACGCGCGAGCAAAGTCGTGTCGAGCCGTATCATCGGCGCGTGCCCCGAACCCCTGCCACCCGAACCCGATGCAAAGGCCCGTGGAGGGCGCATCCGAAAAGCCGAGACCCCGTGGCCAGCTTTTGATCTTCCAGTGATCGGATTTTGGCGCCAGCGCAAAAAGGCTACGATGCGGATCGCGCCCCGCACAGTCCGGGCTGAACCTGTAGCCGTGGATCATCACGACAATCGGCGCGTGATAAGGCAAGCGGGAAAGCTCACGCTTCAGCACCAGTGCAAGTGGCGTTGCCGGTGCATCCGCGCAACTCAGCACAGTCTCTCTCAGGGATACACCCAGGAGTGCCATCTGCTCGCGCCATTTGTTTTTTGAGGAATAGAGCCGCAAGCTTATGCGTTTTGCTTTACGATTAGGTGAAGATTTGGCGACATCGCCCACGTTGACCCGGCGACCGGCATCCCCTAGTAAGAACATGTGGTGATTTGTTACCGGATTGCGGGCCACGTAAAACATACCGCTAAAGAGGTCGCAGCCCCGCATATGGCTCCGATCCCTTCGGTCGGAGCTTTTTTGTGCCAGGAGGCGAGCGATGAAGGACACCACCACACCGGACTGGAAGACGCGGACCAAGCTTGTCCATGCCGGAACGCGGCGCAGCCAATATGGCGAGATGTCCGAGGCACTGTTTCTGACACAGGGCTTTGTCTACCAAGATGCGGAGGCGGCCGAAGCCCGTTTTTTGGAGGCGGGGCCGGACGAGTTCATCTATGCCCGCTACGGCAACCCGACGGTGGCCATGTTCGAAGAGCGCATTGCGGCACTTGAAGGGGCCGAGGATGCCTTTGCAACGGCCTCCGGCATGGCCGCGGTCAACGGCGCGCTGATGTCGATGCTGAAGGCCGGAGACCACATTGTTTCAGCCCGCGCGTTGTTCGGCTCCTGTCTCTACATTGTCGAGAACATTCTGACCCGCTTCGGGGTCGAGGTGACCTTTGTCGACGGCACGGATCTGGAGGCTTGGAGGGCTGCGATCCGGCCCGACACGAAGCTTGTGTTTCTGGAAAGCCTCTCGAACCCAACGCTCGAAGTCATTGATATCAAAGCGGTCAGCGCGCTGGCCCATCAGGTGGGCGCGCAAGTCGTGGTGGACAACGTCTTCGCGACGCCTGTCTTCCAACGCTCTCTCGGTCTTGGCGCCGATATCGTCATTTACTCGGCAACCAAGCATATCGACGGGCAGGGGCGCTGTCTGGGCGGCGTCGTCCTCGGGACAACCGAGTTCATTCGCAAGACCCTGGAGCCCTATCTCAAGCACACCGGCGGCGCGATGAGCCCGTTCAATGCCTGGGTTCTGCTCAAAGGGTTGGAGACGCTTGATCTGCGCTGCCGTGCGCAAGCGGAGACAGCCGGCCGTTTGGCGGCAGCCATTGCGGATCACCCGAATGTGACCCGCCTCCTCTACCCGACACATGCCGACCATCCCCAGGCCCATCTGGCAGCAAGGCAGATGGAGGCAGGCGGAACGGTTTTGTCCTTTGAGATCGCCGGCGGGCAGGCGGCAGCCTTCCGCGTCCTCAACGCAATGAAAATTGTTCTGATTTCCAATAACTTGGGCGATGCAAAGTCCATTGCGACGCATCCTGCAACGACCACGCATCAACGCTTGAATGATGATCAAAGGGCTGAGCTTGGGATCACGCCCGGCCTGGTCAGGCTGTCCGTTGGGTTGGAGGATCCCGAGGATTTGAGCGCCGATATTTTGAGCGCATTGGATGCCGCATCCGGCTGAGCAACGGCCCGGCTATCCCTCAGGTTGAAAAAAGTGTTTGGAAATTTTTGAGGAAGGCCCATCTTTACCGGTCCAAGATACCGAACAAGGGAAGATCCCCGATGAACATCCAGGATACGAAGATTAAGACCGACCGTGAGGTTGGCATCTCCGCCGGGTGCCCCACTCGGGAAGAAGCCGAGGATGCTGTGCGCACGCTGCTCCGCTGGGCAGGGGACAACCCTGATCGTGAAGGCCTGCTGGACACGCCCGGTCGCGTCACCCGCGCGTATGAGGACTGGTTCCGCGGATACAATGAGGATCCGGCCGCGATGCTGCAGCGGACCTTTGAGGAGGTCGAGGGCTATGACGAGATGGTCGTGCTTCGCGACATCCGTTACGAGAGCTATTGCGAGCATCACATGGCGCCCATTATCGGCAAGGCCCATGTGGGATATATCCCCACAGATCGCGTCGTCGGAATCTCTAAGCTCGCCCGCGTCGTGGACGCTTTTGCCAAGCGGCTGCAGGTGCAAGAGAAAATGAATGCGCAAATCGCCAACACCCTGCAGGAAGTGCTGCAACCCCACGGCGTGGCCGTTGTCCTGGAGGGGGAGCATCACTGCATGTCGACCCGAGGTGTGCACAAACCGGGCGTTTCAATGGTGACCTCGACCATGCTGGGCGTCTTCCGCCATGATCGCGACACCCGCCGCGAGTTCATGTCCCATATCGGCAACCCGACCAATCGGGGTTGAGCCGAAGCCGGCGCCTCGCGGCGCCGGCCATCCTCCCCACTTTCTACCGGATGCAGATCCCCTCTGACACCATGTTTGCCCGAGCGGTCGACCTGATCGATGCTGGCGATGTGGATGAACTCTCGAGCCTGCTGACGGCGCATCCCGACCTTCTGACAGCGACGGTCGAGTTGGAAGACCATTCGCCCGGATCCTATTTCGCGAGGCCACGTCTTCTGTGGTTCATCGCAGAAAACCCCGTTCGGAATGGCCGGATGGCGCCAAACGTGGTCGCCTTGGTTGAGTGTCTTCTCTCCCATTCGGAAAAGCGTTGCGTCTGCGATCTGGTGGAGCAGGCGAGCAGCACGCTCAGTCTTGTTGCGTCCGGTCGTGTGGCACGGGAAAGCGGACACCAGGAAGCGCTCATCCGCGCACTGGTCGCCGCCGGTGCGGATCCCAACGCAGCGGTCCGCCCCGCTGCGGCACACCGGGAAACGGCTGCCATCACGGCCCTCCACGCCGCCGGCGCCGAGATGACGCTCATTCTGGCGGCAGCACTTGGCGACAGCACGTCCCTCACCGCGCTAGTCCCCTCGGCCACGCAATCCGATCTGCAAGACGCCCTGAGTGTCGCTGCAATCAACGACGGTGCGGAGGCGGTGCGTACCCTCATCGTCGCTGGCGCCGACCCGAACCGGTTCAATCCTCCGGGGCTTCACCCGCACACTCCACCCCTGCATCAGGCTGTCTATTGGTCTGGGCTTCAGACGGTCCGTGCGCTTGTCGAGGGCGGCGCCGCGCTCGACGTACGG
>JAAUYD010211571.1_pt1 | contig 16052 bp, 13 predicted proteins | sample 7278101 | NCBI WGS metagenome assembly JAAUYD01 (sample SAMN14350128, study PRJNA611818) | marine sediment metagenome | isolation source: surface marine sediment (0.6m) | place: French Polynesia: Moorea | collected 2018-08 | reverse complement strand
GGGAAACCCAGGTATGCGGATCAAGATAAATGTATAGAGTGCGGACTTTGCCATACGATCTGCCCGGAAATCAACGAATTGGAGGAGGAAACCAGACAGCGGCTGCAATGGCGACCACCGATCGGACGGGTTATCGAAGCGGCCATAGCAAAGGCTAAGGATCCGACGATTCGCGAAAAGGGCACCGATGGTGGAGTGGTCACCGCCCTGCTGGCACATTTGTTTAAAACGGGCAAAATCGACGGTGCGATAGTGACCAAGCCAACCGGTCCGTTTCAGCGCGAACCGTTTTTGGCGGAATCTGAAGCTGATATTCGTGAAGCATCGGGATTTTTCTTCGATACATCCCACGGAATGAAGCGCTACAGCGATTATTATATGACCCACTCCCAGTTTAGAGAGTTTAACCCACTGATTCAAAAAGGCCTTCAGCGCATTGCCTTTGTCGGCACTCCCTGTCAGATTCGGGCAGTTCGCAGAATGCAGACCCTCAATATTGTGCCCTCGGATTCAATCAAATTTTGTCTGGGACTCTTTTGCTCAGGTAACTTTGTTTATGGGGAAAAGGAGCAGGCCAAAATAGCCGCACTTGGTGCTTTTAAATGGAAAGATGTTCAAAAAATTAATATCAAACAAGACCTTATGGTGCATTTGCACACTGGGGAAGTCAAAACCATTGAATTGGATGAACTCGAATTTATGAAACGATTTGCCTGCTATTTTTGTCCGGATTACTCAGCCGAATACGCCGATCTGTCTTTTGGCGGTATCGGTGCGGCGACCGGCTGGACGACGGTCATTATGCGAACACCCATCGGCAGGGCGGCTTTTGCCGATGCCAGGTCAAAAGCCATCGAGGTCGCCGGGCAATCCGGAGAGTCTAACTCGCCTTCCAAGGCGTTAAAAAAGGTTCACAACTGGACGGCCAAGAAAAGAAACGCTGCCGTCAACAACAGAAAAGTTCTGGGTAAGAAATATCCGGGTATTAAGCACTAGCGATTTGTTTTGTCTAATCATATCATAGCGCTTGGATGGAGCAATTCGTGAAATGGCAGAAAAAAAAGCGTTGTATTACGTACATTAAGTGTTTTATTCAGATTAATATTAATGACATAAGCATTTTCCGGGCTGTATTTCTCAATGAAGCTACGTAAAGATGCTGGCACTTTTTCCTGATTAAGCTGCTTATATTTTACCTTCACTGGAATCAGTCTTTGGCCGGCTTCAATCACAAAATCCACCTCGGCTCTATCCTTGGTGCGCCAGTAATTCAACCTTGCCGCTTTGAATCTTTATTTTTGCCTTAGAAGCAAAAAAACAAGGTTTTCGAAAACGAACCCGCCTTCAAAAGGGCTTTCATGGTGTCTAAATAGACCCAGGGAAAAGTTTCTAAGGCCTAAATCCTAAAAATAGGGCACCGGTGATTTACTGATTTCTTTTTTTACATTTCCGGTTCAATCTCCAGAAAGTCTGTAAGATTTTCCTCATACCGGTAATCAGTACGATGATTGAGAAACTCCTCAAACGTTATGGTGGATAATTCAAAAAGCCGCTTCCGGCCGACCAGCGATTCATCTATCCTTTACTTCAACTTTAGGCTGCCGGAACCGGAAAGGATGAATTTATAAGGCAATTTAGGTAAGGTACTCGCACAGAACAGTTTTGAGATTTTAAATAGCAGACCAATATACCTGCAGAAAGGAGACAATCATGGAAATAAAAAATGTGCTGGCAGGATGGAGCAAAATCTGCCCCGGCTGCAACATCGGGCGCAAATATCCAGACTCATTTATCGGCAAGAAAGTAAGAGATCACTGGGAAAAAGGTTGTATTTCGCGTAATGCCTATGTTGAAGTGTACGGCAGTGAAGAGTCTTCGTCTAAGAAAGACAACCAAAAAAACCGATGATAATTGATTTCATTATAAAAAAGTCTATCGTTAATCCTATGGTGGAATAAATTTGACCTATTTTAGCCAATGGTGTATCCGTGTGGAGCAGGACCAATTCAGATTCCTTCAACAAAATATCGTGAAAGTGAAATGATCATCGTTGCCGACGCCCACGTTAGCAAAGCCCAAAAAAATCATACAGCCTTTTTTGAGATGCTTGATTTTTTCGAAAACTGTCATCATGATCTGATCTTCCTGGGTGATATTTTTGATTTGTGGGTCGCGTTGGCCGACTACGAAAGCGATATTCATTTTGATTTTATTGCGTGGTGCCAAGAGCAAAAAAAATATCGCAGCATTGGTTTTGTTGAGGGCAACCATGAGTATTATCCTGCCACAGAAAGGGCACAGGCGTTTTCATGGATTTCTTCGGATGCCTGGTACCTGAACGACTCTAGAACCTTGTTTGTACACGGGGACCAGATCAACCACCGAGATCGATTCCATTTAGCTTTCAGAAAACTGTTTAAAAACCAGCTGGCAAAATTCATCGTTAACAGTCTACCATTTGGGCCAAAATATGTGGAATCTTTCAAACGGCGTCTAAAGCGTACAAACACCAAATTCCGATTGCATTTGCCGCTGGCGGAAATAAAATTTTTCGCAGAAGCAAGATTTGCTGAAGGTTTTAATACTATTTTTGTCGGTCATTTTCATCAAGAATACATCTACCGCAATTCGGATGCTAAATTACTTTATATCCTACCGGACTGGTTCAGTAGTCAAAGGGTGACCCTCTTTAATCAGAAGTCGAAAGAAACGACTTTCCTTCACTGGAAACAGATCAACAGTTAGTGCTTCGTAATAACCGCCCATGTTCGATTTGCCAAGCTTCCCAATCTGTTATAAAAACGGATATGTCTGAAAACCATAATCGCTATCTGTATATTGAATTTAAATGTTATTTTCTTTCATTAAAATAGTATCTTAAAATTATTGAAATAAAAAAATATTTTGAACAATCCGCCATACTTTTTCACTTCAGCCCATGAAAATTGTCCTGGCAACCTTCGGGTCACGTGGCGATGTCCAACCGATGCTGGCCCTTTCCCTGGCGCTTAAATCCAAAGGTCATAATGTTCTTTTGGTCGCACCACCGGAAAAAGCGGCTTGGTCGAAACAACTGGGATGCCCCTTTCATCCGCTTGGCAGCGACGTGACCGCCTTCATCGACTCCATGGAAGACGCATATTCGTTGCGCCCCGCCATCCGTTTCGTTTCTTTTCTGCGAAAGGAGCTAAACTCTCAATTCGATAGTTTAGGGGAAATCATTTCCGGAGCGGATCTGGTGATAGGCTCGTCATTGACCTTTGCCTTATCGACACTTGCTGAATACAAGGGAATTGAATACCGTTATATCGCGTTTGCGCCTCAGCTGTTGCCATCGGGGTATCACCCCTTCCCATCCTGCAAGCATCAGAGACTCCCAAAATGGTATAACCGCGCGACCTGGCGAATTGCGAGAATACTGGATCGCTGTAACTTCACGCGGCTGATTAATAACCACCGCAGACAACTCGGCCTGGATCGGATCCGGGATGCCTGGCGCAATATACTAGGGCGACATGTCATCGTGGCTTCCGACCGTGAAATTTCTCAAGTCCCACCGGATATTGTCGATCATGCCGTTATCCAAACCGGTTATATGCACTTAAAGCAGCCGGATCAACATCTGCCGGAATTGGAAGCATTCCTGTCTGCCGGCCCGCCGCCCGTCTATGCCGGATTCGGTAGCATGCCCATAAAGGATCAGGTTCGCACCGTCTCAATCATTGTTGAAGCGGCAAGATTATCCGGGCAAAGGGCGGTCATCGGCAAGTTTTGGCCAGAACCTTCTGAATTTTCCAATGTGAAGAATATCTTTTTTATAACAAAATATCCGCACTTAAAACTCTTTCCCCATATGGCCGCCGTGATTCATCACGGCGGTGCCGGGACCACGGCCACCGCTGCCATCAGCGGCGTACCCCAGATCATTGTGCCCCACCTTTTGGATCAATATTATTGGGGCCATCAGATACATCAATCCAATCTCGGCCCCGCCCCCATTTGGCGATCCAGATTAACTTCAAAGAAACTGGCGGCCGCGATTCATAAATGTCTTTCGAATAAGAGCATTCTGCAAAAAGCCAAAGAGACCTCAAATAGTATCAAACAACAAGATAGTCTGGAATTTTCGGTCGATGCAATACTGAAATTATCTAAATAATTTATGATATCACAGGTCCTGAAATGATTGTTTTTTAGTTCATTATCTCAATATATCTGCAATTGAAGAGACAACCAATGGGTAAAAAAAGCAACCGCGACAACATTGCTCGTCCGCAGGGCATATCCAGACGCAAGTTCATCAAACTAACAAGCGCGGCGGCGGCCGGTCTGTTGATTGGATGCAATTCTACTCAAAGGGCTGATGCTACCCTATCGCTGATCAATGGCATACTGATCGACGGAACCGGTGCCGATGCAGTACCAAACGGAGCGGTAGTGATTCAGAACGGGCGTATCATAGCCGCCGGACCTCGCACACAAGTAGAGATTCCCGTCAACACTCACACTATTGACGTTCAGGGAAGAACAATTTTACCAGGCTTTATTAACGCCCATGTCCACGCTGCCGATAGCGCGTATACGCTAGAAATGTGGGCAAAGGGCGGTGTAACGACAGTGCGCGATCTCGGTTTCTTTGGGCCATATACACGCACAAAGTTCATAACCCGCGACACATTGAATGCTAATTCCAAGTGTGCGCGCCTGTTCGCCGTCGGTTCGTTTATAAACGCGGAGGGCGGCTATCCCAATGCTTACTGGGGTGGACCCATAGTCACCGTCACCTCACCCGAGGAAGCACGGCAGGCTGTAAACAAACTCATAGATGACGGTGCGGATGTGATAAAGACAGCAATGGAATCGGGCTATGCTTTTGGTCAGTCTGGATGGCCGCTGCTCTCGCCGGAGGAGGCCACTGCGCTCGTAGATACTGCGCACGAGCGGGGTAAACCTGTTACAGCGCACGTGACCAGTGCACGTGATCTGGAACGGGCCTTGGATGCCGGTGTGGACGAAATCGCCCATATGGTTGTCGACGAACTCTCCGAGCAACTTATATCACGCATGGTCGAGGCGGGTACACGCTGGGTACCCACGCTTGAGCTATGGCAGGGTGTGAGCCGCAGATATCCCATAAGACATGGAAGCATGGCGATAAAAAATTTAGCTCTATTCGTCGCGGCTGGAGGCGAGGTCGTTTTGGGCACAGACTATGCAGGAGCGCGAAATGTCGATTTCGACTTGGGAATGCCAATCAACGAAATTGAATGGATGCAGGAAGCAGGGATGACACCCATGCAGATCATTATTGCCGCGACCAAAAATGGAGCCCGATCATGCAATATGGAAAACGAACTGGGAACCCTTGAGGCAGGTAAACTGGCCGATGTGCTTATCGTAAATGGTGATCCTTTGGCAGATATACATGCCCTAACCAACGAGCATCTAATACTACGCGAGGGCAAATTAATATTGCCCATTTCAAGTTATTGAGCCGGAGTAAGATGCTCTTCAGAACCTGAAGTATCTCTAACTTATCGCGGTTGTTCGCGAAATTCCGGTTGTTCACGCATTAATACGGGGGCGCTGGTCAGCTCTCCGTTGGGCGCTCAATAAAAATCGCATGATTTTGGGGAATGGTATGTCATCGATGAGGGTTAGTCAAAAGACAGTTCAAACAGTGTCCCCTCGCCAGTGGATCGGTATAGTTGTGGTGTATCTCTTTATCCCACTGGCTTTATTGGTATGCGGAGGGGATTTTGGTTGGTGGCAGGCGTGGATCTATTCCCTGCTGATCGTTGCCGCCGGCATAGGGGGGCGCATTTGGGCGGAACAGCGGCATCCGGGATTGTTGGCCGAACGACAAAATAAAGAGAAGTTCCAAAGCGCGAAAGCTTGGGATAAAGTGCTTGCTCCGCTGATGGCGCTGAGTCTAATGTTCCCACTGGTCATTGTGGCAGGACTGGATCACCGCTTTGGCTGGTCCCCCGTATTTCCGTTATGGCTCATCGTGATTGGCTTTATCTTGATCTCGCTCGGATATGCTTTCGCTGTGTGGGCATTGGCAGAGAACCGCTTTTTCTCCAGCGTGGTGCGTATTCAGACGGATCGAGGGCATGTGGTGTGTGACAGTGGCCCATACCGGATTGTGCGGCATCCGGGCTATGCCGGGAATATTCTGCCACTGCTGGGTATAGTGCTAGCCTTAAGCTCGGTGTGGACACTTATTCCGGCGACGGTGGCGTTAATCATCACGGTGATCAGAACTGCACTGGAAGACCAGACTCTACAGGAAGAGCTGCCGGGCTATCGAGACTATGCGCGGCGTGTGCGCTATCGGTTGATTCAGGGGATATACTGAGAGGCCTCGCTCCTGCGATTTGCTTTGGTGGATGGGAATGGTTTGTTTTCAAAATGTGCAAGAGCGCCCAACACATGCCCTCTACTCACACTCAAAATACAGCTATAATCCGTGTGCAAAACTCAAAGTTCTTAGGAATTTTGCGAGTTATTGCGACATTCAGGCAGACAAATTTAAGGTTGCCAAAACAAATTCCTCATTATAAAAAATTGTAAAACGTGCAGATATAGTTCGATCCGTATCAGAACTTACTTTGAATCTTAAACGACACATGTGAATATAATGCTCAAGTGAGGTCAAACCGGTACATTACTGCTAGCTGATACATATAATCGTCCAATTGGGGATATTTAACTTTTGGCCGATTTGTGAATTAAACTTAAGATTACGAAAGGAGAAATCATGAAAATTTCGACTGCCGTGGTTGTGGTTGATATCCAGAAGGACTTTACTACGGCCTATAACGGTTCTCTTGCCGTGAACGGGACCGACCATGATTACCTGAAACTGGTCGCTGAAGCGACCAAGAATCTGAAAGGTGTTGGGCTGCCCATATACGCGACTCAGGATTGGCATCCAGCCGACCATGTCTCCTTCGCCTCGAACCACAAAAGCAAAAATCCCCTGGAAACCATCACCCTAGAAGACGGTCGGACCCAGGTACTTTGGCCCGATCACTGCGTTCAAGGTTCGGAAGGCGCAATATTACTTTTGGACGAAAATCTTATGACAGGCATCGTCCAGAAGGGCGCAAACTCGAAATACGATTCTTACTCCGGTTTTCAGGATGACGGCGGAGCTGCAACCATCCTTGATAAGACACTTAAATCCACCGGAATCAAGAACTTGATTGTCTACGGTATTGCCACCGACTACTGCGTCAAGTTCACGGTTCTAGATGGAATGGCCGCTGGCTACAACGTTAACGTCATCAGGGATCTCACCCCAGAGATCGCCCCGGACACTGCCAAAGCTGCTTGGACGGAGATGGAAGAGAAAGGCGCAGCCGTTTGGCCAAGCCTGGACATGGCTAGGATAAAAAATTTCCTTTAAATCATGAGGATGTTTAAATGATCGATAAAACCTGTTCAATTAAAAACATCCGATCGCGATTTAAAGACGGCATGACATTTATGGTCGGCGGTTTCGGGGTGCCCGGAACCCCATTTACACTCATCGACGTCCTGCTGGAAACCGGAGTCTCGGACCTGACACTCATCAAAAACGAAGCCAACGAAGACCATATGGGATTGTCCAAACTGATCGAGGCCGGCCGCTGTAAGAAGATCATCACTTCGCATCTGGGGCTTAACGCGACCGTGATTGGATTTATGAATCGAGGGGAAATCGATGTCGAGTTTTATCCCCAGGGGATTTTAGCAGAAAAAATACGGGCCGGCGGCGCCGGACTCTTCGGCTTCCTGACCGATATCGGTATCGACACCATCCTGAGCGAGAAAAAACAAATGGTGACCGTAGACGGCCGCAAACTTATTATGGAACCGGCCTTGCGCGCCGATGTAGCCCTAATTCATGCCTCGACGGCCGATTCTAGCGGCAATTTGGTATATGAAAAAAGTGCCCGCAACTTTAACCCTTTGATGGCCACCGCAGCAGATGTAGTGATTGCCGAAGCTGAGCGAATCGTTGAGACCGGCAGCCTGGATCCAGATCAAATCCACACGCCCAGTGCATTCGTAGACCATCTGGTTGAAATCGAAGAACTAAGCCCAGAGTACGGGATACTGGCACATCATGTCCTATAAAGAAAAAATTGCACGTCGGGCCGCGCGGGAGGTTTTACCGGGTCAGGTCATCAACCTGGGTATCGGTATTCCAACCCTTATCCCGGATTACCTGTCTGCCGACACGCCGGTCTGGGTTCATTCGGAAAACGGCATCCTGGGAATGGGACCACGCTGCCGCCGGGGGACCGAAGATCGCAATTTGATCGATGCTGGTGGCAGCTATGTCAATCTGCAACCCGGGGCGGCATTTATGGACAGCAGTCTGTCGTTTGCTCTTGTACGTGGTGGGCGCCTGGATGTGGCCTTTTTAGGTGCCCTGGAAATTTCTAAGACGGGGGACCTGGCCAACTGGATTATCCCCGGTAAGCATGCGCCGGGCATCGGCGGCGGCATGGAATTGGCCCAGAAAGCCAAGCGGGTAATCGTTACCACCACACACACCACCCGCAGCGGTGAGCCAAAAATCTTGAACCAATGCACCCTGCCGTTGACGGCCACGGGCTGTGTGAACACCATTATTACTGAGCTGGCCGTTATCGAGGTGACGGCGGACGGTTTGCAGCTGCTGGAAATTGCGGCCGAGTCCGATGTTGAGCAAGTATTGGCCAAAACAGAGGCATCCCTGATCATTGTGGATAAAGAATTACCCGTGTTTTGACATACACAGGGTATTGAGAAATTCAGAGCTGGTTAGGGTAAATAAGGATGATTCCAATGGCGAATTTGGACCTAAGACAAGAGCGGATCATTAAAGCAGCCGAAAAATTAGAAGCGGACATTCTCGATTTTGCCAGCCGACTTGTATCTGAGCAAAGCACCCTGGGAGATGAAGATTCCGCACTGCGGGTGATGGAGTCAGAGCTCAAACATCTGGGCTTCGAAACAGAAAAGGTTGCGATCGACCCACAAAAATTGAGCGAACATCCCGGTTTTGCACCGGTTCCCTGGGACTACGAAAACCGTTACAATATCGTTGGATGTCGGACCGCCGATGGCGACGGTGGCCGCGATTTGGTGTTAAACGGCCATCTGGATGTGGTCGATCCGGGCTGCCTTGATTTTTGGGATAATGATCCCTTTGACGCGGTCATCAAGGATGGTTGGCTATATGGCCGCGGGGCCGGGGATATGAAAGCGGGTATTGCCGCCATGATATATGCCGTACATGCGATAGAGCGGGCCGGATTCGGTGTGCGTGCTCCGGTGACCGTGCAGGGGGTTATCGAAGAAGAGTGCAGCGGCAACGGGGCCCTGGCCTGCCTTCTTGCCGGGCATGATGCTGAGGCTGCGCTGATTCCGGAACCCTTCGGACCAACCATCCTGACCCATCAGGTGGGGGTTCTCTGGTTTAAAGTCACCGTGCGTGGTGCCGCTCGTCACGTTTTATCTGCTAGTTCCGGTGTAAATGCTATCGAAACCTGCTTTCCCATCATCGCGGCCCTGCGAGGGCTGGAAGAAGAGCTCAATGACAGCCCTCGACCAACGGCTTACCAGCAGTTTGATCATCCCCTGAATCTCAATATCGGCCTTTTCAACGGCGGCCGTTGGCCGTCCTCGGTGCCGGATGAAGCCACATTTCATGGCAGACTTTCCTATTATCCCGGAGTTCAGTTCAATGAGATCCGGCAGAAAATCATCCGGACGGTCATGCAGGCATCCGAGCAGGATACCTGGCTGTCGCAACACCCACCGGAAATCGAGTTTTACGGTTTCCGCTCAGACGGACATGCGGTTGAACAAAGCCTGCCGGCTTTTGAGGTCCTCAACGACTGCCACCGGATTCTGACGGGTGCAGACGCCGAGCCCTACATCTCGACCTGCACCACTGATTTGCGCGTCTTCCACTTATTTGGTCGTGGACAGGCCACCTGCTACGGACCGGTGGCTGAAAATATTCATGGCGCCAACGAACGGGTTCATATTCCAAGCGTGATGCAGGTGGCCAAAATCTACGCTCTGTTTTTATCACGTTGGTGCGGAATCGTTGATTGATCGAGTTTCGTGTTACCATTCATATTCAGATGGATCCCGCCCATTTTCTGTTTGTATTTTTCAAAAAAGCTGCAATGCCATTTCCTATCCCCTCAATTGTCGATGATCGGCAATATCCTTCTTTTCAGTAAATTTTCGATTTGAGTGCTCGACTTGATGCATTTGCTGTATTACCATAATTTGAAAGCGATTTATGTCCATTGAAATCCATCTTCTCGGCTGCGACAATGAGCAGAGGAGGACATTGTAAATGACACAATTGAAAGGAGGCCTTTCTATGCGATCCATAATCTATACGATTTTTTTCTTATCCGTTTCAACTTTTGCTTGGGGCGCCACAGGCGCTGTGGTTAATTATCAGGTGGACAATCAGCCGTATGAGGGGTATTACATCAGCCCTGCCGACCAGGCACCATTGGTGCTGTTGATTCATGACTGGGACGGTTTAACAGAGTATGAAATTAAGCGCGCCAATATGCTCGCGGAAATGGGCTACGCCGTATTTGCATTGGATCTCTTTGGTGCCGGGGTGAGACCCACAGAAGTGAAAGACAAGCGCCAGCACACAGGTGAACTTTATAAAAACAGGGAAAAAATGCGTGCTTTGATGAATGGCGCTCTGGAAACCGCTCGGGGTAAAGGCGCCGACATCGGTAATGCCGTCGCCATGGGCTATTGTTTCGGCGGCGCTGCTGTGCTGGAATTGGCCCGATCCGGAGCAGACCTGAAGGGCTTTGCAACGTTTCACGGCGGGCTTAAAACACCGCAGGGACAAGATTACGCCAAAACCCGTGGAGAAATTTTGATTATGCATGGCACAGCCGACAAAGCCATTACCATGGATCAGTTCGCCGATTTGGCTCAAGAACTGGAAACAGCCGGCGTAGCCCATGAAATGATCACCTACGGCGGTGCCCCCCACGCGTTTACCGTATTTGGTAGCAGCCGCTATCAGGAAGCCGCCGATAAAAAATCCTGGAAGCGCTTCACGGAATTCCTGGCGCGAATATTGAAAAAATAACATTGACGATCAGATGCCGGTGACCAACTTCGACCGTAATGAATTTTTCTGCCTTGAAGTTCTGAGGTTATGAAATGTGTTGATATTTCTGCTGTTTCTAATATGACATCCAATCAACCGATCTAAAGGAAACTGGTCTATGAGTAATCGAAAGAGAGTCCTGGTCTTAATCTTGATAATGGCCTTAAGCTCTCTGACTGTTGCTGGCATCACCATATATTCTCTTTATCAAGCTGCAATAAACGAACAGAGGGAGAGACTAGTTGAGACCGCTCAGAGTCAGGCGCGGCTCATTGAAGCGGTTGCCCGATATGACGCTGGTTATGCCAGATCAGACAGACAGAAAAGCGCAAAAGCAGCCACGTTAAGCCAAATAATCGATGCACACCAGAATTACGAGCAGTCCGGCCGGACAATGGAGTTCACCCTGGCTGAGCGAAGGGGTGATGCAATCATTTTTTTGTTGCGGCACCGACACGGCAAACTTAAAGAACCCAAACCTGTCGATTTTAGGGCGAATTTAGCTGAGCCGATGAGGCGGGCGTTGTCGGGACTCTCCGGTACCTTGGTCGGCATCGATTACCGAGGCGAACGGGTGCTGGCGGCGCATGAACCTGTATCAGAACTAAATTTAGGCATTGTATCCAAAATCGATCTTTCTGAGATTCGCGCACCCTTTATCAGAGCCGCAGCGATCGCCAGTTTGTTTTCGATTCTGGTAGTTTTGGGCGGGACCGCCATTTTTTTAAAAGTAAGCAATCCGATGATAAGGGTCTTGGAAGAACACAATATCGAGTTGGCGGCAGCAAACAAAAACCTCAGGGAAGAAATCGTTGAGCGAAAGCGGGCCGATGAAGCGCTTCGTAAAAGCGAGATGAAATATCGGGATATCTATTCCAACATTCAGGATGTATATTTTGAGACAAGTCCTGACGGTATAATACTTGAAATTAGTCCTTCGATCGAGAATTTCTCCCCGTACAATCACGAAGAATTAATTGGAAAATCATTGTATGATATTTTTGCCGATCCTGAGAAGACAAAGCGAATATTAAATAACATCCTAGTAAATGGAAAGATCAATGATTTCGAGATTAACCTGAAGGGCAAAGACAACACACAGCGACCCTGTTCAATTGTTGCCATCGCAATCAAAGATGAACAGGCTATCTGCCAAAAATTTGCCGGTTCTATGCGGGATATTTTCAAACGGAAGCAGGCTGAAAAAGAAGCCAGGGAATTAGAGGAGCAAATTGCCCGATTACAGAAAATGGAGGCCTTGGGGCTTCTTGCTGGAGGGGTAGCCCACGATCTTAACAATGTCCTGTCCGGCATTGTCGGCTACCCCGACCTTTTGCTGATGGAACTGCCGGAAGACAGCCCTTTGAGACCATCAATTTTCAATATCCAAAAGTCAGGACAAAAAGCTGCTGATATTGTCCAGGACCTGCTGACGCTTGCCAGAAGAGGGGTCATAACATCAGATGTTCTGAATTTAAATGACATCGTCGGGGATTACCTGGCATCTCCCGAACATGATAGGCTGAAAGCTTTTTACTCAAACGTACAGATTGAAACGGTCCTGGATCATGAACTGTTGAATATCAAAGGCTCACCGATACATCTCAGAAAAACGGTTATGAATCTCGTATCCAACGCAGCAGAAGCACAAGTTGCAGGAGGGAAAATCAAATTATTGACCAGAAATCAGTATATCGATCAGCCCATCAAAGGCTACGATAACATCCAGGAGGGTGACTATGTTGTCCTGGAGGTATCAGATAGCGGTATCGGGATGCCGGCTGAAGACCTGAGCCGAATATTTGAACCGTTTTATACTAAAAAAGTAATGGGCAGGAGCGGTACAGGTCTCGGGATGGCTGTTGTGTGGGGAACGGTACAGGATCATCGGGGATATATCGATATCGAAAGTAAAGAAGGTGAAGGGACCTCATTCTATCTCTATTTTCCGGTTACAAGAGATAGTATCAGAGAGGAAAAATCCCTGGTCCCGGTTGAAAGCTATATGGGAAAGGGAGAAACTGTCCTGATTGTAGATGATATCCAGGATCAGCGGGATCTGGCCTCAAATATGCTGGCAAAGTTAGGTTATTCTGCCAAGACCTTATCGAGCGGAGAAGAGGCCATTGACTATCTAAAAGACAATTCCACTGACCTGGTGATTTTGGACATGATTATGGACCCCGGCATTGACGGGCTTGACACCTACCGAGAAATCCTCAAACTGCATCCCCGACAAAAAGCAATTATCGCCAGCGGATTTTCCGAAACAAAGCGGGCTAAGGAAGCTCAAAAGCTGGGCGCAGGTCAATATGTCAAAAAACCATATACCCTTGAAAAGATAGGATTGGCCGTCAAGGCTGAATTGGAAGGCATACCTTATGGGCAAGCTAATTGATGTCTGCCTTTATAACCCAATTTTTGACTTCCAAAAAGGGATAATTTTCAAGGGCTCCGAAATTGGGCAATTGTTTAATTTTCAGCTTTGAGAAAACGGGGGTATAAATACCACATAAAAATTTGGTGAGGTTTAACTCACTATTTTGTTCGCCGACCGCTTGTCTAAAATCTTCGGTGAGTTCGTTGAAATCATACTGGGAAAGAGGCCGTAATTCGGTCGTCATCTGCAAAACCGCCTGGCCGGTTCTACAGTAAGAGCAATGCCCGCAATCTTCGGTTGCCAGTTGTTCTCCAAAATATCCGGCCAGACGTTTGCTGATACAAGCATTACTCTCAAAAAATTCAACCATATTGTGTATGCGCTGGATCTCATGATGTTCTTTCTTTCGAAACAACGCATGCATTTTTTCAGTCACATCATCAATATTAAACGCCTGGGTCAGTATGTCGTACACTTCCACTGCCTGCCGTGATTGGAGATCAATCCAGCCTTTCTCCTCAAAATATTCAAGTGCGACCAGAACCCGCTGACGATCTGTTTTATAGCTGTCGAGTATTGCCGGTATATCAACCGTCGTCCACACTTTTTTGGTATGACAATGATCGAGGATGGCAGCAACAAACTGCTTTCGCTCGCCTTCAAAACGGTTAAAGATGTCCGCCGGCTCCGTATTGTACTTGAAAGAATATTCCGCAAAATAGGTGAACTTGGGCCGAATAATTTCTTCCATTGCCAGGTAAACCAGCAAGGTCTTCAATGGCAGCAGTCTGATATTTAATTCATTCGCCAAAGTGGTTGTTTTGATCTCCCAGACAAAGCCCTTATTCTCTTTTATGCGTCGAAGTAATTGATAAATTGAATTCTTTTCCGGTGTATCTCCATAAATAAAATTTTCCAGGATATGGATATTATCGCGATTGGCCAACACTTCGCAAATGGCGGGTTTTCCGTCTCTGCCGGAACGACCGATTTCCTGACTGTAATTTTCAATCGATTTGGGCAAATCATGATGAATGATCCGGCGAATATCTTTCTTATCGATGCCCATCCCGAAGGCGATGGTTGCCACCACACAGTCCAGCTTTCCAGCCATGAAGCTATTTTGAATTTGTTCTCGTTTTTCGTTGTCCATACCTGCATGGTAAGGACGTGCAATGATGTCCTTTGCGCATAAAAATTCAGCAACATCTTCGGCCGTTTTCTGCAGGGTAACATAAACGATGGTTGGATCTTGCGGGGCATTCTGTATAATTTGAAGTAGCTGCTGCTTTTTATCGGAATTGTTCGTCGGCGTTATCTGTAGGAACAAATTAGATCGATAAAACCCGGTGACAAACACATTTTCCTTGGGAATGTTAAATTTATCACACATGTCGTCCCTGACCTGGGTGGTTGCCGTCGCCGTCAACAGCAGGGATTGATTGATATCGAATTCCCTCTGATAAGCAGGCAATTTCAGGTACTCCGGCCGAAAATTATGACCCCATTCGGAAATGCAATGGGCCTCATCAACGACCAGCAGAGATACATTCATTTTTTTTAGATGAGAACGAAACCGTTCGTTTTTAAACCGTTCGACCGCAATCATCAGAATTTTCAGGTCCCCGTTTTTGGCGCTTTCAATAATCGCATTATATTCGGTTTTTGCAAGCGTTGAATCCAGACGGGCTGCGGGGATATTGTTTTGCCCCAAAAAATCGATTTGATCTTTCATCAGCGACAGCAGGGGAGACACCACCAACGTCATACCGGGCAATAACATCGCCGGCAGTTGATAACAAAGGGATTTGCCGGCACCCGTCGGAAAGATGGCGGCCGCGGATTGACCTTCCACAACTTTGCGGATGACTTCTTCCTGGCCATTTAAAAAGGAATGGAAGCCGAAGTATTGTTGTAGCTTTTTTTGCAACATATTGTTTCCTTTCTAGCGATATTGATTTCGTGCTTTCTGTCGCGCACTGTATAGTTTTTCGGTGAAACCGCCCTGCCCTAGAAATTGCTTTTCCAGCTGCCGCAATTGTTGGTCCAGTAAATAATTGGTCTGGTGAACCAGGCAGATTAGAGTATTGGCGGCTACTACGGGCGCAGCGCCCTCGATATAGGTCCTATAGGTCTTATAGGACCTATTGTTTTTAAAAGCGAGCCCTCGAATTTGTTTTGTCTTTGGATGGTCTTTTCCCCAGATCGTCAAGTTTCGCTGCCTCAGGAAATCATGATAGTCCAGCAGCAGTTCTTCCAGGCTGGCGCGGGCCACTCCGACCAGCTTCAGCTCAAACTTTTTGGATATCCCGGAGGCCATGCTGCCTTCGGCAATATTCTGCTTGCCGCTACGGGCGGCCTGAACCATTTGATCATGGGTGCGGGAGCGGCGGTTTATCCAGCGATCACAAAAAACAACTGTTGCGTCATACACAATTTCTGACATCTGATACGATTTGAGATCGCGAAACCCGCCATGAGGATCTATGAAACTGTCGGGTTGATTCATACTAAAACCCTTCATTAGTG
>JAAUYD010022458.1_pt1 | contig 16056 bp, 12 predicted proteins | sample 7278101 | NCBI WGS metagenome assembly JAAUYD01 (sample SAMN14350128, study PRJNA611818) | marine sediment metagenome | isolation source: surface marine sediment (0.6m) | place: French Polynesia: Moorea | collected 2018-08 | reverse complement strand
TGAAAACGTCGGAGGGCTCCAGAGCCAAGGCGCGGGGGGCGCAGCCGTAGTGCCATCTACTGCAAGCCCGCCGCAACACCGGATCTGGAGCCCTCCGACGTTTTCAGCGGCTTTCGTAATTCGCTCCTACGAGGGTCGCTTCATATCCTGCGGCTTCATCGCGGGGTTTCCTCCAAAAAGCCCCTTTCCCTAAACCGGGAAAGGGGCTTTTTACGCCATACCGTATGTTCAATACCCAGGAAGATGCTTGACGAACCCCGCAATTGGTGTTTAATCCTCCAGAAGCCCATCTACCAGGACAGGCAATCCAGCCATGCGAAAATCACAACTATTCTGGACCGATTACCGCCCCGGCAGTGCACGGCGGAGGATTAAACGCGGCCGCTTCCGGGGCTGGTGGTGGAAAATTCCCGTCAGCCTCCTGGCGGTCAACCTCATCGTGCTCCTGTTGCTGCGATGGCTGCCGCCCCCCACCACCGCCTTTATGCTCCAGGCACCCAAAGATCGGTCAGGGGTTCGCTATCAATGGGTGCCTTGGCACCGCATCTCCCCCCACCTGCCCATCGCGGTGGTGGCCGCCGAGGACCAGAAATTTCCGGACCACAACGGGTTTGATTTCGAATCCATTGAAAAGGCCATCAAGGAGAACAAAAGGCGCCGACGCCCCCGTGGTGCGAGCACCATTACCCAGCAAGTGGCCAAGAACCTGTTTCTCTGGTCGGGCCGAAGTTATGTCCGAAAAGGACTTGAAGCCTATCTCACATTGATGATCGAATTGACCTGGCCTAAACAACGTATACTGGAAGTCTATTTGAATATCGCCGAATTCGGTCCCGGCGTTTATGGCGCCGAAGCGGCCGGTCAGGCCTTTTTCAGCAAATCGGCCGGCCGGCTGCACAAAGACGACGCCGCCCTGCTGGCCGCCGTGCTGCCAAACCCCCGCAGGCTCAGGGCCGGTCGACCGTCTGAATACGTGTATCAAAGGGCCTTTGAAATCCGGCAACAGATGGACCAGCTCGGCGGCATCGCCTATTTGAAGGACGTCTGGCCCAAAAAGTAGCCCACCGTGTGTACCGAGGAACCCCTATGAACCGCATCGACCGCCTCACCGCCATCCTCATCCAGCTTCAAACCAAACGCATCGTGGGCGGCAAGGAGATTGCCCGGCGTTTCGGCATCAGCCTGCGCACCGTCTATCGCGATATCCGCGCCCTGGAGGATGCCGGTGTGCCCATCGGCGCGGAGGTGGGCTTGGGCTATTTTCTGGCTGAAGGCTATCACCTGCCGCCGGTGGTCTTTACCCGTGAGGAGGCCAGCGCCCTGATGCTGGGTGGAAAACTCATCGAAAAATTCAGCGATCACGCCGTGAACAGGCACTTTTCCATGGCCATGGACAAAATCACATCGGTTTTGGACAAAAGCGAGAAAGAGCACCTCGACTCCCTGGCCTCTTATATCGAGGTCCTCAAAACCGCACCGAGCGCCCGGGGCAGCTTTCCCAACAACCTGCTGCCCGAGATCCAGGCCGTACTGGCCCGACACAGGCTGGTGCGGATCCGCTACACCTCCGGTTATAAAGAAGAGACCACCATCCGCTCCGTCGAACCCTTGGGCCTCTGTTTCTACGGTGCCCACTGGCATTTGCTGGCCTATTGCCGCCTGCGCAAAGACTATCGCGACTTCCGAGTGGACCGCATTGAATCCATCCAACATTTAAAGAAAAAATTCGACCACCACCGCCACGGGAGCCTGAAAGAAATCATCAGCCGCATCGTCTACACCACCGATCTCAAACCGGCCAGCGTCCGCTTCAATAAACAGGTGGCCACCTTCGTGCGCGACCAGAAACACTTTTTCGGCTTTGTCGAAGAGCGTTCCAACGGCAACTGGGTCGAAATGGACTTCCTGACGGCCAGTTACGACCACCTCTCGCGCTGGCTGCTCAGTCTCACTGACGGCGTCACTGTGGTGTCACCCGATCAGCTCAAGGATAAGCTGCGAGAACACTGCCAAAGCCTGATGGACCACCACTGAATATACCCCCTGGATCCCGCATTCCGAAAACACAACTGACATAGGGTTGTCACCACTCCCCTGTACAGTCCTGAAAGATTCAACAGAGACCCATCCCCGGGCTTTCAAACAGAGACAAAATCCTTATCGTTATTTTATGCAGTTAACTCATCAGAGGAGGCAAGACGATGGACGAGAAGCTCAAAAAACACGGTTCGATCAGCTGGAGCGAACTGATGACCAGCGACGTTGCAGGGGCTAAAAAGTTCTATGGAGACCTTTTCGGTTGGAAATTCGAGGACATGCCCATGGAAAACATGGATTACACCGTCGTATCGGTTAACGACGACGAAGTGGCCGGGATGATGCCCTTCCCTCCAGATTCACCCCCCATGCCGCCCAATTGGGGCCTTTACATCACTGTCGACGATGTGGACACCACGGCTGAAAAAGCCTCTGGTATGGGTGCAAAAATAGTCATGCCCCCTCAGGACATCCCGGAGGTGGGCCGCTTCTGCGTGCTCCAGGATCCTCAGGGCGCTTTTATATCCATCATCACATATACTAAATAGTTGGGTCACCCAATCCAACCCCATACCCCCTGGATGGCTGTCATCTTCCATGCTATAACGGGCAGCCGAAAGGGGGGAGTCGGTTGTATGATAACGGTTCAACACCCTCCCCCCGTATCGTCATTCCGGCTTCCGCCGTGTACGCGTGATCAACGATACTCAATAGATATGATTGAATAATATATGCCCCCTAAAAAGACCTCGACAGCAACTAAATCCACCCGCCGCCGCAAGGCCCGCTCCGCCGAGCTAGACGCCATCGAAGTGCGCGGCGCCAAAGAGCACAACCTCAAGAACATCGACGTCACCCTGCCCAAGAAGAAGCTGGTGGTGATCACCGGTGTCAGCGGTTCCGGCAAATCGAGCCTCGCCTTTGATACCATCTTCGCCGAAGGCCAGCGCCGCTACGTGGAGTCCCTCTCCGCCTACGCCCGGCAGTTCATCGGCCAGATGGAGAAACCCAAATACGACACCATCCGGGGGCTGTCGCCCACCATCTCCATCGAGCAAAAAGCGGCCAGCAAAAACCCCCGCTCCACGGTGGGCACCATCACCGAGGTCTATGACTACCTGCGGGTGCTCTTCGCCCGCATCGGCGAGCAGTTCTGCATCACCTGCGGTAAAAAGGTGGGCCACGGCAGCGCCCAGGAGATGGTGGAGCAGATCGCCACATTTGCCGAAGGCGCAAAGATCATCCTCATGGCACCCATCGTTGAAAACCGAAAGGGCGAGCACCGCGACCACCTCAAGAAACTCACCCGCGAAGGCTACGCCCGGGTGCGCGTGAACGGTGTGGTCCAGGCCATCGAGGACGTCCAGACCCTGGCCAAGCACAAGAAGCACACCATCGAAGCAGTGGTGGACCGCCTCATCGTCAAACCGGGGAAGAAGTTTCTCTCCCGGCTCACCGACTCGGTGGAGACCACCCTCAAGCTGGGACAGGGCCGCATGATCGTCCACACCATGGGCGGCGACGACCTGCTGATGAGCGAAGCGCGCACCTGCTGCGGCATCGCCTACCCCGAACCCGAACCGTCGCTTTTCTCCTTCAACTCCCCTCTGGGCATGTGTCCCGAGTGCAACGGCATCGGCACCCAGCTCAGCATGGACATCGACAAGCTCGTCCCGGACAAGGGCCTGACCATCCGCGAAGGCGCTCTGTTGCCTTTTCGCAACTACTTCCAGAAGAACAAGGACCAGAATGGCTCCTGGGGCGGCCGCCAGCTCGCCGCCATGGAAAAGCAGTGGGGCATCGACTTCGACACCCCTTGGAAGAAGTTGCCCAAAAAACAAAAAAACATTTTGCTCCACGGCTCCGACGGACGGGAGATGACCGTGCAATGGGATTCCGAGAAGATCCAGGGCCAGGTCACCCTGGCGTGGGAAGGCATCATGAACACCATGATGCGCCGCTACCGCCAGACCCAGTCCGAACATCAAAAGAAGTACTACGGCAGCTTCATGTCCTCCCAGCCCTGCAAACAGTGCCGGGGAAAGCGCCTCAAACCGGAAGTATTGCACGTACGCGTCGAAGGCCAGTCGATCATCGACGTCACCGACATGACCATCGGCCAGGCCCACGGCTTTCTCGGCAGCCTGGAGCTCAAAGGCAACCGCAAACTCATCGCCGAAGAGCTGATCAAGGAGATCATCAACCGCCTCGGTTTTCTGATCAACGTAGGCCTCGACTACCTTACCCTCTCGCGCAAAGGCCCCACCCTGTCGGGAGGAGAATCCCAGCGCATCCGGCTCGCCTCCCAGGTGGGTTCCGAACTCACCGGCGTGCTCTATATCCTGGACGAGCCCTCCATTGGCCTGCACCAGCGCGACAACATCAAGCTGCTCAAAACGCTGCGCCACCTGCGCGACATTGGCAACTCTTTGATCGTCATCGAACATGACCGCGAAACCATGGAGACCGCGGACTGGATCGTGGACATGGGTCCCGGCGCCGGCCTGCTGGGCGGCGAAATCGTCAGCCAGGGCACCTTCAAAAAGATCTGCCGGGACAAACACTCCCCCACTGGAAAATTTCTATCCGGCAAGGAGACCATTCAAATCCCGGAAAAGCGCTGCACTCCCAAAAGCACCGGTAACCGCTGGGTGGAAATCCAAAAGGCAGAAGAAAACAACCTCAATCAAATCAATGTGCGAATACCTCTGGGCCTGCTCGTGGCCATCACCGGCGTCTCCGGCGCCGGCAAATCCACCCTGATCAACCAGATCCTCTACCCCGCCCTGGCCCGCCGCCTCCACAATGCCGACCTGGAAGTGGGCCAGCACAAGTCCGTCAAAGGGCTGCAGCATCTGGACAAGGTGATCAACATCGACCAGAAGGCCATCGGCCGCACCCCGCGCAGCAATCCGGCCACCTACACCAAGGTCTTCGACCACATCCGCGATCTCTTCGCACTGCTACCAGAATCCAACATGCGCGGCTACCGCAAAGGCCGCTACTCCTTCAACGTCAAGGGCGGCCGCTGCGAGTCGTGCCGCGGCGACGGCTACATCAAAGTGGAGATGCACTTTTTGGCCGACGTCTTCGTGCCCTGTGAAGTGTGCAAAGGCAAGCGTTTCAATGACGCCACCCTGGAAGTGACCTTCAAAGGCCACTCCATCGCCGACGTGCTCGCCCTGTCGGTCCGACAGGCACGGGAACTCTTCGCCAATCACCGCAAGATCCGCAAGATCCTCGATACCCTCATGGACGTGGGCCTGGGCTACATCAAACTCGGCCAGTCCGCCACCACCCTTTCCGGCGGTGAAGCCCAGCGCATCAAGCTCGCCCGGGAGTTGGCCAAGACCGGCACCGGCAACACCCTCTACATCCTCGACGAGCCCACCACCGGCCTTCACTTCCAGGACATCCAGATGCTGCTGGCCGTACTCCAACGCCTCAAAAAAGCCGGCAACACCGTCATCGTCATCGAACACAACCTCGATGTCATCAAAACCGCCGACTGGATCATCGATTTAGGACCTGAAGGCGGCCTCGGCGGCGGACGAGTCGTGGCCCAGGGCGCGCCTGAAAAGGTAGCGGAGAATGGTGATAGCCATACGGGTCGATACTTGAAGGAGGCTTTGGTATAGGATCGATCCAACCGCATCCCCTTTCACAATGTCATCCCGGACTTTTCTAATCCGCAGACCGCCTGGATCCCAGAATTAAGGGAGGGTATGAAAGAGTGAATTGTGAGCCCAACCTACGGCCTCTGCAGCTTCAAGCTTTTCACCAGTCCTTTCTTGACAAAATTCAAACCCTCCGCAGTATCTATATATTAAAAAATTAGGGATTGATTGCGACTCCATGTTCCATCGCAAAACCATTCATCAATATTTGTCCTGCCTTGTTCCCGCACCCTGAACTTCCCGCAAATCCTGATATACGAAAACGATCGACCCACGTTCCAAGGAGGAAACATGCCCCTATTTATGGATCGACATGATATCAAGGGTTCGACCGCCGAAGAGGCAGCCAAGGCACATCAGAGCGATCTTGCTGTCCAGGCGCGCCATCACTGCCGGGCGCTGACCTACTGGTACGACGAGGTGCGTGGTACGGCCTTTTGTCTGGTCGAGGCGCCGTCGGAGACATCCGTTCGCGACATGCACAAAGAGGCCCATGGGCTTATCCCGAACCAGATCATCGAAGTGGATGCCTCTGCGGTATCTCAATTTCTGGGCCGGATCACCGATCCTGACACCCCTGAACCCATTCAGGAGAGTGCCTTCCGTGCGATCATGTTCGTCGACATGGTCGGGTCCACGGACATCACCAGAACCCTTGGAGACCAAAAGGCCCTGGAACTCGTCCACCGGTATCGCGAAATCGTTCGCGAGGCACTTACGAAATACGGCGGACGGGAGGTCGATCGGGCAGGCGATGGTTTTCTCACCTGCTTCGAGTCGGCGTACTCCGCTGTTCAGTGCGCGATCACGATCCAGCGCGAGCTGCTCAGATACAATGAAGACAGTCAATATGATGTCAGGTTGCAGGCCAGAGTGGGAATCGGGGCCGGCGAGCCCGTTATCGACGGCGATGCCCTTTTCGGTTCAACAGTGAATCTTACATCCCGCATTTGCGACTGTGGGGCGCCCGGTCAAATCGTGGCGGCCAAAGTCGTACGAGAACTCTGCATGGGAAAGGATGTCACCTTCACACCCCTCGGATCAAGGGCATTGAAAGGATTCGAGGAAACAACCGATCTCGAAATCGTTGAATGGCAAGGGTCGGGGAACCCGTAAGTTTTAGGGTCTTCTGAATTTAAATTCGGATGGCCTCAGTGACAGCTGATATTTCCACTGCTGCCACTGAGGCTCGAACGCATTGCCGCTCTGTCTCCGCCAATATGAAACAGGTTTAAACGCCAATCAAAGTAATACTGAACCTTACCACTCTATTCTTAATTTGGCAGATAGTGGTTAAATGTCGGCTGCCCGCCGACAATCGTTATCACGGTGAAACCACCGGACCATTCGCATATTCGCAGCGGATCGCCGTCAAAATACTGCGATGTGTTCAAGGTATAGTCCGCATTCCACTGTTCCAGCAGCGTACGCCCACCATCCGACCGCACTGTCAGCAGACCGGTGTCCAGCCATGCCGCGTCAACAGGAAGAATCGACATGGCGTCCAGCCATGTCATTGTGTCGGCATCGTAGATATCGCCGGATCCCAACAGCACCCGGGTTCCATCCTTGGAAATGCGGATCGGCGGGCTGATCGTGTAGTCGCTGTGATAGGGGGTCTCACCGCTGGAGGTTATTAAGCCGGTGGCCTGATCGATCTCTTCATAGTGCAGGTCGTTGGGGCTGGTGCCGTCACGGAAGAAGTAGATCCTTTGATTGACGCTGTTCCAGGCGTATGAACGCGAATACCGGTTCCATTCCGCACTGTCGGTCATGGTGCCGTCGGCAGCGAAGATGTAGTGCGTATGCCATGCCCCGCTGGGATCGGCGACCAGAACATAGTTCCCTGCACTGGCCAGCCCGTGTGGAGCGTCAGGTACGGTTGCAAAGTTGTTTTGAGATACCCCGACCGCCAGATCGATCAGCGTTATCAGGCCGCTGTCGTAGCCTAAATATAACCGATGATCCGAGGGCCCATAGGCCATTAACTGAGGAGTATCGTAAACACGGATAGGGTTGAGATGATTATTTTGGGTTAGCGACCAGCGATACACACTGTCGTTGTCCGTGCTCATCAGGTAAACAACATCGTCCGAGCCCACGACGATCTTATCGGGTGTATAATTCGGAATCGCGTTGGAGATATCGCACACACCCGGATCACCGGGTAGGCTGTGGGACGGCAACTGGCAAGCCGAGTCATTCGGAAACGCGTCCAATATCAATCCGGTGGTGGAGTCTGCGGCCGTCATGCCTGGATTCCACTGATCCGGATACCCGTCTCCATCCGAGTCCATCGATGCAGCCGGATCCAGCGGAAAAGCATCCCAGCTGAAAGGCACGCCATCTCCATCGCCGTCGTCGGTTGGCGTATAGGTATTAAAGGCCGGTTGTCCTGCGAACAGCGCAATCACGGTGTATCCACCGGACCATCCACACACCCGCAATGGATTGCCGTCAAAATACTGCACATTGTTCAAGTTATAGTCCGCATCCCACTGCTCGACCAGCGTGCGCCCATCCCCACTGTCGCGTATGGTCACAAGTCCATTTGCATCAATCCAGACCGCATCAAGGGGCTCAATCGGCAACGAGCCAACCAAATCCATGGTGTCGGCGTCGTAGACATCGCCGGACCCCAGCAGCACACGGGTTCCATCATTGGAGATGCGAATCGGCGGGCTGATCGTGTAGTCGCCGTGATAGGGGGTCTCACCATCGGAGGTTATTAAGCCAGTGGCCTGATCGATCTCTTCATAGTGCAGGTCGTTGGGGCTGGTGCCGTCACGGAAGAAGTAGATTCTTTGATTGACGCTGTTCCAAGCGTATGCGCGCGAATTTCGGTTCCATTCCGCGCTGTCGGTCATGGTGCCGTCGGCAGCGAAGATATAGTGTGTATGCCATGCCCCGCTGGAATCGGCGACCAGAACATAGTTGCCTGCACTGGCCAGTCCGTGCGGTGCCAGGGGCACGGCGGCAAATGGCGCTTCACTGGTGCCCACCGCCAAATCGATCATGGTGATCGTACCGGTGTCATACCCTATGTAGAGTCGATGATGGGACGGCGCGTAGGCCATCAACTGCGGGGCAATATCCACATCAATCGGTTCGAGCGGAAACGCCTCCTGCAGGGACCAACGGTAGATGCGAGCTTCAGCGGAGCTCATCAGATAGACCACACCATCCGGGTCTGTAAAGATTTTATCAGGCGCACTGTTGAGCAGCATGCCCGAGGTTGCCACGTTGATAGTGTGCGGCAGACTCGAATCCGTTCCGTCATGGACAATGAGCTGGAGGGTGTAAATTCCCTCGGTATCGGGTGTAAAGGCAGGCGATACGGTTTGTTCATCCCTCAAGGACGCAAGGCTTCCCGAAGGAATGTCGACCAGCGTCCAGCTATAGGTCAGAGGATCCAGGTCATGGTCTGAACTGCTGCTGCCGTCGAACACGATTTCAATCCCGGTGTTCGCAATCCGGTTCGTCCCGGCTATCGCAACAGGAGGCGTGTTGGAAGTAGATGCCGTTCCAACCGAACCGCCTCCGGTACCACCACCGCCACTACTGCTGCCACCGCCACCGCCGCAACCCATCATGAGAAAAACCACAAGAATGCCGATAATCGCTGACTTCAATTTCATGGTGTCCACCCCGCAAGCACAAAGAATTAGCGTATCGATTGGAATCCGACTAGAAAACAGATCCAAAAGCCGTACAGTTAATGCGATTCGTCTATTTATTACGTGTAAGGAAGGATGTATTAACTTCGTGACCGCGAACGACATAGAAACGCTCGTGTCGCATCTCGATCGCTGAACATAACAGAACGGGGTTGTTTGTCAACCGTGGCTTCGCAACCATTGCTTATCGAGACCTTCCAGTCCAATGTTCACAGTGCATCTAAAGCACGCATTGTGACCAATGCTATATAATTGAAATTGATTGCAAAATTAATCATTGTGCTTATAATTTTCGATATGATCCCCTGATAAGGACGCCATCATCACAGGGTCTGCACGTTAGCGGGCAACGGTAACGGTCCCGCGGGGTGGACAATATCGCCGATCCAACGCAGTCCAATGACTTACAGACAACCGGACCAGCTTTAATGGCCGATATCGAAAAAGCATACCGTAACGACGCACCTGCCAGGGTCGGCGGGCTGTGGCTACTCTCCTGCGCAGTCGCGATCCTGGTGATACTGCTCACTTCATGCGCCACGCCCTCTGCCGTAGCGACGGGCCAATTGTTCCAAGGGGCGTGGGAAGGCGTTAGGATAGGCGTCCGCCTGGCCCTGACCAGCATCGGCAATCTGCTCCTGCATCCCCTGGCCAGTATGGAGGGTGTGGACACGGCCCTGGCATACCGGGACGATTTGGTGCGTATGATAGAAAACGGATGGGACCACTATCTCAGGGCCGCACGGGTGGATCGCGGTGTGCTTCTTGAAATGTCTTTGATGGTGGTGTTTGCTTTCGGCTTGGGGGCCGTTTTCACACAGATACTGGAAAGCTGCGGCAGCAAGCTTTCTCGCTCGACGCGATTTCACTTGGCCGTCCGAACGGAAAACGTCTTTAAGCGAATGATGAAACACGCTCGCCAGAGCAGCGGCATCTGGCACCGTACCGTCGTATTAATGCGCGCCAGGAATATGCTGTTGGAGCGTCGCCGCGGGGTACAGACGTCAGGTTTGCGAAAAGCCTGGCGCCGCATCGGCTACTTGGCCAGGGACGGCCTGGAGTTCGGGCGGGTCATGGTCCACCATCCGCTGCCCTGCCTGGTATATGGCCTGATTCGCACAAGCTTCCGGTTGGTTCGCCGTCTCGGCATCATCTTTTCTGCGAGTCTACGCCAATTTGTCTTCCTGGCCGTTCCAGCGGCCATTGTCTGCCAGGCCTGGATTGCCGATTCCCTCCAAATGGCCAACATCGCTTCAGAATACCGAGGAAAAATTGCACCCATTGCACGACAATTGGTCCGCGATGTCGAACAACTCAGCCTTGCCGAAGTGCAGACCCATGCAGGGCGTCTGCAATCCACCTATCAGGACTATCGCCAGCAACTCTTGGTTCCATATCAGAAAGAAGATCGAAGACTCGACACCGCCGTTGGTGAATTGGACCGCGTGGTCGGCGAAAAGAATATCTCTGATGAAGCCGTATACCTGAGGTTGGATATGCTACTTAGTCGATACGGTGCGCGCAAAATTTATCTGGCCAAGGCCATTTTCATCTATAACACCGAACAGCCGCACAGCCCCACCGCACCCAGCAGAAATTGGCTTGTCTCCTATTTGGATGAACGGGATCTGTATCTGGAGGCGCAGCAAAAAGTCACCGCACCGGACAAAAAAGCGTTTCTGCAACACCTTGTCGAAACGTTGGAGAACACCGCAATTTATGAATTCTGCATTAGCAGATGGGATGTCACGGAGCTGCTCCAGCGCCCGCTGCCGGTCGAACATGAAAGATGCGGCAGCCCGGAGGCACCGCTTGAACGGCCGGCCATCCTGAATCATGCGGACACGCACCGGAGCAAGGAGGAGTAGTGCTGAAAGTATTATCCAGATATTGTTATCTTCTGGCCGCAGTGGTGACAGCACTGCACACTTTCGACCGCGAGACTTACTCGGTGGTGTGGACCATCGGCGTGGTGGCCGCGTTGATTGCCGCCGGTCGGATGCTATCCTGGGCGTCCCGCCGATGGAACCAACGCAGGCGGGACAAGAAGGCCGCTCAACTGCTGCGGCGCATCACTGACGGCTCCAAGTCCGGGAAAGCATCAGCGTATGCTCTTTTCCTGAGACCCTTTTCGACCACCAGCCGGCTCACCATCGCCAATCCATCCCGACGCTGGCTGCCGCTGCTGCCGGGGTATTTCTCCCATGAGTCCACGCTGGAGTTCGAAACACTTCTTTCAGAGGCACTGGCGCCTGATTTACCGTTGATTGCGCTGGGCCGGCCGGGCGAACACATCGGTGCCGGCCGCATCGAAACGCCGGACGATGCGTGGCGGCACATCTTCGAACGCCTGGTCGAACATGCCACCTGGATTGTCATGATCCCTTATGATCAGGGCGAAACACGGTGGGAAGTGGATTGGTTGACGTCCCGTGGTTACCTGGCCAAGGTGGTGTGGATGATGCCGCCGAAGTTAAAATCGAGCCGCATCGATATGCAATCCTACTGGGATCAGGTGCGCCAGGGATTGCGTTCATCTGGCCTGGGACTGCCGGTATACACGCCCGCCGGACAGTTTTTCAGGTTGGGCCGCACCGGACGATTCTTCCGAGGCCGTTATCTTCCGAAACTGACGATGTCACAGCTCAAAACCACATTTGGACAAATTGCCCGGCCATAGAAACAGGGCCATTCGGAACGGGTTTGTACGTCTACACGTTTTCGAGTAACGGCAATAGGCTATTCTTTGTTTGGGTACAGTTGTAAAAGACCGATTTGTTGTGATAGTGGATGGCACGTCTGGAATCATTACAACCCAGTTGCGTCAAATGAAAGTCACGCCAACGGAAGATTGATCCGTATTGGATCTCTCCGGAATCCTGATTTGGGCCACCCTCGTTAAAGGGGGACAAATTCGCATCAATTGGGGAATGCATGGAGGGGCAAGGTCATGGAAGCAGTGACGTCCGTATCCCTGTGGGAATTGATCAAGCACGGATACAATTGGCTATCCAATCTTCGTCGCGCCAAAGTTTCAAGAAAGAAGCAGTCTGTCCAGGCACTGCGCAATGTCATTTTGGCGGCCAGGGAGACGGCGGTTTATATCAGACAACTGAATGAGACCGGCCATCGGGACCATGGTGTGGAGAGCCGTCTTACCGTTCTCTGGACCAAATTGGGATTTACCCTTGCAGACCTTGGCTTGGGCAAATTGGCCAAAAGATGCCAAATCAAGGGGAAAGAATGGGCCGACCCGACGCATTATGATCGAGCGTTTCTGGACCGGGCGGATGTAAAGCTGGAACGCATGGAGAGATTGGCCAATGAGCTCTTGTTTGAGTTGGACCGTCATTAAGCGGTGACCCATTTGCCTTTGTATTCTATTGCCAAACCAATCGAACATTGAAAGAATTGTGGTTGTCCTGATTTTCGCATTCCAACCGAGTTCACGTATCCATCGAAAATTCGTTAAAGACGCTGTATTTCAACGATTTGTATAATGCCAGCAAGACGTGATATGGTTGCGCCGACCACAGGGGGCGTCTAATGTCCCCAATTCCCTCAAAACCCGGCATTGGCTGACGCCTGACAAATTAGGACGATATGATGGCTGCGAACGAAAAAGAGCAGAGACATGTGTTGACCATGTTATGTGACAACGTTCCCGGTGTTACAGCCCGCGTGGTGGGCCTTTTTGCCGGCCGGGGCTATAATATCGAAACCATCTGCGGTGCGCCCACTCACAATCCGGAAATCTCCCGCATCACCATCACCACCTGGGCCGCACCCTCCCAACTCGAGATGATCATGAAGCAGATCCGGCGCCTGATCAACGTGATCAAGCTGGCCAACATGACCACCGAGGAGGCCGTGCGCCGTGAAATTGCCATGGTCTACGTCAAGGCCAACCAGGACCAAAGGGCCGACATCTGCCGCGCGGTGGACGCCTACAATGGCCGCATCATCCACTATGGGAACTCGCACCTGGTCACAGAGGTTATCGGAAGCGAAGAAAAGATCAACGCGTTTATACGGTTTTTAAAACCGTTCGGGATCAAGAAGGTGGCACGTTCCGGGGAGTTGGCGCTTTATCGCGACACTGAATAAAACTCGTATGGGTAGCACCTTCAGCAAGTTGCCGGTGACGTCTATCGACACTTGGGCGTTGGCGCCGGAAAAAGTGCAGCATTCCTTCGTCAAATGATTCGCTCCACAAATTGACATGCCGGTGCGAATTCATTATAGACCGAATCCCATGCACCACGATCCGCAAAATCTCCACAGTAGCCCCCCATCGCAGCCACCGTTGCGTCTGGCCTGGTTTATCTGGGGGTTGGGCGCGTTGCTTTATCTAATGGGATTTTTTCAGCGCGTCGCCCCGGCCGTTATGACCACCGAATTGATGCGTGAATTTCAAATCGGTGCCGCAGCCCTGGGGAACCTGTCAGGCTACTATTTCTACAGCTATGTGGCCATGCAAATTCCCACCGGTATTATCGCCGACACCTGGGGACCGCGCCGCCTGCTGAGCGCCGGAGCGCTGGTAGCGGGTATCGGCACCTTGCTGTTCGCTGTCTCACCAAGTCTGACATGGGCCGGCATCGGACGCCTGCTCATCGGCGGATCGGTGGCCGTTGCATTTGTCGGTATGCTCAAATTGTCCAACAGCTGGTTCCCGCCGCGCTTTTACGCCATGATTTCAGGAATGGCGTTGTTCTGTGGAATTGTCGGTGCCGTGTTTGCCGGCCCCCCGTTGCGTCTGCTGATCGACCGTTTCGGCTGGCGAAGCGTTATCGCCGGATCGGCCGTGGTTACCCTCGGCATCTGTGCGGCGATCTGGATTTTTGTTCGCGATTACCCCCACCAAAAGGGATATGCAGACCGGGTACCCCCGAGACAATCGGATGGCCGACCGACCATCGGTCGGATTCTCACCGGCATCATTCAAGTGCTGCGTTATCGTAATTCGTTGCTAATGCTGTTTATACCAGGAGCCATCGTCGGAAGTGTATTGACCTTCTCCGGACTTTGGGGCGTACCGTATCTGACCACCCACTATGGATTGTCCGCTTCAACGGCTTCGGTCGTCACCTCTTCCGTGCTGGTGGCTTGGGCCCTGGGCGGCCCGTTTTTCGGATGGTTCTCCGACCGCTGGGGATATCGCAAACCCCTTTATATTATCGGTTGCGCTTTCACTTTGCTGGGATGGACAGCCGCACTCTATATCGAGAACCTGCCCCTGGCCACCCGCATCACCGCACTTCTGGTCGCCGGTTTCAGCTCAGGCAGTATGATCATCAGCTTCGCCTTTGCCAAAGAGTCAGTCCCCGGTCACCTATCCGGAACTGTTTCAGGTATTGTCAACATGGGCGTCATGATCGGCCCCATGGTGCTGCAGCCGGCAGTGGGATGGATGCTGGACGTCAAGTGGCAGGGGCAAATGCAGGCCGGCGTTAGATTCTACGACCTGTCCGCCTACCAGGCCGGTTTTTCCATGATGCTGGCCTGGGTGGTCGTCGCGCTGATACTCCTTTTCTTCACACGCGAAACCCGCTGCCGTCAGATCGCTTAAGCCGCCAAAGATACCATTATGGATAGATGACGCGTTCTGGTCTTTCATTGACGACTGTCTGAACACAGTCTTGCTTTTTTGTTTATTCCAAGCGTGGGATAGTATTTTGTCCACATAGGTTTTTTGCTGACATCATGTCACGCAACATGCTGTATTGATATAGATATTGACTCACAAGGGTTAGATTGACATAATCAGAGCTCAGAAAAGCAAATTCTTATCTTCTCATCTTCCTGAATGCTATGAACATCTTGATTGTTAAGTCACATCCGATAGCCACAAGCCTTTGCAGCGCCTTTACGGAAAGGATTCGCTCAAAACTGATCGAAATGGGCCATGAAGTTGTTTTGGAAGATCTTTACGATAAGGAATTTCATCCGGTCTTATCCTCAGACGAGCGAAAAACTTACTACGACAAGCAGTACGATCTATCTGCTGTAGAGCAGGAGATCCAGAGATTGTTGAAAGCTGACGCCTTGGTCTTGGTATTCCCGACGTGGTGGTTTGGCTTCCCGGCCATATTAAAGGGGTGGTTTGACAGGGTCTGGGCGCCGACAGTGGCGTATGACCATGCAGACGACTTCGGCCCGATCAAGCCCAGACTGACGAAACTGAAAAAAGCACTTGTGGTTACGACATTGGGCGCGCCCTGGTGGGTAGATTTTCTCGTCATGCGGAAACCGCTTAAACGTATCTTTAGAACAGCCCTGCTGGGTGCCTGCGCCAGAAATTGCCGGCTAAAATATCTCTCATTTTATAAGTGTGAAAAGATAGATGACGATAGGATGGCGTCTTTCAAAAGGAAAATTGACGCGGCACTGGATCGATGGTTTAAATAACCTGCGCACCTTGGTTATTCGTCTAGTCCGCTGATTGATGATATAAACAGTCCCAAAGGTTCTACACCAGGGGATAGAAAGGCTGGAGATGATACCCAATAAAATTCGGTGGACAATGCTCTCCCCTCTGTTCGTTTTCTCAGTGGTACTGATGCTGGTAAATGATCATATCCTCAAAGGAACCGGCGTTTTTCCCTCCCTGGTTTCAGGCAAACTCAGCGATTTTGCCTTTCTTTTCTTTCTACCTATGGTGG
>JAAUYD010243263.1_pt1 | contig 16057 bp, 14 predicted proteins | sample 7278101 | NCBI WGS metagenome assembly JAAUYD01 (sample SAMN14350128, study PRJNA611818) | marine sediment metagenome | isolation source: surface marine sediment (0.6m) | place: French Polynesia: Moorea | collected 2018-08 | reverse complement strand
GCCCTGCTGGAGCGTGATGGTGTCATCGTTCAGAACGGTTTTGGACAGGTCTTTGAAGCTCCCATAGTATGCGTTATAGGCTGTAATCGCCTCTGCGATGGCAATGTTGACTTCTTCCGGCAGATCCAGCTCCTCTTTGCTGGCCTTGGATAGGTGTTCGAGTCGACCTTTCAGGGAATTGGACACCTTATCAAATTTAGAGATGTATTTTTTCTGTTTTTCAGGATTGCCGATATTCAAAAAGAAATCTTTTTCATATCGCCGATGCTGTAAGGCCTCGATGTTGAGAGTAAGGGCGTTGGATAGGAAATCGGCATCCTTATGAATCAACGCATCTGTCATTTTAATGTTCGTGGTGATTCCTTGAAACCCGATGGTTCCGATGGCAACGGCGACAATCAGCGCTAATCCGAAAGCAATTAACAATCGTTTTGTAATGGTCATTGGAGTGATCTTTCTGTGTCTCTGTGAATAAAAATGGGTTCATCGAATGTGATTTTTCTTACATCATCTTATATTGGTTCGAACCTGCGAAACTTGAGGGATATCTAACGCAATTCCAACAAAGCGGCTCCGGGGGAAGAAGGCACCCGTTCAACTCGTTGAAATGCTTTGTGGCTGCTGCTTATCCAAGAATCAAGCGCTGGGGATCACATATTTCCCGAAGGGTATGCAGTTCATCTGATGAAGGCGGGGGTACCGGTTTAGCTCGGGAGAGGTCGACCTTGAATCCCATATTGTCCTGAACCTCTTGGGCCTGAATCCCCGGAAAGAGACCGGAAAGGTACATGTGGCGGGTGGTATCATCGAATCTAAAAATGGCCATACCGGTCACCACGGCCGAAGGGCCTCCGGGGGAGAGGCCGGCTTTGGCACGGCTGTCCGTTCCGTCCAGCCAGCCCGGTGTGGTGAGGTAATCGAGGCGGGGAACGAATTTACGCTTCTCTTGCTGCATGAAAATGATGGTGCGGTGGACAAAGGAGCCCACATCGCAGGCACCGCCGCTGCCTGAGAAGCGGACCTTGGGACTCTCGTAATCGCCGATCACGGTGGAGTTGAGGTTGCCGTAGGGGTCGATCTGGGCCGCCCCCAATATGCCCACCACTTTTTGGCCGGTGAGGCGGTTTTGCATGAATCCAAAGGCATCGGCCAGGCTGCCGTTGACCGCCGCTCCCAGCATGACCCGGGGATCGGCTACCGCCATGGGCACCTCTTCCAGGCGCGAATCAATGGCGCCGGTCTCAAAGAAGATGACGCTGTCCGGTGCGTTGATATGTTTGGCCGCCATGGCCGCCAGCATAGAGATGCCGGTGCCGCAGAAGACGATATCGCCGTCGTTGATCTCCCTGGCCGCCGCAATGGCCATCATTTCGCGTTGGGTAAAATCGGATTGTGTCATCGTCTTTCTAGCCCCACTGCATATCCTGTTCTTGCATCTGCTTTGATCCTTTCAAGTTGTCCGGCATCCTGCAGATCAATAAATGCGGCGTGGTCCGCTACATTATAGATGTATCGCATCAAATAGTCGCCGTGCTTTGAATCATCCCGGGCCTGACGGCGATAATAATTCAAATAGGCCGGATCGTAATCGTAGTGGCGGTAGCAGGCCGTGGGGTAAGCACCCCAGGGGACATGTACCACGGCATCAACGCAGAAGAAGGGGAGTTGGTTGGCTTCGGGGCGCTTTCTCAGGGTTTCGGGGGCCACTAATTTTTCGCAGGTCACGATCACCCGCCGTGCGGCCTTGGCCTGTTCCACATCGGCAAAGGGCAGCCCGTCGATGCGCACCGTTCCGCTTGGGTCGGCTTGCTGGACATGGATGATGGTAACATCAGGATTGATGGCCGGCACCAAAGCCAGTTTGGAGGCACCGGCCCATTGCCCAAAGGGATTGTCGATGATGGCCAGTTTGCTGTCCGGCAGGGTGTCATCGGTTTTTCGGATTTGGGGGTCAAACCCCCATTTTTCTGCAATGTCTGTGGCCATGCCGGAGCGTACCGGCAGAAAGGGCAGGCCCATGGCACCGGCGGAAAAGCGCAGTGTCATCTGGTAGTTGGAATAATCCTCCACCGTGATGCGGCCGCTTTCCGCTGCCTTGCGAAAGCGAATGCAGGTGGGGGCGAAGCGTCCGCTGCCACCGTAGGCGATGTCCAGGCGCGCCACGCAGCCGCCGCCGATCAACTCATCCACGCCTTGGCCGTTGGAATGGGCATAGAGGTGGAGGTTTCGCCGTTTTTGACGAATCATTTCATAGACCGCCGCCATCGGGTTGCGGTTGACCGTGAAACCGCCGATGGAAATATGGGCCCCGTCTGGGACGAAGCGTTCAATGGCCGCCTTTAATGAAACGACTTTGTCGCTGTCTGTGTTCATCTAAAGTCCCCGCTGCCTGGAGAATAACTTCTCTACTCTGTACGGGTCTCATGGTGGTTGTCAAGCTATAGATGTCTTCATAGGGAATGCGCCAAAGGGAACGTCTTGGGGCGGCAAAGGATGTGAACCCGATGTTGCGTGAAAAATCGAATTGACGCACCTTGAAATTGAGCGTATCAATACAGATTCTATTGGTATTGAAGCTGTGAAAGGTAAATGTTTATGGGCAATTGTTCCAGTCTACCGCCTAATTTCGAGCAGGACATGCCGGCCATTATGGAGGCCGCCAAAAACAATCGTTTGCTGACCATGGAGGTTGAACTCAGCCTCAGGTGCAACTTCAGCTGCCCCTATTGTTACGTGCCCAAACCGGATTATTTCCAAGATGAACTCTCCCTCGACGAGATTCGTGATGTGATTCTGCAAGGCAAGGCCCTGGGCGCCGGCAAAATTATCATTCTAGGCGGTGAACCGAGCATTTATCCCCATATCAAGGAGTTCATCCAATTCTTGGGCGACCAGGATCTGGAGGTAGAGATATTTACCAACGGGAGCGGGGTGGATGAGGGACTTGCAAAATATTTCCACGACCGCGGCGTCCGGGTGGTGTTGAAAATGAACACCTTTGACCGGGATCTGCAGGATAAGATTTCGGGTAAAATAGGCGCCTACGACATCATCCAAACGGCTTTGAAAAATTTGAAGGCGGCCGGTTATCCATCCAAAAAAGCCTTCCTCGCCGTCAGCACCGTAATCTGTGCGCCCAACATCGACGAGTTGCCCCGACTATGGCGGTGGCTCAGGGACCAGGGCATTGCACCATATTTCGAAATGATTACACCCCAGGCCAACGCCCTGGAAAATCAGTGGCTGTTTGTGGATTCCTTGCGGGTCCACGAATTGTTCAAGGAGTTGGCTGAGATTGACCGGCGCCACTATAATCAACATTGGGATCCCCAACCGCCGCTGGTGGGAAATCGATGTTTCCGTCACATGTTTTCATGCCTGGTTACCTCCAAAGGTGATGTCACACCGTGCGTGGGGGTCAATGTCCCCATGGGCAACATCCGGCAAAACCGGCTGAAGGATATTTTATCCCGCAGTGAACTGATCAAGGAACTTAAAAATCATCGTCACACCATCAAGGGACCGTGTCAGCGTTGTGACAAGGCCGAAGAGTGTTATGGCTGCCGAGGGGCCGCCTATCAGATGACCGGCGACTATCTGGCCTCGGATCCTTTGTGTTGGAAAAACTGCCAAAAACGTGGGAGCGAATCATGAAATCGGTACGTGGTCAACAGCAGATCTGGGTAGTATTGGGACTCCTGTGTGTCTCCATTGCAGTATGCAGCTGTGCATATGTCGACGTGAAAACACCCTACGATCAAAATTTGGATCGAACCGAACTCGGCGCCAAAAAAGGGACGGCCCAGGGATATAGTATCCTGTGGCTGTTTACCTGGGGCGACACCAGTTACGCCACTGCCGCCAAAAACGGCGATATTACAGTCATTCGCCATGCGGACCAGGAGCTCTTTCAAGTTCTTTTCGGCCTCTACACGCGCTGGCGCATCGTCGTATACGGAGACTGATGGGATGATTTCGCCAGCTGCCCATATCACCCGTTGGCGTGTGTTTGCCCTTTTGGTGACCTGTCTGGCCGTGCTTTTGGCGGGTTGCTCCTCAGCAGGCCCTCTGGTGGGTTTGGTTTATACCAACGTCAAATACCCCCTGACACGGGATCTGAACAATACGCCTCTGCCACGCGATATTCCCCAAGAAGCGAAGATCATTGAAATTACGGAGCCCATTACCGGGCTGGGCATCAATACCCGCTTAAGCTCCAACGCCATCGGTGAGATGGCGGCGCAACACGGCATCACCAAACTCTATTTTGCCGACCAGCAAAAGTTCAGCGTCCTGGGGATCTGGAAATATCACAAAGTGATATTATACGGAGAATAGCTCGTCGTATTGCAACCTTACTTGGTTGCGCCCATATGCTTCAACAAATCGGCTACCTCACGATTTCGATACGTCTCGGCATAATACAAGGCGGTATGCCCATTTCGATCCTTTAAATCGACCGATGCACCCTTGTCCAATAGGATTAAGGTGATATCCGGCCAATTATGAATTGCCGTATAGATCAGCGCCGTAGACCCATCGATTGCCTGTGCATCGAGATCGGCGCCATTCTGGCATAGATACTCTACGATATCCGTATAACCGTAATAGCTGGCGATGATCAAAGGTGTATGCTGATATACATCTTCTCGATCGTTCACATGCCCTTTGGCGACAAATGCTTGAACCCTCTCCATATCATTGGCTTTTACCGCTCCGTGGATAAAAGGATGACAGGAACACAAACCGCACAGAATAATTAGAGCCACCGCAATTCGCTTCATCATGATACATATCCCTTCTTTTTCATATTATGGAGATCCGCTCGATCGGCCGGAGGGTGAACTGTGGGTCTTAAAAAATTGCCAAATAATCTCTGCTGCATCAAAGTCCCTGAAGAGATCTTCAGGCTTGAGCTTGGCTGTAAAATAGGGGCCGGGCCAGATATGCCCCCATCCATTCAGCCGATAAAGCCATACCGGGTTGTTGCTGGCGCAGTCGGACCATTTCGTCAGTTCAACGGCGCCATTTCGTATCTGTTGGGTTGGCGCGTTTGTATCGCATCCGTTTCGGGACCTCCAGAACGAAGCCGAGGTATCCACACTCTCATAAAATCGTGGTGTGCCCCGGCGTTGACTGGCCTGTCCCAAGTAGGGGACACTGGTGTCATCGGTACCGTGCATGATGAGAAAAGGCAGGGCTTTTGTTGGTGTGGGGATTGTCCACACCTCTTTATCTTCGGGGGTGCGGCTGCCGATGGATGCCGCCAAGGCAGCCGCCCCTGCCAACAGGTGGCTCTTTTCCGCTGCAAAGCGATAGGTGAACATGCCGCCGTTGGAGAACCCCAGCATGTAGATGCGGCTTTGATCCACATTCAGGCGTCGGCTGGCGGAGGTGATGGCGAATTCAACAAAACCGACATCGTCGATCCGATCGGCCTGGGCTTTGCCGCAACAGTGGCCGGCATTCCAGTGCTGCAAGAACCCCAGAATCCCGATGCCGTTGGGATAGAGCACGATGAAATTCTCTCGGTCGGCAAGCGCGCTGAAGCCGCTGAACTTCTCCATACCTTTACCCGTATCAAATGCCCCGTGTACCACGACCACCATGGGGAGTTGTTGGCGGCCATCATAACCCGGGGGAAGGTGGACCAGATAGTCACGATTGAACTCGCCGGTGCGAATGTCGGTGGGGACCCGATAGGTCCGTGGTCCCTGGGCGGCACCGCGGTCCGGCAGCCTCGGCATGCATCCGTATAAAAGGGCTCCAATCAATAGGGCGACACATAGGAAACTCCATCCAAAGCCGAAATTACGTCTTGTTCGCATGGGATGATCTCCTCATCACGATTTAATGCGTCAATGTAGGCCTAAGACTTTAGGGCAGCTCATTGAGCAAGTATTTTTTCATTCAAAACTAAAATGGCGGAGCGCAGCGATACCGCACTTCTAAATTCGACATTCCTTGTTCGTAATTCTGCGGTTCGATTTTTCTATCCCCATACAGGGGTGATCGAAAACCAGGGCCCGGCCCCGGTGTCGTAATGTTACTTGCGGGCAACAATCCATGCCATATTATTGTTAACTCCTGACGGTTGGGTCTGTAGAATGTCAAAACCCTCTTTTTTGATGATGTCAACGGTCTCAGTCAGGGGGCGATGATAGGCGTTGATTCCCTGGAGCTTCATCCGCCATTGATCCAGCCGCCAGGCCCACGTCAAGGGTTGTTCGGGGGGGAGTACGGCACGGATGATCAGAACCCCGCCCTCCCTTAAGGTCTGGTTCAGCCGTTTCAATGTCAACTGAAAGTCGTTCTCATCGAGAAAGTGGCACATGTCCAGCATGAAGGCGGCATCTGCGGGCTGGGGGAGTTTCGGCACCCGTGGTGCCAGCCCTTGTTCCACCTTTCCATCCTCTCCTAAAGCCAGGTTGGCCACCCGCACCCGGCCGGCATCCGGCTCTATCCCGAACACTTTGGCTTCCGGATAGTGCTTCAGCAACCAGCAGGCTGGAACGCCGAAACCGGTACCGATATCGACAATTGTGCGGATCGATTCTTCGGGGGGTGGTAAAAGGGAATGCAGCTCCACAAACAGCGGATCAGTTTTTAATTTGAATTTGGCAAAAAAGCGCGGATAGGGCTCCAGGTTTCTGTAGCGTGCCAAAACCACCGCATCACCGCTTTCAGTTGTAAGCCGGTTCCTTGGCGGGCGATTAAACCGGTGCTTTAGCGCTGGAGGTAAAATTAAAAAGGCGCCGAGCATTGAAAAGCCGATTCCCAAGAATGAGGTTAATCCGGCGCTCCGCAGCAGTGAATGTTCGGCTCCGCAAAGTACACCGAACCCGATCAGGGTGGACAACGAAGCCATCAAGACCGACATGCGGATCAAACTGAAGTTCGGGTGAGATACGGTCTGGTAGCGTTGATAGGAGCGCACGAAAAACAGGGAGTAGTCGATCCCCAGCCCCAAAACGATAATGGCCAGCATCAAAGCCGGTATGTCAAGACTACGGCCCGTTAGTCCTAATATCCCCAGGGTGCAGACAAAGGCGAAGACCATGGGCATCAGACTGATGAGGGTTAACTGCCAATCCGCAAAAAACACGAACAACAGGATCACCACACTGATGCCGATAATCAGCAGCATTTTCCCAAAGGTGGAGAATAGCAATCGCCCCATTTTGTATGAAAAAAGATCGGCATCAAATACTTTGGCCAGTGAAGAGAAGCGGGCATAAAATCGTTCACCGTCAAAATGGGGACCTCTGGTCGCACTGGTCATCAAGCGCCATGTGCCCTCTGTGTCACTGCGGGAGATCCCCATCAGGGCGTGGTAGCGGGCATCGATGCCTTGGATCGGGCCCTGGTCGGGCGATGTCAACTTCTTAAAAAAAGGATCAAACGCATTTTCATTAAACCCATAAGTGATGGCCGCCTTTGTCGTGACGTTGTGAAGATCGGCAACCCTCTCAGCGGACCACAGTTTTTTCCAGGCGTCTAAGTTGGCTTGGCGTCGCTCAGGGCCTGGAAATAGCCTGGCAGAGACAAAGGCGGATTGGATTTCTCCCTGATGTTGAGCCGTCTCTATTGCGGCCAGCAGTCGGTCGCCCTTTTTCTGGAGTACTTTCAGGGTCGGCCCCTCGGTCATGAGGTAGATCTTGCTGAAGACATTGCCCCATACGTCGGTAAAGAGAGTTTCGGCGGCACGTGTGCTATGACTGACACTGTTCATGGTTGCCAAGTCGACGTTGAAGTCGGGCTTGGCCCAGAAGATCAAAATGGCGACCGCCGCCATGGCCGTCAGGGTGCCTTTGACCCCCAGGCCTGCCAAGCCATCGGCCCAACTTTGCAAGGGTCTGCTGCGTGCGCTGCGTGCCGGCGGCATGGACGGGAACAGGCGTGGAAATAGGGTATGAACGAACAGAAAAGAGAAGCCGATGCCCATGGCCGTGAATATTCCCAACTGCTTGAAAATCAGAAATCCGCTGAAGCTCAAAACGAGGAAGGCGCCGATGGTGGTCAGCACAGCCAGAAGGCCTACGGCCCACACCTCCTTTGAGGCGTATTTACCCGACGTCTCCTGGGTTCGGTCCAGAAAGAGCAGATAGGCGATGCCGTGATCCACGGTGATGGAGATCACCCCGCCCCCGAATCCTAGTGCCATAATGGAGATGGATTCATTGAAAAGGGAGTAGACCCACAATGCCGCCGTGGTTCCCGCCAATGCGGGCAACAGGGCCAACAGCCCGATCAACGGCCTGGGAAAGGCCAACAAGAGTAAAATGGCGATTCCTACGGTGGCCAGCAAAATGGCTTTGTTCACATCCCTGCGCACCATGGTCTCGTTATCCAGGGCCGCCCTGTAAGCCCCCACCGGCGTCAGGGTGACGCTTTTGCCGCTTTTCCCGTATGAGGCTTGGATTTCGGCATCAACCTTGTTCAACACCTCGGTCAATTGCCGTGCAAAGAGCGTATCCGTTCCGGATCCTGCAGGCTGGGCCAGGATCATTGCATGTCGGCCGTCCCCCGACAGCATTTTTCCGTTGTATATTTGTACATCGGCAACCGGCGCCAGATCCGACAAAGCGGACAGTTTCAGATCTCTAAAACCTAAAGGATCCAATGTAATCAGCCCAGCCTGACCGATGGCGTCGAATCCCATCAGTTGCTGCTGAAGGGATTTTATCTTCCCTTCCACAGCCTCAGGTGAGAGCAGGGGGACGATTTCGTCGGTCAACTCCTGTTCGGAAAACAGGTAGGGCAGATGGTCCGCGATATGCCCGACCAGTTGCGGGATGGCTTGCTGCATATCATCCATGCCCACGCTGTTAAACAGGCCGCTGGCAAGCAATTGATCCTCCACCTGGTCAGCGATTTTAACTAAGAGTTCCCGATCCGGTGGGTCGGTCTGGCCCAGGCCGACATCGATGGCGATTTCATTCTGGATGGGATGGTGCTTAAAGATATAAATGGCATCTGCCAGGATTCCGTCTTCCTTAGGCAGGCTGGCCGCCACATCCGTGTCGATATTTAAACGGGCAATGGCGGTCACCAATAACAGCGCTGTCACCGCTATGGTGATGATCAGCAGGGGGTATTGTATATTTTTTCCGCTCATTTCTGGTGGATGTCCGCCTCTTTTTTATCGCAATTACCGACTTATTCGCATATGGTGTGTGTACTGGTTATCATATGCGCAATGCGGGATTCAAACTGTTTGTCAGGAGGGACGCATGAGAAAAATAGCCTTGGCAGCCGCTCTGTTATTTTTGATGCCGGTATTGGGTGTACCGGGCTATTGCGCGGCCGATACCGTTGAAAAGGTTAAACAGAGTTCCAAGGCCGCCGCCAAAGAGATCAAGGAGGGGGCTGTTCAGACCGGCAAAGCAGCCGCAAAAGCCGGAAAAGAGATCCGCGAAGGTTCAAAAAAGACCTGGACGGAGATTAAGGAAGGGGTCAAAGCGGCCGGCGGAGAATTTAAAAAGGCCTACCATGAGACCAAGACCGCCATTCAAAAAGAGTTCTCCAAAGAAGAACAGGACAACGCCGAAACCCAATAGCGGTCTTTGAGAAATTAGATGCCTTCGGATAAAGGCCTTCCATTAGAACCGAGGGCAGATGCGGCATGCTGTCAAAGGTTTCTCCGATCTCATGGAGCGGCGTTGGCCGCGCATGGCCGCTCCATTCCAGATTTTGCTGAATCCTTTTTCATACAGATTGCCGATAATCCTATCGGGCTGGCAATCACATACGGTGACATTACCGTCCACATCCACCGGCAGGGTTTGCCAAGGGGATAAACAATCCTGGTGGACAGCGGAGCGACGCCCGAGTGCGGCCGGTGCCGTGATCAAATAATCCCTGTAATTTGAGCCCATGCCCAACACTTCCAGACCCCGGACCGACAATACGGGGAGGTTGCATGAATAGGACAGTTTGAGGGCATTCCCAATGGCCTCCCCAAGCGCCTCATCCCAATTCTTCCATAAGGAGATCTCTCTGTTTGAATGAAAGTTCATATCTGATAGCATCCAGGCATTGACTCCAAAATCGGCGATGGTCCCGGCCACATCTCGCAGGTGGTGTGCGTTGCGGACCGAGACGGCTGTAAATACAGCCGTTTGGAGCCGATCACCGGCTAATCCCATAAAATTATAGATGTTGTGTACGATGCGGTTCAAATCGGTGCCGCCCCTGATCCATGCAGTCAGGTCAGGGTCTACAGCGTCCAGGCTGAAGGTCAAGGATCGGAGCCCTGCGTCGATGAGCTGTCGGGACAAATTCGTTTCCATTCGTGTCGCATTGGTGACCATCCCCACATGATGGCCCCTTTGCGCGGCAAGGGCGACAAAATCGGCGACCCGTGGATGTAGCGTCGGTTCCCCAAGCCCAACGAACACGATGCGATAGGTGTTGGGCAGCAGGTCGAGGAGGTATTCGAAGGCCTCTAAGGGCATATCATGTCCTGATCTTTTTCGGCGGGTCCGGGCACAATGGCTGCACGTTAGATTACAGCGTGACGTGATTTCGATATTCAACTGCATGGGGTCCGTTCTCACCACAGGCCTATAGTTGAGGCCTCTGCCCAAAGCGCGCAGGGCCGATGGGCTGCGAAGCAAATGGTACGCCCTTGCAGTTCTGAGCGCCATGAACTCTGAAGCCCCATCTTCGATCTCATTGATGATTGCCGCTGATGTCAACTTATCTGGCTCGGGAGCTTCAGCCAAATCAGACAAAGTCCGAACCACATAATCAATTCCTGTTTGACCCCCGAAGCCGTGAAACAGATCATGGGAAGCTCCCGGTATCGTAATGGTGTGAACCGTTCCCGCAAATTGACCCCTTTTCCACCCTCTAACGTTTTCGGGAGGGACAAGGGCATCCTGGTCTCCTGTGATGAGGTGCACCGGAATTACATATTTATATCGGTTGCGGCCCACACGATTGATATAGGAGACCATGCGGGCGACTTCAACAAGACCAGGGGATCCTCGATCATTGCGATGTTGCTCCCATCGCTTTAGGTCTTCTCCTTTTACCCTAGCGGGTGTTGCCGCAAGTATCAGCGTGGAAGGTCGTATCTCTTCGGCCTTGAGCAGATACCCGACAGCCAATGACCCTCCTGTGGAGTGCCCCACCAGGACCGGTTTGCGGCCTTGGATGCTGTGGGCCTTTACCGCTCTGGCAATGGTCTTTTCATAGGATGCGGCATTGAACGAGGGGGCCACCTCGTCATGATGTCCCGGCAAGTGAATCGAGGTGATCGCAGCTTTGCCGAAACGACTGCTAAGCGCTTGTGCTAACGGTTCCAGGTCACCAGGATGGCCGGTATAGCCGTGGATCAACACGATGCCCAGAGCTCCCATTATACCGCCTCCAAGAGGTCCGCCGCTCTGACGGGTGCATTATACGCTTGGAGATCTTGCTGCGCCTGTCCCAGTCCTCGGGTCATACGGTCATCGGAAGCCACACGGGTAATCATTTCCATAACTTGCTCATCGCCTTGTTGTGTAAATCCAGCGACATAGGTCTCTATGTCGCCTTTGAAGGCCATGGGAGGCGACAAGCGCCGGCCGCATTTGATTCGTTCGATACATACACCGTTATGGGCCTGTTCCGGATGGGACGGGACTACGAGTACGGGCACCTTCTGTAGCAAGGCCTCAAAGATGGTCATCTGCCCCCCGTGGCAGACCAGTATTTGAGCTTGACTGAGCAGATGTTCAAGAGGCGCAAATCGCCAAATGCGCACGTTATCGGCTGAGAGTACAATTCCAGTTGGCCCTGTTAGTCCACCACAGGCGATCATGACATTATAGCCGCTTTGTGTCAGGCAGCGGATCATTTTCCGGACCACCGATTGGCTTCCTTTTCGGGTCCCAAGACTCAGGACGGCAAGGGGGCGTTTACCGTTTGTAAATGGATCCGGTGGGTCCCCCATGTCGGGCCATCGCCCCCATAGCAAAGGACCTATGTAATATCGGCCGTCTCTCTCCGGCAATGGCATGAACTGAGGAAAATCCCACAAAAAGGTTCGGTCCCCCATCAGCAGGTCACGCATATCCATTAGCGGCGCTGCGCCCAAGGCTTCCATAACCCGGGCCATACGCCTGCCTGCGAATCGAAAAAAATTATCCAAATAGAGGGCTTGTTCCGATGCGCCATTCTCATTTTGGCGGAATCCAAGGACCTCCCTCACATCCGGCATCATGCAACCGCAAGAGACGGCATCATAGGGAATGTTGAGAATTGCGGTGGAGACCCTGAGGGTGAATCGAAAGATGCCCACGACCCGATCAGGATCGAACCCCTTCATTAGATCCATCTCTGCTTGTATGCAGGCCCTCAGAAAATCCTGAGAGCGAAACCACGCAAGAGAGGGCAGCGCGCCGTCGTCAGACTCCTGGATGTCCGGAAGCACAGCGAAAGCGAGCCCAAGTCGTTTAAGAAAATTCACATGTTTATGGGATACGGCGATGAGTACGCAATGGCCGCGTTTAGAAAGTTCTGATTCCAGGGCGACGCATTTGGCCACATGCGAAAGGGAATTATTGCTTGGAATCAGTAGGAATTTCATAGATAGTCAGCGATAGAACGGCAATAAGTCTATGTCAGTTTGTTCCATATAGGGAACTTTTGCTTGTAGGAAGGGTATAGTTGAGTGTAAATGCTTTTGCAACTTTATAGTCAAAAGGTCGTTATCGTCATATCAATTTTGATACAGAGACATATACCGATAGGGTTTGGCCTTCCCGTGGGATTATTTTATGTGGGTAACGCTTAATGGAAGCTAATTTTTACCGGGTGTTGGTTCGGCTGACCAAGCTTTTTGGGCCGTGGTTTTTTCTCCTCGTGGCCAAAGGGATCGCCACCGGCTTTTTTCTGTTCAGCCACCGCCGTCGGCAAATCAGTCGGGATTTTTATGCGGTGCTATATCCCGGCCGCAGCCGTCTTTATCACCGATACAGTGCTTGGAAACAGTTTCTGAACTTCACCCATGTCTACCTCGACCGCTTTATCCAAAGAGAAGTCAGAGATATCGCATACGACATCGAGGGCCGGGTACATGTTGTCGAAGCCCATGATAAGAAAACCGGCGGCATCCTACTCATGTCCCATATGGGGAATTGGGAGATGGCAGCCCATTTATTGGCCAAAGTAATTCCAGACATCCAGCTTTTGCTCTATATGGGCATCCGCGACAAAGAAGAGATCGAGAAGATTCAAAAACAGAGTATACGCGCGGATGGGATTCGAATCATCGGGGTTGACCAGGGCAGCGGTGATCCCTTCGACATTATGGAGGCCATACGTTTACTACAAAAGGGCGGATTTGTCTCTCTGGCCGGTGATGTGGTATGGCGCTCGGACCAACGTACCGTCGGCGGAAGGTTTCTGGGCCGGACCGTTCGAATTCCCGAGGCCCCCTTTGTATTATCCCTGGTCTCCGGCGTGCCTCTGATCGTCTTCTTTGCCTTTAGAACCCAGACGAAAACCTACCAGTTCCGCGCACTGCCACCCATCCATGTGACTGCCCATAGCCGGGATCAACGTCGCAGCGCCATTCAATTTGCTGCTCAGCAATATCTTCAACATCTGGAAAGTGCTTTGAAAGCGCACCCCTTTGAGTGGTATCATTTCGACCGCTTCATCGGCGACCAAGACATCCCTGCGGACTGTGTGAAAAGTGAACAGTGAACTGAGTGACCAACTTAACGCCATGGCAAAAGTTCTAATATTTTTATGAAACAATAGGGGGTTATTTTGATACGGCCTCCTTCATACTATTAAAGTGGTCTGCGCCACTTTGGAAAATCACGTATTCGATCAGTTGTTCGACGGTCACTTCTCCTTCAAATGCCGGCATGCTGCCCTTGCTATCCATCTGTTCGTCGCTCAAGCCCTTGATGAAAGAGACCATACCTGCGGTATTCTTTCTAAGCTGCTCTAAAGCGTCTGCTTTTGTGGCATTGGCATTTTCTTTGGCCTGCTCTTTGGACATGGCATGGATCTGATCCATGGTCAATTGGGGCAGTGGCTCTCCCCGTAAAATCATCTCGGCGAAATTGAATATGGCCATGTGGCCGGCCCCCAGATGGTGGGCTGTGACCCCTACGGCCCACTCTTCCCATTCACACGTTTTCTTCCATTCGTCGTCGGATAGGTTTTCGACATAAGCGATGACCTCATTACTGAAGGACTGAACTCGCTCTGCAAATTGGTTTTGTCGTTGTCCCATAATCGTCTCCCTCCCTGGTATTCATACCGATATTAGGATGTTGGTCGGTTTTATGAAATTTTTTTCGACTCTATTTTGTCATTTCCGCACAAAGCTGGAAAACCGAGAATTTCGTCCTAAATTGGATGGTCGTTGACTTAGGTTAAAGTGTAATCATTGAATTGAAAATTTAAATGGACCCATATGGGAGGGAATCCATGGTTGGGTGCTCCCCTGCCGATCAAACTTTACCGAATCTTTATATTGCCTTTACTCTTTCTTCATAGACCCGCCTTACGTTTATCCCAATCAAGGCCGACCTCTCTCCGGCCAAAGGAAACACATCGGATCTGCCAAGTTTGGATCCTGCACTTTAAAACATCGATCGAAAAGGAGAGCACTATGAAAATCACACCCTTGATCACCACGCTCTTATTATTTTTAGGGATTGCAGTGGCAGGCTCACCTGCCGGTGCAGCTGAAATCACGGTTACCATCAATAACACCACCAACGGCTCCTACTTTACGCCGCTGCTTGTCACCGCCCACTCCGACACGGAACAACTGTTCCAACTCGGCCAAGCCGCATCCTCTGAACTCCAGGCCATGGCAGAGGGCGGCGATATCAGCGGTTTGGCAGCACTGGTAGGTGGTGCCGATAGTGACACCATCGAGAATCCAGCAGCAGGCCTATTGGGTCCTGGTGAGTCCACCACAGCCACTTTAAATACGGATGCCACCGGCAACACACGCCTTTCCATTACCGCAATGATCCTGCCCTCCAATGACGGCTTTGTCGGCCTGCAATCCTTGCTGATTCCCACTGCTACCGGAACATACGTTTATAATTTGAACGCTTATGATGCCGGTACCGAAGCCAATGACGAACTGGTCGTCGGCGGTGCCGGCGGTGCTCCGGGTGCGGCCGGTATCCCTGCTGCCCCGGGCGGGGACAATGGCGTCAACGGCACCGGGGTCACCACCTCGGAAACCAATTCAACAGTGCATATTCATCGCGGGGTATTGGGGGATGACGATCCCAACGGCGGTACGAGCGATCTGGACAATACCATACATCGTTGGCTTAATCCCGTTGGCCAGCTGGTCATCGTAGTCCCGTAAAGGAGGCGGCATCATGAAGACATACCGATTCAAGTTATCGTTACTGACGATGTTCATCGTGGCGGGTTGGATTTTAACGGCTTGTTCCAGCAATAGCAGCAGCGGAAACGGGATCACCGGAAGTAATACTCCCGTCCCGCGTACTTACAGTATCTCCGTCACCAACATTACAAATAACCAACCCCTCTCTCCCATGGCGGTGGTTATGCACGAAGAAGGATATGTGGCCTGGCGCATCGGTGAAGCAGTATCGGCTTCCCTTGAACTTCTGGCTGAAAGCGGCGACCCTTCGGATTTGATCAATTCAGCCCAAGCCGATCCAAATGTGCTGGCAACGGCCACGGGATCAGGGGTAATTCTACCCGGCGGCACGGACAGTTTGGATATCAGTTTTACATCAACGAACAACCTTCGAATTTCATTGGCCACCATGTTGGTGAATACCAACGATGCCATCACCGGCCTGGACAGCCAATCTATCGGCACCCTGGATGTGGGGCAGTCTGCCAGCTATTTGCTGCCTGCTTATGATGCCGGCACTGAGTTCAACAGCGAAGATGCCGGCAGTATTCCGGGACCGGCTGCCGGTGGAGAGGGCTTCAACGCCACTCGGGATGACAGCGACTTAATCCGCATTCATCCCGGGGTCGTATCTGGACAAGATGGTTTGGGAACTTCGACCCTTGACGGCTCCCATAAATGGGACAATCCAGTGGT
>JAAUYD010006442.1_pt1 | contig 16057 bp, 11 predicted proteins | sample 7278101 | NCBI WGS metagenome assembly JAAUYD01 (sample SAMN14350128, study PRJNA611818) | marine sediment metagenome | isolation source: surface marine sediment (0.6m) | place: French Polynesia: Moorea | collected 2018-08 | reverse complement strand
TGCAGTTGGATGGCTTTGCCCCCATATCGCATATGCCAGACACTGTTTTCATGTCTGAAGGTATTGGCGTGCGGCGAATGCTGTTCATCTGGTTCCCGGTCGTTGGGTGATGTCGGGCGACGTGCTTGCTTGACTTCGAGACCGGCCGCAACCAGCCCGTCCACCAAAAGGGCCGTGTCCTTCTCCCGCTTAAACGGGTTGGCCATCTTCTCCCATGCAATCATCTCGTCGGCACTGGCGCGATGGTCTGTAATGATCTTCTCGTGAAACGTTTTTTCGTATATTTCCAGATAGCGAGCCGCTTCTTCCCGATGTCCCATATGAGCATACGCTGCGGCGATGAACGCCGGCAAGTCGACCCACACATCGGTCAGGGGGCCTTTGAGGGCCATCTCGATGCATGCTTCGAATTTGCGTTGGACAAAATAGGTAAACGCTCCACCGGTGTAGTACCACATCTTTCGATAGGGGTTGAGCCGAAGCGCTTTCAAAAAGAGCACTTCGCCCTCTTCCGCCATTCCGAGAAACGTCTTGCAGATAGCGATCTGGACAAGATTGTCTGTGTCGTTCGCATTGAGGGCCAATGATTGGTTCACATGCTGCTGTGCTGACGTAAATTCCCTGCGGTAAAGCAGAATCCGACCGAGGATCAGTTGGGTGATGTGGTCGGTATCATCCATTTGGATGGCTTGCATGGCATAGCGGTAAGCGTTGCGCTCCGTCTCTTCCCAGTGCTCCCAAAGCTGGCAGGACCAGTCATTGAAGTAGGAGAGAGAGATACCTGCATAGGCGCGGCTGTAATACGGGTCTATAGAAATGGCCTGCTCAAATGTCTCCCTGGCTTTGCGATCTGCTTCCGGCGTGCCTTTGCGGAGCTGGTCCATACCGCGCAGCCAGCAATCATAAGCGGCGAGGCTGGTGAGCGGCTTGTTGCGGGCCGCTGCCAGCAGGGTTCTATCGATCTGGGCTGAGATAGCACCGGAGACCCTTGCCACGATATCGTCCTGAATGTCGAAGACCGTCTCCATCGGGGCGTCATAGCGCTCTGCCCAGACAATGCGGCCGTCACGGGTGTCCAGCAACTGGGTGTTGATACGAAGTTGATCGCCCATTTGCCGCAGGTTGCCCTTGAGCAGGTAATCGATGAAATAGGTTCGCGCTTCAGTGAGGGCATCCCTGGCCGTGCTCCCAATTTTGCGGCTGGAATAGGAGGAGATCACCTGCAGGTTGTTGAAGTGGGACAGATCGGTGATCAGGTCTTCCACAAAACCAGACGTGAAGTAGTCGTGGTCGGCATTGCCGGAAAGATTGTCAAACGGCAGCACGGCCATGCAGACCGTATGATTGTGGGCTGAAGGTTCCATAACCTCGGTTCCCATATCCCGGCGCGTTGCCCTTTCAGTGAACGAGGGGCGGGGCGTTTTCGTCTAAACCGATGAAGAACGGCGTTGCTCCATCGTTGGGTACAATATAAGCGTCTCCGGGATAATGGCAAATGTCCCGATTACCGGCGCCTGTGCAGGAGATTGCGCCTCTCTGCGATAAAGTTGTTCCAGTATTCTATCTGCCGCGGATCAATCGGCGAAAGAGGGCGTTGCGCTGCTGTAGGTTCTTGGGGGTATCGATGGCCGCCACACGGCCTGTTTCCATCACCACCACCCGGTCCATCCGTTCTACTGCTTCGGGCCGGTGGGTCACCATGATGACCGTTTTACGGCGACCGCGGTCCAACAGCCGATGCATCATGGCCTCTGCTGTTTCCGTGTCCAAACCTTCAGTGGGTTCGTCCATTGCCCAGATCGGTGCCTGGCTGAGCACAGCCCGCGCAATGGTCAATCGCCGTGCCTGACCTCCTGAGAGCATGCGCCCCGCCTCTCCGACCCAGGTGTCCAGTCCGTCCGGCAGGGCACCTACAACGTCAGTTAATTGCACCGCAGAAAGGGCCTCGTCCAAAGCATGGTCTCCGGCGCCGGGATTGGCCAGGAGAAGGTTGTCTCGAATGGTGCCGTTGAAAATGTGGGCCTGCTGGGCAACGATGCACAGGTTGGCGCGAAGGGCCTCTTCCGACAACTCAGACAGTAGATAGCCGCCAATTCGAATTTCTCCTTTTGCAGGATCTTCAAACCTGGAGAGCAAATACAGGAGCGAGGATTTTCCGGTTCCCGTCGCCCCCATAACCGCGATGTGTTCTCCGGGTTCGACCGCAAATCGGATATTCTCCAGCACAGGTCTGTCGGTCCGGGCATAGCTAAAGTAGACACCGTTGAACGCCATGCTGCCCGGAAGCGCTTGAGGTGCCGGTGTTGCCGGATACGTAACGGCCGGCGGAACGTTTGTCACCTCGTGCAGCCGAGCAGCGGCTTTGCGTGTTTGCCCCAGATATTGGAAAGCATTGGGCAGGGGAATGACCGCATCGAATCCTGCCATGACAGCCAGCACAATCAACGCAAGGTGAGGGCCGGAAAGGTCGCCGTCGGATAGTAGCTTCACGCCGATGAACAATACTCCGACCACGGCCAGCCCGCTGACCAGTCCCATCAGTGCAGTGGTGAGTCCGGTAACATGGCTGAGACGCGTTTCGCTGCGGATCAGGGCCAGGTGGCGTCCGGATATCCGTTGCAGGTGGCGGGCGTCGGCGCCGCATGCGAGCAGGGTGGCCAATCCCTGGATGCCATCCACCAGGGTAGTACGCAGTTTTGCCGTCTCCTCATTCAGTTTCTGAGCCGCTGTTCGGGCGGCCAGATCGGCAAAAAAGGGGATCAGCGCCCCTCCCACGATGAACAACACACCACTCAGGATCGCCATTTTTGTATCGAAATAGCCAATAAAGCCCACCAGCATCGCAACCACGGCGATCGCCACAGCGGTGGGGGTGAGCACCCTCAGGTAGAGGTTATCCAGGGTGTCGATGTCGGTGATGATACGGGTCAGCAGATCTCCTGTATGATGCCGGCCGAGCCTGGCCGGTGACAGCGGTTCGATCCGGTTGTAGCACCAGGTCCGCAAGGTTTCCAGAATGCGGAACGTGGCATCGTGGCTGATGACCCGCTCGCCATAACGGGCGAGGGTTCGCGTCATGGCAAACAGGCGGACGCCAATGCTGGGAAGAAAAAAATTGAAGGCCTTGGCCGTGGCCACCTGCAAGCCGGCATAGGCTGTCGCCGCAATGAACCACCCGGACAGGGAAAGCAGGCCGATCGCCGCCAACATGGCCAGCAGAGAGAGCAGCCCCCCTATCATCATGGCCATCCAGTGACGGCGCATCATCGCAATGAAGGGAAGTAATGACGTATGGCGTGATTCTGTGTTCATCGGTCTGGTCTGTGCCTGATCTTTCTTCTTCGTCGATCTTGAACGCTTTTGTCGATCCTAAACGAACATCATGCTTTTGGGAGCAATTCCCCATGCTGTTGGCGAAGCGTATCGTAATCACCTTGGGCTATGATTTGCCCATCTTTCAATAGGAAGATGTGATCTACCAGAGACAGGGTAGCAGGCCTGTGGGTCGCGATGACCGTTGTGCGGCCATCGCTCCACTCTTTCAATCCGGAAATTATCTCCGCCTCTGTCTCCCTGTCGAGACTGGCCGTTGGTTCGTCCATCAGCAGCACGGGGGCGTCTTGAGCAAATGCGCGGGCCAGGGCAATGCGCTGGGCCTGTCCCACGGAGAGCCCCAGTCCTTGTTCTCCCACCATGGTGTCCAATCCCTCTTCCCAGCGACCGGCAAACTCCATGACGCCAGCCCTCCGTGCCGCAGTTTCGATCTGGTCGATGGATGCGTCCCTGCGGGCCATGGCGATGTTATCCCTTAAGGTGCCGGTGAAGATCATCGGATGCTGACCGATCCACGCGCACCGTTGTCTCCAGGCCGCGATATCAAGATGATCCATAGGGCGGTCGTCCAGCAAAATACGTCCTGAGGTGGGCGCGATAAATCCCAGCAGCAGGTGGATCAAGGTGCTCTTTCCGGAGCCGCTCTGCCCAACAAGGGCGATGCGTTTTTCTTTGGAGATGGTCAGGTCTACCGCCTGCAATCCATGTTGATCGGTGCGGGGATAGTGGACCGATACCCCCTGAAAGACAATTTCTTTCGGCGCGCCAACCCGTTCGCCATCCAATTTGCCGGAAGCCGCTGTGATTGGCAGATCAAATACCTTGCGGATCTCCTGGGCCGCCCCAACGGCATCCGCGCGGGCGTGATAATGGGCGCCCAACTCCCGCAAGGGAAGAAAAAAGTCCGGTGCCAGCAGCAGAATGAAGAAGCCTGCTGAGAAATCCAACTGTTTGTCATAGGCGCCGAAATTGATATAGCCCAGGAAGTACATCCCGAGATAGACCGCCACCAGAGCGATGGAGATGGCCGAGAAGAATTCCAGGACCGCTGAGGAAAGGAATGCCACCCGCAATACCGCCATCGTACGTTGCCGGTAACGCCGGGATGTTTTTTGAACCTCTTCGGCCTGGTCTTTGCTTCGACCAAAGAGTTTCAATGTCGGCAGACCTTTCAGCACATCCAGAAAATGAGCACTCATGCGTGCCAGCGCCTGAAAGTGCTTTTGGCTGATGCTTTCGGCTCCCATTCCCACCAGAATCATGAAGAGCGGGATTAACGGTGCGGCGACCAGAAGTACACCTCCTGCCGCCCAGCTGATCGGGAAAATGAAGGCCAGCAGGACCATGGGCAACAACGCCGCAAGGGCCATCTGGGGCAGGTAACGGGCAATAAAATTGTGGAGGGCATCCACTTGTTCCAGAGCGCTGCTGACCAGGAGACCGGTGGGAAGGTGGCTGATGCCAACCGGTCCGACCCGGACGATGTGATCCATCAGGGCTTTTCGCACCTGTCCCCGTACCGCCGCCCCGGCTTTAAAGCCGGCCACTTCACGCCACCATCCCAGACCCGCCCTGGTCACAATGATTGTGATGAGCAGGAAAAACAAGGGGATCAGGCGGTGGCGGTCCAACCCATCCATGAACGCACCGTGTACGATCTGCGACAACAGGTGGGCCTGGCCGACCAGCAGGGCACCGCTCCCCATGCCCACGGCAATGGCCAGCAGCAACCATCGCCGGGCGATCCGGCTCTGGGAGCGCAGCCATCGCAAGGCGGCTTTGTCCTTTGACGGTCTGGTGGCATTCATGGACCTCTGTTCAGTCATCGCTCTGTGTCGGCTTTCCGGCGGTACCTTTTTTAATCCCCGATCCCAATTGACATGTTTGGACGGTCATACTAAATTTCCTGTGGGCAGTTGGCCATCATTACACCACTTGGCCAGCACATCAAATACCACATAACCCGGATAGAGGGTATACCCCTTCACACGATTTGTGAATAAGGAGCGTCGTATATGCTACCGACCGAAGGATTCGTTGAATTGTCGCGATGGCAGTTCGCCCTGACCACCATGTACCACTTCATCTTTGTTCCACTGACACTGGGATTGTCCTGGATTTTGTTTATCATGGAGTCTGTCTACGTAATGACAGGCAAAGAGATCTACAAGGACATGACCCGGTTCTGGGGCAAACTGTTCGGTATCAACTTTGCTTTAGGCGTTACCACCGGTTTGACCCAGGAGTTCCAGTTCGGGTTGAACTGGTCCTACTACTCCCACTATGTCGGCGATATCTTTGGCGCGCCGCTGGCCATCGAGGGCCTGATGGCCTTTTTTCTCGAGTCTACTTTTGTCGGCCTCTTTTTCTTCGGGTGGGACCGGATGCGGAAAAGGACCCATCTATTGGTGACCTTTCTGGTTGCCCTGGGATCCAACATTTCGGCACTGTGGATTCTGGTGGCCAACGGCTGGATGTCCTTTCCGGTGGGAGCGGAGTTCAACTTTGAAACCATGCGCATGGAGTTGACCAGTTTCTACGAACTCTTTTTCAACCCCGTGGCCCAGGTCAAGTTCGTTCACACGGTCGGGGCCGGTTATGTGACCGCAACGATGTTCGTCCTGGCGGTCAGTTCATACTACATCTTGCGCGGCCGGGATCTCGCCTTTGCCCGTCGGTCTTTTGCCGTGGCTGTCGGGTTCGGCCTGGCCTCCATTCTCTCAGTGATCGTGCTGGGTGACGAGAGCGGGTTTGTAACCGGTCAGGTCCAGAAGGTCAAATTGGCGACCATGGAGGCGGAGTGGGAGACCCACGAACCGCCCAGCAGTTTCACCATTTTCGGCATACCGGATCAGGAGGAACAGCGCACCAAAGCCAAGGTGAGCATCCCGTGGGTGGGCGGCATTATCGCCACCCGCTCACTGGACCAACCCATAACCGGGGTCAAAGAGCTGACCGAAGAGAGCCGGGTGCGCATCAAAAGCGGCATGAAGGCCTACGGCCTGCTGGAACAGATGCGCAACGGCGACAAATCCGACGACACCATCGAGCAATTCAACCTCTACAAAAATGATCTCGGCTACGGCCTGCTGCTCAAACGCTATACGGAGAATGTGGTGGATGCCACCGAAGCGCAGATCGACCAAGCCGCAAAAGACACCATTCCCAACGTGGGGTTGATGTTCTGGAGCTTCCGCATCATGGTAGGGCTGGGATTCTGGATGCTGGGCCTGATTGCCATCAGTTTCTACTACTGTGCCCGCCGGCTGTTCCACAAAAAGCGATGGCTCCTCAAGTTGCTGGTGATCAACCTGCCGGTCCCCTGGATCGCTGCAGAACTGGGTTGGTTTGTAGCCGAGTACGGCCGTCAGCCGTGGACCATCGGTGAAGTGCTGCCCACCTTCATGTCCTCTTCGACATTGAGCATGGGGGATATCATCGGCAGTATTATCGGGCTCACCGTGATCTACACGGTGCTGCTGGCCATCGAAGTGTTCCTCATGGTCAAATTCATTCGTATCGGTCCCAGCAGCCTGCACACGGGGCGCTACCACTTTGAGGAAAACAGCAGCGCGTCTGCCGCCTAACATCTTAAAGGAGAAATCATCATATGCTCTTCGATTATATCACGTTAAAACTCATCTGGTGGCTGTTCGTATGTGTCCTGCTCATCGGTTTCGCCATAATGGACGGATTTGATATGGGCATTGCCACCCTGTTGCCGTTTGTGGCCCGCAACGACGACCAACGGCGCGTGCTGATCAATTCCATCGCCCCCACCTGGGAGGGCAACCAGGTCTGGTTCATCACCGCGGGCGGCGCCTTGTTCGCCGCCTGGCCCATGGTATACGCGACGGCTTTTTCCGGGCTTTACTGGGCATTGCTGCTGGTGTTGTTCGCCCTTTTTCTGCGACCGGTTGGATTCGACTACCGGAGCAAGGTCAGCGATCCGCGTTGGCGCAATGCCTGGGATTGGGGCCTCTTTGTGGGCGGCGCCGTACCGGCACTGGTGTTTGGCGTGGCCTTCGGCAATTTGTTGCAGGGCGTGCCGTTTCAGTACGATGAATTTATGCGATCCACTTACACCGGCAGCTTCTGGCAACTGCTTAATCCATTTGCCCTCCTGGCCGGGGTGGTGAGCCTCTCCATGCTGGTGATGCACGGGGCGGTCTTCCTGCAACTGCGCACGGAAGATGAATTGAATGCCAGGGCGCGCAAGGCAGTGCGCCTTTTCGGGATCATCTTTATCGTAACCTTCATCGTGGCCGGTATCTGGCAGCTCAAGGCGATCGACGGCTATCGCATCGTCTCCATGCCGGATCCGGGGACTGTGCTGACCCCGCTAAGCAAGACCGTAGAGGTGACGGATGGGGGGTGGACCTGGAATTACGCCCACAAGCCCCTAACACTTGCAGCGCCGGTCGTGGCTTTTGCCGGAGCCTTGCTGACCATCATCCTGTCCATGGCGGGGCGGCCGGGGTTTGCCTTTATCTCAAGCGCACTCTCGCTCGCTGGCGTGATCCTGACAGCGGCACTGGCCATGTTCCCTTTTGTCATGCCGTCAAGCACCATGCCCAATATGAGCCTGACCGCCTACGATGCCGTGTCGAGCCACAAGACATTGAACTTGATGTTTATCGCCGTAGTCGTATTTCTCCCCATCGTGATCGCGTACACCTCCTGGGTCTATCGCGTCATGAGGGGGAAGATCACGGAGAAAAAGATTCAGGAGGAAACGCATACGGCGTATTAGGGATAGTTCAGGGTTCAAAGTTCAGAGTTCAAAGTTAGTAGAAGAACAATTGACCGAAAGGATTAAATACATGTGGTATTTTTCTTGGATTCTTGGCGTACTGCTGGCAGCGGCATTTGGTATCATCAACGTGATGTGGATGGAGACTGAGGAGCTGCTGGGGCGTGAGGACGACAACCCCTAGTAGCTACTTCTTGCTTCTAAGATTTCCGGTGAAGTAATTCTCGGTAGTTTTCCGGCAATTGGTCTATACTTGCCACTTAGAGGAATTTCCCGAGTGGCAAGGGGATCACTTTAAACCTTCCCTCCGACAACAGCATCCTGTTCTGGTCTTTGGCCTGTGCATGAACGATCATTGGGGCCGACGGTTTTCCCTCCTCTTCGATACACGCTGACAAGCACATGGCCTTTCCTGATGCGCTGGACGGTGGTAGGTCATGTTCGCCGATCGGAGAATCCATATTGCATTGCTCCCTCGACGCAGTGCCATGGGTACCCATGCTGCCATGCAGTCCGGCGCTGCGTAATTGGCTCCCCCGTGGGTGATGCCGGGAAACCCAATCATGTGCTCCGGCGGGTGAAAATCACCCTTCAGACAATCCGGGTCCTCCTCGTCACGCCAGATTTCAAATTGCAGCCCATGGGGGTTGTGATGACCGCAACCGAAACAATCATTGCCCGGCAGCATCGCTTTGTTTAACAGTTTTTTTCTGTTCTTGTCATTATCGGTCTCCAATGGCTCAAGTGGAATTGTTTCAGGCAAGGCATTTCTGCCAGGCCAAATCTGGTTCTGGAATTCTGGAGCGTCGCGTTGTGCGGATGACGAAGGGGGGCTTCGGTGACCGTCTGCCGCAGGACCACCTATCCCATAATAAGGTTGTCGAGGATCAATGCCAAATAGGGAAACAGGAAAAATCCATACCCGGCGATGTAAAATGGCCTTGCGGTGCGGATGCCTGGTTCTCGGATGAGCCGAATTTCCAGATAGAGGATTTGGAAGGATGTTCCGATCAGGATCAGGAAGAAAAATCCAGGCCTGCCTGCCATGGACCAGTAAACGAAACCCATTGTGCCGGCGACCACATAGATCAGTCCGGAAAGTATGGCAGACCGTCGGGATCCAAGCAGCGACGAGTAGGTTTTCAACTGGGCGGCCCCTTCATCTTCGGCGTGGACACTGTGCGCGTACTCGTGCGCAATTGCGGAGATATAAGCAAACAATCCGAGCATCAGGTATTCGAAAGAGAATCGACCCAACAGGGTGTCGGCAATATACATCGGTATCCAGCAAAAGACAACATTGGACAGGATGGGTTTCATCAAAAGAGGAAATTTTCTGATGGACAAGAAATAAAGGCAATAATAGCCGACAAGAACCAGCGTGTCTCTGAAATGACCTCCGAACAGATTCAGCACCACCACAATTGCTGCGATCGATACCATGGAATAGGTCAGCCTGGTGGCGTTAATTCGTCCGGATGGCAAGCCGCGATCAGGATGCGTGATGCGATCGGTATCGATGGATGCCAGGTCATCGGCCATTCGAACAGCCAGCAGGGTTAAAAAGAGGGTCGCAATGATAAAAATCCCGTCAGCAATGGTAAACTGCGCGCTGCTCATGGGGCCCATGACAAGAATAGCGGTCAGGGGCAAGGTCGCCTTCAAAGGAAATCGCTCGGCTATGAATCTCCAGGTGTTCATTGGCCCTCTTGGGTCCCGGGTACGACGCGGATCTTTCCGGTATCGCCATTGATGGACAGGATTTGTCCGTCGTTGATAAGGGTGGTGGCATCTTCTACATTGGCGATGGCAGGTATTCCGAATTCACGGGCAACGATAGCGCCGTGGGAGAGCATACCGCCTTTTTCCAGTATCAATCCACCGGCGATCCGAAACAAAGGAGTCCAACCCGGGTCCGTGGCCCGGGCGACCAATATCTCCCCCGGTTCGAGGGTGTTGTGGTCCACCGGATCCAGAACGACTTTTGCCACAGCGGTTATCCGGCCCCCGGATACAGCCGTGCCGGACATCATGGCAACTGAACTGGCTCGATTGGACGGCAGGCTGTCCTGAACTTCAAAATAGGTGGATTGATCCCTTATGAACAGGCTTGGTGGATCGACGCCGTTGTTTTGTTCGAAAGCTTTTTTCCGCATCCGAATCAAATCCGGAATGGTTTCCGGGAACTGATATTTGCCATGCGCGATCTCTTTGATTTCCGACCAGTGAAGGAAGAACACATCCTCATCTTCGATAAGGTGCCCCTTTTCTACAAGCTTCCTGCCCATGGCCAGGGCGATATGGCGTATCTCTCCGAATAGCAAGCTTCGAATAATCCTGGACCGCTCCCTCAGTCCGATGGCCCTGTGGGCCTGTTTTAAAACAAACAAGAAGATCAACTTCCGGCCCCATGAGAAATGCTTCAGGGCTCGCTTTACTCTCGCTCCGGGGGGGACAGAGCGGCCGGCACCGTTGGAGGCAGGTGTGTGTTTGGCGCGTTGATATTTATCAACCAGTTGCCAAAAAAGATCATGCCGTTCTTCAAAGGTCGGTGTGGCCATGGTGCAGTCATGATAACACCGGCCGCCAAATCTGAACATGAAATGATTCAAACGCTCCTTAAGCGCACTGGGCAGGCATTCCTCGAGTTTGACGTAATCCTTCTGAATGAGAAGATCTTTCAGTTCGGGATCCGAGGAGATACCGTCCGCAATCAATTGGATCAATCCAGCGGGTTCAACGCTTTTAATGTTGATGCCCTGCATCAACTGGACTGACAGAAGATCGGTATTGCCAAAATGGCTGGAAAGCCATTTCTTGGTTAACAATTTCAATCCACCAGGAAAAATCGCTGATAGCAGATCAACCATCGCTGGATTGAAATAGTATCGGTTGACAAAACCATGTAAGACGCTGTCGAGAACGTCAAGGAGTTCCACCAGCGAGCGTTTGCCGTAGGGCGATCTGCGCCATCGGTTGCGGTGTGCATAAAATTGTTTTTCATACTCACGGATATGATGGCCGGCAGCGCAAAAAAGGATAGGTATACGTAGCCAGAAAAGGATGGATTGCATTGCACTGCGCCTTCCTTTGGGCGTCGGCTTTGCAGTGCTGCCCATGGGCACGTTTTGTCCGATAAAACTGTTCAGCAATCGCTTCAACAGATGGCCGAAGGGCAGGAGATGCGCCGCCGAATACCAATTGCTGAGGTTATAATAGATCCTGCCCGCTTGAATGCCGGTAAAGTTGTTGACGATGGACCTGGCTTCAAACAATTGCTTTTCACTCCAGCTGAACAACCTCATCATGTGATGGGTATAATGAATGTAGAAGGTGTCCACGATGGACCATGAAAATGGCGCCAGTACATCGGGAAAATTCTCGACCATATTGACGTTGGTCCATATCACACGATCTTTTCCCGAGATGCCGGTGATGGGCCGGGCTTGCAAGAAGACTGGGCCTGTTTGCGTGATGCACCACTCAATATCCAACGGGTCCTGAAAAAGTTTTTCCACCTCCAAGGCCTGCGACAGGAGTTCATCAAGAAAGGCAGACAACACGGACGGCATATTTTCCGTTTGCACCTGGACAGGTGTGTTCCTTCTGAAATAGCGCCGCTCCGGCGTTTCAGATCCCGATACCAGCCGGTCGCCCAACCCCATGACCCATTCCAATATCAAATGATCGGCCGACTGAGTTACGGGATCCATGGTGAAAAGCACGCCGGCTACCACAGAATCGATTTGCTCCTGGATGATGACGCCCATGCTGGGTGCAACGGACATCTTGCTCTTCTGGGCATACGCACCGATTGCATCACCAAACATACTCGCCCAACAGGTCTTGATTCTGATCAGCAGATGCTCTTTTGGCGTGTTTAAAAATGTCTCCAGCTGGCCGGCCATGGAGTGGTGGGCGCTATCTTCCATCGTGGCGGATGATCGAACGGCGTAAGCGTTAAACGAAAAAGTCTCAGCGGATTTCAGGATCTCCTTCTTCATTGCCAGTGGGAATTCGCCATTCAGGATATCTTGCTTGACCGCGGGATCTGCGGCCCACTTTTGAACCGTGTCGAGGAATCCGTTGTGTCTACAGAAATCAAAAAACGCGTCGGTAGTGATCACGAACCCGCTTGGAATGGAGAAGCCGTTTAATCCCATTTCGGCCAGTCGTGAAGCTTTGGCTCCGACGCGATGGATAGCCTTAGAGGAAGGCGAATCCAGCGGTATCGTGTACCGGGGTGTATGGCTATCGGTCGATTGAACGGTCATCGTGTTGTCTTTCACCGGCCTAATATCTGGCGTATGACTTCCTTTTTATCTGCAGGAAGATCTTCTAATTTTCCTGGAATTCGGTGTTGGAACGGGTCGTATATGGAAAAATGGGGGCTCAAGGACAACGAACCCCAGTTGAGCAGTGCCTTTATGCTTTCCAGCGCAATAAGTGTGGCGGTCATCCACACCATGGGAGCGAACGAGGGCTGGATGCCCCCGGCCAAATTGATCAATGTCTCTTCACTGAAGTAATCAGCCGCCTCTTCAATATACCCGAATGAGAACAACAACTTCAGAAGAAGCCGCCTTCCTTCTTCCTCGCCGATTTCATGCGAGGGCCGATCTTTGATCTCCTCCAAGCCATAGGTTTCTTCAAAGCTGGCCGATTCGGGCGTAAAGGTGCAGACATTGGCAAATGGCAGCGCCCATCCCTCCACAAACGGAATCCCTAACTGCCTGGCTCTGCGCGCCACAACGAGGCAGGACCTGAAGTGGTCCAGTACGAGGATCGCAAGATTGGCGTCCTGTAAAACGGTGTCAACATTGTCCTCATCGACATGATCAAATACCTGGATCTTTGCATCGGCATTAACATTGTGCGCCCATTCAACCGCAGTCTCGGTCTTTTTTTTACCCAGCGTATCTTTGGAGGCAAATATCTGGCGATTCATGTTGGTGGCATCATAGACGTCATTGTCCACCAAGCTGAAGTTTTCGATGCCGCTTCTGACCAGGATTTCAAACACAACACCGCCAAAGCCTCCCACGCCGAATATGCTGACTTTTGACTGCTTTAGGCGATATTGATCGCCTTCAGAGAGCAGTCCTAGATTTCGATTGACCAGGTCTGCATAAGCTGAGTTCCAGGTTTGGATAGGATCCGGCATGGTTCTCTCCTCTGACATTTGATGGATTTGTTGCTTCAAACCGGGTGCTATGCCCCGGTTACAACTGCAACAATAAAAGCACTGCATGCTTATATTTTTCCGGCCTACGGCCGGGCTCGAAGAGATGCTTTAGCATACAATCCAAGCCACCCGCTTTGCGGCTGGTCGTTGACGCCGATAAGCCTCTATAACCATCACCCCGCCTGGTTTTTCAAACCCACCAGATATAGAAGGATATTGATGGCATAGTGGATACCGACACCCAACACAAAAATCATCAAGGCCTCCTGCGCGCTCGGTCGGTAAAATACCAGCATGAAGACCATGCACCCCAAAACCGAATCCGCCTGGTCCACAAAGAGAAAGCAGAGGCCTTTCCAGCCGAAAGCGTTTTTGCCGGGTGCAATATCGATCCGGCGTTTTATGTAGCTGTTGGGCAACTCGAAGAGGACGTATCCGAATCCCCACAGGATGCCGTACAGAAAGGCCTCCGCAGGGAAATGCCATCGGCTGTAATCCACAATGGCCATGCTGCGTGCCCAATCTATATGGGTGCAGACCCAGGTAAAGATAACCATCCACAAACCTGTAAAAAGGATCATGCCAATGAATCCTTGCCAGGTCTTATGATCACCAAATATCCGCTTGCCATCACTTGCCGTGCGATAGCCGTCAATGGGGGCATTTCGTCCGCGAACCACCGGTAATTTCACATAGATCATATTGCAGCAACCAGCAAAGATAACCGGCAACAGAAGAAAGGTCAGTTGGAAGGGGGATGCATTCATATCGCCTTTTTACTATCCTCTGTTCCTTTGCTGCGTAGACTTTGGACGGTCACAAAACATCTGAAGTCCACCCGTGAAAAAAACCATGTGTCCCAATTCATGGGCCGAACACCAACCAGCATAACGCCATCCCCATGGCCAGCAACACGAAAAATCCATAGGCCAATCCGCGCGGCTTTGGCACTTTGATCTTACACACAAACAACAAAGCCATGGTAATCACCAGCAAGCGAACCGACCAGATATAAAAGGCTGCGTTTGCTTTCAGTGCACCCAACACCACCAGAGGGAAAACAAGGGCGGCGTAGGTCACCGGCACCCCGGTGTAGTATCGCGGTGGGGCGGGGGCATTGCTTTGCTCCTGGTTGAAGTGGGCCAGTCGCATGGCTGCGGCGCACGTGTAGAATCCGAAGCAAATGAAGTCGATCCATTCATGGAAGCCGCTGTGCAGCAGAATGATGACCGGCGTCAAACCGAAAGCCGCCATGTCGACGATCGAATCAAGTTGCAATCCGAACTCCGCTTCAGAAGGAGAGCGGTTGATTCTGCGCGCCACCCATCCATCCAACAGATCGCAGATGCCGCATCCTATCAGACAGACCATGGCCCACGGCAGATGGCGGTGAAAAGAAAGCATGGTGGCAGCCGCTGCAAGCAGCAAACCCGTAAACGTGACCGCACCAGCCCGGTTGTATGTTCCCAATAAGATCATAGATGTTCTGTTCTCGTATTTGTTTAAATTTGGGTGGTAGGGGTCAGTCCCTGTATTTTCGCCAGCCGTGAAGCAGGTAACGGCATAAATTGCCATAGACCCGTTCAATGAAGTTGAAATGCAAAATGTTGTGTCCCATCAGGTAGAGGTTGAACCGAATCAGGGCCAGATCGACGGCATTGAGAAACAGGCCGTGATCAAATGCTTCCTTTTCCGGCAGGTTGGTTACCTTGTCGGCCAGCATGTGATAGTACTGATCGGTGTAACTGTCAAAAACTGAGATGGGTGCATCTCCATCCAATACAAAGATGAGAAATTCGACCAAATCGTGTTGGGGGTTCTGGAACATTGCCAGCTCCCAGTCGTAGACTACCATTTTCGACGAATCTTTGTCGGACCGAATGCATAGATTTCGCGGGTTGAAGTCATTGTGGGTCAGGGTCATGGGCTGCTGCTGCAATTGCTTCACAAAGCCGGGAAGATCGCTCAATACTTGCTGCAAAGACCCTTTCAGCACCGCTGTCATGAGATCGGGATAGCGCATCGCATTGAAGCTGGTTAATTCATTCAGCAGGGTGGCCGACGCCTGGTAACGGGGCAGGTCTATCCGCTCGATGGGAACACTCTCGGGTAGTGCCTCCGGACGGTCCCAGTAGATCGCATGGATGTCGCTGAGGGTGTCAAGCGCTTTCCGGATATGGGGCGGCTGCCATGCCGATGGATTGTCCACGGTGTGCAGGTGTGAGCACCCGCCCAGATCTTCCATCAAAATGGCGTAAATCTTCCGACGGTTATCGCAACGGGTGCCAAAAACGTGCGGCATATAGCGCGTCAGCCCCTCATCCTTTTTTTGATATAGGCCGATCTCACGGACATTGGCATTCTCCAGATCAAAGATATGGTATTGGCTCTCAAACAGTCCTCCGAGGGTGTCTTCGCCGGTAAGCCGCGCTACCTGGGCGCCCAATGTCACCAACTGGCGCCCTGTGGGTTTAATCTTCAGTATCGTGTCGATATTCCGGCGCCCCTGCGCATTGCGAATCCACAGTTGGTAGCGGTACAACCCACAAGGGCCTTGGCTGTTGGATTGGGAGACATCCGAGATAATTGCGCCACGCGTGTCGAGTTCGCCGCGTGTTGCCGATTCGACGACCAGCTTGTCATCGTTTAACAGATCGCTGAAAAACCGGGTGTCGATTTGCGACCACGATAAATCCGCGTTGGGGCGGTTTCGTCCGAAATGTTCATGGGCATGGACCAATTCGTTGGTCATGACCGCTGCACCCGTTGAGATGTCCAGGGCAAGG
>JAAUYD010154872.1_pt1 | contig 16058 bp, 14 predicted proteins | sample 7278101 | NCBI WGS metagenome assembly JAAUYD01 (sample SAMN14350128, study PRJNA611818) | marine sediment metagenome | isolation source: surface marine sediment (0.6m) | place: French Polynesia: Moorea | collected 2018-08 | reverse complement strand
CGAACGCATCACCGGGTCCGATGGCAACGTCTACTCGCTGCAGCGGCTTCACGGCAGCATGGTCGCCGGCATCTACGCGTTGATCCCATCGCTGCTGGAAATGGGGGTTCAGCCGCACTGGGGAACCTACGTCGAGGTTGACGACCTCGACGCGACCCTGGCGAGAGTGAAAGCGGCAGGCGGCACGGTGCACGATGGGCCGCTGGAGGAGCCGGACGTCGGCAGTATTGCCGTCATCGAAGATACCGTCGGTGCGTTTCTCCGGCTGTGGCATTCCGCACCCGCCCACGGCGGCGAAGTTTTTAACGTTCCCGGCGCGATGACCTGGAACGAATTGAACACGATGCAACCGGAAAAGGCGGCAGCGTTCTACCATGAAGTGCTCGGCGTCGAGATAGAAACGACGGACGGGCCAAGGCCCTACACGCTCATGAAGGCAGACGGCAGGCCTGTCGCCGGAATCCTGCAGGCAACGCCGGACACGGGAAGCAAACCGTCCTGGGATGTGTATTTTGCCACTGGCGACGTGGATGCCACCTCGGCAATGGTGACCAGGGCAGGCGGCAACGTGCTGCGCGAACCCTTCGATATTCCGGGGGGCGGCCGCATGGCGGTCCTCGCTGATCCCCAGGGGGCCGTGTTTGAAGTGATCAAGATGCCAACAACCTAGACCTTGTCCAACCCATCGCAGGATTCAGAACCCATCTGGGCTGCCCAAGCCCGAAGGCACCCTTCATTCAAAGCCATTTCCAAACAGGCGATCCGCTATCCCCACCGTGAGCACCCGGCCATCTCCCCCCAGCAACACCATTTCTCCCGTGGCTGAGGCATTGACTGACACCAGCGCTGACGGCAGATTGGCCCCTTCCGAGCGAATCAGGTCTCCAAATTCACCACTGACCGGGTCGCCGTAAAACAGCCTCACGCCGCTCCCTGCCCCGAGGAAATCGCTGAAAATGACCCGCTCGAACAGCTCGGGGAACCGGGTACCCCGATACACCATCAGTCCGGTCACCGACACCCCAATTCCGTGATCGTATTCAAATACCGGCGGGGTGAAGCTGAACCCGGGCGGCGGTGAGGAATTCATGCGAGTGCCTTCGAAAAACGGCCACCCCAGGTTGTCGCCGTTCGCAACCCGATAGACCGATTCCCGCTGCTGAAGGCCGTTGCTGCTGACCCACAAGGTCCGGGCCACCTGATCATAGTGGATACGGAACGGGTTTCGCAGACCGTACGCAAACACCTCCTCTACCACGCCCGGCTCATCCATAAACGGGTTGTCCAGCGGCAGACGGTACTGACCGTTGGCGGATGCGGGATTGGGGCTGCCGGGCGTATCGTCCGGGTGCAGCGGATCAATGCGCAAAATGGTGCCAAAGACATTGCCCAGATCCTGAGCTGTTTCGCCCACCACCGTGTCGCCTACCGCGATGTAGAGCAAACCCTGGCCGTCAAAATCCAGATCGTTGACATCATGCCCACGCCGATGCTCGTGGATACGCAGCACCTCCCGGCGATTACCCTGGAACACGCTGGCGATGGGCTGGGTCACGGTGTATTCGTACAGGACCCGGTCATGGGCCGGATTGGAGCCGCCCTGATCGCCGGCGACACCTGGAAAGTCCGGCGGCGGGCTGGTCCGGGTGACTTCGGGCTCAATGGTGTAAAAACGGCCTGCACCGGGGTGCGAAGAGTTGGCGAATTCAGGGTGGAAGGCCACCGTCGTCAGGCCAAACGATGCGTTGCCGTTGCTGGCGTTGATCGTGTCCGAACTGAAGGTATCCAGGTAGGGAATCGCCTGCAGATTCCCCGCCGCGTCAACCAGTCGCAGTACGCCGCCCAGGGTGGTCACCAGCAGGCGTCCACTGTCGTCCGGAAATGCCGCCAGGTCCGTGGGGAAGATTTGAGCGGTTCCGTCGACTTCACCATCGAGGCCCTGAAACAGCTCAACCAGCGGCACCTGAATGGGCTGGTCGGGCACGTAGTCGGCCCAGACCAGCGGAACCAAAGACAGCCAAAGCATCCAAGTCATGACTCATCGTCTCCCGCACATCGATCCTGGGTCGCATTCAGCCAGAAAACGCGCCCCGGGACCTTGACGGTTCTCACAGTGGGCGGGATTTATCCTGGGAATGACCCCTGAAGCGGTCGGCGTTGATCCACCGGCTCCAGAGGCTCCCGTGGACAGGCCTTTCACATCGAGTATGGATCTTACGTACATTGACCACGACGACTTCTTCGAGCCAGTGCCAGCCACGGATAAGTTTCTGTTTATCGGCTTCACGGCTCGGTACTGTGACGGCGTATGGATTACTGGATGACAATCACGCGGGCGTGGGAGCTGGTTGCTTAAATGGACTCGCTCACACAGGCCGCCCTCGGTGCCGCCATCGGCGGTGCCATCGCTCCGACGAATGCCCGGCGCCGCGCAATAGTGGCCGGTGCACTGCTGGGCACCCTGCCCGACCTGGATGTGTTCATCGATTTCGGCGGTGCGGTGGAAAACTTCACCTATCATCGCGGATTCAGTCATTCGCTGCTTGTACTGGCCCCGTTCTCGGTCCTGCTGTGGCTGGCGCTCAGGAGGTGGTGGGAGCCGGTCAAGGACGCGCCTCGTCGCTGGCTGGCGCTGATCAGCCTGGTGCTGTTGACCCATGCTTTGCTTGACGCGCATACCGCCTACGGCACGCAGCTGTTCTGGCCCCTCGACTTCCATCCAACCTCATGGGCGACGCTGTTCATCATCGATCCTCTTTACACGCTACCGCTCCTGTTTGGCGTCATTGCAGCAGCCATACGCTCGACGGCCAACTGGAGTGGTGCGCTGGTCCGGTCTTCGGTCCTGGTCAGCACGCTGTACATCGGCTGGTCGTGGGTGGCTCACGGCATGGTCAAGGACAATATTCAGCAACCGCTTGCGGAAATGGGCCTGGAAGACGCGCCTGTTTTCCTGACGCCGACTCCTTTCAATACGCTGTTGTGGCGAATCGTCGTCATGACCGAGGACGGTTACCTGGAAGGCCTGGACTCATTGATAGTGGATGAGGCTCCGGTGTCGTTTGATGCCCATGTCTTCGATAAGCAACTGCTGCTGGATGCCGGCGACGTCTGGGCCGTTGAGCAATTGCGCTGGTTTTCCAACGATTTCCTGAAGGCGAGTATCGAGGATGACCGGCTGGTGGTAACTGACCTCCGTATGGGGCAGCACCCCAATTACGTGTTCAGCCATGTGGTCGCGATGCGCACCAATCCCGGCTGGGCGGCGATGCCGACTGAACTGCTGCCGACAAATTTCGACCGCGGTGCACTCAGCGCCATCTGGCAGCGTATCTGGAGCGATTCCAGTGATTGAACAGGCGCTTCTCATGGTTTCGGACCACCTGCGTCGAACAGCCCTCAATCTAACTCGTCCTACCTTTCACACAGCCCGTGATATACCTGTGCCATGGGTCAGGTCACATCCCTATTCGTACACAAGGTCATTGCCCAGGCTGACGACAGCCTGGACAAGCACGCCTTTCTCGAAGCGGTGGGCGTAGACCCCGAAGCCCCGGTGGATCCGAAGGTCATGGTCAAGGACACGGATTACTACCGGTTCTTCGCGGACCTTGCCCGGGCGGACCCCAAGGGTCTGGAGCTGCCCCTGCGAACCGGCGCGTCCATGCGCTGCGAAGAATATGGGGCCTTCGGCCTGGCGTGGAAGTCGGCCCCGACCCTGCGGGGGTCCTGCGAACGCGCCTCGCGTTATGCGCGGGTTCTGACCAGCGTGGCGGCCTACCAGGTCAGCGAGGCGGAGGAAGGCGTCTACATGCACCTCAACCGGGATGGTGACCGGTCGCAGCTTGGGCTGCGGCTGTCCAACGAGGCCACCATCGCCAGCATCGCCGCAATCAGCCAGGAGATATCGACCACCACCTTCCAGGCGAAAGCGATCTACTTCAAACATGGGGCGCCTGGATCGACATCGGCCCACGAGCGGCACTTCGGGTGCCCGGTTCACTTTAATACCAAGATGGATGCGCTGCTGATCTCCCACGAGACCATGCAGGCATCCAACCAGGTGGGCGACCCGGCAATAGTGAAGTTCTTCGAGAGCCATCTCGACGAGGAACTGTCAAAGCTGGACAATGACGCCACCCTGGAGCGGTTGGTCCGCACCCAGATCGCCCAATCGCTCAGCGAAGGCATCCCAGCGGTGTCCGATATCGCGAGCCGCTTCAACATGAGTGCCCGCACACTGCAGCGTCGACTGTCCGAGCGCGGGTATTCGTTCCAGAACCTCATCGACGAGGCGCGCCGGGAACTGGCCAAGCAGTTGCTGCGGGAAACCCGCTTCCCGCTGGCCCAGATCGCCTTCCTGACCGGCTTCTCGGAACAGAGCGCTTTCAACCGCGCATTCAAACGCTGGGCCGGCCAGACACCGCGGTCATTTCGCCTCAAGGCCTGAACTCGAGACACCATTCCGGGCTTTGGCGCGCGGAGTCAAAAATGAGGCAGGCTCGGTCAAGAGTGACCAACGCCCGATTCGCACAATAAACCTGCAGACTTCATCAAACACGAGGAGCGAGTCATGAGTTCAACACAATCCCCCGCTGTTACCGGCCCTATCCTGGTCCTGGGCGCTACCGGAAAGACCGGCTGGCGAATCGCCGACAGCCTGAAGGCCAAAGGCCATGAAGTTCGTCTCGGCTCCCGCTCAGCCACACCGTCATTTGACTGGAACAACGAGACTGGGTGGGACGATTGTCTCGCCGGCGTCGAAGCGGCCTACGTCAGCTATTCTCCGGATCTGGCCATGCCGGGCGCCACGGATTCAATCCAGGCATTCGTGAATCGGGCCAGACGCCACGACCTCAAACGGCTGGTGTTGCTGTCCGGCCGGGGCGAAGAAGAAGCCCAGGCCTGCGAAGCCATCGTGCAGGACAGCGGCATCGACTGGACTGTGGTTCGCGCCAGCTGGTTCAACCAGAATTTCTCGGAAGGGGCCTTTGTCGATATGGTGCAGGCGGGAAAGATCACCCTGCCCGCGGTTGATACGCCCGAGCCTTTCGTCGACGTGGATGACATCGCCGAGGTCGCCGTGGCGGCTCTGACCGAGGCGGGTCACAGCGGTGAGGTGTACGAGGTGACCGGGCCACAGATGCTGACCCTGGCAGACATTGCCGACGCGCTTTCCAGCGCCACCGGTCGCAGCATCGAATACGTACCGATACCCCATGAGGCGTTCATTGCAGGCCTGTCTGATTCCGGGGCGCCAAGGGAAGTGGTCTGGATGCTGGACTACCTGTTCGCCACGGTCCTGGACGGCCGAAACGCCTACCTGACCGACGGCGTGCAGCGCGCACTGGGTCGCCCACCGAAAGACTTTGCCGACTACGCCCGAGAGACTGCAGCCACCGATGTATGGAAGGAAGTCGCATGAACCTGCTGACCACGATTCCCGTTGTCCTGGCGCTGCTGGGTTCCGCTCTGATCGCCGGTGTCTTCTTCGCTTTTTCCAACTTCATCATGCAAGCGCTTGCCCGACTGCCCGCACCGGCGGGCATCGCGGCAATGCAGGCCATCAACGTGACGGTTTTGAATCCGCTGTTTCTCGGCACCTTCATGGGAACGGCAGCAATCTCGGCCCTCATCGTTGTGCTGGTCGTGCTGAACTTGAGCACGCCCGGCGCATACTGGTACCTGGCTGGCGCGGTGCTGTATATCGCCGGAACTTTCATGGTGACAGTCGGGGGAAACGTCCCACTGAACAACAAGCTGGCAGATGTGCCTGCAGATCAGCAGGAGGCGGTCCCGGTGTGGGAGCACTACCTGAGACGCTGGACGATGTTCAATACCGTTCGAACCGTTGCAGCAACCGCCGCAGTTCTGGCGTTCACCACTGGCCTGATGGAACGAGCGGGTTAGCACGTCGGGAAGGCGGGCTTGAACGGAGCGCCCCACCCCCGGCCTGGGCACCCCTAATCCAGATAGACAATATTGGTGGCCAACATTTTCCATTGCCCGTCCTCACGGACCAGCATCGCTGCGGACGCATAGCGGACCACCCGCTCTCCGCCGTCGGCTTCCTGGAGCCCCTCGGTGGCGATCAGGCGCACTAATGCGACTTCGGCCCGGACGATCACATCCACCGGTTCCAGATCGAACGAAGTCGGCCGGTTTCCGGCATCGATAAACTCCCGAACCAGCGCCATGTGTTCGTGCCGGAGCCGGACGTCTTCTTCGCCCACGCGCCAGTACGTCCAGTCATCGGCATAGCCGCCGGCCCATGCATCAAAATCCGACTCGATCCCCATGGGGCCCTTTTTCAGCGCGTCGATAACGGCTTGTTCTTCGGGCGTCCATTCCCGTTGCCCTGCTTTTGCCCGGGCGCGGTGAATGGCGTTCAAGCGATCGTCCAGCCCGGAGTGTGCGTCAAAGGCGCCGCGTATCGGTGGATGCAGGCCCTTCCAGTTGTCACGCTCCCACAATCCAAAATTCTCCGCGTACGGCACAAAACCCGAACCCAGTGCGCTTCGAACTGCCTCGCCGGTGATGTGGAAAAGCAATGCGTGCCAACCCTCGCCTTCATCCACCCCTGCCGCCTCGGCAGCGGCCAGGGACAAAGGTCTGACCTTTTCGCCCAGGGGCGCGGTGTGGCCGGCTTCGTGGAAAAGGATTTCCAGACCATAGGGCCCAAACATATCCTGCCGGGATGACGCCATCATGATGAGGTTCGGCCCCCAGCTGGTGTAGGCGCCGGCCCAGTTGGTGTAGTAACTGACCCGCACGTCGATGGGCTCATCCGGCCAGCGTGATTCATAGCCGGCCGCAACGTCGTTGGCCACGGCCTGTTCATAGGACTCCAGCAGGGGCTGCAGAAAGTCCATCAGCTCGCGGTTTTTCCGGTCATGCCGGGGCCACCAGTGTTCCAGGTAGATCGGCATGACTTTCTTGAGTTGCCTGAATGGTGCGTGGTCTGGCCAGTGCTCCGGACCTTCGCTGATCGTTACTTTGATCTGCCGCATGCCTTTGCCGCCGTTGAGGCTGCGATCCACGAACTCCAGGTAATCCCTGGAGGCCGCGTCCCATGCGGTCCGCTGATCCCCCAGGTCGACCGAGACATCGACCTGATCCAGCCGAACCCGCCCCCACAGCTTTTGCTCCCGGGCTTCGTGGGCCCGGGACCAGTGATACAGGAAATGATGCAGATTGATCCAGGGATCGGAGCGGAACTCAAAAAGCCCCTGGGGGCTGGCGACGGCTGATGGTGTTTCCGCAGCTGCGACCGGCACGGTGATCAACAGCAGCAGTATTGCGGCGTGTGTTCTCATTTTCAGGACCCGACAGGACAACACGACATCATCTTAGTCGGGTCCTCGTTCACGCAACACCGCCAATAGGCCTGGCAACCGGTTTAGATGATGGCCTATCTCGCAGCCAGCGCACTGAGCCCCCTGGCCCAGCTCAGGTAGGCGAAAAACCCGGATATCGCATAGTTGAGCAGGACCTGGAGCACTTCACCGAAACCGCTGACCCCGGCAAGGGTATAGCCCAGATACATACTGAAGATGAGCCCCACCATGGTCATCAGTCCCTCGACGGCGCCAATAATGAGCCGCAGGTCCGGCCGCCAGTACATCACGCCCGCGCAGGCCATACAGAACGCGTAGTAAGCGCCCTTCCAGGCCGGGGCGCTTTCGAGAAACGCCAGCCGAACGTTGACGCTAAGTCCGAAATCGAGAAACAGAAACAACAGCGTTGCGGCGTAATAGCCCATCACCAGTCGGCCGGCGGTTGGTTGTTGCATCGCGTTACAGGTAAGTTGGACTCGGCATGAAAGGGCCGGAGTCGTTGGATTGCAGCAGAATGAAATCTTCGGCCAGGACACGGCGCACGATCCATGCGCTGAGTGGCTCGAGGGAGTCGGCAATCGCTTCGAGTTGCGCAGCACCGAAGTACCGCGCCGCATCAGTTTCGCGCGCGTCGGGAACGGGATCGCCATCAACGTGCGCGCAGAGGAACAGGATGCCCAGCATGCCGAGCCATGGCTCCGGCAGCTCCTGCAGTCCGAGCAGTCCGTCTACCGCAGCGGTCACTCCGGCTTCTTCCCTGACTTCACGCAGCGCCGCAGCGGTTGGCGACTCGCCGCGGTCCACCTGGCCCCAGGGAATGGTCCAAAGCCCTCCGAGCGGGTGACCCGGGCTTTGCCGGACAAGCAGAGCAGCGTTGTTACGCCGAACGACGGCACCAACGCAGACGACGGTTTCGGCCATGAAGGGTGGCTCCTGGGAAAACGGGCCGGCAAAGTCCATAGACCGTTATTCTACTGCATGCCCGGGAATGATCCTGCGCGGCCATTGGCGAATCGGGCGGGTTGCGTCCACACTGATGTGAGGCTGGTGCCGTGGTAATGCCATGAAGATACTGCCGTTGTTGATCACATTTTGCAGCTCGACGCTGTTTGCGTCCGCGATCGGTCAGACCGTGGACGTTTTTCAATGCCTCGACCGGGACCAGGCGCTGCGCTACCAGGACAGGCCCTGTGAACAAGGCGACCAGGTCATACGCCAGATCAGGACGACTGAGTATGACTGGCAGCCCCCTTCTGGCCCGGCGCCAGCGGACGACCCCGTGGTTGAGCCAGCATCGTCTGCCCCCGACAGCAGTGCCGGAGGCCTGCGGAAAAACTGCGGCGGCATCCGCATCCTGTCCCACACCGCGAGAAACATCTCGCTGGAATTCACCACAGCGCCGGCCCTGGACGGCTTCTGGGGAGACCGCAGCCGGGGGCCGGAAAGGCGGCCGGACCTGGATCTTGAAACCTTTGCCCAGGATATCAACGACACCGCGGCCTGCGCCCAGGTCAGCCTGGCACTGCCGCGGTTTACCGGTCGCCTCAATCGCCGCAACAACCTGGGCCGGGACCTTCGCGGGCGAATCGTGGCACGGTCCACCGGCGGCCGCCAGGCATCGGCCCGCTCCGGATACTTCCCGGACGGCCGCATCCAGTCGGGACAGACCCTCTCCGGCACCTACTGCTTCTGGAAAGTCGGTGAAGCCGGTCCTATCGCCGACGTGGGATGTTCCCGCTGACCGCTATGGTCACGGGTTCCACATCGCTACCGCTGATCTGGGCTGACGAAACTCGTAACCCACCGGACCATCCACGCGATCGAGATCCAGACTGAACCCAGGCAGGCGCTGCAGCAGCTGCTCAATGGCGATGCGGGCCTCGGCCCGGGCCAGGTGGGACCCCAGGCAATGGTGGGGGCCTGTTGCAAAACCCATATGCCGGCTGGTATCGGCCCGGTGGAGGTCAAACTGGTCCGGACTATCAAACACCGCCGGATCCCGATTGGCTGCAGCCAGCATGCAGTTGACCGTGTCGCCCGGCTTCAGGCTCACCTCACCGACCTGGACTTCCCTGACGACGTGGCGGGTGGCGGATTGCACCGGACCCTGCCATCGCACCGTCTCGTTGATGGCATGGGGCAAAAGAGACCGGTCCTCCAGAATCTCGGCTTTGGCATCCGGGTGCCGCTCCAGGGCATACAGGGTGTTGAGAATCAGGGCATCCACGGTGGAAATTCCGCCAAAGAAAATAATGATGGCGTTGTGGGTGATTTCCTCGCCGCTCAAGTCTCCGGCCTTGATCAGTGCAGACAGCAGCGAATCGTCATCACTCAGGTCACGGCTTCGAAGGGACTGGAGGTAGCGGCCAATCAGCTGATGGAATTCAGCCGCGGCAGCCTTGCCGCGGGACCGTACCTGTTCATCCCAGGTGAAGTTGGCCAGAGCCATTTCAAAGTCGTCGTACAGGCGACGCAATACGGGCTCCTCTGCCGGATCCAGTCCAAACAGACTGATCATGGTCTGGACCGGCAACCGGCTGGAAAAATGCTCCCGCAGCTCGACCTTGCCGGCATCAAGGAAGGCATCGATCAACCCGTCCGCCAGGACTTTGATCCGGGGTTCCAGGATGCCGCGAACGCTGGGAGGCATGAAGAATGCCTGGTGCGCCGCACGTTGACGCCGATGCTGCTCGCCCTCCAGCGTCATCATGTGGGTCCCGAAAATGTCCTGGACCAGGGACTCACTGGTGCCGACAACAAACGACTCCACGTCGTGCAGAATCTCCCGGGACAGGTCATAGCGCGTGACGAACCAGATTCCCAGGGCTCCAACGTAGCTGACCGGTTCCCGCTCACGCATGGCGGCCAGGACCGGATAAGGGTCCCGCTCCAGTTCCTCCAGGACCAGAGCGTGGCCCAGGGGAAAGCGGCGCTGCAAGTCAATCTTCTCCACGGTCCTACCCTAAACGACGACCATTCCACATCCCAGTACTGACCCGGGGGAAAATGACGCCATCACCAACGGCAGTGACTCACAGACCAGAAATGGCGTTTGCAGCGTGTCACACTTCGTCCACGGAGGTGACACATGCCATTGGACCCCCATTCAGGCGTTTACTTCGAGCTGCATGGCCAGGGACAACCGCTGCTGCTGGGTTTTCCCGTGATGGCAAGCCACGGAGAGATCTTTGGACCGGAGGCGGCCCGCGTGCGGGACCGCTATCTGGAGCTGTTGACAGACCGCTATCAAGTGCTGCTGGTGGACTATCCGAGCATAGGCCGCAGCCGGGACATTCCCCCCGACCAGCTCACCGCGGATCGGGTCTGCTCGGATCTCCTGGCCGTGGCCGACGCCGCCGGCTTTGAGCGGTTCACCTACTGGGGCTATTCCTGGGGCGCGTCCTCCGGATTGCAGCTGGCCTGGCGCAGCGATCGCATTGCCGCCCTGGTAGCCGGTGGCTGGCCCCCTCTGGGCGCGGCCTACCGGGAAGCCCTGGCCGCCAGCCTGGAACAGATAGACAACCCGCCGGACTATGCAATGGTGGTGCTTAGATCACCAGCCCAGTATGCCCAGTGGTCAACCTTTCTGAGCAGCATCCAGGACTGGCCGGAAGAAACCGCCGCCCGCCGACTGGCGTGTCCGCGCCTGGCCTTCGTGGGGGCGGAAGGGGATACCGACGCCGGCAGCCAGGACATCCTCAATGCAACCATCCTGCGCCAGCGGGCCCCGGAGCTTGAAGCCATGGGCTGGGCGGTGCGATTGATTGCGGACGAAGGCCACGACGTATGTATGAAACCGGATGTACTGGTGCCGGTGGTGCGCGAGTTTCTTGACCCGGCGATGCTGAGCGATGCCTCCAGCTGACGACCACGCAACGACGTTGCTCAAGGACACCCTGGTGTGGGACAACCACTCCTGCATGCCGCTGCGCCCGGATGACCACTCCTATCTGGAGCAACTGGCGCGCTGCCGCGACGCCGGGATCGATGTCGTTACCCTGAACCTGGGGATGGACCTGACCTCCAGGTCATCCCACCTGGACATGCTCGACAGCTTCAAGCGCTGGATCGACCAGAACCCGGATCACTACACGGTGGTCCGCAATGTAGCCGAGATCGACCAGGCCCGGCGGGACGGCAAACTGGCCATCGCCTTCGATCTCGAAGGCATGGCGTTGCTGGATGACGGTGACCTGGACCTGGTAGAGGAGCTGAGGAGCCAGGGTGCTTTCTGGATGCTGGTGGCGTACAACCGCAACAACCGGGCCGGCGGCGGCTGCCTGGACGAGGACACCGGGCTTTCAAGACACGGCCGCGCAATCCTGGCCGAGATGAAGCGGGTTGGCATGGTGGCCTGCTGTTCCCATACCGGCCACCGCACCGCGCTGGAGGTCATGGAACATGCCGACAACCCGGTGATCTTCTCTCACTCGAACCCTTCCGCGGTGTTTGAGCACGTGCGCAACATCCCGGACAGCCTGATCCGGGCCTGCGCCGAAACCGGAGGCGTCATTGGTATCAACGGGCTGGGCGACTTCCTGGGCCCGGGCGAGGACTATGCCGCCATGATGGTGCAGCATATCGATCATGTGGCCGACCTGGCAGGCCCGGAGCATGTAGCCATATCGCTGGACTATGTGTTTGATCAGTCCGAGGTATATGACTTCATCGACAAAATGCGCGAGTCCTTCGGCGACGAGATGGCCTCCCAGTTCACCTGCCGATTCGCCCCGCCCGACACCTTTCCGCACATCGTCGCAGCGCTGCTGAAGAAAGGCTACACAGAGGAAACCGTCAGCAAAATTCTCGGCGGCAACTGGCTCAGAGTGGCACAGGAGGTGTGGGGCTAGCAGTCTGTTGAAAAATGCAGTTTTTCGACTGCCTGCGTTCCGTACAGGGATGTACTGGCATTTTCGATAACTGTAAGTCATTGAAAATGCGAGCCAACTGAAAATCGCATTTTTCAGTTGGCGTGGTTGAAAAAACAATGAATGGCTTTTTTCAACATCCTGCTGGTCCGCCCAGTCGCTTGACCGAACCTGTGGCCAGCGTGAAGATGGGTCTGGCCATGGCTCAACGCGACGACAACGACGGCGAGCGCATCCGCCTGACCATGCATGACCTGCAGGACAGCGCAGCCGCACAGGCGGACGGACTGTCGGCGGTTTATCTGCCCGGTGAAGGGTTCAAACTGGTCGAGCCGGACAGTGCCGAGGCCGCTGAATTCCTGCCCAAGGGGTCACAGAAAGTCACCAGCCTGTCCGAGGACCTGATGCTGGCGCGGTCGGATATGCGGGATGTGCCGGAATCCGCCCACCAGCAGCAGTGGGACCTGGATTTCCGGGGCTGGCTGTTCCTGCACTTCCGACTGGAAGGCTTGAGCCGTGAGACGCTGCCGGACGGCACCACAAGGACCGTCGGCGGCCAGAGTTTTCTGCTGTCCGCCTCCCGGGGACACCCTTACGGCTCGCGCAAGGTCCTGGGCGACAGCTGGCGAACCGTTGGCATCGCCTGCCGGCCCTCGTTTGTTGCCCGCGAACTCAAGATATCCAGCGACAGCCTGCCCCGCGGACTGCAGCGGTTCCAGGACGGCGACCCCGACGTTGAATTCTGGTTTGCCAGCGAAATGACCCACGAGATGACCGCCGTTGCCGGGGCGCTGCTGCAGCCCACCGTTCACAAGAGCGTTCGGCCCATTTATCTCAGGGCCAAGGCTGTGGAACTGGTATGTCTTGCGGTGGACCGGCTGCGACAGCCTGAGCAACTGGGTGAATCCGCCATCCGCCTGTCCAAGTACGACATTACCTGCATGCACTTCGCCCGGGAGATCCTGGACGAGTCCCGGCGGGCGCCTACGCTTGACGAACTGGCGCGGCGCGTAGGCGTCAACCGCAACAAACTGGCGGTGGGGTTCAAGCACGTGTTTGGGATGACCGTGGGCGCGTATCACCGCGACCGGCGCCTGGAGCGAGCCTACGACATGCTCCGCAATCCCGATATCAGCATCGGCCGCGTCGCCGACGAGGCCGGCTACCGGGACGCCGGCAGCTTCACCAAGGCCTTTAAAAACCGCTACGGCGTGCTGCCCTCGGAACTCCGCCCCTAAGCGGAGTCCCAGAGTGACAACCAAGAGTGACGCTGGCACAACTTGGAATGACGCCAGCCCGAACCATGGTCGTCGCTTGATGCCAAACTGCAGCTGGACGAAACCGTAGTCTGGGGGATAGCCATGACCATTCAGATACCGCGATGCAGCAAGACTCTCTTTGTATTGGCAGCCAGCGTTGCCTTGATCCCGCCCGTCTTTGGCCAGGGAAACGATGACCCCGATGGATTTGTCATCGAGGAAATCATCGTGACGGCGCAGAAGCGCGAAGAAAGGTTGATGGATGTTCCCCTGTCGATCTCGGCATTCACAGACTCGGCGCTGGCTGATGTCGGCGCGGTGAGCCTGGCAGATTTTCTGCAGACCGCCCCGGGCGTGGGCATCGTCGACAGCGAGGGCGGCACCCAGAATATCCAGATCCGGGGCATCAGCTCCGTGGCCGGCAACGCCACGGTGGGCTACTACCTGGACGAACTGCCGTTCTCCTATATCGGCCTGTCCCGGGTCCCCGATGTGCGCACCTATGACGTCGAACGGGTGGAAATCCTGCGCGGTCCCCAGGGCACGCTCTACGGCGACGGCTCCATCGGCGGCACCATTCGCATTCTCACCAAGGAGCCGGAACTGGACCGTTTTGCGGCGGGCTTCGACCTCATGGGCAGCAGCACCACCGACGGGGACTCCAACTCGGCATTGAACGCCATGGTCAATATCCCCCTGTCCGAGGGCACCTCGGCGTTTCGCATGGTGGCCTCGGTGGAGGACTACGGCGGCTGGGTCGACAACGTCGCCAGTGGCGTTGACGACCAGAACGAACGGGACATCACGGATTACCGGGCCAAGTTCCGCTACATGCCCAATGATGATCTGGACATGGTTTTTTCTGCATGGCATTCCGAACAGGACACCATCGGCAACACCCTGGCCACCGATGATCGAACCACGGTGGACCAGGCGCCCACCGTGGACACCGAGTACGACGTCTACAGCGCCACCATCCGCTACAGCTTTGACAGCATGGACCTGGTGAGCGCCACGTCATTAATGGATTTCGACGAAACGTCCACCACTTTTATCCCGCTGGCACCCGGCTTCGCCGTCCCGTTTTTCAACCCGGTGCAGACCGAAACCTTCAGCCAGGAACTGCGCCTGGCGTCGACTTCTCCCGGCAACTTCCGCTGGACCGCGGGATTCATCTACCGGGACATGGATCAGAACTCGATATCAGACATCCCCGACCTGATGATCACCCAGGACCAGACCTTTGAGAGCGAATCCTGGGCCGTGTTCGGCGAGGCCACCTGGACCCTGATGGAAGAAAAGCTCGACCTGACCCTGGGCCTGCGCTACTTCGAGGATGACGCCTTCAACTCCGAGGTGATCGATGAGGCCACCCTGGCCATCGTACAGACGATTGATCCCAACTTCACCGGCACCGTGGACCAGAGCTTTGATTCCACCAACCCGCGGCTGAACCTGTCCTATCGCGCCAACGATGACTGGATTGTCTACGGCAATATCGCCAAGGGCTTTCGCACAGGCCAGAGCCAGCCGGTGATTACCCTGCTGCAGTCCGTATTCTTCGGCGTCAATGTGCCCACGGGCATCGACCCGGAAACCATGTGGAGCTATGAGGTCGGCACCAAGGGCACCTTCATGGATGGCCGCGCCCAGCTGGAAGCCGCCGTATATCACAACGACTGGGAAGACCTGCAGGTGCTGGTAGTCGTGAACCCGCCGGTGCGGGGACTGGTCAACGGCGGCGATGCCACCACCCAGGGCATCGAGCTTGGACTGACGCTCCTGCCTATGGAAGATCTGCAGCTGCGTTTCACCGGCGGCTATACCGACGCGGAGTTCACCGAGCCGGTGGCCGGGATCAATATTGCTGACGGCGACCGCATACCCAACGTACCCGAATTCACCCTGTCCGCCGCCGCCACCTACCGCTGGCCGGTGTTCAATGATTCCCTGCAGGGATTCCTGTACGCCGGAGCCCAGTACGCGTCAGACCGCACCGACACGGTCAACTTCGCCAAGGACTCCGACGAAACCACGGTGGTGGATTTCCGTATCGGCGTGGAAGGCGAGGTCTGGTCGGGCTACCTGTTTGCTGACAACCTGACCGACGAGGACGGGGCCCTGGCGCCTTACTTCCAGGGCGGTGCTGGACCTGCCCTGCGCTACCGCCCACGGACTATCGGCGCCAAGATCAGCGCATCGTTCTAGGCGGAATCGCCCTCAACCATGGGTCCGCCAGCCGCCGGCATCCTTTCCCGTAAAGTGCTGGCCGCCTACGCGGCCCCCGCGTTTTCCCAGGCCTTGATCCATGGGCCCGTTGGCACCGTCATCCAGGGCATTTACGGAAAACACTTCGGCGTGGCGCTGGCCTCCATCGCCATGGTGCTGGTTGTCTCGAGGATTTTTGATGCCATTACCGACCCCATCATCGGTTACCTGTCGGACCGTTATCGCACCCGCTGGGGGCGGCGCAAGCCGTGGCTGGTCAGCGGCTCACTGGTGGCAGTGGTGGCCTGCTGGTACCTGTACGTCCCGCCGGAGACCGTTTCAGGCACCTACTTCCTGGTCTGGTTTCTGCTGGCCTACCTGGGCTG
>JAAUYD010060147.1_pt1 | contig 16064 bp, 8 predicted proteins | sample 7278101 | NCBI WGS metagenome assembly JAAUYD01 (sample SAMN14350128, study PRJNA611818) | marine sediment metagenome | isolation source: surface marine sediment (0.6m) | place: French Polynesia: Moorea | collected 2018-08 | reverse complement strand
GAAACCCAACGATAGCAATGGTTCCGTTGGGTTACGCTATCGCTTTTCACAGGATGCCGAAGGCTATACCCAACCTACAACAATTACGAATCTCAAGGTGGTTTTGGTTTATATCCTGTTTTCATGCAAACAAACAGTAATCTTGAGGCGCACTTAAGAATGCCTTCTTGTTGTAACTTATGAAACTAAAGTTAATCAACTGTAACTCGAAAGCTTCTGCCTTCGTCAGGCAGGAGGCCGATGAAAATATCTCTTATCTGTTAAGAGTTACCTGTTAAGAGTTCCCTATTTTCAAGTTAGCCCCTCATGAACCTTGGTACACAACCAAGGATGAAAATAATTCCCTAACTCTGGGCGGGGAAACCCCGCCCCTACTCCTTCATTCCTTCACTCCTTCACTCCTTCACTCCCTCACTCCTTCCCTCCTTCACTCCTTCCCTCCTTCACTCCTTCACCATCTACCATAATTGGAAACCCAGCTTGGGAGATGGAAGGAATTTTACGATGGCTGATTTAGTCAAATTTGTCCGCTCTTCAATTTGTTAACACCAATTCTCTAGAAGTTTGAGCTTAATATTTGGTAATCAGCAAGCTGATAAAATAAAAACCCTTCTGGTGATGTTAGATGAACCAGAAGGGAAGATGATAAAAATGTTACGCGCTAACCTAACTCAGAAAATCGATAATTTTGATTTAAGCTTCAGATGGTTCTATACGAGCATAAAATAAACCACGAATTTTGACATCTTCGGGTTCGTCAGCACCTAAGTCTGTATCAGAAGGTTGTATGCTTTCAAAAGTACCAGCAATTTCACCAGTAGAACTGTCCACCTTAGCAACAGACATAGAAATCTTGCCATCTAGGACAGAAAAACGTTTGATATTGGCACTGGAGTATTCACCGCTATCAGCTTCAGCAGGAAGAGCTACCGCATTGTCATAACCAGTAGCCACACCCCGTCCTTTGGGATCGAGGAAGGTAGCACCACGATAGGAAGGCACTCGGAAGGAGCCTGCAAAATCAGTGGAAGTGTTGATGCTGGTTAAATTGGGCTGTGTTTGAGCCACTAAACCTTTAATGGTAAACAAGAAAGGAATGCTTTCCCCACCAGGAAGTCCGACTGTAATGGCTTGGAAGTCAAGCCCATCTTTCTCTTCAAAGGTGAGACTGTTGTCTTCATTAATCTTTAAAGGACCTTCGATACTCAGCAAAGAGTAAGCTTTGGTTGAGAAACTTAATAATCTTCCTGGGACAAATTTTGCCTCTTGCCGTTTATTGACTGGTTCTTCCTTCACAAAGAAGTTAGTGGGTTCTAAGCACATATCTTTAATCACGTAGGATTGATTACTATCAATAGGAATAGAACCGCGACTAATTTCTGATAGTTGGGGACATTTGTTAGCTAAACCGCTACCTTTAATTTGTTCGTAGGTTAGAAATTCAGAACTAGCAAGTTCGTCGGGAGCAGCACTACAAGCTGTGAGCAAACCGATGCATACAGCGACGAGTGCAACAATTAGAGTACGAAACCTCATCTAAAAAACCTCAATCTCAATCTCAAAAATTAATATTTAAGTTGTAAAACTGCACTAAAGTATTTATCTCTTGTGAGATTTAAAACTCTAGAAGAACTACCCTATGGGAAGCTTATTTCTGGTGTGCCCTTAAGTCAGGGTAAACACCAGCAGTTTTACTATTGGTGACATTTGGGTGCGTAGATAAGTACGCTCCAACACACTATTACATTGGGCATTATCTTTGACACTCTCACCTCCCGTTGAGCTTTGCTGCAACGGTAGATGAATTGCGGAAGAAAGATAGAAAAGTAACTATGACCGAAGGCAGAAGGAGGACTTTTCCCTCTTCCCTTTTCATTCACTTGACAAACACCCACTTGGGGTTGGTCTTCCTCTTGGATATTGCCCTTTTGGTAGTTATGTGTTATGTATTTGTCCCCACTACATATGCCCCATAATGTTATGGGTTATTCAGCCAGATCATACGATTTTTTTTAACTCAAAATCAAAGTAGTCTCGTATTTTAGTAGAATTTTGCGATCGCTGTCTAGAATATTCTGATCAACAAATAAGCAAAAATACGCTATAATATCGTATCAATTACTACTTGTGTTCGGTTATGTAAACTAGACATTTGCAAGGCAATAGGCAACAGGGAATAATTTGCCAGAGTTCTAAATCATCTACCAAACTTGTTTTGCCCTTTCGGGTAGGGCTTGGTGAACGAAGAATAAGAGATTACAATCTATTCCTTGCAGTAATTAATGATATTTTGCCATTGCTAAGTTCCATAGGAAACAAACAAGACAAAACAATTTCGATGAATTTGATTAAATGGAGATAAACAGCATCTTATCTTATGAACCAAGGTATTAAAGTTGATTCCGAGATTTTTAATAGTCGATTACAAGAGATAGCTACTGCAGTGCATAACGCAACCGAGGATTGTCAAGGAGACGTGATCGCTCTGTTAGCTTTATTAAGGCAGTTAGAATATTTACACAGAGAAATCCGTGACAATGCTTTTCAAAATAGTTTGCCAAATAACCGTCAGGCACTCTATGCACTACTCAAAGATATTGAAGCAGAAGGTGGGTGGCCCTATATAGAACGTATGAAGTTGCAAAAATTTTTAGTTAATTTAATGACAGATAATCATGGTGAAAACACTGAGGATGGATTAGTTAGCGATCGCCCATCTAGTTAGAGTGGGGGAGTGTAGACGCTGTGCGTCTACTTCCAAGAAATGAGTAAAACATATATCCATAAATTTGTTTCTCCAATCTTCCTTCTCTCTTTCCCTCCTACCCTTCGGTCAGCCGCTGAGTCGCAAAGCGTCCCGTGAGGGATACGCGTCTACACTCCTTCTCTCTTTCCCTCCTTCACTCCTTCCCTCTATCAACTAACAACTAACAACTAACAACTATCAACTATCAACCATCACTCTCACTTAGTTATACCGTCACAGAGCAAACGTTCTTGTTGTTCCACATTGTGGTTATGCTGGAGATAATTCTTGACCCAGTTACAACCACGCTCTAACAAATTATCTAGATCTAAATTCCACAAAATAATCTTGTTGTCATCACTAGCAGAAGCTAAAGTTTGACCATCAGGGCTGAAGCTGACACTCAACGCTGGACTAGTATGTCCATTGAGAGTTTTGATTAATTTACCGTCCAGACTCCACAATTTAATTGTGCTATCCCAACTAGCCGACGCTAAAATTTCTCCATTGGGACTAAAGGTAACAGCATTGACACTATCGCTATAACCCTTCAATAAGGTCTTCAACAACTTGCCATCCCAACTCCATAGCTTGATGGTATTATCCCAGCTAGCAGAAGCTAGTAAACGGTCGGTGGGACTAAAACTTACCCCCAATACCCAGTTTTTATGGGGGGATAAAGTTTTTAACAAAGTTCCATCCCGTTGCCAGAGTTTCACTGTTTGGTCGTCACTAGCAGAGGCAATTATACGGCTATCTGGACTAAAGCTGACATTATTTACCCGGTCATCATGTCCTACTAAAGTAGCGATTAACTCACCCTGTAAGTCCCAAACTTTTACTGTTTGGTCTTTACTCGCCGATGCCAGAAACTTACCATCAGGACTGAAAGTAACACTCATAATGTTATCTTCATGTCCCCGCAGGGTTCTGATCAACTGACCATCTTTACGCCACAGTTTGACAGTTTTATCATAACTAGCAGACGCTAATATTTTACCGTCAGGAGAAAAACTCACACTAGTAACCCGATCTTGATGTCCTGGTAAACTTTTATAAAGTTTGGTGGCAATTTGGCGATGGTCTCCTAAATATCGTCGCCACAGTTTAATGGTGTGATCATCACTACCGGAAGCTAATAGCTTACCGTCCGGACTCCAGGTAACGCTTAAAACCCGATCTGTATGTCCTTGGAGGATTGGTAGTTGGGGAGGCTTTAAACTCCAAATTTTAATACTCTTGTCGTAACTGGCTGAAGCTAGCAGCTGACCATTGGGACTAAAGGACAAACCAGCGATCGCATCACTATGCCCTTTCAAGGTTTTTACTAAGGTACCATTGTTGAGGTTCCACAGGTGGATCTTGTTATCATCACCTCCAGAAGTGAGATATTGACCGTCAGGACTAAATTTGAGGCTCCAAATAACGCTGGTGTTTTGCTTGAATTGTTTATAGGGAAGGGAAGCAAAGCGTTGGCCTGTAGCATTATTTCCCCTACGCCAGATTTTGATCATCTGATCGCGTCCGCCGGTTGCTAGGGTTTGACTATCAGGGCTAAACGTAACGGCAGTCACCCCATCTTGGTGGGCTGTTAAGGTCTGGACTAAGCTGCCATCCCGTCGCCAAATTTTCACCGTTTGGTCTTCGCTAGCGGATGCCAACAATTGACCATCGGGGCTAAAGCTGACCCAATTTACCCAATCTTGATGTCCCCGCAGAACGTTTATTAATCTGCCGTCAAGATCCCAGAGTTTAATTGTTCCATCCTTACTAGCCGTTGCCAATAATTTGCCATCTGGATGGAAACTGACGCTATAAATCCAATCTCCATGTCCTGCTAATGTTCTTTGGGGTTGGCCAATAAATTCTCCCGTATTAGGGTCTCTGCGCCAAATTTGTACGGTTCTATCCAGGCTGGCAGAAACTAAAGTTTGGGAATCTGGGCTAAAACTTAAACTTGTGACCGCATCATTATGACCATTGAGAGTTTGTAGTAAAGTCCCATCAGGTCGCCAAATTTTGATCGTGCGATCGCGACTACCAGAAGCGATTAATTGACCGTCAGGGCTAAAGCTAACTCCCCAAACAATTTCCCCATGTCCTTCTAGGCGGTTGAGTTCTTTGACTCCATACACAGCCTGTTGCAGGGCGGTAACTACACGCATCCGTGTTTCTGGTTCTACCTGACGGGATTTTTGTAGTTGTCTCCAGGCACGCAAACCTTCTAATAAGGCATCAAACTGCTTATCTGAGGCGAATAAAGCCTCTGAAGCAGCAGTTAAGGCGCTTATTTGCAAATTTCTTTCACTGCTTTCAGCTCGTATACTGTGACGCATGGCAGCCCGTTTTTGTAAATCAGCTTGCCACCACAAACCTGCGATCGCTGATGACATCATTGCCAAAACCATACCCACTATCCGCGCTTCTTTGAGCCGCTTTTGCAAAATAGTGGTGAGTTGGTCTTGGCTAATTTTTTGAGCAATTTCCGCTTGACTTTTTTCCAGTCTTACCCTTTCTAGTTCTGCCACCATGCCGTGGTTCTTTTTCTGGCGAATTGGTTCTACCAGATAATCATGAACTAATTGATAGCGATCGCCGGATTCTTCTCGCATTTGCAGCACTAGACCAGAATCCACTAAAATCTCTAAAATCAATTCCCATGAATAATTACATTTGTGGGCTGCATCGGGATTAGTAATAATGGCTAAAGCTAATTCTGCTTTAGTTTTCAGGGGTCGCGTACCTTTGCGATCGGTTAACTCAAATAGTAATTGCCAGCTTACATCTTCATTTTCTCGCCCGCAATCTTTAATCACTTCCTCCAGCCACCGAGCTACTAATCTTTTAGCCCCACCGATATGTTCATACTGGCTGAGTGTGGTGATATTTTCTGTTTGCAGTTGAGCCCCGACTATTTGTAACTCAATGGGGCGAACTTCTCCATTGTTATGAGCTAAATCTTTGATTAATTGTTCCACTAAGCGATCGCTCATTTCAAAATGGGAACGTTGGGTCAGGCTACGAACGATTCCTTGGGCATCGGGAGTCGAGAAATTACCCAAATAGTAACGAATATCTTTGTCTAAAATATTTTTGTTAATGACTGCTAGACTGATATTATTACTATTTTTAGTTCTGCTCAAACGTTCAATTTCTAGTAAATAATGCAAATAATCTTCCCGCAAGGAAACAATTACTTTCACATAGGGGATATTTAAACATTCACAAAAGAAATTATAAAATTCTTTCCTTTGGGCAGAATTTTTAATTACAAAGAATAATTCTTCAAACTGATCGAATACTAAAACTACGGTGTGATGATTATCTGCTAGTAATCGCAGTTTTTCGATAATTTTCTCAGGGGATATCTCTAAGGAGATGGCTAAATCAGTCTGTGCTAAAGCCTGATTTAAACTCCGTCCCAAGTTAGTTACCCAATCACTATAAATAGATAAAAGTATGGGTAAGGGAATCCGTCCACCAATAACTTTTTGTTTTAAAGCCGGTACTAAACCAGCCTTGAGAATAGAACTTTTCCCAACCCCAGAAGGTCCATGAATAATTGTTAATTTGTAGTCAGCACGGCTAATTCTTTCGATTAATCGGGTGACATCCTTTTGCCGACCAGAAGTGGCAATTTCCTGTGCCACATCCTCGGGAAGAAAGGATATATTTGGTGTTTGCAGTACGGGGTTAATTCTGTAGCGTTGGGGCTGTAATTGATTGGCACCAATAAAAGCACGAAAACCGTACTGATGTTCTATTTGAATTTTTTCTTGCTTGAGTCGAAAAGCTTCTAAATAATTATGGCGCTCAAAAAAGTAGAGACTTCTTAACTCCTCCACAATTTCCAAATACAGGGATGGTTCGTACTGTAATTCACAAACAACCCTTGCCCATTCAAGATTATTAACTGCTTCTTCCCACTCCCCTAAATGGCGTTGGGCGCGTCCCAATAATAAAAGATACCTACTTTCCTGCTGCCGCGAAACATCAGCAGCTCCTTCTGCTAAGGAAATAGCTTTATTAGTTAATTCATAAACTTGCAGCCAGTCAGATTTAGCAGCAGCAACAGTAGCTAAAAATCCATAATCTTGGGCAATTTGTGCTTTTTGCTGGCGTTGCTCGTGGAGTTTTAACCCAACTTGGACTAATTGCTCTAATTCCTCCCAAACTTCCAGCCTTTGTAACATTTCGCAGGCAGGCACAATAAATTTGGCAACTAAATCAGCTTGACGCGCCGTTTGCAAAACAGCCACACATTGTTTAAACCACAATAGGGCTTTTTGCCAATGGCTATGACTTTTTCCTGGATGTAAGTCAGCCATCCGCCGGTAACATAAGCCCAAATTAAATAGTACTATTGCCTTGCGAACAACAGGACTATTTAATTGCTGATTGTCCGGAAAATTATCCTCTCTACGGACTTCATGTTGCCAAATTTCTAAACTGCGATGAAAATGATTTAAAGCATGATCAATTTCATCATTAGCATAGCCATCCCGCCCTAAAACAAACTCCAAACTAGCTTCTAATTTGGGTGCTAATTTCACCCCATACAGACGTAATAAATCATTGCGTGCTGACTCAATTTCCCGGCGATGTTGAGATGAAGGAGCTAAATTCAAGGCAGCATTGGATAAAAATTTATCGGCTCCGGCAGCTAAAATCTGGGAGAAAAGATTTTCGGTTTGTTGTTGGACTAAATCAATTAAATCTGCTTGCTCCATCTCAAACTTAATTGTGGTTGCTGCCCAACTCTTAAAATCTGGAGCCAGTCGAGAAAGGGATGTAGCCACTTCGTCTGTGAGCCACAATACCACCGGGAAAGGGAAAGTCGCAGCATAAATATCCCGTGCTTGGTTGATCCCAGTCAGTAAGTCCTCTAGGAATAAATTGGCATCTAAACCAAAGACTGTGACTGCCGATGGTAAAGAATCTGTAGCGACGGCAGGATGGTCTAAATATAATTCCCTAACAATGGTGGTGTGGAGTACTGTGGTGGATGGCTCCAGAAATAGTTCCCGTAAATATAAGCCTTTAGTAACGGCACGCAAATTTTCCAGCATTCCCTCGCGCAGGTGCCGATAATTACAACGGACGAGAATCAAGGCAAATTGACCTTTGGAAAGCTCGATCGCCCGAATCAACCTTTGCAAGGAACGCTGATTATCTGTCGCAATACTTGCTGTTGTTTGTTTCCGCTCCGCCATAACTCAAAATCTGCCTACATCAATAAAGGTTGCATTCTAAAAGGTATAATTTTTGGCAATGGGATGATTCGCTAGGGAATCACTTAAGGCTTTCTCGGCTACATGATGTCGTTTCCAAGAGATGATTTTTTCTGTTTCTGCTAAGGCTGGACTGATACCAAACCACCTACCTTGGCGATCGCGATATTCAAAGACAAACATACTCCGCAATAGTCTTTGATATTCGGTTTCGCCTTTGAGAGTTTGTTTGTGGACTACTTCATACAACAATTCCCACTCTTCCTGGTTAATGGCTAGCAATAAGTCGTCGCGATAATCTTTTATCACCGCTTCCAAACAATCCCTGCAAAAAGGGGGGTCTTGCCTTTGCAAACAACTGTACAGTAGCCCCAAGAGGTTACGAATATGACCGCCACTAATGCGACATAAACGGTCTAAAGTCTCTTGAGAATCGAATAACTCTGGAAGTAACTTCAATCTTTCATGGGGACTCAGTTCAGGAAATGCCCTAGTTAGCAGCAATTGGCGCAATAGAGACATTCCTGGCTCGTGATCCCCACCGTCTCTTTGTCTGACTTGCACCATCGGTAATACCTTGGGGGAAATCCCTCCTCCCAAGCGATTTTTCAATGCTGCATACTCTTTAGAAAAAATCAAAGCCAGGGGGATCGTATACACCAAGTGACAATTCAGCCGGCGTAATTGCTCCCCACGGTCGATGAACAAATATTCAGGTTGCGATCGCCCAGATGCTAAAGGACGCATATCCACCCGGTCTAAATTATCAACAATGACTACCAGTCCTTTTTGACCCCGCTGTTTTAACAGTTGAACTGCTTTTTGTAATACTTCTTCATTAATCGCCTGCAAAATACTGTTGGTACGTGGTTCCAAGTATTGCCGCAGTTGATTTCGCATCTGGGGACTATCCTTGGCTTTAGCACCAATTTTGGCAATACCCATAGAGAATTCAACCTCAGTAATTGGCATTTGCAACACATCACCAATTTCTTTGAAAAGATTGGCAAAATAACCAGGCTGGAGGCGAATCCCAATTTCTTCTAAACTGATACTTACCTGACGAGCCACACTCAAAAGAATATCGCTAATATCAATATCCGCCATGTCTAAGTCTTGGCTAGATTCAAAATAAACCACATGAAATCCAGCCAACTCCAATTCCGACTTCAGACGTTGCAACTCCGTGGATTTACCACAGCCAATATGACCAGTAAATAACTGACAAGTCGGCTCATCTGGAGAAATCCGGGTAATAGTACGTTGTAACTCTTCAACTATTTTACAGCCACGGACATCGGAAAAATCTATGTAGTACTGCCGATCCGCAACATCACCCATCACCAGGGTTTTACTCGGATTACAGGCTTTAAAAAAGCGCGACAAATTAAGTGTTGTTTTCATGTAGATGCAAATGAATTTGTATTTTACATACAAATGCTCTGACTACTGAGAGCATTTGGTAAGATACTGATGCTAAATTTTACTTTTAAATTTGAGTATGTTCGTAATTATCCTTGAGTCATTGAGCTTAACATCTTGAGTATGGATGGAACTGAATAATTATCCTTGACTAGAAATCAATACATCTGAGTCTCAAGTCAATATTGAGAACACGAAAGGTGATATCTCCTCTCTATCAGGGTTTTGTCTCCCAAAGGGTATTGAATAATCTGCACGGATATTAAAAAAATTCCTTGTTAATACCAATCAATTAAGTATGATTCTTATACTACTTACTTTGTTTGATGTCAACAATCTTAGAGTATATATTTCAAAGTTGGTGTTTGGCAACTATGAATCAAATGATTATGTTTTAAAGGATACTTGATGGATTTATAAATGGCGACTTTTTGGCAGATATTTTTGGTCGCAACCGAGAAACTACTTATAAATCAACATCAATCTTATTGTTTTCATATAGAGCATAATGGCTAGGAGTTCGGGGTTCGGAGTTCGGGGTTCGGAGTTCGGAGTAGGGGCGGGGTTTCCCCGCCCGGAGGGAAGGAGTGAAATTTCTCTTTATTACTTATTACTTATTACTTCATCACTCCATCACTCCCTCACCTAGTGGTAGTACCGATGACATTACCCATAAAAAGCTATATTAAAATTCAGTGATATGTAGCACAAAAATGAGCTAACCCGGTCAAAATCGGATATTGTTGCGTTAAAGTGTTACTAAACTAGCCCATACGTCAGCACCCCGCTCTAAAGAGACGGAGCTTCAAGCCCCCATCTTTTGGTAGCTGACCAGCCGTGCGTCTTAACTGACTACGTTATTAGCAAGTGCCAAAGTTCCTACCTTGGAATGCGTAGGTTCGCCAGTTCCAAGCTCTAGAACCTGAGCGTTAAACAGCTTTACGAGGGGTAAGGCAGTGCGTTTAGGAAGTGCCGACTGATAACATTGGCGTTAGCGAAGCGGGACGAAGTCCGGCGCACTTTACGCTTTGTAGCAAGGTGATTCCCGGCATACAGGGAAATAGGTAAGTACTACTCCTCTGCTTACCCATCCCCGAAAGGGGGACGGCTAAGAAATTAGCCGTGTCGTGTTTCCTCGGTGGTCACGCTTACCACGGTTTCCACACTCCTGGAGATTTTTACATGAGCAAATTAGCACTATCCACGCCGATGGCTGTTTGTTAAATGACTCATTAATTTGAACTGAAAACGCGAAGAGGTTTGCATGGCTGGGATGTTATCAGTTTCACGCACAGATTTAGCCCAACGTCGCCAGCAGTTACGTCGCCGGCGACAAATCAAAAATTTTCAGACAATTTGGCGTACCTTTGCCGTTGCTAGCTTGGCAGGAAGTTTATTGTGGGTTGCGATTCAGCCAATGTGGGTATTAAAAACATCTAAGGACATTGGCATATCTGGCAATGAACTCTTCCCTGATGAATCCATCCAGTCTTTAATTGCTCTACCCTATCCCCAATTTTTACTGCGGGTGAAACCTTCCCAAATAGCTCAATCCCTACAACAACAACCAATTATTACCCAAGCAAAAGTCAGTCGTCGTCTTTTCCCCCCAAGCTTAAAAGTACAAATCAAAGAAAGAATCCCAGTAGCAACTGCTCAATTACCTCATAAATCTAATAATCATACAGGAAATCAAAAAAAATCAGTTGGATTATTAGATGCAACTGGCTTGTGGGTTCCCCTAGAAAAATACACTGACCACAATCCTCGCCTCCAATTACCCAAACTCAAAATTATTGGATTACCAGAAGAATATCGCCCTTTTTGGTCTCAACTTTATCAATTAATCAGGCAAAGTGAGATTCAAATCACAGAAATTGATTTCCAGGATCGAACAAATCTGATCCTGAAAACAGAACTAGGTGAAGTGCATCTTGGCACGCCTAATTCTCGATTGTCAGAACAAATACAAGTTCTCTCCCAATTACGACAATTATCTGTGAAAGTCCCTCCCCAAGGAATTGACTACATTGATTTGAAAAACCCCAAATCACCAATAGTACAAATGAATGCCAAAAAACAGGCTAGGAATGGTAAAAAACAGAAAAAAAATAAATAATTCTTATATTTTCTCTTTAGATCAATTTAATATACTTGACTTTTCATCCAGCCAAATAAAAATTATTGTCCGCTTCTATTTAAAATAATAAGAATAATTGCAAGACTTCTAGGAGGAAGTTATTTATTGGGCTTAATGTTCCTATATAGGAGTTAGGAGTTATTAGTGACGCAAGGTTTGGGTCTTAGAGGAATTAGGGGTGGATAAGAATTATTTATGGCTAACCCTAAGCTGCGCGAATACCTTTGGTTGTGAGTGATTTATTACCCTTAGGGGAATATAGGACTATGTTTTTGGCTGAAGACATTTATTTACCCTTCCCCTGTGGGAAAAAATGATGTTCTTTTCCTATATGCTTACTGCTATATCTTGCAAATCGTTCTTTCTTGACTTTTGACTCAATTTCCCATTGGCACTATCCTATGTTCCACCAAAAGCACCTCTAAATCATGCTATTATCCAATTCCATAATACCCTAGGGATGCTGGTAAGCTTACCTCCGGCTATAAAACCGGGCACTTTCGTCATCCTGGCAACTAGAGCAAAGATTTTCAGTAGCCCTGAGATAACTAATGATGATATCAGAATTTTCTAACAAGCATATTAGCTTCCGTTCGCGTAACATCACTTCCCTGGAGTAGATTATTTCCTGTTAACACACATTTTTTCTATGACATCATATTCAGGAGGATAGTTCAAACAGCATATTTCACGACTACAACACTATCCAACTAATGCAAACTCAAATAATTGACAAATATATCTATATATGCAAAAAACAAGTAGTTTTTGGTAAATTATCTTGCCAATGCTCATATCAGTAAACAGGTCTTTATTATGTTGTTAATTTATACCAATAGCCACGAGGGAATATGATGAGAGATCAAATCATCCTCATAATCCCATCAGTTCAGTTGTAAAATAAGTAACACGCCTAAGTCGTTTATCGAAAAGCAACACAAAATACACATTATTGGCAATGCTAAGGCATTCAAGAGTATGAGCATCAGAAAAATAGTGAAATTTTTCTAGTCTGCTTGCTGTTATACAGGTCAATTTTAGGTAAATATAGGTATACTTCTCTAGAATTTAGCTATGTAAGTAGGTGTATTGTTCGCATCTGTCATAGTAAGCTAGCAAATTACTAAGACTAATCCGGGTATGAAAAACCAGGAAGCGTCAATAACTCAGCCATAGTATTGTGGCAGTATCAAAATATAGTTGCATCTTTAGATTAAACAAACACACCGAAAAAAGTCGTTTATCTACCTTTGTAAATCCAATGACACTTGATAATAACCAAGGACTTAGCTATAAAAATTCTCAATCTCCCGGTCAGCCAGGGTTTTCCCTGGCTGTAAATAATGATAATCCCTTTAATCATTCTGGATTACATTTAGGGCAAAATCGCGACAGTCAGAAAATTACCAATGAAGACCCGGACATTGGTGACATTATCCCCGGTCGGGTTGCCAATATTAAGGTTATTGGTGTAGGTGGCGGCGGCGGTAATGCAGTCAACCGCATGATCGCTTCTGATGTAAATGGGGTGGAATTTTGGACGATTAACACTGACGCTCAGGCTTTGACTTTAGCGTCATCCCCCAGCCGATTGCAAATTGGACAAAAGTTAACTCGAGGCTTGGGGGCGGGAGGAAACCCTGCCATTGGTCAAAAGGCTGCGGAAGAATCGCGGGATGAAATTGCTGCGGCTTTAGAAGGGGCAGATTTAGTTTTCATCACTGCGGGAATGGGGGGAGGTACTGGTACAGGTGCAGCTCCAATTGTGGCTGAAGTAGCCAAAGAGATGGGGGCACTAACAGTGGGTGTAGTAACTCGCCCATTTGTGTTTGAAGGTCGTCGTCGTACTACTCAAGCCGAGCAGGGTATTGAAGGTTTGAAAAGTAGAGTAGATACGCTGATTATTATCCCGAATAATAAATTGTTGGAAGTGATCCCCGAACAAACTCCGGTACAAGAAGCGTTTCGTTATGCAGATGATGTACTGCGTCAAGGGGTACAAGGTATCTCTGATATTATTACTATTCCTGGCTTGGTAAACGTTGATTTTGCTGACGTGCGGGCGGTGATGGCAGATGCGGGATCGGCGTTAATGGGGATCGGTGTTAGTTCTGGAAAATCACGAGCTAGGGAAGCAGCAGTGGCAGCAATTTCTTCTCCTCTGTTGGAATGCTCAATTGAGGGAGCTAGGGGAGTTGTATTTAATATCACTGGTGGTAGTGATTTGACGTTGCATGAAGTGAACTCCGCAGCAGAAGCGATTTATGAAGTAGTAGATCCAAACGCTAATATTATTTTTGGAGCCGTGATTGACGATCGCTTACAAGGGGAGGTGAGAATTACGGTGATCGCAACTGGATTTACTGGGGAAACGCCCACCGCACAGCAACAAACTACTGCCAGTAACCGAGTGAGTTCACCATCACCAGTATCGTCTAGAAGGCAAGGATCGCGATCGCAGCCCCAGTCCCAGCCACAACCCCAGCCACAATCACAGTCTCCTACTAATCCCCCCACACCAATTACTGAACCAAAAGGAAAACCAGCCTTGGATATCCCAGACTTTCTACAAAGGAGGCGGACACCACGCAACTAATATTGCTGTTTGCCGCCATGATTGGTGTAATCCATACTAATTTATGATCAGCGGCTGCTTCCCTTATTTATGATGGTGTAGAGACATTTTGACCTGTCTATTCCTGGCAATACGACCCACGGTATTGTCATAAATAAATATTTCAATAGTCAGTTGGGTTCTGCTAAATACAGGCTAACCTACTGCTATGATTATTTATAGATAAATGCCGATTAGTATTGGTAACTAAAGATACTCTACCAGAAAATCAAATGGGTCATCTTCCCAGCATGGTTCTGGCATCATCATCAATAATTTACTATTAATATTATCTGCAATTTCTTCACTGTCTGCTCTGTCAAATAGCTGTACTAGAACTTTCCAATCACGATCTTTGAGAGGCATTAAAGGTGAAGCGTATGCTTCTATCTGAGTGTGATCGGTTACAGGTTGTTTTGGAAGTAATGATAGTTCAAAATTATTGGTCACGGCTGATTAATAGCTACAACTTAATTGCAGAACAGGGCAGATCATGGTTTACGCTCATGATTATACTTAGTAATGAAAGTAAGGTCAGGTTATGAATAGGCATATTTACATAGTTTTTAATTAATAAGAATTATCTTCAAGTTTTAGGGCTTTTTATTACTGGTGGGTGAACTAGTATAGCGCTACGCGCAAGTAATAAGTAATAAGTAATAAGTAATAAGTTTACTGTTCATAGGTTTGCTGCATTCAAAAATGTCCGCGCCCTAATTGCGTATTGCTATAATTGTTTGTTTGCACAAAGGCACTATATATTTATTTTTGTTTATATAGAATACATTCAATCAGATACAAATATTATACCCATTTGAAAAATGGTAGAAATAGATGGGTGTGCGGACATCTGAATCCAGAAACCTATTCTAACCCCTTTCTTGATCCCGAACTCAGGTTATTATAGGCATTATCATCAGTACTTCAGCCAACATGATATAACAAAATCGCAGGGTCAAATTTAGAGGAAGATCATGACCAGCGATCGCGACTATACATTGATTATTGATAAAAGTGGTAGTATGTCAACTCCTGACCAAGTTGGCGGTAAAAATAGATGGGAAATAGCACAAGAATCTACCCTTGCTCTAGCAAGGAAATGTGAAAAATTTGACCCAGATGGGATTACAGTCTATGTATTTTCTGGTAGATTTAAACGCTATGATGATGTGACCTCGGCTAAGGTTGCACAAATCTTTCTGGAAAATGACCCTTCTGGAACTACAAATTTAGCAGGTGTACTTCAAGACGCAACGAATAATTACTTCCAGCGCAAAGCTGCTGGAAAAACTAAACCCAACGGAGAAACGATTCTGGTAATTACCGATGGAGAACCAGATGATCGTAAAGCCGTATTTGAGGTCATTATTAATGCTTCCAGACAAATGGATCGGGATGAAGAGTTGGGAATCTCCTTAATTCAAGTTGGGAATGATCCAGAAGCTACCAAGTTTCTCAAAGCTTTGGACGATAAAATGGAAGGAGTTGGCGCTAAGTTTGATATTTGTGACACCATAACTCTGGATGATATGGAAGATATGAGTTTGGTGGAAGTTTTAAATAATGCAGTCAGTGACTGAGTCAGTAGTGGTCTGCCCCATAAGTTCTCAAGGGTAAAAAATGTAGTGGGAGCGTCTCGCTCCCTGCTGTAATCAGGAAGCGGGCAAGATGCCCGCACTACAATAAACTATCAAAATTAATGGGACAGACCAGTAGTGGTACGTTGCATTAATTTTGACGAGTCGCGGGTGTGAGCGATCCCCGACTTCTTAAAGAAGTTGGGGATCTGTGAATCCTGGAGCTTAAACAATTCGTAATTCGTAATTCGTAATTCGTAATTACGTTTTGTAATGGGGATTTAAACCCCAACACAAAACAAACAACCCGTAGGGGATGGGGTTTTAAACCCCG
>JAAUYD010032969.1_pt1 | contig 16064 bp, 13 predicted proteins | sample 7278101 | NCBI WGS metagenome assembly JAAUYD01 (sample SAMN14350128, study PRJNA611818) | marine sediment metagenome | isolation source: surface marine sediment (0.6m) | place: French Polynesia: Moorea | collected 2018-08 | reverse complement strand
TCGACCACGGCGATCCTGTCAACCGCTTCCAAAGCGGCCGGTTTTGCCGTATTTTTGCGCCTCTTCATGTCCGGTGCGGTTGGCAACCCCAGCAATCAAAATTGGTGGGTCATGGTGGTGGTCATGTCGATCCTCTCGATGGTTTTAGGCAACATGGCCGCTCTTTGGCAAACCAACATCAAGCGCCTGCTGGCGTATTCCGGGATCGCTCAGGCCGGTTATCTGTTAATCGGTCTGGTGACCTATTCAGTTGACGGAACGGGCAGCATTCTCTTTTATCTTTACATGTATGTTTTCACCAATATCGCCGCTTTTGGGGTGGTGATTTTGTTGAGCCGCGTTACCGGCTCCGATGAAATTGAAGATTTGAACGGTTTGAGCCGCCGCAGTCCGTATTTGGCGATCGTCATGCTGTTGGCCCTCCTTTCATTGGGAGGCATTCCGCCGGCGGCCGGATTTTTTGGCAAGCTTTTTATCTTTCGAGCGGCGGTTGAGGCCGGTTTCTGGTGGCTGGCTCTAATCGGCCTGATCAACGCCTTTATCGCCCTGTTCTACTATTTGAGCGTGGCCAAACACATGTATTTGTACCGTTCAGATGACGAAGAGCAGCCGATTCCGGTTTCACGGGCGGCCGCCCTGGCTCTGGGTATCTGCACCCTGGGTATTCTCTATCTGGGTATTGTACCTTCGGCCGTATTTGATTGGACACGTCTGGCGGCCCAGGTGTTTTTCTAAATTTGTAAAAATTCAAGAAGCCCCGCATTTTAATGTGGGGTTCTCTATTTTAACTCTAACGGGGGAATTATTGCCCCCCCTAGCGATTGTGATATAATTCTCAATCGACCCTTCAATGTATTAAAGTGTCCCAAAATTCGAACGTTCAACAAACAGCACACCTTGTCAATACCGTCAGCCAAATCGGCTGTATCGTCGGTGTTGTCGCCATCGTAATTATCGGTGTCTCGTTTGGCGTTGGCTGGTACATAGACGGCCTGCTGGGCAACGATGATCGGAAATGGGTGACCATCATCTTGATGTTAGGCAGTTTCCCGGTATCGCTTTACGCGATGATTCAGATCAGCCTGCGTACGCTGGCCCGGGCAAACGCCAGAGCTGAAGCGTTGGAAGCGTCAAAAGAAAAATCCGAAGCGCAAAGCGAGGAAAAGAACGACATATCATGAGAAGAGTACTTATATACGGTTTCATTATCCTGCTCGTATTAATGAGCTGTGGCCTGATTCCATTAATCTCTCCCGTACGGCCGTTTATTCAGCTGCCTGGAGAAGTTTATCCAGGAACGGAGGGGCTTCCTCTCCTCAACGGATGGACCAACACCTTTTCGGCCACCCTGCTGGCGTGGACCGTTGTCCTGATCATCGCTTTCTCCCTGAGGGCCCGGTCACGCACGGCGGATGAAGTCCCCACCGGTTTTTATAACTTTTTCGAAATGATCGTTGAAGGGGCCTATAATTTCGCCGAAAATATTGCCGGCCCAAAAAAGATCAAAGATTTTTTCCCCTTCTTCATGACCTACATTCTCATCATTCTTGTTTCCAATTTGCTTGGATTGATGCCTGGCTTTGACAGCGTGGGTATTTGGGAACATAAGCCCCATTTTGAAGAGCTTAAGGCGATTGCCGCGGCCGAGGATGAAGGGTTGAGTCAGGAAGAGGCCGAGGAGATTGGTCACGACGTCTTTGATAAGGTTGATGAAGAAAATAAGGGCGACCTGCGCGTTAGCCCCTTGGGTATACCTTTTATTGACATTTTGGTGCGTAAAGATCGCGAGGCCGATCCCGAGGCACCCATCGTCGAAGACCATAACGAGAAAGTTGGGTTTAACCCGGAGGCGGCCGATTGGACCATTGTGCCGTTTTTCCGGCCGGCGGCCACCGACCTCAATATGACCCTGGCCTTTGCTCTGATTGCCATGGTCATGGTTCAGTTTTATGGCTTTAAATATCTGGGTGTCCGTGGCTATCTGGCCAAATTCTTCCCCTTTATTGCCCCGGGCTTTGGGGCGGAGGTTGGCAAAAACCCGATCCGGGCGATCGACGTGGCCGTCGGGGCGTTGGAGCTGGTGTCCGAGATTTCAAAAGTTCTATCGTTTGCCTTCCGGCTTCTCGGTAACATCTTTGCCGGTATGGTCCTGCTTTTTGTGATGGCCTTCCTGCTCCCGGCCGCCAACCTGGTCTTCTTTGGCCTGGAATTTTTTGTCGGCATCATTCAGGCGCTGGTCTTTGCCCTGCTGATGTTAATCTTTATGGTTGGCGCGACGGAAAGCCATCATGGGGATGATCACGACGATCATCATTAAATTGTTGTTTACAAGATCGGTCTACCCGATTTAAGTTAGAAGTAAAAAGTTTAAAGTTAAAAGAAATCTTACTCATTGGAGGATAAACGCTCATGGATGCAGCAGCAGCAGCGGAACTCGCTACAGGTTTGAAAGCACTCGGCGCCGGTTTGGCGATGTTGGGTGCCATTGGTGCCGGTGCCGGTATCGGTATTTTGGTCGGTGGTGCGGTTCAGGGTATCGCCCGGAATCCGGACGCCAGCGGTAACATTCAGACCAACATGATCTTGGGTATTGCGTTTGCGGAAGCGATCGCGATTTACGCCCTGGTTGTAGCCTTGATTATCCTGTTCGTATTCTAATTTGACCAACAGAGAAAGCGATTTAAAAGCGGTCTGCTATTTAAATTGATGGAGTAAAAGAGAACCATGGAAGCATTAGGTATTAACATAGGCTACTTGTTGATGCAGATTGCCGGGATCACCGTGCTGTATTTTGTCCTGAAAGGGCTGACCTACGAGCCAATCTTGAATGTCCTGGAGCAGCGCAAGGAGCGCATCGCCAAAGGGTTGGAAGATGCCCGCCAGGCGGCCATCGCCCGCGACAACGCTGAGGCCGAAGCCAACAAAATTCGGGAAGATGCCCGAGCGGAAGCGGCCAAAATCCGTTCAGATGCGGTTACCGCTGCTGAAGCAAGCGCCAAGAACATTACGGTTGAAGCCAATGACGAAGCGCGCAATATTTTAGCTGCTGCTCGTGAAGATGCTGAAGAAGAGCGCAATCGCGTTCTGGCCGGTTTGCGCAGTCAGGTTGCGGCGATTTCGATGGCGGCCGCCAATAAAATTGTCGGTGCCTCGCTCAGCGAAGCCCGTCAGCGCGAGTTGATCGGTGAATTCTTTGCCAAAGTGCCGGCCTCGGTTTCCGGTGTGTCCGGGGCCAAAGCCACCGTGACCAGCGCCCTGCCGTTGACTGACGAAGAAGTAGCTCAAGTCAAAAAAGCGATCAGCGCATCTGAAGTTGAATTTAAAGTCGATCCGGATATCCTGGGTGGCCTGGTGATTCGAGTTGGCGATCAGGTGATCGACAACAGCGTCGCCGCTCAAATGTCTGAGATGGCCGGCAATTTGAAGTAATCAACTGCCGAAAGATTAAACTGATTTAAAAAAGGCCGGTGTAACCCGGCCTTTTTTTATTGATGAGTTACTTAAATTTAACTCAAGTTGCGACCTTTTAACGCGACCGAATAAATCCGGTCGCGAACCACCTGTCATTCTGAACGAAGCGCAGCGGCGTGAAGAATCTCGCCAAGCTCCAGTCAAAAGAGGCCAGAATTAAAGAGGAAAAGCCCTTTGCTAGCCATGATCAACTTCCTGACAATTGACGGGATCCTTCGCAAAGCCTGTCCTGAGCGAAGTCGAAGGGCTCAGGATGACAGGTAGACCGCGGACGATGATCCTGTTCATTATCCATTAAATATTTAAAACTCCATTTTTCATCGGAAGAGAAAGGTAGCAACTTGGGTTAAATTCAATTCATCAAAGTTCATGCAAAGCGTAAGCGCGATTAGGAAATCGCGCCTACAATAAGCAAGCAGGGGTCAACTAAATTCCGTTAAAAGATTGTTAATCGCTGGAAGGCGCGCAGCGCCGAGCTGATAGCTAAAAGGCCGCAGGGCCGTGCCGATTAACTACTCTTCTGCACCGGCATGTAGCGGGCCAGCTTGTTGGCCAGGTTGGAGAGGGGCAGGCTTTGCAGCCAGATTCGGCCGGGGCCGGTTAGCGAAGCCAAAAAGATCCCTTCACCGCCAAAAAACATGTTTTTAATCCCTTTGACGCGGGTGATGTCGTAGCTGACGGAAGGCTCGTACATGGCGATGTGGCCGGGATCGACCTTCATGGTTTGCCCCGCGCTCAGCTCATAAGAGCGCACTTCCCCGGCGATTTCGACCCAGGCCATGCCGGGACCGGTTAACTTCTGCAAAATAAACCCTTCGCCACCAAAGAGGCCGGCACCTAACTTTTTGCGGAAGTGAAGCTCAAGCTTGACTGAATCCTGGGCCACCATAAAGGCATCTTTTTGACAAATCATGCTTTGATTGGGTCCCAGCTCAAGAGGCAAAACCGAACCCGGTGCCTCGGGTGTAAAGGTGATCAGCGCTTTTTGACCGTTACACGAGTAGGTCGTTAAGAAAAGAGATTCACCAGCCAGGGAACGGGCCAAACCCTTCATCAACCCTCCCTTAGTGTTGGTGTCCATGGCGATGTTGCCGGTCATCCAGGCCATGCCGCCTGATTCGGTGTAGACCGATTCGCCCTGTTCCATAACAATTTCCAGGGTTTGCATGGTGGTCCCTTTGATTTCGTACTGCATTGGGTTTCTCCTAATTTTTTTTGTGGATAGTCACGGGTTCTCGAATTGATCTCCCGATGACTAATGAAGCTTTAAGAAGTAAATGGGTTATTAATTGGTGGTGCGCAACCCCCACCTCAATCCTCCCCCACGGGGGGAGGATGCCTGCCTCCCCTCCCACTGGGAGGGGAATGAGGGGAGGGTTAATGACCCTCTCAACTTTCATTATTCGGCTGACCAATTAGGCCGCCGCATAAAATTTTACCATAACCCGTTACGAAAATTTGCTGGATGGGTTTTAACAATCAGATGAACCGTTTAGATCAACTTTATCCCCAGGAATTTATCCGGCCGCAGTATGGCGACGCTGAGCGGCCGGGACATACCATCGCCAATATTCCAGCCACCATCGGCCGCCTGTTCGGGGTGACGCTTGAGGGGCTGCCTTCTCTGCCGGATTCTCACTGGCGGCCGCTGCTGGCCGAGGGGGCGGTTGAGCGGGTTGTTTTGCTGATTTTGGACGCCATGGGGCGCAATTTGTTTCCCCCGCAGGCCACGCCGCTGACCCAATGGCTGCCCGATCGGCCGCAGGTCAACGAAACCATTACTTCAGTGGTCCCTTCGACGACGGTCAATGCGTTGAGCTCGGTGTGGACCGGCTCAGCACCGGCCCAGCATGGGTTGATGGGTATTCGCCTCCATTTTCCGGAGTACGGTATGGTGGCCAACATGCTCAAAATGTCACCCAATGCCACAAGAGGGGGGAAAGGTGCCCTGCTGCAAGCCGGGCTGGATCCGGAGCGATTTTTAGCCCGGCCCTCGCTGGGGCAGCAGCTGCGGCCGTTTGGGATCGAAACGCATTCCTTTAAGCCTTTGGAAATTATCAACTCGGGTTTGAGTCAAATGCACGATCGGGGCTGCCATTCGGTTTCCGGCAGTATGTCGCTGGCCGATATGCTGTGGCAGATTGGCGATTTGTTGACCCGCGAGCGCCATAAACCGCTGTTGGCGGTCGGGTATTGGCCCACCGTTGATTCCTTGAGCCATCGCTATGGCCCTGGTCATCCGGCCGTGATGATGGAAGCTTCGGTGCTGCTGGCTCAAATCAATGAGATGCTGGTGCAAACCTTGTCCCCGGCCGCCCGTCAAAAAACCGTTATTCTCGTTGCTGCGGATCATGGACAGATCGATATCGATCCGGCGAAGGCGATTGATCTGCAGACCCACCAGCCTTTGCGGGAAGGGATATTACTGGATGGTGCCGGAGAACCTCGCAAACCGTATTTATATGTGCGGCAGGGCAAGCTCGACAAGTTAAAGCGGTATGTGGCTGAGCATTTTGCGGAGCAGATGTTCCTTTTATCCGCTGAGCAAGCTTTGCAAGAAGGGTGGTTTGGCCCTCCGCCGTTTGGGGAGCAAGCGGCCGGTCGCCTGGGGGATCTGGTTGGATTTATGCGGCCAAACAGCACCTTTATTCCTCGTGTTGATCGCCATTTGTTAAAGAAAATGGTGGGGATGCACGGCGGCCTGTCACCGGCTGAAATGTTTGTACCCTTTTGGGGGATGACGCTTTAATAGGTTCATGGTTTAATTGTGTTATGACTCGTGATCTTGCCCGGGCTAAACAGCCCAAAACATTTACCGATAGAGTAAGGGCTTTTTTTGCTCCCATCATTGATCCCATTGTGACCGTTCTCGCAGCCTGGAAATGGTCTCCCAATGCCCTGACCATTACCGGCATGATCGGTCATTTTCTGACCAGTTGGTTTGTGTCTCAAGGGCAAATGATTTATGCCGGTCTTTCTTTAATGTTGATCGGCCCGCTTGATGCGTTAGACGGTGCACTGGCGCGCAAGCGAAAATTGACCCAGGGTGGGTTTGGCGCCTTTTTGGATTCAACGTTGGATCGCCTGGCGGAGATTATTTTGTTTGGCGGCTTCATTTACTATTTTCACGTGCAGCAAAATCAATGGATGGTGATGGTCGCTTATCTGGCACTTACCGGTTCGCTGATGGTCAGCTATTCTCGCGGCCGGGCAGAGGGGTTGGGATTTGATGGCAAAAAGGGGCTCCTCGGCCGGTTGGAGCGCTATCTGGTTTTAATTTTGCTGCTTCTGATCAATCAGCCGATCGTGTGCCTGATTGTTTTGGCCCTGTTTACCTATTTTACTGTTGCTCAGCGAATGGTTTACGTCTATCAGCAGGCGCGCGATCGAAGAAAAGCTGAGGATTTGTAGTTGAATAAGGGGGGAGATCATTTTTCCTGGATGGCAGGGCGCGTTCTGACCGCCGCCCTGTTTGTCATTTTTCTGGCGGCCTATATCGTTCACCTACTGACCGGTTTCCATTTTGAATCACAAGTTGGCCAACTTTTTGGGGCGGTTGATATTTACTGGCGCGGGGTTTTGGCGTCCGCGGCCGTTTTTTGGGGGATTGTCGTCGCGGTCACAGAACAGCGCCGCATTGACCCCTCATTTGATTGGTGGGCCGTTCTGCGGTATCTACCGCTAATTTTGTTGGGAGGGGTTGTAGGCGGCCGCCTGGGGGCTTTGCTGCTGCCTATGCCGTCGCTGGCGGCCAGCGGCATTACCAGCCTGGGGGATGCCGTCAACTTGCTCCCGGTCGCGCTCAATTTGCGTCAGGGAGGCTTGGCCCTGGCGGGGGTCATCGTTGGGGGAGGGATGGTTTTAGGATGGTATGGCGGTCTACGATACGGCACCATTATGGGGCTGTTGGCCGGTCAGCAAATTTTGATCTGGGCTAACTTTGTAGAGCAATCCTACTTTGGGCCACCCACATCGCTCTTTTGGGGTATGGCCGTTGAGGAAATCTATCGCCTGCCGCAGTGGGCCGCTTTTTCACGCTTTCATCCCTTGTTTCTCTATGAAGCGATTGTATTACTGGCGATTTTTTTAATCCTGCCTCGCCTAAACGCGAGCGGTGACTTTTGGGGAGCGTTTGCCTGGTATCTGGCTATCTACGGGCTGGCAAAGGGGATTTTTTCGCTGTTTGATCCCAACTCGTTTGTGACGGTTTGGATTGGGGTAATGTGGAACGGCTGGACGATTGTGTGGTTTGGGGGAGCCTTGGCAGGCTGGTTCCTGATCGGTTGGGCTCATTTAAAAGATTAACCGTGACTTACGTCCCCTTCAGTTTTTTGCCTGAATAAGCCATAATTAAGCCCATGGGCAAAGAGTATCCCAAATCTTGTAAAAAAGAGTCTATAAAATCTTAGTGAATCATTATGATAGAAGCATTTAAGCTGGTTAAGCGGTTTGATGATTTTACGGCTGTTGATGACGTATCATTTACCGTCAAACCGGGGGAGCTGATCGCTCTTCTAGGGCCAAATGGGGCCGGCAAAACAACCACAATTCGCATGCTGAGCGCAATTTTAAAGCCAACATCCGGGTGGGCGCAAATTGGCGGGCATGACGTCAATGTTGAATCCGACAAAGTTCGCCATCGCATTGGCATATTAACGGAACAGCCTGGTCTGTATGAGCGGATGACCGGGCTTGAATACCTTTGGTTTTACGGCCGTCTTTATGGCATGCGAGACGAAGATATTACCGAGCGAGGTTTATCCCTTTTTGACCGCTTCCAAATGCCGGGCGCGGCTCATCGGCGCATTGGTGAATATTCCAAAGGGATGAAGCAGAAAACCGGTTTGATTCGAGCGATGCTCCACCGGCCGGCCGTGATGATGCTCGATGAACCCACTTCCGCCATGGACCCGTACAGCGCCAAAATGGTGCGCGAGGCGATTGAAGAGCTCCGTTCAGATGATCGGGCAATCATCTTATGTACCCACAACCTGCCGGAAGCGGAGCGTCTGGCTGATCGCATCATGATCATCAGTCATGGGCGAATTGTGGTTCAGGGCACGGCCGCTGAGTTAAAAAACAAGCTGCTGGGCTCGCCCAAATTGGAACTCACGCTCGATCGGCCGCTCAACGGCCAGCTGCCGGATATTCACCGGGAATTTAATACCCTTATTGATATTGAAGAAATTGTTGAAAACCAAATCGTGTATCGGACCAACCAGCCGGTTGAGACCAATCCGCAGCTCGTGCGCTTCTTAAGCGGATTGGGATTGGGTACGGTGACCTTGCGCGAAGTCAGCCAAAGTTTGGAAGAAGTATATTTACGTGTCGTCGGGGGTGAAAACGCATGATTGGCATTGAGCAAAGAACATTAAACCGTTCATGGCTGCCGATAGATTGGCAAGATTTAAAAATGGCTTTTGTGGTCACTCGTCGCGAAGTAAAAGATACCCTCCGCGATTGGCGGTTAATTATCCCGATTTTGGGGTTAACGCTGCTTTTCCCAGGTTTAATGACCGGATTTTCGCAGAGGATGATTGATTTCCTCAACGCCTATAATTCTGAGTTGATTGGTGAGCGATCCCTTCCATTATTGATGTTGGTTGTTGGTTTTTTCCCCACTTCATTTTCTCTGGTTATTGCCCTGGAGGTGTTTGTTGGGGAAAAAGAGCGCAAAAGCCTTGAGCCGCTGCTGTCTACCCCGTTAACAAACAAACAGCTATTTATTGGCAAGCTCATGGCGGCCGTTGCCCCGCCGGTGATGGCCAGCTACGTGGGCATTGCCGTATATGCGCTGGGGGTGACCTTGTTTGTTCACCCGATGGCCGGACAGGCGATCATTCTGGTTACGATTTTGACCACGATTCAGGCGGTTTTGATGGTGGCTGCTTCTGTGGTGGTTTCCAGTCAGACGACGAGCACGAGAGCGGCCAATATGCTGGCCAGTTTTATCGTGGTCCCGGTCGCCCTGGTTTTGCAATTTGAAGCGTATTTACTGGCGTTTGAATTTTATGGCCCGCTGTGGTGGATCACCCTGGGAATGCTTGTGACCGCCGTGATTTTTATCCGGATTGGGATTCAGCTGTTTAATCGTGAACAGCTCATGGGACGGAATCTTGATTTCCTGCGCCTGGGATGGGCCGGCCGCTACTGGTGGTCGTGCTTTACCGGCCGAGAGGAAAATCAGGGTGATTTTCCCGGCTGGAAGGGTTGGATTCGGCAAACGGCCGGGATTATCCCGATGATGAAGCTGCCGCTTTTTATTCTGGCGATGATGCTGGTCGTTTCGGCTATTTTGGGGGTTGCTTTGGCGTATATTGTGCCCCTGCCGGAGGAGATGCTGCTTGAACTGCGAAGCAGTCAAATGCAGAGCAACGTAACCGTGATCCGCGATTTGCTAGGTCAGCTGCCGGTATTTATCTTCGCTCACAACATTCGGGCGATCGGTTTGCTGGTCATATTGGGGTTACTGACTTTCGGCGTGTTAAACATTATTGTGTTTATGCTACCGTGGGTGATTATCGCCTTCGCCACCACTCAATTCGCCCTCGTTGGGGAGAATCCGCTGGTCTTTTTGGGGGCCACCATTTTACCACACGGCTGGGTGGAATTGCCGGCCTTGATGATCGTTGCCGCGGCCGCTCTGCGATGGCAAACAACGATTATCGCCCCTCCCGGCACCAAATTGATGAGCGAGCGCTGGCTGGCGGCATCGGCTGACTTCTTGCGCATCATGATCGTTTTTGGAGTTCCGATGTTTTTTGTGGCGGCGCTGCTGGAATCTTTTTTGACGCCCGAAGTGATTATTTGGGTATACGGCTCTTAAAGACCTCAGACAACAGACTTCAGACTACAGATTCTGAGGTCTGTTGTCTTATTTTTTATTCTTGCCGTCTTTCAAACTCGCATCTGGGGTGGGTGATCCGGCTAAACGAGCCCCGATTTGACGCGACCACTGGCGCAGTTTGGCGCGCTGACGAGCAAAAACGTAGCGCATGCGCCGCCACTCATGATCGAGGAAGCGCGGCTGTTTTTCGGAAGGCAGAACGAGCCAGTTGACCGCCGCGGCCGACCAGGTCAAGCCGCCGCCAAAACCGACAAAGACCACGTTGTCGTTGGGGCGTAAGCGGCCGGCATCCACCGCTTCACACAGGGCGATGGGAATTGAAGCGGCGGACGTATTGCCCGCGTGATTCACGTTCATAAAAAATTTGCTCATCGGGATGCCAATTTTTTTAGATACCGATTCGATAATGCGCACGTTAGCCTGGTGGGGAACAACCAAATCGATCTCATCAAGATTCCAGTTCGCTTTCTCAGCCACTTCCATGATCGATTCCGGGACGACCCGTGAGGCAAAGCGAAACACCTGGCGACCCTGCATGTCAATCGTATTTTTGGTGGTACCGTTTTGCGAGAGAAATTCTTCGCCCAAGGCGGGAATCGGATTGTGGTAAACGGCCGGCAAGCTTAACAAATTTCCGCCAGACCCATCGGCGTGCATGGTGCTGGCTAAAACGCCACCGGGAATGCTGCTGCCTTGTAAGACAACCGCCCCGGCGCCGTCGCCAAATAAAATGCAGGTGCCGCGATCTTTCCAATCAAGCACGCGGGACATCACCTCAGCCCCAATCACAATGGCGTTGCGCACCGATCCGGTCCCGATCGCCTGGGTGGCCATATCAAGGGCATAGACAAACCCTGAGCAAGCGGCACTCAGATCAAACGCGCCGGCATTTTCAGCACCGAGGTATGATTGCACTTGACTGGCGGTTGACGGGAAAATATATTCCGGAGTTGATGTGGCCACAATAATTAAATCAACTTCGGAAGGGTGAATATTGGCCCGAGTCAGGGCCCGGGCTGCTGCTTCAAAGGCCAGGGTGGCCGCAGTTTCAGATTTATCGGCGATGCGACGGGACGAAATTCCGGTGCGGGTAAAAATCCACTCGTGATTGGTATCGACCTCGCTGGCAATTTCGTCATTGGTCAATATCTGTTTGGGAAGATAATGACCCCAACCGATGATGTGTGCATATTTCATAATATTTAGCCGGTTTTTTAGGTGACCCACAAAAACTTTGATAATCTTACTCGCAGATTACAAAGAAAGGCATAAAAATCTCCCGCGAAAATCCATCGCCGACGGCCAGGATATGGGGGATCAGTTATTAAACCATATTGTGTTTCACTTAAACGCCTGGATTGGTTTGCCTGAAATTTAAAGAATTTCTTGAATAGTTATGCCGCAGTTGAGTTTTGAAAAATAAACATCGATATAGCTACGTCATTCCCGTGAAAGCGGGAATCCATTGGATGGCCACCGGTGGATCCCCGCCGCAGTTTACTCCCGTGAAGACGGGGGCCAGGATGACGGGTCTGTTTTGATAATCGGTTCCTATCAGCATTTACTTGTAAATGTTCAATTGCAGCATCTTAAATATGAAACCCGAGAATCGAAATGTGGTTGCGAAATTAAGGAAGGATTTATGAAAAGTGGGTTTTTTGCAGCGGTGTGCCTAATTTTACTACTTTGGGGAGCCGCCTGTACACAATCTGCGGCCAGTGATTTAGAGATTGTCCGCGAGCCGCTTCCTCCGACGGCGGCCGAGGATGCGGTCCAGCTGCGTCAAATTACCCTGCCCATGCGCGACCTTGTCCAGCTGACAGAGCAGTATAAACAAGTGGATGTTCCCGCGCAGGTGACCCACACGGCCGTCAATGTGGGTGATGTCGTTTCTTTTTGGTACGAGGATCAGGAAAATGAGGTTGAGGTTCAAACGGAAGCCCGCCTGGTTGCCCAGTCAGACACGCTAAATATGTGGGTTGAAGATGGGGTGGAGATCGATCAGCAGGATTTACAGAGCACTGTCGAAATATTAGAAAATGAAATTTTTCCCCGCAATCGAGCCCTGTTTGGCCAAGAAAGCCGGCCGGGGATTGATGGGGACGAACGGCTCAATATTTTGCACGTCGCGGAAATGGGGGGTGGCGTCATCGGGTATTTTTCCTCCGCCGATGCGTTTCCATCACAAGTGAACCCGTTTTCAAACGGCCGAGATATGTTTTATATCAATCTTGAATTTGTCACCATTGGAGGTGATGAGTATTTTGACGTGGTGGCCCATGAATTTCAGCACATGATTCACTGGCATGTCGATCGCAGCGAGATGACCTGGTTGAATGAGGGTTTATCTGAACTGGCCGCGGCCGTTAATGGGTATGGAGACAGTGACCATCTAGATACCTTTTTGAATGACCCGGACACGCCGCTGACCTTCTTTGATTATGAAGGGGGAGATTATGGTGCCGCATACCTCTTCGCTCGCTATTTGTACGATCGATTTGGTGCGGATTTTATTACTTCGCTGGTGGCGGAGCCGCAGGACAGCGCCAACGGTCTGGAAACGGTATTGGCCAGCACCGGCCGCCCGATGACCTTTGAAACGCTGTTTGCTGATTGGGTGGTAGATTCCTATGCTGCGGCGCGGGGATTATCTGTCACAGACGGGCGGCCTGACGTGTATAACGCAGTGCGCTTTCCAGGCACGTTTGCCATTCAGCGGTTGAGGAGAGGAGATGTTCAGCGAGAAGGAGTGACCCAATTTGGCACCGACTTCTGGCGGGTTACCGGTGGTGAACCGGTGACCGTCTCGTTTTTAGGCAGCACCCAGGTGCCCTTGATGACCGCCGAACCCAGCGACGGGGCGTTTATGTGGTCGGCCGTGCCGGGGGATGAGTCGGAGCGAGATTTAACCCATCAGTTTGATGTAAGTGGGGTGACGGAAGCGACCCTGATTTTTGATTTGTGGTACGACATCGAACTCGGTTGGGATTTTGGCTATGTGGCGGTATCGACCGATGAAGGGGAAACGTGGGACACGCTGCAGACCACGGCCACCACGGCGGCCAATCCGCGAGGCACCAATCTGGGTCACGGATTCACCGGATTAAGCGGCAGCGGTCAGGAGCCGGTTTGGATTGAACAAAAGGCTGATTTGACCCCTTATTTGAGTGGGGACACGCTGTGGGTTCGCTTTGCCTACATCACTGATGACGCAATTTTCCAGCAGGGGATGTCGGTTGATCACATTCGCATTCCGGAAATTGGCTTTGTTGATTCAGCCGAAGAGGGAGAAGGGCAGTGGGAGGCCCAGGGATTTGCCCGTCACGCCAATATTTTGCCTCAAACTTATATCGTTCAGCAGTTTTTGATTGATCGGGACGGCCGTATGACAGCCGCGATGCTGCCCCTTGAAGCAGATCAAAGCGGCAGCTGGGACATTCCACTGGGTGACGGATGGGAGGAGGCGATCATTGCCGTTTCGGGGTCAACTCATACCACGATTCATCCCTCAACTTATCAAATTGGAATAGAATAGATTTGCGATGGCCATGGACGAATCAAGCGGTGAAAATCTCTTCTGGTATGGTGGGTGTTTCTTTTTTGGCATCGGTGCCAGCTGCGGCCTGATCATTATTGCGGCCGGGTTTTTCCTGTGGATGGAGATTGTGCCTCCCATTTTTGACCAGCCGGTTGCCCAGGCTACCATTGCCGTTCAGGAAGCGAGAGCCAACGCCACCCTTACCCCGACAGCAGTGATGACGATTGAACCGTCTCCGATGGTCATCCCAACGGCCATTCCCACACCGGTTCCGACGCCGTTTGATCCACCACCATTGGGTTTAGCCGTGCCGGATGTGATCGATCAGCGGCCGATTCCCACTGAATCGTGGCAAAATTTAGAAATATTATTTGCCGGTCGATTCCCGCCACGCGATTTTTACGAAACCGAAGATCGCCTGGGCAACAGCAAGCTGCGCGGCCGAACCGTCACCCGCACCCCTTATAATTTGGGGCTTCAGCGGACGATAATGGTAAACGATAAGCCGGTCTTGATTCGCTTATACCACGCGTCTGAACACGTGCTTTACTGGGCAGACCCAGCGTTGAGATTAAGCCAAAACGATATGATTCCGGTCGCGGAGCGGCTGGAAAACGATTATTATGGGCCGCTGGTTGAGCTCCTGGGGGTTGAGCCAATTCCCGGTATTGATGGGGAGCCGCGCTTCCACATCGTTCATCTGGCCAACAGCACAACGGATGAGCTGGGTTATTTTGACAGCAGCGATCAATTCCCACGCGAAATTTTTCGCAACTCAAACGAACACGACGCCATTTATTTAAACATGGCGGAACTCAATTTAGGCGGGCGCAGTTACTACGGCACCCTGGTTCACGAAATTGAGCATCTTCTTCATTGGCAAAGCGACCCCAACGAAACGACCTGGCTTGATGAAGGGCTGGCCGAATTGACCGAGGTGTATTTTGATCTCAACACCTTCTCGGCTGTTGATTATCTCGAACAGCCTGATATCCAGCTCAACAGCTGGTCAAACGAGCCGGAGGCGATTTATGCCCATTATGCGGGTTCGGGCCTGCTGCTGGTGTATTTCTGGGAGCAGCTGGGGGATGCAGCGGTCAGAGAACTCTTTTTGCATCCGGCCGACGGTTTGGCCAGCATGCGGGCGGTTTTAGCCAGATACAGACCGGACAGCTCGCTGGAAGAGTTTATGGCGGACTTTTACGCGGCCACTTTTATTCAGGGGCCACGGCTGAATTTCTGGCTGCCGGAGGAGCCGCTTTCGCAAACGGTGCGCGAGCCGCAAATTTTAGTTGACCGGCTTCCTCAATTCGGGGTGCGCTACATTTCCCTGGATATGACCGGCAGCGTGTCGGTGTCTTTTGCCGGCGATACGCTGATCGACCTTTATGAACGGCCGTCACCGCTGTCAACCCAGGCGTGGTTGGCACCGGCCGTCAACAGCCTGGATGCAACTTTAACGGCCGAGTTTGATTTACGCGGTCTGGATCAGGCAACGTTGGTTTATCAGACCTGGTACGAACTGGAGCCGGATTTTGATTTTGCCTACGTGCTGGTTTCGACCGACGGGGGACAGACGTGGCGCAATTTACGACCGCCGTTGGGTGAGCCAGGGCCGTTTGGCCGCGGGTATAACGGCCGTTCAGCTCAACAAACGGCGGCAATTGGTCAGTGGCTGGACGAAGCCCTTTCTCTCGATCCTTATGTGGGGCAGGTGGTGCAAATACGCTTTGAAGTGTTGACCGATGCGGCCATCGCCGAGCGCGGATTTGCCTTAAATAATTTGGCTGTGCCCGAATTGGGTGTGCAGGGACAGGGCAATTGGGTGGCCAACGGGTTTGTCCGAACCGGGTCTCAGCTTCCACAGCAGTGGTCGATTCAGCTGCTGCGGCCGAATCATCCCAACCCGGTAATTCCTCTGGAACTGGATGAGCACAACCAGGCGGTATGGCGTTTGGAACTCGATCAGCCGGCCGTGCTGGCTATCGTACCTTTGACTCCCATGACGGTGCAGGAGGCTGATTATTGGGTGCAGATAGAGAGAGAGTAAGAAGGGTTGAGTCCTGAGTGCTAAGTTCTGAGTAGAAAGTCCTGAGTAGAAAGTGCTGAGTAGAAAGTGCTGAGTAGAAAGTGCTGAGTAGAAAGTGCTGAGTAGAAAGTGCTGAGTAGAAAGTGCTGAGTAGAAAGTGCTGAGTAGAAAGTGCTGAG
>JAAUYD010134793.1_pt1 | contig 16065 bp, 12 predicted proteins | sample 7278101 | NCBI WGS metagenome assembly JAAUYD01 (sample SAMN14350128, study PRJNA611818) | marine sediment metagenome | isolation source: surface marine sediment (0.6m) | place: French Polynesia: Moorea | collected 2018-08 | reverse complement strand
CGGACACACGAGTAGGTTGTCGTGGCCGCGGTCGCGTAAGGCGTTGATCAGATAGATGACCTGCTGTGGCCCACCCTAAAAATGGCGCCCGGTTTCGACATGCAGTATTTTCACGGGCCCATAATAATAAATGTCTCCGATGAAAGCCGAAGTCTCCGCTGTCCACACGCCGATGATGCGTCAGTACCTTGCCATCAAGGCCGAGTACCCGGACATGCTGGTCTTCTATCGTATGGGCGACTTCTACGAGCTGTTCTACGACGACGCCAAGCGCGCGGCGGCCTTGCTCGACATCACGCTGACAGCACGCGGCAAATCGGCCGGCAACCCGATTCCGATGGCCGGCGTGCCCTACCACGCCGTCGAGGGCTACCTCGCGAAGCTTGTGCGCAAGGGTGAGTCGGTCGCGATCTGCGAGCAGATTGGCGATCCGGCCACGAGCAAAGGCCCTGTCGAGCGCAAGGTGACCCGTATCGTGACGCCGGGTACATTGACCGACGAAGCGCTGCTCGCGGCCGATCGCGACAATGTCGTGGCAGCGGTGTTCGAAGCCGGCAACACGTATGGCATTGCCTGGCTGGATCTTTCCGCGGGCCGTTTCCGGCTGACCGAGGCGCCTGATCTCGAGGCCATGCAGGGGGAGATTGAACGACTGCGCCCGGCCGAGCTGATCGTCGATGAGGACAATCCGCTCGACGGCGTGTTCGACGAGAATATTCGCGTGACGAGGCGCCCACCCTGGCACTTCGAGCACGACAGCGCGACGCGGCTGCTGTGCAGCCAGTTCGGCACGCGGGACCTGTCCGGTTTTGGCTGCGAATCCTTCGACCGCGGTATCGCGGCCGCGGGCGCGCTGCTCCAGTACGTAACCGACACGCAGAAAGCCGCGCTCCCGCACCTGAATTCGATCAGCGTCCAGCTCCGCGATGACGCCGTCATCATGGACGGGCCGACGCGCCGCAACCTGGAACTCGAGGAGTCCCTCAGCGGCCATCATCAGCACACGCTGGCCGGCGTCATGGACCGCTGCAGCACGGCAATGGGATCGCGCCTGCTGCGCCGCTGGATTCAGCGGCCGCTGCGCGACACGGCCGTGCTCAGAGCGCGTTACCAGGCGCTCGAAGCCTTGTTCAGCATCGTTGACGATCTCCACGAAAAGCTGGGCGGCATCGGCGACGTCGAACGTATCCTCGCACGCGTTGCGTTGCGCTCGGCACGCCCCCGCGACCTGCGCGGGCTGTGTGATGCGCTGGGTCGCCTGCCGGATCTGCGCAAGCAACTGGCGTCCGTTGAATCACCCTTGCTCGCGGAGCTGGCGGAGCAGATTGGCGAGCACCGTGAGCAGTTTCACCTCCTCGACAAGGCGATCATCGAAAGTCCACCGATGCTGATTCGGGACGGCGGCGTCATTGCTGAAGGCTACGACGACGAGCTCGATGACCTGCGCGCCATAGCCGAGAACGCGGACCAGTACCTCGTCGACCTCGAGACACGCGAACGCGAGCGCCTCGGCGTGTCGACGCTGAAGCTGGGCTACAACCGGGTACACGGCTACTACATCGAGATTTCGAAAGCGCAGGCGGACAAGGCGCCGGTCGAATACGTGCGGCGGCAGACGCTCAAGTCGGCCGAGCGCTACATCACGCCGGAGCTCAAGGAATTCGAGGACAAGGTGCTCGGCGCGCGTGAGCGTGCGCTCGCGCGCGAGAAATTCCTCTATGAAGGCCTGCTCGACAAGCTGCACGAGGTGCTTGGCGACTTGCAGCTGTGCGCTGCCGGACTGGCCGAACTCGACGTACTTGCCTGCTTCGCCGAGCGCGCTCAGGCGCTTGGGCTGACAAAGCCCGAGATCAGCACGGCTCCGTGCATCGAAATCGAAGGCGGTCGCCACCTCGTCGTGGAACAGGTTATCGATGCGCCGTTTATCGCCAACGACCTGTCGATGGATGAACAGCAACGCCTGCTCGTCATTACGGGCCCGAACATGGGCGGCAAGTCGACCTACATGCGACAGACCGCACTGATCGTGATCCTCGCGCATGTTGGCAGCTTCGTGCCCGCCGACAAGCTCAGGACTGGACCCATCGACCGGATCTTTACGCGCATTGGGGCGTCGGACGATCTTGCCGGCGGCCGGTCAACGTTCATGGTCGAGATGACCGAGACCGCAACGATCCTCAACAACGCCACCGAGCACAGCCTCGTGCTCATGGACGAGATCGGCCGCGGTACGAGCACATTCGATGGTCTGTCGCTCGCGTGGGCAGCCGCGCATCACATGGGCGAAAAAGTGAAGGCGTTCACGCTGTTCGCGACCCACTACTTCGAGCTGACGGCCCTGGCACAGGAGCTGCCGGCCTGCGGCAATGTGCATCTCGACGCGACCGAGCATGACGGCCAGCTCGTGTTCCTGCACTCGGTGCGACCAGGCCCCGCGAACCAGAGCTACGGCCTGCAGGTCGCGTCGCTTGCCGGCGTGCCGAAACGCGTCATTCGCCGGGCGCGCGCCTACCTCGAGCACCTGGAAGACCAGCGTGCCCGCGCCGAGGGCGCATTGCAGCAGGGCTTTGATTTCACAGCGCCGGAACCCGCTCAGGACGACGCACTGCAAGACGCCGTCGCCGACCTCGACCCCGATTCCATGACCCCGCGCGAAGCGCTCGACGCGCTCTACGAACTGAAGAAACTCAATGAAGACTAGATTCCTCGCCCTGACGCTCCTTTTCGCACTATCCGCGTGCGGCCAGTCCCAGCCCGACATCGACGAACTCGCGAGGGAGTACCTTTTCCTTGAGCTGTCGATGGGTCTCCACGACAAGGCGCACGTTGACGCCTACTTCGGCCCCGATGAGCTGAAAACCGCGGCCGAGGAAAATGCGTTAACGCTCGATCAGATCCTGACGGCATCGAAAGACCTCGCGTCACGCCTAGGGCGCATCAGTACGGGTGATGACGAAATGCAACGCATGCGCGTCGACGGTCTCATCGGTCGCCTGCACGCGCTTGATGCACGCATCGCGATCAACAAGGAGGAGTACCTCGACTTCGACGATGAATCCGAGGCACTGTTTGGCTCGCGGGCGCCTGACTACGACACCGCACACTTCCAGGCCATTCTTGATGAACTCGACGAACTATTGCCCGGCGACGGTCCACTCAGCAAGCGCGTCGAGACCTTCAATGACAAGTTCGCCATTCCGCTCGACAAACTGCCTGCCGTGTTTGAAGCGGCGATGGCCGAGTGTCGCAAACGCACGCTCGAACACATCGCCCTGCCCGAGGGCGAATCGTTCACGATCGAGTACGTCAATGACGTTCCATGGTCCGGCTACAACTGGTACCAGGGCAACGCGCAAAGCCTGATCCAGGTAAACACCGACTTCCCGATCTACATCAGCCGCGCTGTTGATCTGGGCTGCCACGAAGGCTATCCGGGCCATCACACGTTCAACGCCCTTCTCGAGAAGAACCTGGTCGATGATCTCGGCTGGATCGAATTCTCGCTGTATCCGCTGTTCAGCCCGCAGTCGCTGATCGCTGAAGGCAGCGCCAATTACGGTATCGACCTCGCGTTTCCGGGCGATGAGCGCATGCGATTCGAAGAGGACGTATTGTTCCCGCTCGCCGGGCTGGATGCTGAGGATGCCGATCTTTACTACGCGGTCGCCGAGCTGACCGCGAAGCTGAGCTTCGCGGGCAACGAAGCTGCGCGCGACTACCTGAATGGCGCAATGACCCGCGAAGAGGCGGCACAATGGCTCCAGGACTATGCGATGTCACGCGAGGACAAATCCCTGCAACGCACACGCTTTTTCGACGCCTATCGCAGCTACGTTATCAACTACAACCACGGCAAAGCGATCGTTACCGACTACGTAGAGCGTGACGAGGCGGACGCCGACGAGCGCTGGGCGCGCTTCGAGAAGATGCTCTCTTCGCCCATGCAACCAAGCGACCTGCGATAGCGAACGCCATTCGCGCTGCGAGCATTCCGAGCAGCGCCAGTACCGAGAAGGAACCGCCACCACCGTGGCCTTCCCGCCATGACGTGCTTGCCACAGTCGAATCAGATTTGACGCGCTCCTCGAACTGATCGAGTTCTGCGGCGAGATTGCCACTCATCTGTTGCATGGCGGCGCCGAAACTCGCATCGCGGGCTTTGCGAACAGTCTCGCCAGCTTCCACGAGAGTTGACCGATCACTCATTGTGTCAGCCCCGGGCGCCCGGAACAGCAGCCTCGCGGTATTGATGTCGAATACGGCGGTATCGACAAAGGTCTGCACCTCGTTGGACGTCGCCTTGATGAAATAGGACCCGACAATGGTCCAGTAGAGCAGACCTGACGGGTTTTCCTCACTGACAGCAACCTGGTCGTACGAGACCAGCGCCATGACGTCCACGCCATACAAGCGCGCTACCTGTTGCATGCCGGTCACGCCACTGCTTGAGCGCAGGTAGGTATCAGGAATGACCTCGATATGATCGATGTAGGCGCGATCCAGGAACTGCCCTTTGACGTTTTCCAACAACTGCATCCTGGTGGCCTCGGATATCGTCCCGTGTTGGCTTTGGCCAGGCACGAAAGCGATGCCGACGCGCAGGGGCAGTTCCAGGTGCGGAATCGTTTGGCTGACGGCGGGGGGGACCTGACCGTCCGGGTACAGGTAGTCGACCAGGCTGCTGGACGCGCCCTGGCGATGGCCGCCGCTCAAGTTCCATAGTGCGGAGCAGCCCGAGAGAAACAGGGTGAACAGCGCGAGAATCAGAACAAACTTCTGTGACATGCGTTTTTCCTCTTGTGTCGAAACAAAATGTCTCGACCCAATAGGAGCAAATGCATAGCTTCAAGCCCTGATCCGGGCCTGATGAAGCGCGAAGGAAACCCTGATTGAGCTCTATTCGGTACGCGGTGCCCGTATGCGGATGCCGGTTTCCTTGAGCTGCTCGGCCGACACCTCGCCAGGTGCGTTGGTGAGCAGGCAACTCGCCGTCTGCGTCTTCGGGAACGCGATCACGTCACGGATACTCTCGGCACCCGCCATCAGTGCGACGATGCGATCGAGACCGAACGCGATGCCACCGTGCGGCGGGCAGCCGTACTGCAGCGCCGTCAGCAGGAAGCCGAATTTCTCTTCCGCCTCCTCGTCGCTGATATCCAGCAGCTCGAAGACCGCGGCCTGCATGTCCTGATCGTGGATTCGAATCGATCCGCCGCCAACCTCGGAACCATTGAGCACCATGTCGTAGGCCCGGGACAGCGCCGCGCCCGGATTCTCGCGCAGTGCGTCAGCATCGTTGATTGATGGCGACGTGAACGGATGGTGCAGTGAGGTCCAGCGCTTGGTCTGCTTGTCCTTCTCGAACATCGGGAAGTCGACCACCCAGAGCGGCTGCCAGCCGTCCGCGACCATGTCACGGTCCTCGCCGACCTTCACTCGCAGCGCGCCAAGCGCATCGTTGACGACGCGTGCCTTGTCGGCGCCGAAGAAGATCAGGTCGCCGTTCGCAGCGTTCGTGCGCTCGAGGATGCCCTGCACCGCCGTATCGGGCAGGAATTTGAGAATCGGCGACTGCAGTCCGTTGACGCCGGCGTCGACGTCGTTGACCTTGATGTAAGCAAGGCCACGCGCACCATAGCGACCGACGTACTTGGTGTAATCATCGATGATCTTGCGGCTCATCTCGGCACCACCCGGTACGCAAAGCGCCGCGACACGGCCCTCGGGGTCCGCTGCCGGGCCCGCGAACACCTTGAAGTCGACGTCGGCCATCAGGTCTGCGACTTCGACGAGCTCGAGATCGATACGCAGATCCGGCTTATCCGATCCAAAACGCTGCATCGCCTCGGCGTAACTCATGCGCGGGAACGGGTTCGGCAGTTCGACGTCGAGCGTCGCCTTGAAGACGAAGCGCACGAGATCTTCCATCGTGTTCATCAGGTCGGCTTCGTCAATGAAGCTCATCTCGATATCGAGCTGGGTGAACTCCGGCTGGCGATCGGCACGCAGGTCCTCATCGCGGAAACAACGCACGATCTGGTAGTAGCGATCCAGGCCCGACATCATCAGGAGCTGCTTGAAGATCTGCGGTGACTGCGGCAGCGCAAAGAAACGACCCGGGTTCGTGCGACTCGGCACGATGTAGTCGCGTGCGCCTTCCGGGGTGGCACGCGTCAGCATCGGGGTCTCGACATCGACGAAGCCGTTGTCGTCGAGGAAATCACGCATGGCCTTCGTGACCTGGTGACGCAGCATCAGGTTGCCCAGCATGTTCTCGCGTCGCAGATCGAGATAGCGGTACTTGAGGCGGATGTCCTCGTTCGCCTGCTCATCGTGATGGAACGGCGGCGTCTCGGAACGGTTCAGGACCTCGAGTTCATGAGCGAGAACCTCGACCTGCCCGGTACGCATTTTCGGGTTGACCGTGCCTTCGGGTCGCGGCCGCACCTTGCCTTTCACACGCAGCACGAACTCGGAGCGGATCCGCTCGGCCTCGGCGAAAATCTCCGGGCGATCAGGGTCGAAAACGACCTGCAGCAGGCCTTCCCGATCCCTGAGATCGATGAAGATTACGCCGCCGTGGTCGCGCCGCCGGTGGACCCAGCCGCAAACCTCGATTTCCTGGCCGACGAGCGTTTCGTCGATCTCGCCACAATAGTGAGTACGCATGTGAATTCTCGGGAAAAACCCTGCAAAAATGGACGCGGCATGGTACGGCTTGGGGGGCCGGTTATCAAGACGCGGGCGGTTCCTTGAACGGCAGCTCGCGGGTCTGATCCTCGCGCCACGTCGGCACGACGACGCCCAGCGAAATGACCATTTTGAGCGCCTCGTCGACTTCCATGTCCAGGACGCGGACATCGCGGCGCGGGACCATGATGACAAAGCCCGAGGTAGGGTTCGGGGTCGTCGGCACGAAGCAGCAGACGATGTCCTCACCGGTCTTCGCCTGAACCTCGCCGAGATCCGACGAGGTCTGGAAGGCCAGGCAATAGAGACCCTTGCGCGGGTATTCGATCAGCAGGACGTTCTTGAAGGAATCGTTGCCATCCGAAAAGACGATCTCGGCGAAGTTTTTCGCGCCGCCGTAGATCGCACGAACGATCGGAATGCGGTCCATCAGCGATTCCCAGCCGCCGACGAAAAGGCGCCCCACGAAATTCGCAACGAGGATGCCGGTCAGGAGCACGATGATCAGGACGATAATGACGCCGTATCCCGGGACGATAAACGGCTCTTCGAGACCGAACAGCTGCTGAATCAGGACGCTTGGCTGAATATTGCCGGGAATCCATTCGAGCACCTTGTCCATCTGCCTGACGAAGAAACCGATCAGCAGGATCGTCACGCCAAGCGGGATCCACACCAGCAGTCCGGCGACGAGGTAGCGGCGCAGTGCTCTCAGGAACGGGTGTTTCAAGTGGTGTCTGCCTTTTTGTCAGCCTTTTTCGTATCCGACTTTGACGGCTCTTTCTTATCGCGACCCTTGTCGCCACCCTTGTCGCCACCGTGAAGATTGCGTTTGTCGCCCGTCTTGAAGTCGGTCTCGTACCAGCCCTGGCCTTTCAGGCGGAACTTCGGCGCTGAGAGCTCCTTCTGCAGTTTCGGTTCGCCACAGTCCGGGCAGTGCACGAGCGGGTCGTCACTCATCTTCTGCAATACGTCGAAGCGATGTCCGCAACTCTTGCATACGTATCCGTAGATCGGCATCGGTAAATTCCTGCTTGGCTCCTACGCCGCGTTCCGAAAATCGAGCCGGTCGTCCTCGACGCCGACTTCGATGACGTCGCCGGGATTGAACTTGCCGGACAGGATTTCCTGCGCCAGCGGATTCTCAACCTGCTGCTGGATCGCGCGTTTCAACGGCCGCGCACCATACACCGGATCAAAGCCCGCGTCAGCCAGTTTGTCCCTCGCCGCATCCGACAGGTGGATGCGAATATCGCGTTCAGCCAACCGATCGTGCAGGTAGCCCAGCTGGATATCGACGATCTTCCGAATATGCTCGCGGCCCAGCGGGTGGAACACAACGAGGTCATCGACGCGGTTAATAAACTCAGGCCTGAAGTGCGTGCCGACGACATCCATGACGGCGTTCTTCATCGCGTCATAGTTCTCCTCGCCGGCCATCTCCTGGATCAGGTTCGAGCCGAGGTTCGAGGTCATGACGATGACCGTGTTGCGGAAGTCGACGGTGCGGCCGTGACCGTCGGTGAGGCGGCCGTCGTCGAGCACCTGCAGAAGCACGTTGAATACGTCAGGGTGGGCCTTCTCGACTTCGTCGAGCAGGATCACCGAATACGGCCGACGGCGTACGGCCTCGGTCAGGTAGCCGCCTTCCTCGAAGCCGACGTACCCGGGAGGCGCGCCGATCAGCCGCGCGACTGAGTGCTTCTCCATGAATTCCGACATGTCGAGGCGCACCATCGCCTCGTCGGTATCAAACATGAAGTTGGCAAGTGCCTTGGTCAGCTCCGTCTTGCCGACACCCGTCGGGCCGAGGAACAGGAACGAACCAATCGGACGGCGCGGATCGGCAAGCCCGGCGCGCGAACGCCGGATCGCGTTGGCCACGACCGTGACGGCCTCGTCCTGGCCGACAACGCGTTCCTGGATGACGGACTCCATCTGCAGCAGCTTCTCTTTCTCGCCCTCGAGCATTTTGCTGACGGGGATACCGGTCCACTTGGAGACGATTTCGGCCACCTCTTCCTCGGTGACGTTGTTACGCAACAGCGTCGTCTCTTTGGTCTCTGCCTGCATGGCATCGGCGAGCTGTTTCTCGAGCTCGGGAATACGGCCGTACTGCAGTTCGGACATGCGAGCGAGATCGTTAGCGCGATGCGCGGTCTCCAGTTCGAGGCGCGCGCGCTCGAGCTCTTCCTTGATGTGGGTCGTGCCCTGCATCGCGGCCTTCTCCGCCTTCCAGACCTCCTCGAGATCCGAGAACTCTTTCTCGAGCCTGGCGAGTTTTTCGTTCAGCTCGTCGAGTCGTTTGGTCGATGCTTCGTCAGACTCTTTCTTGAGTGCCTCGCGCTCAATCTTGAACTGGATGATGCGTCGCTCGAGTTTGTCCATTTCCTCCGGCTTGGAGTCGATCTCGATACGAATTCGCGATGCGGACTCGTCGATCAGGTCGATGGCCTTGTCGGGAAGCTGGCGATCGCTGATGTAGCGATGCGATAACGTCGCAGCCGCGACGATCGCGGGATCCGTGATCTCGACACCATGGTGCACCTCGTAGCGCTCCTTCAGGCCACGCAGGATCGCGATCGTGTCTTCGACGGTCGGCTCTTCGATCAGAACTTTCTGGAAGCGTCGCTCGAGCGCCGCGTCTTTCTCGACATACTGACGATACTCGTCGAGGGTCGTCGCACCGACGCAGTGCAGCTCACCGCGCGCGAGCGCCGGCTTGAGCATATTGCCCGCATCCATGGATCCTTCAGCCTTGCCGGCGCCAACCATCGTGTGCAGTTCGTCGATGAACAGGATGATCTGACCTTCCTGCTTCGCGAGGTCGTTGAGGACACCCTTGAGACGTTCCTCGAACTCGCCCCGGAACTTCGCGCCCGCAATGAGCGCGCCCATGTCAAGCGAGAGAATACGCTTGCCGCGCAGACCCTCCGGCACTTCGTTGTTGACGATGCGCTGGGCGAGTCCTTCGATGATCGCGGTCTTGCCGACACCGGGTTCACCGATCAGTACCGGATTGTTCTTGGTGCGTCTCTGCAGGATCTGAACCGTGCGACGAATCTCGTCGTCGCGACCGACAATCGGATCCAGCTTGCCCTGCTCGGCGCGTTCGGTGACGTCGATCGTGAAGCGTTCGAGCGCCTGGCGGGTGTCTTCAGCGTTTGGATCGTCCACCTGTGCGCCGCCGCGGATGTCGTCGATCGCCTTTTCAATCGCACCCTGGACCGCGCCCGCCTGACCCAGCACGATCTTGAGCGGCGACGAATCGTCCATTGCCGCGAGCACAAAAAGCTCGCTCGAGATGTACTGGTCCTTGCGCTTCTGCGCAATCTTGTCGGTGATATTGAAGAGCTTCGTCAGATCCTGGCCGATGTGCACATCACCGCCGGCGCCTTCGACCTTCGGCAGCCGATCGATCGCGACACCGAGCTGCGAGCGCAGCAGGTTGACGTTGACGCCGGCCTTGGTGAGCAGACCGCGCACGGTGCCGCCCTGCTGGTCCAGCAGCGCCACCATGACATGCGCCGGCTCAATGTACTGGTGGTCCTGGCCCACGGCCAGCGACTGCGCATCGGCAAGCGCCATCTGGAATTTGCTGGTCAGTTTGTCAATTCGCATGGGTTAGTCCCCGGTTCGAATTCTCAAGATGACCGTGAAATAGGTGTTTTCGCAGCTATTTCAAGTGAATAAAGGTCACCATACGGCCTTTGTCGGCATCCCGACGGTAAGAATAGAACAGCTTCGCGTCCCGGTATGTGCACCAATCAGCGCCGTATATGGCCCTCACGCCACAATTATGCAGCCGGCGACGCGCCAGGCCATAAAGGTCCGCCTGCCAGCGACCTCGCGCATTGATCTCGAAGCACTCGCCCGCGTCGGCGTCGACCGCGAGGAATGCCTCCCGCACTTCCTCGCCTACTTCAAAATTTTCCTGGGATATCGCCGGTCCAAGCCATACGAGCAGGTCATCCGCAGGCGCGTCGAGGGCCGCAATGGTCGCCTCGATGATGCCGGCCTGCACACCCCGCCAGCCGCCGTGCGCAGCCGCAACCTCGCTGCCGTCGCGCGCACAGAACAGAATCGGCAGGCAATCGGCTGTCCGAACCGCGCAGTGATCGCCCGGGGCGCTGCCGGTCACCGCGTCGGCATCGATCGGCTCCGGCGCGTCACGCACCGCTGCGATCGGCACGACGGTCGCGCCATGTACCTGGTGCAGGTACCGCAGCTGCTGCGGCAGCAGACTCTCTGGCGCGAGTCTCGTGGAAGTACCCGCAACGACGTTGGACGGTGCCGGCCAATCGGGTGTGATGATGGACGTCATAGCGCGGCGTCCTCGCGCAACACGGCCAACAGCTCACGGAAATCGTCAGGCACTTCGGCTTTGAGCTCGAGCATCTCACCGGACGATGGGTGCGCGAATGACAGCCGCGCCGCGTGCAGGGCCTGGCGCTTGAAACGACGAAGAATGTCGACGACGGGTTCGGAAGCGCCTTTCGGCAGGGCCAGTCGTCCGCCATAAACCGGGTCGCCGACGAGTGCGTGACGCCGCCAGGCGAAGTGCACCCTTATCTGATGCGTTCGACCCGTCTCGAGCTGCACCCGGATATAGGTAAACGAGCGGAAGCGTTCCAGCACGGCGTAGTGCGTCACGGCGGGCTTGCCGTCGGGCTGCACGCTCATGCGCTTGCGATCGACCGGGTGGCGTGCGATCGGCTGGTCGATCGTGCCGCCGCCGGTTAGCACACCCGTGCAAACAGCGAGGTACTCGCGCGAGATATCTCGCTCGGACAGCTGGCGCACGAGCGCCGTATGCGCCGTCAGGTTTTTGGCGACCAGCAGCAGGCCGGTGGTTTCCTTGTCGATTCGATGCACGATGCCCGCACGCGGGACTTCCTCGAGCTGCGGCGCGTGATGCAGCAGCCCGTTCATCAGCGTTCCGCTGGTATTACCGGCGCCAGGGTGCACGACGAGGCCGGCCGGCTTGTTGACGACGAGCACGTCGTCGTCCTCGTGCACGACGTCGAGCGGCATTGGCTCTGGGCGCGCCTCGACCTCCACCTCTGCCTGCGGTTCGAGCATGATCGCCTCGCCGCCACCAACCGCGTCCCGGGGCCGCTTCGAGCCGCCATCGACGGTGATCGCCCCCGCGAGCAGCCATTCCTTGAGGCGGCTGCGCGAATACTCGGGAAACATACGGGCCAGCGCCTGGTCCAAACGCAGACCGGCGAGCTCTTCGGGCACCGTCGTAATTTGTTTTTGCGAGGCCATAACTAGCCCGCAGTTTACGGTATACTCGCCGACCTTGAACGGCCCTTAGCCAGAAATATGAGCTTGAAAACCAACATTTTGCGCTTCGCAGCGATCGCGTTTATCGCCCTCGGGCTGACCGCCTGTGCCGGCAATGACGAGGTGCAAACCGAGGTCCAGAGCATCACCGAGGCTTATGAAGAGGCCCAACAGTCAGTGGAGCGCGGCAACTACCGCCGCGGCATTCTGATCTTCGAGGCAATCCAGGCGCGTTATCCGTTCTCCGACCTCGCCCGCCAGATCCAGCTCGAACTCATGTATGCGTATTACAAGAGTGGCCAGATGGAACAGGCTGTTGAGACGGCCGATACGTTCATGCGCGAGAACCCGATTCATCCCCGCATCGACTACGCGCTCTACATCAAGGGCCTCGCGTACTACGAGCGCAGGCCCGGCGTGCTTGAGCGCTGGTTCCGCAAGGACACCTCGCAACGGCCACCGAAGGATGTCGAGTTGGCCTATTCGAGTCTGCGCCGATTGGTCGAGCGTTTTCCGGCCAGCGAATATGCGCCCGATGCCGAAGCGCGCATGATCGCGATCAAGAACCGGCTCGCTGCGTACGAGAATCACGTCGCCGACTATTACCTGCGGCGAGGCGCCTATGTCGCAGCGCTGAACCGGGCGAAGATGGCACTCGAGACCTTCAACGGTGCCGAGGGCAATGCCCGTTCTTTGCAGATCATGGCAGCCGCTTACGACAACCTCGGCATGAGCGAACTCGCCGCCGACACGCGACGCGTACTGGCCGCTAACTTCCCGGGCGAGGGCTAGGTTCCAAAAAAGGGGACATTCTGCTTTTCTGCTGCAGCAGAAAAGCAGAATGTCCCCTTTTTAGTTAGGTCGGGAACTTGTAGCCCGACGTGATCGGGTAGCGCCAGTCCCGGCCAAACGCTCTTCGGCTGATCCTCACGCCCGGTGGCGCCTGTCGGCGCTTGTATTCGTTCCGTTTGACCATCTCGAGCACACGAATCACGACCGCGCGATCGAAGCCACGGTCAGTGATCTCTGCAACCGAAAGGTCCTTTTCGATGAACGCCTCGAGAATCGGATCGAGGATATCGTAGTCGGGCAGCGAATCAGTGTCCTTCTGGTCCGGCCGCAGTTCCGCAGATGGCGGTCGCGTAATGACGCGCTCCGGAATCGCGTCGCCGAGCGTGTTGCGGTAGCGCGCGAGCGCATACACCAGTGTCTTGCTGCAATCCTTGATCGGCGCGAAGCCCCCGGCCATATCGCCATAGAGGGTCGCATAGCCAACCGCCATCTCGCTCTTGTTACCTGTCGTCAGCAACATGCGTCCGGTCTTGTTCGAGATCGCCATGAGCAGCAGACCGCGACAGCGCGCCTGGATGTTCTCCTCAGTCGCGTCGGGTTCGGTGTCGCCAAGCACGGGATGCAGCTGTTTGATCGTCGCCTCGTACATCGGCTCGATCGGAATGACGTCATAGTTGACGCCAAACGTTTCGGCTTGTCTGGCAGAGTCTTCCTGGCTCATCGTCGACGTGTAGCGGAACGGCATCTGCACGGCGCGAACCTTATCCGCCCCGATTGCGTCGCAGGCAACGGCAAGTACGAGCGCGGAATCGATGCCACCCGACAGGCCGATGACGACGCCCGGGAAGCCGTGATTCATAACGTAGTCACGCGTTCCCAGGACAAGTGCCTTGTAGATCCGGGCAATGTCGTCCTCAGGTTGTGCGATCCGACCGCGCTTGGGAACGACACCTCTTGCGTCCCCCTTCAGCATGATCGTTTGCAGCCCTTCCTCGAACGATCGCGCCCGCGACGTGATCTGACCATCGGCATCCATTACAAATGAGCCGCCGTCGAACACCAGCTCGTCCTGGCCGCCCACATGATTGACGTAGACGACCGGAATACCGACCTCGGCGACGCGCTGACGGACGGCGTTCTCTCGTTTTTGCTGGCTTTCTATTTCGAACGGTGAGCCGTTAATCACGAGCACGCATTCGGCGCCGGCCGTATGGGCTCGGGCAATGGGCCCGGGCGCCCAGATGTCCTCGCAGATGGTGATTCCCAGGCGAATGCCGCCGAGCTTGAAGACCGCGGCTTCCTTGCCTGCCGTGAAATAACGTTCTTCGTCGAAAACGGAGTAGTTCGGCAGAAGATGCTTGCGGTAGTGCGCAATGACATGGCCGTCGTGGAGCACGGCGCAGGCATTGTAAATTTGCTCGTCGTCGTACTCCGGAAAGCCGAGCACGATGGCGATGCCGAAGACCTCATCGCGAATCTTCGCGACCGCCGCCTCGACGTCGTGTCGGAGGCCGGCGTGGAACAGCAGGTCTTCGGGAGGATATCCGCAGACAGCCAGTTCCGGGAAAACGACGATATCGGCTTTGTCGGCGTCACGCGCGCGCTGCGCGTGCTCGATAATCTTCGCCGTATTGCCTGCCACATCGCCGACCACAAGGTCGACCTGGGCAAGAGCCACTTTGACGGCGTCGGTCATCGCTAGCCGCCAAGGACCTCCAGCATCTTCGAACCGAGTTCGGCCGGCGAACGCACGGTCGCGACACCGGCAGCGTCGAGTGCTGCGAACTTGTCCTCGGCTGTGCCCTTGCCACCGGCGATAATGGCGCCGGCATGCCCCATGCGCTTGCCCGGCGGTGCGGTGACGCCCGCGATGTAGGCGACGACGGGTTTCGAAACGTTGTCCTTGATGTACTCGGCCGCGGCTTCCTCGTCCGTGCCGCCGATTTCGCCAACCATGATGATGCCGTCGGTGTCGGGGTCTGCCTCGAACAGCTCGAGGCAGTCGATGAAGTTCATGCCTCGAACCGGGTCGCCGCCGATTCCGATGCAGGTCGTCTGGCCGAGGCCGTTCGTCGTGGTCTGGTAGACCGCCTCGTAAGTCAACGTACCGGAACGCGAGACAACGCCGATGCGTCCCGGCTTGTGAATGAAACCCGGCATGATGCCGATCTTGCACTCGCCCGGGGTGATGATGCCCGGGCAGTTCGGCCCGATCAGGCGGCAGTCGTAGTCACTCAATGCCGACTTGACCTTCACCATGTCATTGACCGGGATGCCTTCGGTGATGCAAACGACGAGGTCCACGCCAGCGTCGGCCGCCTCGAGAATTGCATCTGCCGCAAACGGCGGCGGCACGTAGATCATGCTGACGTCGGCGCCCGTCTCGGCAACGGCGTCGCGTACCGTGTTGAACACGGGCACGCCAAGATGCTCCTGCCCACCGCGGCCCGGGGTTACGCCGGCAACAACCTGGGTGCCGTACTCAATGCATTGTTCGGTGTGAAAAGACCCCTGGTTGCCGGTAATGCCCTGGCAGAGAATCTTGCTGTTCTTGTTTACCAATACGCTCATTGATCAATCCCGTCAGGCTGCCGCAGCAACCGCTTTCTTCGCCGCGTCGGTCAGGTCCTCGGCCGCAATAATGTCCAGTCCGCTGTTCGCGAGCAGCTCGCGTCCCTTGTCGACGTTGGTGCCTTCGAGTCGCACGACGACCGGCACGCTGACACCGACTTCCTTGACCGCACTGATGATGCCTTCGGCGATCAGGTCGCAACGCACGATGCCGCCGAAAATATTGACGAGGATCGCCTCGACGCTGTCGTTCGACAGGATGAGCTTGAACGCGGCTGCAACACGCTCAGCCGTTGCGCCGCCGCCGACGTCGAGGAAGTTCGCCGGCTCGCCGCCATGGAGCTTGATCAGGTCCATCGTGGCCATCGCGAGACCGGCACCGTTCACCATGCAGGCGATGTTGCCGTCCAGCGAAACATAATTGAGATCATGCTCTGCGGCCTTGCGCTCGGCCTCGTCTTCCTGCGTCGGGTCACGCAATTCGGTGATTGCCGGCTGGCGGAACAGCGCGCTACCGTCAACGTTGATCTTGCCGTCAAGCGCGATGATGTCACCGGCCTTGTTGGTGATCAGCGGATTAACCTCGATCAGGCTCGCATCCTTATCGAGATAGAGTTGGTAGAGCTTCTTGACGAGGGCGCCAAACTGCCGCATCTGCTTCTTGTCGAGCCCCAGCCCGAATGCAAGCTGGCGTGCCTGGTAGTCCTGGAGGCCCGCATCGGG
>JAAUYD010075444.1_pt1 | contig 16067 bp, 9 predicted proteins | sample 7278101 | NCBI WGS metagenome assembly JAAUYD01 (sample SAMN14350128, study PRJNA611818) | marine sediment metagenome | isolation source: surface marine sediment (0.6m) | place: French Polynesia: Moorea | collected 2018-08 | reverse complement strand
CGCCGAAGTCCGAACGGGGGCAGGGGGAGTGTGGGGAGTGTGGGGAGTGTGGGGAGTGTGGGAGGTTTAACCAGCAACTATCAACTATCAACTGTCAACTATCACCTGTCAACATCAAAAACGTCCTAACTTGACTGGCTATAGCTATATTAAATTAACCCTTCCATCGCCTGCTGCAAATCACTAGTCAAATCTACCACTGCTTGTTTGGCACTGCGCCGGGACTGACTATAAACTGGATAACGTTCAGACACTGATAAAGGTTCACCAATAGTAATTTTCACCCTTTGCTTACCCAATTGCGGACGTTTGAAAGGATTATGACCTTGAATTCGAGTTACCATATCCCAAATTAGTAAGGTCGTTTCCGCAAATCTTTCAGCAGTGGGTTTTTCGCGAATATAACTACCCGTCACCGCCACAAAACTTTCTACCAACCGCATATGCCACATATATAGATTAGCTTCTTCCGCTGCTCGATCACCCAATGCTTTTTCTAGGGGTGATAATGCGCTCATATGTTTGAAATCTTCCCTAAATATATAATTCCATCCTGCCTGTTCGATTCGGCGACAACGTTCATTAACATTACCTTTAGCTGGTATATCAAAATATTGTTCGGCTACTTGTAAAACTACATTTAATAAAGTATGTAAACGATTAGAGATCGCTTGATTTATATCCTGACTTTTTTCTACAATAGTCTCTGGCTTGGGTAATTCTTGGTGGTAAAAACGAGTATAGAAATTTTCTACCAAACATAGTAAATGTTCTGATAAATGCAATAGCCTACCATATAGGGAATGGTGTGGGGATGGTAATTGGGAACTCACAGGGGACATATCAAAATTACTCCCCTCTCCATGCACCCCACTGATTTGTTCTAATTGAGTTAATAATTGAGCGATCGCATCCCAAGGGGGAGTAATATAACTATATTTAATGCCAACTGGTAAAATGAGAACTTGCTCATCCCTACTGGCCTTGTGCAAATCCTCCGCGCACCAAAAGCTCAATTGGGCGATTCCCGGTTCCAAGGGATTGACAATCTCTGAAACCCCATTGGTAGCTCCCTCTGGAGCAGCCGCCATGGGAAAATCACCATGGGCAAATAAATTCCGTGCAGAGCGTAATCCCGTCCAGTCAGCCTTACCACGATGAATTGATGTACCACCTAAGTGGGAAGCAAGCCAACCAATGTGGGAACCAGCCCACAAAGGAATACCGCGATCATAAATAAAATGGGCATGACTTGGTGATTTTAGTGCTATATTCTTCTGTCGTGCGGTCTTAGGTACCAAGTGGGAAAGCAAGTAGCCCATACATAGAGGATCTTGGCTTTGGGGATGGCGAAATGCAATTAAAAAACGAGTTTTCCCTGCTTGAAACTGACCATATAAATCTACCAAAACCTCTAGATTGTCTGCTTCAATTTGGTTAATTGCTGTTCTCCAATTGATCCACTGGGGCAGCAACAATTGGCATCCTTTTAACACCCAAGGGTTAAATGCTGGGGAAATAAATTCTAAGGGTGGTTGTGCTTGATACATCACATTCAAGGTAGGTAACTGGTTATTGCGTCAAGAATAAAAAATATTTATCCTCCGGCTGTGCCGTATATCCTTTATACTTCAGCTTTTAGGCAAACTTTTAAACTTTAACTGAAACCCAAACATAGGAGAAACAATGCGACTGTCACAAATGTTATTTGTCACACTCAGGGATGACCCAACGGATGCAGAAATCCCCAGTCATAAGTTACTGGTAAGGGCAGGTTATATTCGTCGCGTTGGTAGTGGGATTTATGCGTATTTACCCTTAATGTGGCGGGTATTGCAAAAGGTATCCCAGATAGTCAGGGAGGAAATGAATGCCACTGGTGCCCAGGAATGTCTTTTACCCCAATTACAACCCGCAGAATTATGGAAAGAATCGGGACGGTGGGATACCTATACTAAAGCTGAGGGTATCATGTTTGCCTTGGAAGATCGTCGGGAACAACAGTTGGCCCTTGGACCTACCCATGAGGAGGTAATTACCACGGTAGCTAGGGATATGATTCGTTCCTACCGTCAGTTACCTATAAATTTATATCAAATTCAAACTAAATTCCGAGATGAAATTCGCCCCCGGTTTGGATTGATGCGGGGACGGGAATTTATTATGAAGGATGGCTATTCTTTCCATGCTGACGAGGAAAGTCTGAAGGCGACTTATCAAGATATGAATGTTGCTTACAGTAATATGTTACGGCGTAGTGGTTTAGCTTTCCGTGCCGTGCAAGCTGATTCCGGTGCCATTGGCGGTTCTGGTTCCCAGGAATTTATGGTGTTAGCAGACGCAGGGGAAGATGAAGTTCTTTATACAGAAGATGGTCAATATGCTGCTAACGTGGAAAAGGCAGTTTCCTTACCTGTAGATGCGGAGACTTCACGGTTTACCAGTTACGAAAAGCGATCGACTCCAAGCACACAAACCATTGAACAACTGTGTAATTTCCTCAAGTGTTCCCCTACCCAGGTAGTGAAAAATGTTCTCTATGAAGCTATTTATGACAACGGCATCACAGTATTAGTACTGGTAAATATCCGTGGAGATCAAGAAGTTAATGATGTGAAATTGCAGAATGAATTAACTAAACTTGCTCCTGAATACAAAGCGACAACAGCCCTCACAGTTACCATACCCGATGGCGAATCCCAGTCAAAATGGGCGGCTAAATCCTTACCTGTGGGTTATATAGGTCCAGATGTGGAGGACGCATACATTGATACCAAAAAACAGGTGCATGGAAAATTTTTACGCCTAGTGGATAAAACCGCCATTGACCTGAAAAACTTTGTCACAGGTGCCAATGAGTCCGATTATCACGTAGTTGGGGCAAACTGGGGCGAGCAATTTAAAGTACCAGAGACAATAGTAGATGTACGTAAATCCCAAGCAGGCGATCGCGCCATGCATAATCCCGAACAAAAACTACAAAGTGCCCGGGGAATTGAAGTAGGGCATATCTTCCAGTTAGGTATAAAATATTCCCAAGCCATGGGAGCAACTTATACCACCCCAGAAGGGAAAGAAGAACCCCTATGGATGGGTTGCTATGGTGTGGGAGTTTCTCGATTGGCACAGTCGGCTGTGGAGCAATCCTACGACAAGGATGGCATAATTTGGCCTGTTGCGATCGCACCTTACCATGCAATAGTTTGTATTCCCAATATTAATGATGAAAAGCAGGTGGAAGTTGGCGAACAGCTTTATACGGAACTAAATAAAGCCGGGGTGGAAACCTTACTGGATGACCGTAAGGAGCGAGCGGGAGTTAAATTTAAAGATGCAGACTTGGTGGGTATTCCTTACCGGATTGTCACAGGGAAAGCGTTGGCTAACGGCAAAGTTGAGGTGGTAAAAAGGGCGAGTAAGGAATCTTGTGAAATTGCGATCGAGGAAGTTGTTTCTACTTTGAAAAGTTGGATTGAGGAGGAATTGAAGGTTTAGGTATTAAGGGGGTGGATAGGTATTTCCACCCCAAGAAAAAAATATAATATATTTTGAAAAATGAATGGGACAAATGGGTAGGGAACATCCACAGTCTCTCAAGATATAAAACTATTGCCATGCTCCCTACATATTTTCCTGACGTAGTGCTTTTATCTCCTCAGGGGTGAAAGGATTTCCCTCTGCCCGTAGCACCTCAAGCCAACGCTGTCGTCTCTGCTTCTTTGATTCCGAGTCATCAAGATACGCGCTATCTAAAACCTGTTGAAAATCAGACACAGCTCCGGTAAGATTGCCAGTTAGTGCCCTAGCTAGTCCACGGGTATCTAGATAGTTTGGATGATCGGGTTCAAGTTCCACCGCCTTTTCTCCAGCGTATAGAACTTCCACTGCATGACCATACAAGCTACCCCTCCAACACAGAAGATGCAAAAAATAAGCGGATATTTCTATTTGAGAGTCAAGCTTTTGGGCTTGATTGTAAGCTGTGATCGCTTTTTTTATCTGATGTTGTTTGATTAAACTTATTCCCTGACTCAACGCTACAGCAGCAGTAAACTTTAGTTCCTGTTTCAAAGTTTTGGGAACTTCTTTCGCTTCATGTAATCTTGTAGCATTAGCCCATTTTGTCTCGCTATCCGATTTAATATTTAGGAGGTCTGTGCGACTAAGATTTGCGCCACTGAGGTTTGCGCCACTGAGTTCTACGCGACTGAGATATGCGCCATTGAGGTTTGCGCCACTGAGGTCTGTGCGACTGAGATTTGCGCCACTGAGGTCTGCACGAATGAGGTCTGACCGTCTGAGGTCTGCACGAATGAGGTATGCCCGTCTGAGGTATGCGCCACTGAGATCTGCATCACTGAGGTCTACGTCACGGAGGTATGCGTCACTGAGGTCTGCATCACTGAGGTCTGCATCACTGAGGTCTGCGTCACTAAGGTATGCGCTTCTGAGGTTTGCGCCACTGAGGTGTGCGCCACTGAGGTTTGCGCCACTGAGGTTTGCGCCACTGAGGTGTGCATGAATGAGGTTGACTCCAGCCAAATGAATGGAAGAAGCCCATACTTCAGTGGGAAAATAGCCTTCTGGTCGCCAGCCAAAGGCATTAATTCGGCTACAAAAGTTCAAAAAATAGTTGCTGTTCTCTCCACTGGGGGAAAACCTAACTAAGAAAATGTCATCTACTTGCTGTGATGTTTGATAGCGTCGCCGCTGAGTAGGCTCAATTTGATTAATTTCTATTGTTTGGGGTAGCTGTTGGTGGGCACAATTATGGAGTTCACTGTGAACCAAAGCCGTAAGGTGAAAAAAAGCTTCTCCTAGTCTGGCATCTACCGTATTCACTCGAACTACCTCTGGAAGAGAAGATTTCCAAGCTTCCCGGTCAAGAGGACAACACAATTCTGCCAGTTCCACCACATAGGGAGCATCAAAACTAGTATTTTTTTGTCTTCCACTTATTTTAGGTTGGGGACGAAGTAATACACCCTCTCCCCACCAATCCCAAACATCAGCTAAACCATCCCGAATATAAGTCCACTGCTCTACTGAAATCGATTCATTGGAGAAGTCAAATTCAAGTAATCCTGTTTTACCTTGGGAACGTTGAATTTCCCAAGTCAATAGTTGCTGGAGATGATTTTTGATCTCTGGAGTAATCCAACGCACACCAAATAACTCTGACAAATCACGAGTTAGTTTATACCTGGGATCTTCTGGCTTAAAATCCTGCCAATATGTGTTTCTTTCGGCAAAACCCGATTGAGGATTTTGGCTGTATACTTCTTGGACTTTAATATCTCTACCATATTGCTTGAGTAGCTCAACTACCCCCTCAGCAAATAAATATTCCCGAAAAGATTTATGTAAAAATTCACAACCCTGTCCCGCGGCACTTTCTTTAAAGTAATAACTAATGATCAAATTGCTCAGAATATTATCTTCAGTCGCTGTTACAATTCTCTGCTCAAAGCCTTCATCTTCTTCATCTTGGGGAAATAAGCGTAACTTTAATTCTTCCCGAGAAATTGCTTCTTTGCCGATGGCAGTCATTGCTTGTGCGGTTTGCCAAAGTAATGTTCTCAGCTTACTACCATGAATGCGATAACGTTTTTTAATAGAAAGCTCCAGAGCAGGAGCAGAAATAGGATTTCCTGAATCTTTACAGGTTATATCTACTAAAGCCCGATACAAAGTAGTAGGGTTAGCAATCAGGGCTTTTAGCTGTTCCTCCGACTTCAAATCAAACATCAGTCGCAGGGAGAAATAAGTCAGCAAAGGTAGACCTAACACAGCCATATTCCCCTTGAGTTCGGAAACATTTCCTTTACTATGGGCTTGCTGCAACTGCTCAAATTCTTGCTCATAGAGCTTCTTAACACCATCAAAATTAAAGTTAATGGTTTGTCCAGCTATTGTTAATTGTGGTTGGGAAACACCAGCTAATGTCAGGGGTTTTGTTTGACGATTCCGTTGAAAATTATTGATGAAAGTATCTAGTTGTTCGGGGGTTAAAGGTCTCATGGTTAAGACAGGAGTTTTGTCTTTGAGCAATCGAGTTTTGGTGACATCTACACTAGGACGGCCAGTTACAATAACTCTAATTGGGGGTCTGCCCGCACGTTGTTCAATGAAAGTACTCCTAATCTCCCCTAAAACCTTGTCAATACTGTCTTGAAAACCTGTAGTTGCTGCGGTGCTAATTTCATCCCAACCATCGAAAATAAATACATAGGGTGAAATTTGATGTTTTTTAGCCCCAAAAGTGATATTTTCATTAGCACCCAGAAGTTTAGACAACCAATCAGAATTAAATTCTGGTTTCCAGGGATAAGGGTTGAAAGCTTTTTCAGTAAACTCAAGGGCATCAGGGATAGCTTCTGTGATATTTTTGTTTAGATTTAAGTTTCGCAGCAAAACCCTAATGGGAGTAAATCCCTCTTCCAAGAGTTCACTAACTAAACGCAGAGTAAAAGATGATTTTCCCGCCCCAGCAATCCCTTGAATAATAATGGGTTCATTGAAATCTGGGTCGCCGATATACTCCTTGACTTTATCTAATAAATTTACCCGTGGACTATCTGATTCGGAAAAAGGATTAAGCAGTTTTTGCTCTACTTCTTCATTTAGAAAACTGGAATATTTTGGCCAATGATTTGATACCTTATCTGCTCCTTTTATTTGTTGCCATTGCAATACTCCACATTCAGTATCAAGATAGATATGAGCTAAAGCAAAGGGCTCTTCACGGAAAATAGGAGCTTCCTGAAATAGCCAAGATTGATATACTAAATGCTGATTCAAAATTATTTGAGTTTGATAGCTAGTATCATCAAGCCCCATTAAAGTTTTGAAAGCTGCAAATTCTTTTTCTGTATGGGGATGAGCTAAAAGTAAGCGTAAGTTTCTCAGAAAACTCTGACGAATAATCTTTAATAGCTGGGTGGTAATTTTTTGTTCAAGGCCAATAAAATTGGCGAATTCTTGAAAAACCTGATTCGCTTCCTGGGTAAACCGATGGGAATCAGCATTCTTAAAATTAAAACTCTCCATATCTTGTTCCAGATTATCAGGTATGCGATCGCTAAGTAATGGTGCATCTCCTAAGTTCTGCATATGCAATTTTTTCAACTGCATACTTTTAGCCAAGAAAGCTTCTTCCACTGCACGGTTATAGGCCAAAGTACAGGCTTTATAGCCCTGTTTACCCGGCTCGGTTTCCTGGGTTACACGTTGAGCATACTTCAAGAAAAATGCCACTAAAGGCAAAGTATCACCAGCAGCATCGATTAAATGTTTTGCCCACGGAGTAGCTTCAGAGATGGCTTTAATGATATTATTATTGCCTTTTAATAAATATGAAATATCTTTGAGAAATTCAGGCACACTTTTAAACTTAGACATCTCTGCTGTATCCCGATTAACTTAGATATTTCTGTTGTATTCCGAAAAATCTAAATTGTAATCAAATTTAGCCAAGCCCTCTGACGAAATGCCCCCTAACCCCCAATTTTGGGGGAACAAGAATTTTCAAAGTTCCTCACAATTGAGCCAAACCCTTTCACGAAACGCCCCCGAACCCCCAAAATTGCGGTAACAAGAATTTTCAAAGTCCCCCAGGTACCCCCAGGTACCCCCAGAATTGGGGGTCACGGGGGCAGGGGTACCTGGGGCAGGGGATTTAGGGGGCTAAAACGGCAATAAAACCGAAAAGCAAGTTTTTCCCGGTACAGACTCAATCATCAGACTACCGCGGTGACGCTTTTCCACTATTTGCCGCACCACATCAAGGCCCAACCCAGAACCCTTACCCATAGGCTTAGTGGTAAAAAAAGGCTCCAAAATCCGATTTTTTATCTCCGGGGGAATACCCGGGCCATTATCCTCCAATTCAACCCGGAGATAATTGCCCTTTTGACAAGTACGAATATTAATCTGGGGGGGCTTACCATCCCCAGTTCCTTCACTCAGAGCATCGATCGCATTATCAATTAAGTTAGTCCATACCTGGTTTAATTCGCTACCGAAGGCCATAATTTCCGGTAAATCCGGGGCATAGTGGCGCTCAACTTTGATACCATGTTTGAGTTTGAAATCCAATAGACGCAGGGTATCTTCAATGCCATCATGGATATTTACTTGCTGTTGGGCTGCACGGTCCATGTATGAGTACGACTTCATGGACTGTACCAACGTAGAAATGCGCTCGGCTCCATCCAGGCCACTTTCAATCATACCCATGACATCAAAGGATAGTGCCAACCAGCGTAAACCCATGTCCCGCAGTTCTGTGGTATTATCTTGCCAACGAGCTGTGAGTAAATCCAGATCCGCCGGATCGACTTCTCCAGCAGCTAGGGGTTCGGCCAGCTGCCAAGCATTTTCCACCCCATAGTCTTCTAACCAATCCAGGAGGGCATCTTCTCGATCGCCCTGAGCCAAAGGATCATTTTTTGGGTTGTTGATAGCCTCAAAACCACGATCGCGCAGGTCTAACCATTGTTGCGTATGGGCATCATCTACCTGTTGCTGGCCATATACCAGGTTCATTCGCTGGAGTTCCAACATCGCCGGTCCCACATCCTTAAGTACCCGCACAAGGGCCGCAGCCGGGTTATTCAGTTCGTGGGCCAATCCAGCAGCCAGGGTACCCAGGGCTGCCATTTTTTCCCGGGATTGAATGAAGGATTCTAGGCCGCGCAGGCGTTTACCCAAGGTGCGGAAGATGTCCCTTTCAAATTCCCGACAACTGTGGAGTACTTCTAGAAAATCCACACAGTTGAGGCGGTAGAGGTCGGTATTGCTTTCGGCTGTGAGGGTAACAGGGACTAAATCTTCTGTGAGCGCCTGAATTTCCCCGAAAAAGGACGGGCTTTCATGGCGGCCCACAGGTATATCAACACCATTGCTGCGGCGAGTCACCACAATTTGACCGCTGAGTTGGATAAAAAAGCCCCGGGGACGATCCCCTTCACGCACCAGGATTTCCCCGGCAGCCAGGTGAATATGTTCGGCGCGATCGCATATCCACTCTAGTCTTTCGGGGGGTAGGGCCTGAAAGGGTTTCATCTGCAATAGGGATTGGGAACACACCATAATTTAACCACAGGGGACAGGGGGAAGTAATGAGTAATGAGTAATGAGTAATGAGTAATGAGTAATGAGTAATGAGTAATAAGTAATAAGTAATGAGTAATGAGTAATAAGTAATAAGTAATAAGTAATGAGTAATGAGTAATGAGTAATAAGTAATAAGTAATAAGTAATGAGTAATGAGTAATGAGTAATAAGTAATGAGTAATGAGTAATGAGTAAGTTTCCCTAATACTCTTAACTCTTAACTCTTAACTCTTAACTCTTAACTCTTAACTCCTAACTGTCAACTATCAACTACCAACTATCAACTATCAACTATCAACCCTAAACATTCGCTAAATGGCGATGGACAAATTGCACACAAATGGAACCTTCTCCCACCCCGGAGGCCACCCGCTTAACTGAACCGTGGCGCACATCTCCCACGGCGAGGATTCCTGGTACATTGGTTTCCAGCAAGAAGCGATCGCGTTGCAATGGCCAGGGGATACCCTGGGGAATATCTGCCCCTGTGTAAATAAAGCCCCGTTCATCCCGTTGCACCACACCATCTAACCAATCCGTACTGGGGCTAGCACCGATGAAAATAAATAGGGAATTAGTCTCAAAGGTTTTCACTTCTCCAGTTTGACTATCTTTAACCAGGATTTTTTCCAAACGGTCGTTCCCTTGGGCTTCAATCACACTGTGGAAGGGTAACACTTCAATGTTGCCAGTGCCTTCAATTTGTTCGATCAGATATTGGGACATGCTCTTGGTGAGGGACTCCCCCCGCACCAGCATCCGCACCTTACTGGCATACTTGGAAAAGTACATGGCTGCCTGGCCGGCTGAGTTTGCCCCTCCCACAACATAAACATCTTCATTTTCGCAGGCCGCTGCCTCAGTTTGAGCCGCTCCGTAATACACCCCCGCGCCGGTAAACTGCTCTATTCCCGGTACATTCAATCTCCGCCAAGCTACCCCCATGGCGAGAATCAGGGCATGACAGCTAATTTTGCTACCATCTGCCAGGGTAATAATACGGTAGTCATTTTCTAGTCGAATGGACTTAGCCTCTTGGGGAGTAAGGATTTCCACGCCAAAGCGTTTTGCCTGGGTAACGGCGCGCCTGGCTAAATCGCTACCACTCAGTCCTACGGGAAAACCCAGGTAATTCTCAATACGGGAGCTGGTACCCGCCTGTCCCCCCGGAGCCTCCCGTTCAATCATCACCGTGCGTAGGCCCTCCGAGGCTCCATAGACGGCCGCAGCCAGTCCAGCCGGGCCACCCCCGACTATGACTAAATCGTAAAAAGGGTTGGTAGCCTCGGTTTGCATACCTACTTGTTGGGCCAATTCTGCGGTGCTGGGCTGGACTAATTTCTCACCACTGGGCAATAATACCAATGGTAAACAGGGATTATTTTGTTGTTTAGCGCAGGATACCAACTTCTGGGCCTCAAGGTCATTCTCAATATCAAGCCAGCGATAGGGTATTTGGTTGCGGGCTAAAAAATCCCGTAGATCGTGGGAGTCGGGGGACCAGCGATCGCTAATTACCTTTACCCCTTGGAACTCTGGTTTAAAATTGGCCTGCCAATCCTCAATTAAATCATCCAACACTGGATAAAGTTTTTCTTCCGGTGGGTCCCAGGGCTTGAGCAGGTAGTAGTCGAGCTGGGCTTGATTAATGGCATCAATGGCTGCATTAGTATCAGCATAGGCAGTTAGCAAGGCTCGTTTTGCCTGGGGGAAAATTTCGCTGGCTTGTTGCAGAAACTCTACACCGCTCATTTCCGGCATGCGCTGATCTGCCAGAAATAGGACTACCGTATCACCCCGCAATTTGAGTTCCTGTAAAACTTCCATCGCCTTGGCACCGGATTCAGCTCGGACAATGCGGAAGCGATCGCCATATTGTTTGCGTAGATCCCGAGCAATGGCTTTAAGTACCACTGGATCGTCATCAATGCTCAGAATAATAGGCTTATCCATATAATGCCCTTTGCAGCAAACACCGTGGTTGATTTTACCACCTTCTCCAATCAATTTATCATTTCGGGTTCATTGAAATCAGACTCGTATGCATACCACTCATACTTTCCCTGGTGAAGATATTGTAAATTAATATGCCAGTGACTTCTAATTTTTTGGGGATATTCACGTAGGGGAAATTCTGAATTATGGGGGACTTTACAGATTAAATTGTCTTTTTCTAAAGCTTTTACAGTGTTTTCATCTTTACCCGAAACCTGCAAATCTGGAGAAGATTTAAAATATGTATGGTTCTTGCTCACTAATATGTATTGATGATTTTGTGGTGGATCAATAGGTGATGTCTGATGATTAATTAAAACGCAAACGGGAGTTCCCACTGGCAAATCCCTAGATTCGGCCTTCGTGAAAGGTTGGCCAGTTTTGGGATTCAAGGTTACTTCTTGCCATGAAGTTGGCTCATATCCCTCATTTTCCGCAATGTGTGAAAGATAGTAATTTGGAGCGATTGTATCTTCACGATAACCATCTGGACATGTCATTCAAGAACCTCCAACAACGAATTATAGGCAACGGATTAGGCAACGGATTAGTTAACGGATTAACGGATTATATGAGTGATATAACTAAAGTTTTACGTATTTACAATTTTCTAACGACCCCAACCGGTACATCATCTTCCCCTAGGTATAAATATTGGACAAGGAGACAAGGGAATAAGGAGACAAACAGAAGATAAATCAATCATCACTCCTTCCCTCTGGGCGGGGAAACCCCGTCCCTACTTTTTCCTTCCCTCCTCCCCACACTTCCCTCCTCCCCACACTTCCCACACTCCCCACACTCCCTGCCCCTTCTTGGAGATTATCAATCTAAAGGTACCCTGACTAATTGATAGGCTCCTTGTTTGAGTAAAATTTGATAATCACTAGGCTGTAAACCCATTTTGGGAAATTTTTTCGGTTGGGCAATTAATAATAGGGATTGGGGTTTTGTAGCTTGTAATTTTTGTTTTTGTACATATTCTCCCCCCGCCTGGTTACTCTTAAAATAAGTTACCGGACGTTGAGTATAAAACACCACCGTCGGCTTTTTAAAGCCAACCATGACAATTTCTTCATTTGGTTGTTGTTTTTGTGTTTGTACTATTATTTGAGAAATTTGCCGCAAAGGTAACTGACGCTGACTATCCATCAAGAATAATGCCGGGGTGAGGACGAATAGTAAAAATGCGGTGAATGTCAGTAAATTTACGCTAATCAATGGTAGCCAAAATCGACGCAAAATCATTACCGCTAATAATAATGCACAAACCAACCAAATTACACCACCCACCACCGTTAATCCAGACTGTTGCAAAACTAAGCGGAAATCTGGAGCTGCGGGATCTTTACCAATAATTTGGGTCACGTAAAATAGGATAATTGCGATCGCACTTACTAAGGATACATTTACCCATGCACTGACTCGCAGGAACATCCCAGGGGCAGTTGATTTTGAGAGAAAATCGCTCCACAATAAGGCTACAAGTATGGCAGCAGCAGGCATTAAGGGCAATACGTAACTGGGAAGTTTGGTGACAGCAATGGTAAAAAAACCAAAAACCACAATAAACCAGATACAGGTAAATAAACCTAATTGCTGGGAACGTTCCTGGGTAAGCCAATACTGACGCTGCCAAAATTTCTGTTTAGCGATCGCCAATGGTAGGTAAACTGAATAGGGAGCAAAGCCTAATAATACTACCAGAAAATAGAAATACCAGGGAGCAGAGTGGCCATTAACAACATCTGTAAACCGTTCCAAGTTATGGTATCCAAAAAAGGAGTCAATATAGTTTTGACCATTGCGTAAAAAAACTAATATATACCAGGGTATAGATAAAACCAGGATAATTGGCAATCCCACGAATAAACGCATTTCCCGGACTATCTGCCAAAATTTACCTATATATAGTAGAAATGCAAAAACAACTAACCCAGGGAGAACAAAACCGATGGGACCTTTAGTCAAAACTCCCCCAGCAGCACACAAATAACAAGCCGTATACCATCGGCAGGGGAAAATATTTGTCGATTGATGGGAACTGCTATAACCGAGGAAAAAGCACAACAGGGTACAAGTAATAAAACCCGTGAGCAACATATCAGATACCCCGGTTCTTCCCCAAACAATCATTTGTGGAGATAATGCCATCATCCCTGTTGCTAAAGCTGCAACTATCCAGGTTCGTTGGGGACGGTAAACATTTTCTAACCTATCTGCCGCAGTCAAATGCCAGTGTATGGTATAAAAAGCTAAACCGATTAACCCCATAGCTGCCATGGCAGATGGTAAACGTACAGCCCATTCATTTACACCTATAATCGCATAAGCGATCGCTTGACACCAATAAATTAAAGCAGGTTTATCAAAACGGGTTTCGCCATTGAAAAATGGTGTAATCCAATCCCCTGTCACCAACATTTGGCGAGAAGCTTCCGCAAATAGGGGTTCGGTTTCATCAATTAAGCCAATGGTACCCAAATGCCAAAAAAAGCCGAGCCCACAAATCAACAGTACCCACAAAACTGACAGAGCAACCCCTAAACTGGGACGCTTATCTAGATTGTGCAACCACTTCTCACAAGTACGGGCAAAAGTCAATTTCATTCTCCTGGGTTAATTCGCAGATAAATAGGGATTGTAGCAGTTCAAAATTTGGCGTTAGTGAATTGGAGTATGAATTTCCATTATTTGCGTCTTTGCGCCTATCCTTCGGAAAGCCGCTGTTGCGTCTAATGCGTGAGACTCATTCATACCGTTGATTCAGCAATGCCCAAAATTTAGTATTGTCTTGGATTTAGAGGTTTAAATCTATTAAGTAGGTAGGCGTAATTAACCCTCTTTTATCACTTTTGGAAGAGAATAATCTAGGATGCTTACAGAATAAGACTTTTACGAAAAATCTTTATTCCAAGCATTCTGTTTCAAAATAAACGCGCAAATGCCCGACTTATATACAGTTGAAAATTTGGCTTTTATTTTTATTTTCCCAGAGTGACAGAACAGGGTTAAATATAATTGAACCAGGAAAAATGACTCCTACTTTAGGGATCGGTTCCTAAATAAATCCTCACAGAGCAAAATTCGCCCCATCCACAGAGCATCTCATTTTTTTCAAGCCCCCAGGTTAGAAGAACCAAGTTTGGGGTTTCTATCACGTTAATTCTGAGGGGTAGAGGAAAAAACCGCAGAGGCGCAGAGGGCGCAGAGGAGGAGAAAGAGAGGACAAGTCTATTGTGCTCAACTTAGTACCAATGACAATGGTTAACTTGGAGAGGAGCCGTGTGACGTGAAAGGGTGCGCCGTGGTACGCACTGATTGAATTGCCAACACAGTTGGCTGGAGTTCGGGGTAATCGACTCCAAGGCGAACAACTAACCTAGACCCGAAAGGGCGAGGGGACAAGAGCATGTTCGTAAAGCGGAGAATAACACATGCTTAGGTTAACGGAGTGTCAAGAAAATCCTTAACCGAGCAGTATTGCCATCACTCCTGTTTTCTTCCGGAATCCTATCACCAATGGTTGTTACTACTTTTAGCCTAAAATTAACAAGCACACATTACCATAACAAGGGGAGAGGGAAAATTTGACCAATAATTTTTTGATGGTAAAGGTTCCTCCAGATTTATCCGTGAGATCAATCTAAAATCTAAAATCTAAAATCCAAAATCCAAAATTCAGAATTGTTTGACTACCAAAGATGAATTAATAACGGATATATTGTATTAGTTTACTATTTTGTTGTATTTACTACAGAGATATTTACGTGAAAGATAACCTTTCTTTAATCGCTGCCGCCGCCGGTGGATTTATGCTTTCAGTCACTTTAGCTAGTATTTTACATGGTGCGCCTGTATCAGCTTGGCAGGGAAAAGCTAATGTGCATTCATCTTCTACGAATTATGCCAGCTCCAAGGCAGTTGATACCAACCAACAGGATTGAGGGGACAAATAATTGGTTATTGGTATTGATTTGGGGGGAACTGGAATTAAGCTGGGGTGTTTTGCAGCTGATGGTACTTGTATAAAATCTTTAACTGTGCCTACACCCCAACCTGCTATACCAAAGGCCGTGTTGGCAGTTATGCTAGATGCGATCGCTCAATTAGATCCGGATAATCAAGCTATAGCTATAGGTATTGGTACCCCTGGTCCTGCGGATGCAGAGGGGCGGATTGCCAAGATTGCCATAAATCTCCCACAATGGCAGGATGTGCCCCTAGCTGACTGGTTAGAAGCCGCAACGGGAAAACCCACAGTTGTAGCTAATGATGCCAATTGCGCGGGGTTAGGGGAAGCTTGGTTAGGTGCGGGTCGTCACTGGCAAAATTTTATACTTCTGACTTTGGGCACCGGGGTTGGTGGGGCAATTATCCAAGATGGGGAGCTATTTACTGGAATTGGAGGTGCGGCCGGTGAGTTGGGATTAATTACCCTCTATCCTGATGGTCCAATGTGTAATAGTGGTAACCAAGGTTCCTTGGAACAATATGTATCTGCGATCGCAATTCGTCGTAGCACAGGTAAAGAACCATGGGAGTTAGGGGCTTTGGCACAACGGGGGGATGCTGAAGCCTTACTTTTTTGGCAAGAATACGGACGATATTTAGGTATTGGTTTAACAAGTTTAATTTACGTACTGACACCCCAAGCGATTGTCATTGGCGGTGGTGTCAGTGGCAGTGCAGAGTTTTTTCTTCCCACTGCCCGGGCAGAAATTCATCAGCGAGTTATGGCCACATCTCGCTCTGGCTTACAAATTATACCGGCAGAATTAGGAAATGCGGCGGGAATGTTGGGTGCGGCAAAGTTGGCTTTGGGGAAGAGTTAAGAGTTAAGAGTTAAGAGTTAAGAGTTAAGAGTTAAGAGTTAAGAGTTAAGAGTTAAGAGTTAGGAGTTATATCATGTCCGGGAGCATACCCATAGTATGTCATTGCGAGTGGAACGAAGT
>JAAUYD010007139.1_pt1 | contig 16069 bp, 14 predicted proteins | sample 7278101 | NCBI WGS metagenome assembly JAAUYD01 (sample SAMN14350128, study PRJNA611818) | marine sediment metagenome | isolation source: surface marine sediment (0.6m) | place: French Polynesia: Moorea | collected 2018-08 | reverse complement strand
CGGCCGGCAAGACGCGTACCTGTCGTACGCTGGGCAGCGAACCGGCATGCAAGGCCCCCCGCAGCGGACCCCACCATAAATCGCCAATGTGCGGCACGCCGCCCCCGATGATGATCGCCTCCACATCGAGGAAGCCGGTCAACCCGGCCAACATGTTTCCCAGCAGGGTGGCCCCGTCAGCGATGACCTGCCTGGCTGTTTGATCTCCATCTCGGGCGCGAGCGGCAACCTCTTGCAGGGTCAGCAGTTGTGTCAGGTTCATTCTCTTTTGATAAGCTTGCGCAATCGCCGGTCCGCTGGCCTGGGTTTCCAAATTGTTGTCCCGGTGGGCGATGCCCCGCCGGCCGTCTACCGGCAGATAACCTAGCTCGCCGGCCGTCCAGTGTACGCCACGCCACAGCTGATGGTTTAATATCAGCGCCCCGCCGATCCCGGTCCCGATTGTTAGAAAAAGGGCGTGCTGTAAATCCTGGGCCGCCCCGTGAACCAGCTCGCCATAAGCCATGGCGTTAACGTCATTTTCTACGGTGACCGGCAGTTTAAATGCCTCCTGCAGCCGGTCCTTGAGCGGAAACCCGGCCCACCCCGGCAAATTTTCCGAGGCGTAGGTGACGCGGCCGAGCATGTGATCGACTACACCGGCCGTGCCGATGCCAACGGCCATCGGAGAAATATTATCGCGGTCGGCCCTTTCCAACACGATGCGGCCGATCTTAACCAGAGCTTGAGCAATGCTTTCTGCCCCCTCAAGCGGGGTGGCCAGACGCTCGTGACAGGTTAAACGGCCGCCTTCATCAACCAGGCCTGCCGCAATTTTGGTTCCCCCCAGATCTATTGCAAGTGCGTATTGATTCATAAGGTTTTTAACTACAAAATGTCGTGGAGTGCCTATCTCTTGCTGAAAGTAGACGGGATTCCTCGCTAACGCTCGGAATGACATGTTTTTATCTTCTCATTTTTTCAGTGCCAATCTGCTATCGTATTTGCTGCAGACGGGAGAGCACGGCCGGGCCACATCGTTCCAGAAGCTGGCGAGGGGTGATCGCCTCACCGGTCAAATTGGCAGAAAAACTTCGGGCCTCTAGATCCTCATTTGCCTCATCTGCCGTGATCATCCCGGCTTCAGCTGGCAGATGATTTTCTTCACCCAAAAACGGGTGGAACAGCATCAGAAAATCCCGCCGGTCCAGCGGATGATCGAGACCCAATTCAAGCTGATCTTTTAATTTCCCAGCCTTGCCAGGAGGTGCGTGCACCAACCACGATTGGGCCGTCAAAAAGTGTGGGTGGTCAGGCGGGATATCGACTAACCACATCAGAGGGATACCGGCCTGCAGGAGCATGGTTTGAAATTGAGTACGAGCATATGCTCGATCGAGAACGGTTCGGGGTGCCATTTGATTTTGCACGCAAAATGCGGCCAGCATTCCGGCCGTTTCGCCAACATTCCATTCAACCGGATGCACCCGATATGCGCCGTTGGTGATGTGGGTCGTGGCGATATTTTTACACGCCGGCAGCAGGTTGTCGACGGCCGGCGAGATAAACGCCCCCAGCGGGATCTGAAACGGCCGGGTTGGTAAATAAAAGCTGTCTTTACAGCCGACGGCCGGATGCAAATCGAGGCTGTACCATCCAACCCCCACGGAGTCGGCAAAGTGCGCGGCCCGAGCGGTTGGATTGGTGGCGGCCGCAATCTCCTGCTCCACAATTTGGTGACGGCCGATAATCCGGCGGCTTTCCCGAATATATGGCGCTTGAGATAAGCCATCCACGGTGCCCAGCCCCTTGGTCAACAATCGCAAACCCGGATACCCATAGCCCCGGCCGTCATCGCGGGGCACCTCCGTTTGCAAATAGTAGAGAAACCCCAGGGCCAGATTTTTGGCCGCCTCAAGGTGAGCGTTTCTTTGGTCCGGAGAAGCGCCAATGATATTTCCACCGGCGTAATCATTGCCGTGCCAGTTGATCAGGGCGATATCGCGCGGCCGGTTGAGCAGCTGGGCATCCACCACACGGCGATACGTCCAAAATGGGAGGTCGCTGTCGGCCGTGGGGGAAAACATGCCAAAGCGGCGAACCGACCCTTCGGGTTGGGTCAAACTCAATGAATAAGGTTGATGCTCCCGATTTACTTCGTAATCGAGGGGTTTAGAGATTGTAAAATCGCGATCGGGGTGATGTTCAACCAGAAAAGTGTAGGTAAATGACTGCACCCGCTGGGGATGGTCCCCATCCCGGGAGGCGTGTGGTTCACCGGTTTTATCTCGAGATTCAGCCCCGGTCACGTGGGGGATTTCGGCCAGCGGCAGCAAATCTCCCAAATCGGTGGCATCGAGATAGTAAGCGGCCCGCAGCTCCATCGGTTGTCTATCCCCGTTGCCAACGATCACGCTGCGAATTTGACCGTTCTCGTGCTGGGCGTTAATCAATTTGTAGCCGGTTAATAGATGAAGTGTCCCGTTGGCAACGACGGGCACCAACATCGCCAATAGCGCCTGATGGCCAACCTGGGGTTCAAAGCACAGGTGGCTAACCCAACCGCGGCCGGGGTTAAGCGGCCGGCCGTCCGCCATCAAAACGGGGGCGTGATCTTGCTCCTGATAAATCGCCCGAATGCGCTGGCGCAGCTGCATATAGCGGCCGGTTCCACCAAATTGTTCGATCAGGGGATGTTCATCCAGGGGAGCCACGCCCTGGCTGGTGATTTGCCCTCCAATCCACATTTCAGGCGACACCAATATCGTTTGACAACCGGCTTCGGCCGCAGCCAGAGCGGCAGCCACTCCTCCCAAACTTCCCCCGATCACGGCCACATCACATTCTGAAATCATACCGGACTGGTCCTACCCCTTGACGGCCCCACTTAATCCCTGAACAAAATGCCTCTGCAGCACAAAGAAAAAGATCAGGATGGGAATAATACCCAGAATCGCGCCCGCAGCCACCAGCCGGAAGTCGGTGGAAAATTGACTGCGCAAAGCCAGCAGCCCGACCGGCAGCGTAAAGCGCTCCTGTGAATTGAGCAGCAGCACCGGCCACAGCAGGGCATTCCAGGAGGCGATCATGGTAAAAATCGAAACGCTGGCCAGGGCCGGCCGAATATTGGGAATGACGATGCTTCTCCAGATCCGAAATTCACTGGCCCCATCAATGCGGGCGGAGTCAAGCATATCTTCCGGAATGGACTTGATATTTTGCCGCAGCAAAAAGATATTAAAAGCGCTGGAAATACCGGGTAGTATGAGTCCGATAAAGGTGTCTTCGAGCTGGAAAAAGCGAACGGACATGATGTAAAGCGGAATGTAAGTCAATTCGGCCGGTACCACCAGGGTCGAAAGCAGCAGATAAAAAATAAATTCACGCCCCTTAAAGCGCAATTTGGCCAGCGGGTAAGCGGCCAGCGAGGTCACCAGCAAATTGAGGACGACGGTGGCCAAGGCCACAATCGTGCTGTTGATAAAGAAGCGCCAGATTGGCAGCTGGTTCCACACCCTGATGTAGTTGGCTATCGTCGGAGGGGCGGGTATCAATTCTGGCGGGTTGGCAAAAACCGGCTGGGCATCACCTTTAAGCGAGGTCAGCAGGAGCCACAAAAAGGGGAACACCGTGGCCGTGCCAATGGTCAACAAAATGACGTACCAGATTAGGCCATCTAGCCATACCGGCCGGTGGGTCGTGCCCCGTACAGTGGTGAGGGAACTCATCTTCTATGCCTCCCAGCGACTTTCAAGATAGCGCACGTTAAAAATTGAAAACGCCATTGTCAGCAGCAGCAGGGCCACAGCTACCGCTGAAGCGTAACCGGCGTTTTGCAGCTGAAACGCCTGTTTCCACAGGTAAAATACCATGGTGATTCCGCTGTCCAGCACCCCTCCGGTGCCGTTGGTCAACACATAAATTTCATCAAATACTTTTAAAGCGCTGAGGCTGGAAATAATAAAGACAAAAATAATCGAGGGGCGCAATCCCGGTACGGTCACATAAAGATGCTGCTGCAGACGGCTGGCTCCGTCGATGGCGGCCGCCTCGTAGAGGTCCTGGGGGATGCCCTGTAAACCGGCCAAAAAGACCACCATGTAATACCCCGTTCCGCTCCAAATGGTTACCAGCATGGCGATCGGCAGGGTGTATTCGGGGGCAATCAGCCAGGGAATGGCGTTGTCGATCACGCCTATAAGCTGCAGCAGGCCGTTGATCAGGCCACCCTGCCGGGCAAACAGCCACTGCCAAGCGATACCGATAGCCACCGTGCCGCTGATGACCGGCAAGTAGTAAATTGCCCGGAAAAAGCTGATTCCTCTGAGCGGCCGGTTGACGATAATCGCCAAAATAATCGACAGAACGATGAGAATAGGGGTGACGATTAAATAGATGAGCGAATGTCGCAGCGCCAGCCAAAACGCATCATCCGAAAGCATGTCGCGGAAATTTTCCAGCCCCACGTATTCCGGTGGGGTGATGATGTTGTAACGCGTAAAGCTCAAATAAAATACGCTGCCGATCGGAATGAGGCTGAAAAGTAAAGTAATCAGCAGGGCTGGCGCTATAAATAAAAGTGCGTTTCGTGTTCGATGTGGATTCATTAAGGTGGCCAATTCCTTTCCCTGGTTTAAAGGCGGACAGGTGCGCGTTAAAATTGAACGAAAATCGAGTCTCTCCAGGATGTAGGGCCGCAGCATGCTGCGGCCGTGGGGTCGCCTTCTATACCCTGTCGCTCCATGGCGAGTGATTGAATTTTTAACCGCCAAATACCCTGCTGGAGGAGATGGATCGGCCGCAGCATGCTGCGGCCCTACGGCGAAAGGGATCCCCCATGTCCTGTTTGATCATCAGTGAACCTGTCCGTCCCTGAACCCTTGTCGGGGAGGGGCAAATTAAATGCCAAAAGGTCCAACCCCCAACCTCCTCCCGGTTCGGTTCAGGGGCGGACAGGTCTTCAACATCATTCGCGGACTCCCTGTCATCCTGAGCGCAGCGAAGGATCCCGTCAACTCACTTGAAGGTGAAGGTAGCCAATCAACGGGCTTTCCTTGCTTCAAATCAGCCCTCTTAAAAGACTGCTTGATGGGATTCTTCACTTCGCTGCGCTCCGTTCTGAATGACAAGTGGTTTGCAGCTTGCCTATCCGCCCCGGAACCCGTTTCGGGGGAAGGAATTTGTTGGGCTAACAAGCAACCTACACAACCCCTTTAACTATCGGCCAAAATCTCGTTGATCTGCTCTGCGGCCGAATCAAGGGCTTCCTGCGCCGTGGCCTGACCGAGCAGCGCTCGCTGGGCCTCATTATTGAGAATATCGAGAATCTCGGGGGCATCAGGCAAAACCGGCATCAGCTGGACCTGGCTGGCGATGGCATCTCTGGCGATGGGACGAGCGGAATCTTCAATAGCCGCACCTGGCGTGGTAAAGAATTCATCCTCGAAAGAGCCTGGGGTGGCTGGATAAACCGCCACCGTTTTGGCAAACTCCAGCTGGCTCAGTTCATTGGTCATGAAGGTTGCCAGAGCCAGGGAGGCGTTTGGATATTCGGTATCGGCGGTGACTACCAGGGACATCGATGATGGGGAAGTCACGCCGGAAGCGCCCAAATAGTTGGGGGCCACGCCCAGGAAACCATATAGACCAGGGTTGTTTTCGCGCACCAGGCGAATCAGCTGCGGTCCGGTTTGCATAAAGGCGAATTGACCGGCGCTAAACCCTTCGATCATCGTGCGATGTTCCTGGGTGACGATTTCCAGCGGGATCAAATCCTCATTGAGCATATCAACCCAAAACTGCAGCGTGGCCACGCCTTCCTCAGAGTTAATCAACACTTCACTGCCGTCTTCACTCAAAATTTCCACATCGTTGTAAGCCAATATTTTGAGGAAGCTGTCTCCTTCGAGAAGGTTGGGGGCGGTGCAATATTGACCGGTGGTGTCTTTAATAGTGCGGCACACTTCGACTAGCTCATCATAGGTGGTTGGTAAATCTTCGGCCGTTAAACCGGCTTCTTCGACAATTTGACCGTTGTAAACCAAAATGGTTAACGCCTGATACCACGGCACCTGATAGCTGTTCCCTTCATAATTCACGACGTTAAACAGCCCCTCAAAATAAATTGACTGGACGTCATCGGGCAGCGCTTCGCTCATATTGACCAGCTGACCGTTTTCGGCAAATTCCGGCACCCACCCTGATGAAAGATTGATCACGTCGGGTGCGTTTCCGGCCGCCAGGGAGTTTCGATATTTGTCCGGCAGCTCGGTTTGGTCTTCCCAGATGACGGTTACTTCCGGATACGCCTCGTTAAAGCGGGCGATCGTGCCGTTGATGTAATCATCAAACGTTGGCGAAAGGAACCAAGTCCAAAAAACGATCTCCGCCCCTTCTTCAACTCCTTCTATGACCCGTTCCGGATTGGCTTCCATTTCCGCCTCCGCTTCCATTTCTACGACGCGGGTAACTTCCACTTCGACCACTTCCGGATCACCCTCAACTTCAACAACCCGGGTGACTTCGACTTCCACCACCTCCGGATCGCTTTCAACCTCAACCACCCTGGTCACCTCTACTTCCTGAGGGGTACAGGCGGCGATTAAAGCCAACAGCAAACCTAAACCCAGAAACATTTTTACTTTTTGCTTCATTTTTATTCTCCTCACTGCCAAATGTATTAAAAAGTTTTGAATTACAAAACACAGCCACCATAAGAATTTTTCAATATCTCCTCCTCAAAGCATCCGATGTTTGCCAGTGGTCCGGTTGTATAGACCAGTAGTGGCAAAAATTAACTGATTTGAGACACAAAATGCGCCGTAATATATTCCGGGCGGGTAATGGCGGAACCAACGACAACGGCCGCCGCCCCCAACTCAATCGCCTGCCGAACCTCCTGCGGATCGCGAAAACGCCCTTCCGCCACAATGGGGGTCTGACAATGGTCGATCAAATCACCGACAAACTCGATATCCGGGCCAGAGATTGACGGCCGGCCGTGAGCGGTGTAACCGGCCAGGGTGGTACTGATCAAATCAACCCCCAACGCTTCTGCCGCCAAAGCATCCGCCAGGCAAGAAACATCGGCCATCACCGGCCGCTTTAACCCCTGCTGAATATAGGTCACCAGGTCCGCCAGCTGCTCGCCGCCCGGCCGTGGGCGTGGGGTGGCATCAACGGCCACAATGTCACACCCAGCCTCTACGATTGACCGGGCGGCCGTCCGGGTCGGAGTAATATAGACCTCAAGGTTGGCAGTATACTGCTTCCACAACCCGATCAGGGGCAGGTCGGTAACCTGGCGAATGGCCGCAATATCGGCCGGTGAATTGGCTCGTATGCCCACCGCACCGCCCGCGACGGCCGCGCGAGCCATGGCGGCCATAATCTGGGAGCCAAAAAGGGGATCTCCCTCATACGCCTGACAGGAGACAATCAGCCCCTGGTGAATCGTCAAAGATGGCGACAGCTGAATCATATCCGCTAATTTACTTATCTCGATCGGACCAGAACGACCCGGTAGCGATCCGCTCGATAAAGAGTCGTCACCGTTTCAATCACCTGCTGCCGGGCATCCTTGGTCAGCCGGCGAATGAGCAGGGCCGGGCTCCCTTTTTCAATTTGCAGCAGCTCCGCCTCTTCCTGATTGACGATTACCGCTTCAATCGTTTCTTCAGCGAGAACCGGCCGTACCCCGTAGCGATCTTCCAGCGTTTTGTACAGGGAGTGCTGGGTTAAATCATGCTCCAGTAATTCCGGAAAGGTGTCGTGGGGTAGGTAACAGCGCTCCAGGGCGATTGGTTCCTCATCAGCCAGCCGCAGCCGCTCCAGACATATCACGCGCGCCCCGATTTTTAAGTTGAGCTGGCTGGCCACAGAGGCACTGCTCATCTCGCTGTGCATTTTCAAGACGCGCGAAGAAGGCACAATCCCCAGTGACTGCATATCCTCCGTAAACGATTTAAACCCGCGGGCGCTTTTTTGGATGGTAGTCGAGGCCACAACCGTGGCTTTCCCCTGATTGCGCAGCAGCAGACCGTCCTGCACCAGCTTGTTGACGGCCGCTCTGACGGTCATGCGGCTCACCTCAAACAGATCGGCATATTCCCGCTCCGACGGGATGGTATCTCCGGCTCTCAGCTGACCGGTATTTATTTGATCGCGGATTAAATCGTAAATTTGGAGATAGAGCGGCTTGTGATGGGTGCGATTGAGAAGTTGGGTCATGATTTATATCTGTCACTGGTCTATACCACTACAAGATTAGTTTATACCACTTTTCCGTGGGGAGTCAAGGGAATTGGGGTGGTTTTGTAACCACAAAAGCCAGTTGACCGGCACAGACTTCAAAAGTTTTGAAAACTTTTGAAGTCTAAAAATCGCCCTCTTTGACCTGGCGCAAAGAACCGGCCGGCCGATTCCTTTATGGTGATAAGGTAGTCCGATTCCCATCTCTATCAATATGGCGAACAACCATGAGGAGAATCCCAATGAATCTATTCAAGAAACAAAATAATTTTTACAGGGCCGGCTGGATAACCTTTCTGCTGGTCTTTGCCCTAACCGCCTTTTTTATCAGCTGCAGCGACCAGCAGCAGGAGGCGGCTCCGGCTGAAAGTGATGGCGGAGTATCGACCGGCCTGCCGGCCGATGCCAGCGCGATCGCCGCCGCGCGCAATTTGACCCCCGATGACATCGTTGCTGCCCTCAAAACCTATGTCCCCACCGGCCAGCACGATGATTACATCATGTTCTCGTCCGGTGGCCACGCCGGGCAGGTGTTTGTGATCGGTCTGCCTTCGATGCGCCTTTTAAAAACAATCGGCGTTTTTACCCCAGAACCGTGGCAAGGTTGGGGGTATGGGTCGGAAGAGACCATGGCTATTCTCAATAATGGCCAGGCGGATGGGGAGCAGACGGTGATGTGGGGAGATACCCATCACCCCGCCCTGAGCGAGACGGCTGGTGATTATGACGGCCAATATCTTTTTATCAACGACAAAGCCCACGCCCGGGTGGCCGTCATTGACCTACGTGATTTTGAAACCAAGCAAATCATCAAAAATCCGATAGCGATTAATGACCACGGCGGCACGTTTGTCACCCCCAACACCGATTGGGTCATTGAAGGGGGCCAATACGCCGCACCCCTGGGGTGGGAATATGCTTCCCTGGATGAGTACGCTGAGGATTACCGCGGCATGGTGACATTCTGGAAGTTCGACCGCGACAGCGGCCGCATCGATTACGATGCCTCATTCGCCATGGAGCTGCCACCCTACTGGCAGGATCTTTGTGACGCGGGCAAAAGAGTGAGCGAAGGGTGGGTATTCTGCAACTCGTTTAACACCGAAATGGCCACCGGCGGCATTGAATCCGGCGAACCGCCGTTTGAGGCCGGGGCCTCACAGCGCGATATGGATTATCTGCACGTCATTAATATGGATAAAGCGATTGGAGTTGCAGCGGCCGGCCAAACCATCGAAGTCAACGGCTTTCCGGTCATCTCGCTGGATACCTCGGTGGCTGAAGGGCTGCTCTACTTCATCCCCGAGCCCAAGAGCCCCCACGGGGTAGACATCACCCCCGGCGGCGAATACATGGTCATTTCCGGCAAGCTCGACCCACACACAACCGTGTTCAGCTTTGAGAAAATTCAGGCGGCGATCGCCGACGGGAACTTTGAAACGGATCAGTACGGCGTGCCGATCCTCGATTTTGATGCGGTATTAGAAGCACAAATTGAGCTGGGTCTTGGCCCATTGCACACCCAGTTTGACGACAAAGGTTATGCCTATACCAGCCTCTTCCTCGAAAGCACCGTTGCCCGCTGGGCGCTGGGCGGCCCCTATGGCGAGATGCACGAAGAAGAGGACTGGTCGCTGGTCGGCAAGCAGTCGGTGCACTACAACGTTGGCCATATCGCGGCCGCTGAAGGGGATACGGTTAGCCCGGATGGAACTTATCTGGTGTCGCTCAACAAGTGGGCGGTTGATCGTTTTGCCAATGTCGGTCCCCTGCTGCCGCAAAACTTCCAGCTCATCGATATTGGCTCGCCGGGCGAGCAGATGCAACTCCTGTACGATATGCCGATCGGCGTGGGTGAGCCTCACTACGCGCAGATCATCAAGGGAGACAAACTCTCACCATGGGAAGTGTATCCGGAGATCGGCTGGGATCCGGGTATCCAGGCGGTTAACCCCGAGGCCCCCATGAGCGGCGAGGAAAAGGTGGTGCGCAACGGCAACGAGGTTGAAATTTGGATGACGGCCGTTCGCAGCCACTTCACGCCGGAGCATGTTGAAATCAATCAGGGTGATCACGTCATATGGCACATCACGAACGTCGAACGGGCTTATGATGCTACCCACGGCTTCTCATTGCCGGGTTACAACATTCAGCTGAGCCTGGAGCCGGGTGAAACAGCCACGTTTGAATTTGATGCCACCGAAGATGGGGTCTTTTCGTACTACTGCAGCGAATTTTGCTCGGCGCTGCACCTGGAGATGGTCGGCTATCTCTTAGTTAAACCGTAGCCATTACGGGTGATTCACCGAGGGGGACGGCCCGGCCGTCTCCCTCACCCACCTTTTGGGGGCGGGCGACTGGAGATAATCACCTCATCGAGCTTCTCTCTAGTCGCCGGTTACCAAGCGGTACCGGAAACGAATCACCCAACCTTGATCGGCGCACTATGCGGTGCGAAGCATGTTTAAAAACACGAGGTATGTAATATGGCTAACAAATTACAGGGCTTTTTTGGCCCTCGCATACCGGCCGAGGTGCCGGAAGCGGAACGCTGGCGATACCGGCTGCCAACCATCCTGCTGGCCACGGCCGCCATCCTGCTTATTATTTCAATTTTCACCCCCTACTGGCGCATGACCCTGAACGCTCCTCAATATCCAAAAGGATTGATGGTGCAAATCTATGTCAATCGCGTTGAAGGGGATGTGGCCGAGATCGACGGCCTCAATCACTATATCGGCATGCGGCCGCTGGAGGAAGCCGGTCAGGTCGAACGGCGGTTTGCCATTATGGCTATTTCGTCAATCGCCCTGCTGACCGCAGCCGCCATTTTTATTCACACCAAATGGGCCGCACTCCTCGCCCTGCCGGCCGCTTCGGTTCCGTTTGTCTTTTTGGGCGACCTGTATTACTGGCTGCGCAACTTTGGCCTAAACCTCGATCCAAATGCGGCTCTTAGCAGCAGTATCGAGCCGTTTGTGCCCCCGGTGTTGGGCACAGGAATCATCGCCCAATTTAGCACCCTCGCCCTGCCCGATTGGGGGCTTTACCTGGCCTTTACGGCGACCGTCTTAATCATTGTCGGTCTGTACTTTCATCGTCGGGCCTACAAACCGCTGGTCGACCAGCAGTAAAGGGGCATCTCATGAATCAGCTTCTTACTTTGGCTCTGCTGCTGAGTGGGCTGCTGGGGTTAATCGCTCCCCACTCGATCCAGGCGGCCGAAAAAAGCGATTTGGCCGCCCGGCTGGCCGCAGCCCGTGATGGAGACACCATCGAGGTGGATGGCGGGATTCACCACGGTCCGCTCGAAATCAACAATAGTATTACTCTGATTGGCGTCAATTGGCCGGTCATCGACGGTGGCGGACAGGGAACAGTGCTACACATCACCGCCCCTGATGTTCATCTGGAAGGGTTTGTCATTCGAAACAGCGGTGACTCCCTCGACCAGGAGAATTCCGGCATTGCGGTTGAAGCAGCGGGGACCACGATTGTCAACAACCGTCTGGAAGAAACCCTTTTTGGAATTTATCTGCGAAAAGCCCCCAACAGCGTTGTGGCCGACAATTCAATTTCCAGCATGGACGTCGACGTTCCCCGTCGTGGGGACCCCATTCGCGTCTGGTACAGTAACGGCGTTCGCATCGAAAATAATACCATCGAAAAAGGGCGTGATGTCGTTTTGTGGTACTCCGAACAGCTGCAGGTGAGCGGAAACACGGTCACCCACGGCCGCTACGGTCTGCACTTCATGTACTGTGATGACGCGATCGTTGAAAACAACCTGCTCTATCGCAATTCGGTGGGGGCATTTATGATGTACAGCCGCCGCATTACCCTTCAAAACAACACCATCGCCGGCAACCGCGGCCCCAGCGGCTACGGCGTGGGTCTAAAAGATATGGACGACGCCTTAATCGAGAACAACTTATTTTTAGATAATCGCGTTGGCGCTTACCTCGACAATTCCCCGCGCGAAGTGGACAGCATCGGCCGCTTCACCGGCAATGTCTTTGGATACAACGATATTGGGGTCAGTCTGCTGCCCTCGGTGCGCCACAATGAATTTGTTTCCAACAACTTTATCGAAAATGAAGAGCAGGTGGCGATCGAAGGGGGCGGCACGATGTCCGACAATACCTGGAGCGTGGCCGGAGTAGGCAATTACTGGTCAGATTACGCCGGGTTTGATGCCAACAACGACGGTTTTGGAGATCTCCCCTATCGTTCGGAGCGGCTGTTTGAACAGCTGGTTGATAATCAGCCAGCGATGCGGATATTTCTCTACAGCCCGGCGGCAGCGGCCGTAGATTTTGCCGCCCGTGCCTTTCCGCTCATTCGGCCTCAGCCCAAACTGGTCGATGAAGGCCCCTTGATGTCTCCTGACATTCCGGCCGGTGCCCCGCCGCTCCCCGCTGAGCAAAATGGCCGGTTGTGGCCCCTGCTCCTGTTGGTCGTCATGGCGGTCGGTCTAATGAGCTGGCCCTGGCTTGCGCCACAAAGCCCCATTTCCAGACGTTTTCCCAAATACGGCAAGGCGAAGGCAACCTTATGATTCACGTTGAACAATTAACTAAACGATTTGGCCGGCTGACGGCCGTCGATAACCTGTCCTTTAAAATTTCGCCGGGTGAGGCGGTGGCCCTGTGGGGCGCAAACGGTGCCGGCAAAACCACAGTATTGCGCTGTTTGCTGCACCTGATCCCCTTTTCGGGCAGCGTCCAAATTGACGGTCGCGACATGCGTCGTGCCGGTAAAGTGGCCCGTCAAAAAATCGGGTTTGTGCCCCAAAATTTAACCTTTCATGATGATTTGCGCGTTGACGAAACGCTGCTGTTTTACGGCCGCCTGAAAAAAATCGATTTTAACCACACCGCACCGCTTGAGGCCCTGCTGGATCGGCTGCAGCTGCAGCCCCATCTACAAAAAGCGGTTGGCGATTTGTCGGGCGGCCTCAAACAGCGGCTGGCCCTGGCCCTGGCGCTGCTAGCTGATCCCGCGATTTTGATGCTGGATGAGCCAACCGCCAGCCTGGATGTCTCGGCACGGGAGGCGTTTTTATCGCTGCTGCTCGACCTCAAACAGGCGGGAAAAACCATCGTTTTTACAACCCATCGCCTGGATGAGATGTCAACCCTCGCCGACCGGGTGCTCCACCTGGTTGACGGCCGGCTGCAGGCTGATTCTTCACCGGCTGAACTCCATCTGCAAATGGGATGGACCACGATGCTGCATCTGTCGATGCCGGCCGGGTCGATTGACGCGGCGCTGACCGTTCTTGGTCAGCACGGTCTGGAAGGACGGCAGAACGGCCGCGGTATCTATGTCAGTGTGCCGGCCAGCAAAAAAGGGCTGCCGCTGGAACTGCTCTATCGGGAAGGAATCCCGGTGACCGATTTTTCACTTGATTAAGTGCACGCAAATTATCACAGAACCTCCCTAATGTTCTGCGAAAATCTGCGTAATCTGCGGACAAATAAAAGAAATCACCTGCTATTAACTTCGATAGTACACACGGCCTCAAGCAGGCGACGGATGGATAAAAATTATGGAATTTTCAAACGTCTTGATTCTCATGCAAAAAGAGCTGCGCGACGCCCGGCGAAATCGCTGGTTTATCCTGTACATGGTGGCTTTTACCACCCTGGCGCTGGCGCTGGCATGGCTCTCCCTGGCCGGATTGGGCAATTACGGGCTGGCTGGTTTTGGTCGAACGGGCGCCAGCCTGGTCAACCTGGTGCTGCTGATTGTGCCTCTGATGGGATTAACCCTGGGGGCGTTAGGTTTGGCCAGCGAAAGGGAAAGCGGCACCCTGCTCTATCTACTGGCTCAGCCCCTCGATCCCAAAGAGCTGCTGCTAGGAAAATTTTTTGGTTTGTCGGCCGCCCTCATGGCCGCCCTGGGTGTTGGGTTTGGGTTAACCGGCATGATGATCGGTTCTTTTGGCGGGCTGACCCATCTCAACGCTTTTTTATGGCTGGTTTTGCTCACCTTTTTGCTGGCGATTTCCTCGCTCAGCCTGGGGTTTTTGATCTCTGCGGCCGTGCAGCGAGCGGCAACGGCCGTGGGAGTGGCCCTGTTTGGTTGGCTGCTGCTGGTCTTTTTGGGAGATTTGGGGTTGATGGGTACGGCCGTGGTGCTGCGCTTCCAGGCCCAGGAACTGCTGTGGTTTTCCCTAGCCAACCCGCTGCAGCTTTATAAAACCGCAGCCATTCTTAACTTACAGCAAAATTTGGATCTCCTGGGACCGGCCGGTGTCTTTGCGTTACGCACCTATGGTGCCAGGCTGCTTCCGCTTTTAATTGGGCTGCTTGCGGCCTGGACCGTTGTCCCCCTGTTGATTACCCATCAGCTTTTTACCCGTCGAGGTGCCTTATGAATATTCGCCGGCTGCCCTTTTGGTTGACGCTGCTGTTTCTATTCCTGACCGGCTGTGCCCCAGCGGTTGACCTCAATCAACCCCCTGAGATTTTGTACGGACAGGATGTTTGCGCCGAATGCGGCATGATCATTAATGATCCCCGCTTCGCAGCAGCCATCGTCACCGCTGATGAACAGGTGCGCCTGTTTGACGACATGGGGGACATGTTCGCCTATGTCGTCAAGCGCGAGGAGGCGGTACACGCCTATTGGGTTCACGACCTCAATTCTGAAGAATGGATTCGAGCTGAAAACGCCGCCTATGTGCTGCAGCAGGATCTGATAACCCCTATGGGATGGGGTTTAACCGCGTTTGAAACCAGCGCGGCCGCCGAAGCTTATATCGAAGCCGGCGGTGGCTGGATGACCACCTTTGAAGCGGTGGAGGACGCGGTGCGCAGCGGGGTTTTAGATGCCCGGATGCTGCACGATCACTTAAATTGCGGCCATGATAATCATAAAAGTGATGAAGCTGATGATGGAAATCATAAAGTCCTTCATCAGCCGTAAATATGTTTATCTGCAGTAACTCTGTACAGGTGCTCCGGCCGGTCTCCGACCGTGCCGGCTGGTGGCTCGGTGAGGACACCGGCCACAGCCTTTGAAGAAGGCTGATGACCTGAATAGTTACTATCTACAAATAAAAAATCAAAAGGATAGCAACCATGATTAACCGTTATTACGCTTTATCGCTCTTCGCAATGCTGCTCCTTCTGGTTGGCTGCGGTGGGGATTCAACCCCAGCGGCCGCCCCGGAAAATGGGGAAGAAAGCGGCGGCGAGGTGGCTGCCGTGCCGGACCTGCCGGCCGGTGACCCCGAAGCCGGTGAGACATTATACACTTCGAGCTGCTCCAGCTGTCACGGCCCGGATGCCAAGGGAATTACCGGTGTTGGCAAAGATTTAACCTCTGGTGAGTTCATACCCAACATGAGCGATCAGGATTTCATCACCTTTATCAACAGCGGCCGACCCACCGGCGACCCGGACAATACTACCGGTATTGATATGCCGCCCAAAGGGGGCAACCCGGCATTGACCGATGAGCAAATTCTCGATATTGTGGCTTATTTGCGCTCCATTCATGAATAGGTCCTTTATAATCAAACAAATCCCAAAGATGCAACCGCTTGCCCATCACCGCAATGTCGACTGTTTTTTTCTTCTTGCCGCGTTCAAGCTGTAGACAAAGCGTAGAGGTGGGCAGGATGAAACCAAAGCCTTTTTGTAAGGGCTTGGCTAGCCAAGCCCCTACATTGGTCGATTGGACGCCGGCCTCTCTGAACCATGTTCGAAGTTGCAGCATAAAGAAGCGAAGTGGGTATTTAAAAGCTTGAGAGGTATTATGGATGACCTTTTTGGCCTGACGCAGATAACCATCGACGAGATGCTCAAACGCTGGCCGGCTACAGTCAAGG
>JAAUYD010045444.1_pt1 | contig 16091 bp, 19 predicted proteins | sample 7278101 | NCBI WGS metagenome assembly JAAUYD01 (sample SAMN14350128, study PRJNA611818) | marine sediment metagenome | isolation source: surface marine sediment (0.6m) | place: French Polynesia: Moorea | collected 2018-08 | reverse complement strand
GATCAAGGACGGGTACCTGCAGCAGGTCGACACGCCGCAGAATCTGTACGACAAGCCGGCCAACGTGTTCGTGGCGGCGTTCATCGGCTCACCCTCCATGAACCTCTACGACGCCGCCCTCACCGTCTCGGGCGACGGTGGCACGATCGACCTCGGCGACCAGACGCTCGCGTTGTCGTCCGAGTCGCTGGCCGCCCGCCCGGCGCTGCGCAACTACAACGGCAAGCGCGTCGTGCTCGGCATCCGCCCCGAGGACTTCGAAGACGCCGAGCTCGCCACCCACGCCGGCGAGGGGCGGCAGCTCAAGGCGCCCGTGTCGCTGCTCGAGGCGCTCGGCTCGGAGATCATGGTGCACTTCCGCCTCGAGAGCACGACGGTCGACTCGGGTGACCCCGACGCCGTCGAAGAGGCGGGCGGCGAACACAACGCCAACGCCGTCGGCCGCTTCAACCCGCGGTCGCGGGTGCGCCCCGGCCAGACCGCCGACATCGCCGTCGCGATCGAGAACCTCCACTTCTTCGACCTCGACACGCGCCTCGCCATCTGGGACTGAGCGCCGCCTCGACCCGACGTCAGGGGAGCGGCTGCCCCTCCGACGCCTGCACGATCGCATAGACGTCGGCTCGGTCGAGCTGCACGTCGAGCGCGTCCAGCGATGCGGTGATCCGCGCCGGGTTCTGCGTGCCGATGATCGCCACCGGTGCCGCTGGATGCGCGAGCACGAACGCCAGTGCGATCGACCCGCGGTCGACGGCCTCGCGTGTCGCCAGCCCGTCGAGCACGGCGACCAGCTCGGGTGCGAGACCCTCGCCCGTGGCGAGCCGGCCGCCCGCGAGCGGGCTCCACGCGAGCGGCACGATGCCGCTCGCCATGCAGTGGTCGAACGTGCCGTCCCGCATGGGGTCGAGCGCCACGGCCGAGAACTCCGGCTGGTTCGAGACGAGCGGGAACGGCAGGTGGGCCTGGAGCGCTCGCACCTGCTCGGTCGTGTGGTTCGAGACGCCGACCTCGCGGATCTTGCCGGCCTCTCGCAGCGCAGCCAGCGTCGCCGCCACCTCGGCGGGGTGGGCGTACAGGTCGGGCCGGTGGATCTGGTAGAGGTCGATCACGTCGACGGCGAGCCGGCGCAGCGAATCGTCGACCGCGGTCCGCAACCACTCGGGTGACGAGTCGTACGGCGTCGGCGGCGTGATGCCACCCTTCGTCGCGAGCACCATCCGGCTGCGCAGCGCCGGCGTGCGTGCGATGACCTTGCCCAGCAGTGCCTCGACGGCGCCGAAGCCGGTGCCGCCCCAATCGAGTCCGTAGACGTCGGCGGTGTCGATCAGGTTCATGCCGGCGTCGAGCGCCGTCTCGAGCAGGCCCTGGGCATGGTCGAGATCGTCGGTGGTGTAGCGCCACTGCCCGTAGGCGATCGGGCCGACCTCGCCGAGCGAGCCGAGGGTGCGAGGGGCGGAGCGAACGAGCGACGTCATGGCCGCCACGCTACCGATCACGCCGGTAGCCGTCCCACGAGGCCGGACGACCGGCCTCGGCGGTCAGCTCGGGGGAGGGCCGGTGGTCGATCGCTGGATCAGCGTGACCGGTGCGTGTTCACGCGAGAGGTCGGGCTCCTCACCGTTCAGCTGGTCGATGAGGACGCGGGCGGCTCGTGCGCCGTGCTCGGCGACGTCTTGGCGGACCGTGGTCAAGCCGACGACGGCGGCGACATCGTGGTCGTCGACGCCGATGACCGACAGCTGGCCCGGGATGTCGACCAGCCGGTCGCGTGCCGCGTGCAGCAGCCCGAACGCCATCTCGTCGGCGAGCGCGAAGACGGCGGTCGGCGGGTGCTCGGCCCCGAGCAGCGCTTCGAGCGCGTCGTACCCGCCCTGGATCGTGAAGTTGCCCGGCACGTGGATCCTGGGATCGGGGTCGATGCCGGCGTCTCGGCACACGTCCTCGAATCCCTGCTGACGCTGGTGGGGCACGCGGAACTCGAACGGATCGTGGAGAGGACCGTGCACCAGCCCGATCCGCCGGTGGCCGAGCTCGATGAGGTGTTCGGCCGCGAGCCTCCCGACCGCGACGTCGTCGATGCCCACGGACGGCACGTTCGACGTCTCCGGCCCGACCAGCACCACCGGGAGCTCCTTGCGGTGGAGCGAGTCGAGCTCTTCGGGCGTCAACGTGATGTCGACGACGATGAGCCCGTCGACGCGTCGGTGGATCGACTCGGACGCTTCGAGCAGCCCGCGCCGCTTCCCGATCGCTCCCATCCCGACGACGACGGTGTCGTAACCGGACTCGGCCGCCACGGCCTCGACGCCGGCGACGACGTTGGAGAAGTACCACCCGTTGAGTTGCGGGACCGCCACTGCGACCGAACGGGATCGCCCCGTGGCCAGGCGCGATGCGGCCGGGTCGGCCCGGTACGAGAGCTCGTCGGCGACGCGCTGGACTCGCTCACGGGTCGAGTTGGCGACGTTCGGGAGATCGCGCAGCGCCCGGCTCACCGTCGCCACCGACACACCTGCCACGCGGGCGACGTCTTCGATCGTGGCGCGGCTCCGCCTCGGTCGCGGGGTGGGGTCTCGCTGGGCGTCGCTCACGGTCGATCGATCCTGGACCCCCGGGGCTCGGTCGCCCCCGCCAGGCCCACCCGCTATGAAACCGCTTACATGTCGCCTGCGTCAAGCGCGCGGCCCTGCGCGGCGTGCGGTCGGGTCGGTGCGGCGCCGAACGAGGCGGGCGATCGTTCAGGCGATCTCGTCGACGATGCCGACGACGACCGCCCGGATCGGGCCGGTGGCGACATCGAAGATCTGGCGGGCCGATGATCCCTCGTCGAGGATCAGCACTCGTTCGCCGACCCCGGCGTTCACGACGTCGACGGCGATGACGTAGCCGCCGACCGTGCCGTCGGGGTCGATCAGGTCGCACAAGAGGAGCCGCTTGCCGTCGAAGAACGGGTGGCTGATCGGCGACACCACCGTGCCGGCGACCTCGGCGACCTTCACTCGCGGCCCCCGGCGAGCGTCACGTGGTCGACGAGTCCGACGATCGCGTGGTCGACCGGCACGAAGCGCTCGGGCAGGGCCTCGGCCGCCTCGCGCGACGAGACGAAGTACACGAGCTCGCCCGGCCCCGCCATGGCGACCGCGTCGGCGGCGACGACCGGGCTGCCCCGGTCGAGCTGGTGCTTGTCGAGCGGTTGGACGACGAGGAAGCGCACGCCTTCGAGGCCCTCGGCCTTGGTGGTCGCGACGACCGTGCCCATCACCCGACCCAGCTGCATCAGGCCTCGTCCCCACGGATGCGGCCATTGAACCGCAGCTCGACGGCGAGGTTGTCGGCCATCTCGGCGTGGAGCTGCGGGATGACCGTGCTGGCGACCAGCCGGTCGCGGCCCTCGATGCGCGACGTCGCGGCCTCGACCGCCGCCTCGACATCGGCGACGGTGCCCGCGAAGACGCAGTAGGCCTTGCCGCCCAGATCGTCGGCGAGACGCAGGGCCGGCAGTCCGACGGCCGCGGCCTTCACGCCGGCGTCGGCGGCGACGATCGCGGTGGCCGATGCGCTGGTCTCGACGACGCCGACGGCCTCGCCGTCGACCGGTGCTGCGGTGTCGGTGGTGGTGATCGCATCCATGACGGACGGGTGCACGTCGGCGAGGAACAGCGAGTCGACGACCGTGTCGAGGCCGCCGGCGTCGAGCGCCACCTCGACGGCAGCGGTGTCGCCGCCGACGAGCACCAGGTAGCGCCCGGGATGGACGGTGCCGGCGAAGAGCGAGGCGATCGGCGACGCCTTCGCCATCGCGTCGCCGGCGACGATGCCGGCGACGATCGACTCGAACTCGAGCAGCCCGATCGCGGGGTCGAAACGAGGATCAGACAATGCGCAGCGCTCCGACGACCGTGACACGGCGAACGCGCGAGAACGTACGAGGCCGGGTGAGACCTTCGCCGGTCGGACTGGCGATCGAGAACGAGGTGAAACCCTCGCCGCCCTCGCCGAGGCCCGCGAAGTTGGGTCCGTTCGCCACCAGGATCGAGCAGTTCATCGCACGCGCCATCGTCGTGATCGTGTCGACGTTGGTCGAGTGGATCGATGCGGTGTGGCGGAAGCCGTGCTCGGAGCGGACGGCGAGGTCGATGGCAGACCCGGCATCCTTCACGCGGACGACCGGCATCACCGGCATCATCTGCTCGGTCCACACGAGGCTGTGCTCGGGCGGGACCTCGGCCACCAGCATCCGCACGTCGCCGTCGGCGGACACGCCGATCTCGCCGAGCAGGTCGCCGGCGTCCTTGCCGATCCAGGCCGGATTGATCGCACCCGGCTTGTTGGGCGCCCCGAGCTGCTTGAAGATCACCCGCTCGAGTCGCCGCAGCTCGTGCTCCTTCAGCCGGTACGCACCGGCGCTCACCATGCCCCTGACGAGCGCATCGGCCACGGTGTCGACGACGATCGTCGTCTTCTCGTCGACGCATACGATGTTGTTGTCGAACGAGCCACCGCGCACGATGTCGCGCGCTGCCTGGTCGACGTCGGCGGTCTGGTCGACGACGGCGGGCGGGTTGCCGGGCCCGGCGGTGATGGCCTTCTTCGGCGTCCGCAGCGCCTCGCCGACCACCCCCGGCCCGCCGGTGACCAGCAGCACCCGGACGTCGGGATGGGCCATGAGCTCGCGCGCCGACTCGAGCGTGGGGTTGGCGACGGCGGTCACGAGGTCAGGTGGCCCGCCGGCGCCGACGATCGCACGATTGAGGAGCTTGATGTTCTCGACCGACACGAGCTTGGCGCCGGGGTGCACGTTGAACGTCACGGCGTTCCCGGCGGACAACATCGCGATGCTGTTGTTGATGATCGTCGACGTCGGGTTGGTCGTCGGGGTGATCGACCCGATCACCCCGTAGGGCGCGTACTCGGTGACCATCATGCCGCCGTCGCCGGTGACGACCTGCGGATCGAGGTCCTCGGGCCCTGGGGTCCGGGTGGTGACCATCAGGTTCTTCTGCACCTTGTCGTCGGCGCGCCCGAGCCCGGTCTCGGCGTGTGCCATGTAGGCGAGGCGCTCGCCCTCGCGCAACATCGCGGCCTGCATCGCCTCGACGATCACGCGGCGCGACTCGAGGCCCATCGAGCGGTACTCCTCGAACGCCCGGCGGGCGGCACCGACCGCACCGTCGATCGTCGAGTGGATCCCGTCGCCGAGCTGCGGGTCGGCCGCGCCGAGCTCGTCGGCAGCGCGCAGCGCCATACCCTCGTTGCTCCCGCCTTGGGCGGCAGCGACGCGCCCGCGAACCCGGGCGATGATCGTCTGGATCTCGTGATCGTTCAGCATCGGACGTTCACTTCGTGTAGATCGTCTCCCCGTCGAGGTCCCACGTGTCGACGATCGCCATCACGACCGCGTCGCACGGCCGGTTCTGGGTGACGCTGGTCTGCCGGGCCGAGCTGCCCGATGCGTACATGACGACCTCGCCGACGCCGGCGCCGACGGCGTCGACGGCGACGACGTAGCCGCCGGTCTCGGTGTTGTCGACGCCCAGCTGGCGCAGCACGAGCAACGTGAGGCCGTTCATCAACGGCTCCTTCTGGCTGGCGACCAGCGTGCCGGTCACGCGTCCGAGCAGCATGGGTGCGTCACCTCCCTCGCCGGGATCGGCACGAGCTCAGCTCGACTCTTCGGCTGCCTCGTCCGAGCGACCGAGGGGGAGGACCACATCGATGTTGACGTGCGGGCGGGCGATCACGTGGCTCGAGATGACTTCGCCGACCTTCTCGGCGCCGCGGACGCCGGAGTCGACGGCCGCCTTCACGGCCGCGACGTCGCCGCGGACGACCGCCGTGACGTAGCCGCCACCCGTCGACTCGTACGAGACCAGCTCGACCTTGGCCGCCTTCACCATCGCGTCGGCGGCCTCGACCATCGCCGCGAAACTCCTGCATTCGATCATGCCGAGTGCTTCAGCCATCTCTGGCTCCCTTCGTTGTCTGGTTCTGAGATCGGTGTCGTGGCGACGTCACGTTCGGCCGTCCAACCCCTCGAGCGACGCCACCGCGGCGCGCCACCCCACGTCGATGTCGCGTTCCTCGCCGCCGAGGAACACGCGCCCCATCGCGCCGGCCGCACGCACCTCGAGCACGTTGATGTCGGCCGCCTTCTCGGCCTCGTTCGCGGCCAGCGCCGCGTACCCCGCGGGCTCGCACTCGAGCACGTAGAGCGTCTCGCCGGGCACGATCATCTGGCCGTGCCGCATGCGGTTGATCAGCTGGGCATGGTGGTCGTCGACGCGACGGATGATCTGACTCGAGAGGATCTTCGGCTTGAGCCGGTCGGACTCGGTGTGCTCGAGCGCGTCGAGGATCGCCTGACCGGCGGCGCGTGTCTCGGCCTGGTCGGGCGAGTGGATCTCGAGCAGCCCGAAGTAGCGCTCGATGATCTGCATGCCCGGCTTGACGGTCGTGGCCTTGAGGGCCACGTCGGTGAGACGGTTGATCTCGATGCCGGGCGCCACCTCGACGTAGAGCGAGGCATCCCCGGCGAGCGGCAGGAACCCCTGTGCGACCGTGCCCAGGAAGGCCGCGTACTGCGGCTGCAGGCTGTCGAGGAACGCATAGGTCCGGAGCTCAATACCTGTTGCCACTGCTGTCTCCCTTGCCGTCGTTGGCGTCGCCACTCACGATCTGGACCCCGGCCGATGCGCCGATGCGCGTGGCGCCGGCCGCGATCATGTCCTCGACGTCGGACTTGGTGCGGACGCCGCCCGATGCCTTGACGCCCATGTCGGGGCCGACCGTCTCGCGCATCAACGCGACGTCGTACACGGTGGCGCCGCCGCCGCTGAAGCCGGTCGACGTCTTGACGAAGTCCGCCTTCGCCCGCTTGGCCAGCGACGACGCGATGACCTTCTCCTCGTCGGTGAGCAGCGACGTCTCGAGGATCACCTTCACGATGACCCCCGCCTCGTGGGCGGAGTCGACCACCTTCTCGATGTCGGTCAGCACCGTCTCGTGATCGCCCGAGCGCAGCGCCCCGACGTTGATCACCATGTCGACTTCGCGGGCACCGTCGCGGATCGCGCGACGGGCCTCCATCGCCTTGATCTCGGCGGTGTTGGCCCCGAGCGGGAAGCCGATCACGGTGCAGACCTTGACGCCCGTGCCGCGGAGATGCGCCGCCGACCGCTTCACCCAGGTCGGGTTGACGCAGACCGACGCGAAGCCGAACCGGCCCGCCTCGTCGCACAGCCGGTCGATGTCGTCGGCGGTCGTGTCGGGCTTGAGAGCCGTGTGGTCGATGTACTGCGCGAGGTCGACGGGGACCTGGGACGCGTCCCCGTGGAATGCCACCCGGTCGGCGCCGTTGACCACGACCTGTCGCAGCGCCTCGGGGGTGTCGCAGCGGTCGGCCTGGGACGCGATCGTGCTCAGCACCTCCTTGGTGATCAGGTCGATGAGCAGCTCGCGGTCGAGGGGCTGGTCGCTCACGCGTCGGTCCTGACGTACTGGTCCTCGATCTCACGGATCAGGGCGACCCGCCGGAGGTGGCGGTCGCCGCCCCACGGTGTCTTCAGCCACTCCTGGACGATCTGCCACGCCAGCGCGGGCCCCGTCAGGCCGGCGCCGAGGGTCAGCACGTTCGCCCGGTTGTGCTCTCGGCTGTTGCGGGCGGTGGAGATGTCGTAGCAGGCGGCGGCGCGGACACCCGGGATCTTGTTGGCCACCATGGCCGAGCCGATGCCGGCGCCGTCGATGATGATGCCGACGTGGCACTTCTCGGTGGCGACACGGCGCGCGACGGCATGGGCGAAGACCGGGTAGTCGCAGGCATCGGTGCTGTCGGTGCCGCAGTCGTCGACGTCCCAGCCCGCATCGACGAGCTTGGCCTTCAGCTCCTGCTTGAGCGGGAAGCCTCCGTGATCGGCGCCGATGGCGATGCACTCGGCCCCGAGTGGACGATCTGCGGCTTCGTGGGCGTCGGTGTCGATCGAGCGGGTCCCGTCGAGCACACCGGTGAGCACGCGCGACACCAGTGTTCGAATCTCTGACTCCAAATCGGATCGCTGAGCGGCCATGTCCACCTGTCTGTCCAGGGGGATCATAGGTGACCGACCCCGAGAACCCAGAGTGCTCGACCAGCCGCGAGCCGCACCGCCGCCACGCCCCGGGGAGACCACGCCGAGGTCGGCTCGGCTACCCGTCGGGGAGCTCGAACGTGCCCCGCAACCGGACGTCGCCGGAGGAGTCGGTGTCGCCGTCGAGTGGTTCGAGCGTGACCGACAACTGCTCGAAGCCGTCGCCGACGACGCCGGCCCAGAGCTCGATGGGACCGCTGCCGCCCCGCAGGTGGAACGTGCCGGCGCTCACGCGGGTCGTACCGTCGCTCACCCACGCCTCGTAGAAGCTGTTGGGTGGTGCGGGCTCGAGCCCGTCGGCGTCGAGCAGGATCTTGAGGCCCGCCGGCGTGGCGGCGATGTCGACCACTGCAGACGCCGCCGGCGCGGCAGCGGTGCCGGCCATGGCGATCTGCACGCCGCCGCCTCCACTCCCGTCGTCGTCACCTCGGGTGACCAACGCGACCCCTGCGACGACCACTGCGACAACGGCGGCGGCGGCCAACCACCACGGCATGGTCTGGGCGCCGCCGGCCCGCATCGCCCGACGCTCGTCGAGCATCGACGGCGCGGGTGGGGCGGCGGGCTCGTCGTGGGTGGACACGTCGTGCCCGGACTCGGCAGCGATCGCGGCGAGCAGCGCGTCCTCGCCGCCGGGTGCAGGCTCGTGCCACACGGCGTCGTGCGCAAGCAGACGATCGAGCGCCGCCAGCTCGTCGGCACTCGGCTCGTCGAGGGAGTCGAGGTGTTCGTCAGTCATGTCTCGTCCTGCACTACGTCGCGTTCGCCGGTCTGGTTCGCGGCGAGGTGCGCCAGTGCGACGGCCAGTCGCTTGTGCGCCCGCCCAGATCGCGACTTCACGGTACCGATCGGGATGCCGAGCTGCGACGCGATCTGGTCGTGCGTGTAGCCCAGCAGGTGGGATCGCCTCACGACCTCGCGCTCGTCGGGTGGCAACCCGTCGATCGCGCGTCTGACCTCGAAGCGTTCCCAGGTGCGCTCGAACGATTCGGCCTCGACACCGCGGTCGATCTCGGGCTCGTGACCGCCCCGGGTCGGCTTCATCTCGGACCGGAGGGCGTCGATGGCGGTGTGGCGGGCGATCGAGTAGAGCCACGGGGCGATCTCGCGGCCACCCTCGAACCGGCGTGCGGCGCGCCACGCCTTGACGAACGTCTGCTGGACGACGTCGGCGGCCAGCTCGGGGTCGTGCACGATCGACCGGGCGACGGTGGTGACGGCGCCGGCGTGCTCGCGATAGACCGTCCGGACCGCGTCGGGTTCGCCGGCCTTGAAGCGCTCGATCAGGTCGGGCATCGGCGCCATGATGTCACGTGGTGCGGGGTGCCGTACCCGACATTCCGTCCGGCCTCGAACCCGTCGCCGGCGTCATCACCCGGTCGAGGCAGCAGCGGGGCGGCGTCCGGACAGGGCGATGAACCTCGTGGCTGCGTCGGCGTCGGCGGGCACCTCGACCGGAGCCGCCATCAGGCCCGGCCCGCGGAGGAGATCCCCGGCCGCGGCGAGACCGGCCGCACCCCGCTCACACAGGTCGGCGGGCAGGTGGGCGTCGATGCCCGCTGCGGTGGCGATGTCCCAGGCGTGGGCGAGCAGGTCGGACGGGATGAAGCCGAGGAATCCGTCGACCGCCATCTCACCGAACGGACCGGGACCGACCCGTTGGAGCGCGCCGGGCTGATCGAGTGCGGCCATCGCATCGTCGCACGCCGAGCGCCAGGTCGCGCCAGGATGGGCGCCGGCCACGTCGGCCTCCGCCTGCTCGGGCGGGCGCTCGCCTCCGGAGGCGAGGGCGACGAGGTTGCGGGTGCCCCAGATCACGTGGCCGAGGACCTCGCGGGCGGTCCAGTCCTCGCACGGCGACTGGCGGTCCCAGGCATCGTCGGGCACGCGTCGAACCACCGCATCCAGCGTGTACGCGGCCTTGGTGTAGTTGCGGAGGTTCTCGCTCATGCGTCGAGACTAGGGCGCCGGTCCCAGTGGTCGATCCCGCGGTCGGTCGCGCCGCAGTGGCGGCGCCGGCGTCGCGGGATGCCAACATGGGCCCGGATGGCAGTCCGTCAATTCGTCGAGATCGGGCGTGGGCCGATCGAGTACGAGCTCGTGCGCGGCGACCACGATCGACCGCCGCTCGTGTTCCTCCACGAGGGGCTCGGTTCGATCGATCTGTGGCGCGGCCTGCCCGCGGAGATCGCCGAGCGATGTGGTGGCGCCACCACGCTCGTGTACGCCCGACACGGCTACGGGCAGAGTGCGCCCTCCGAGATGCCCCGGCCGGTGACGTACATGCACCACGAGGCCGACGTCGTGCTGCCCGCGCTGCTCGCCGAGCTCCACGTCGAGCGCCCGGTCCTGGTCGGACACAGCGACGGCGCCTCGATCGCGTTGCTGTTCGCCGGCGCCGGCGGCGACGTGGCCGGTCTGGTGTGCCTCGCCCCGCACGTGTTCGTCGAGCCCGAGTCGGTCGCGGGCATCGAGGCCGCCCGCGAAGCCTGGGAGACGACCGATCTCCCCGCACGCCTGGGCAGGTATCACGCCGATCCGACCGCTGCGTTCCGGGGGTGGAACGATGTGTGGCTCTCCGCCGAGTTCCGCGACTGGTCGATCCAGGACCGACTGACGGGGATCGAGGTGCCGGTGTTCCTCGTCCAGGGCGCCGACGACCAGTACGGGACGGTCGCGCAGCTCGAGACGATCGAGGCCGACTGCGCCGGCACGGTCGAGCGCTTGCTGATCGAGGGTGCGGGTCACTCGCCGCATCTCACTGCTCGCGAGTGGGTGGTCGCCGCCGTCGCCGACTTCATCGGTCGGCTCTGACGGGCAGCGGCGCGGCCGCCGCGCAACGGCGTCAGCCCTGGATCAGGCCGCCGAAATGGCCGGCGGCGAACAGCTCGGCCATGAACTCGTCCGAGTACGCGTCGTGCGGGCGCTCGCGCAGCTTCTGGTCGAGCACGTGGGCGTCCTCGCCGATCAGGATCCGCCACTTCCCCTCGCGGACGCCCTCGAGGATCACGGTGGCGGCCTCGGCCGCCGAGGTCGGGGCCGCGTTCTGGAACATGTCGACGCGCAGCGCCATCAGGTTGCGGATGTCCTCGTCGGACGCACCCGACACGTCGAACCCGCGCTTCGCCATGGTCTCGCGGATCTCGCTCACGAATTCGTCGCTGAGGTCCTTCGGGTCACGACCGAACTCGACCATGGAGTTGTGCACGATCATCGTGCCGATGTGGCCGGGCATGACCACCGACGCGGTGAGGTGCGGTGCGTTCACCCTGAAGTCGATCATGAGCGCCTCGGTGAAGCCGCGCACGGCGAACTTCGCCGCGCTGTACGCCGTGTGGGCGCCGGTGGGTCCGAGGCACGCCCACAATCCGTTGACGCTGCTCGTGTTGACGACGTGGCCTCGGTCGGCGGCCTGCAGCAGCGGCAGGAAGGCGCGCGTGCCGTTCAGCACACCGCCCCAGCACACGGCGAAGACCCGATCCCACTCCTCGCGGTCGCCGACCACCACGCTGCCGCCCCCGCCGATGCCGGCGTTGTTGAACAGCAGGTTGACCGTGTCGCCGTGCTCGGCGGCGACGTGGCCCGCGAAGGCGCGCATCGCAGCTTCGTCGGAGACGTCCGCGACGAACGAGCTGATCGTCGCGTCGCTGCCGGCCCTCGCCAGCTCTGACGTCGCGGTCATCTCGTCGTGCGACACGTCGCACATCGCCACGTCGCAACCGGCGGCCGCCAACTGACGGACCAGCTCGCGGCCCATCCCGGTGCCGCCCCCGGTCACGACCGCGGTCAATCCGTCGAAGTTGGTGATCGGCCCAGGCGTGTCCATCAGCCCTCCTGGAAGTACTTCGGGTTCGGTCGGCTCGGCTCGGTCGCCCCGCCCGCGGCCTGCCAGCCGTTGTAGCCGACCTCGAGGTGGGCGACGTTCGAGTACCCGAGCTGGCCGAGCACATCGGCGGCGAGCGCCGAGCGGTGGCCGCCGGCGCAGTAGAGGACGAGCCGCTGGTCGAACGACAGCCCGTCACGGAAGTACGGCGAGTCGGGGTCGAACCAGAACTCGAGCATGCCGCGTGGCATCGACTTGGCGCCCGGGATCGTGCCGCGCTCCCAGCGCTCGCGGACGTCGCGGATGTCCACGACGGTCACGTCGCCGGCCGCGATCTCCTGCTGGAGCTGGTCGACCGAGAGCTCCTCGATGCGGGACTTGGCGGCCGCCACGAGCTCGCCGAGGCTCGTGCGCGAGCCGTCGGCCATCAGGCGGCGGCCTTCTCGAGGATGTGGACCCCGCAGGCCGACGCGAGGCCGATCACGTGGGCGAGGCCGACCTTGGCACCCTCGATCTGACGATCGCCGCACTCGCCGCGGACGTGCTGCGCGACCTCCCAGATGTTGGCGATACCGGTTGCGGAGATGGGATGGCCCTTCGACTGGAGTCCGCCCGAGACGTTGACGGGCATCGCGCCGTCGCGCCACGGCGCCCCCGACTCGAAGAAGTCGACCGCCCCGCCCTCCTCGCAGAGCATGAGGTTGTCGTAGTGGACGAGCTCGGCCGTGGCGAAGCAGTCGTGCAGCTCGACGAGGTCGAGGTCCGCGGGGCCCATGCCGGCCTGCTCGTACGCCTGTGCGGCGGCGTTGCGCGTCAGCGTGTTGACGTCGGGCAACACCTGGCACGCCTCCTGGTAGGGGTCGGACGTGAGGATGCTCGCCGTGACCTTCACGGCGCGCCGCTGTTGTTCGAGCGACAGCGTCTTCAGCTTCTCGCCGTTCGTGACCACCGCAGCTGCGGCGCCGTCGCAGTTGGCCGAGCACATCGGGCGCGTGTTGGGGTAGGCGATCATGACGTCGTTCATGATCTGCTCGAGCGGCATCGCCTTGCTGTACGCGGCGAGCGGGTTGAGCGTCGAGTGGCTGTGGTTCTTCTCGCTGATCCTGGCGAACAGCTCGAAGCTGGTGCCGCCGTACTTGTGGCCGTACTCCATGCCGACCTGGGCGAACACCCCGGGCATCGCTTCGGTGCCGATCCGCCCGTCGACCGGGCCGACCGCGCCGTACCTGCCGGATCGCTCCCACTCCGTGCCGTCGCCCTTCGGCTGACCGCCGGCCCCGAGGAGCCCGGCACCCGCCAGCTTCTCGACACCGACCGCCAGCCCCATGTCGACCTCGCCGGCCTTGACCGCCATGATCGCAGTGCGCAGCGCTGTTGCGCCGGTGGCGCAGGCGTTCGAGACGTTGTAGGCGGGGATGCCGGTCTGGCCCACCTGCTTCTGGAGCTGCTGCGCGATCGAACCGCGACCCATCAGGTTGCCGGCGGCGAGGATGCCGATGTCGGCCATCGTGACGCCGGCGTCGGCCAGCGCCCCCGTGATCGCCTCGGCGCCGAGGTCGACGACGTCCTGGTCGTAGTGCTTGCCGAACTTGGTCATGTGGATCCCGAGGATCCAGATGTCATCAGACTTGCTCATGCCGGGAGTGTCCTTTCACAGACGACGGGGAAGGTGATGAGGTGAGGGACGGCGAGTCTTTCGCGGCTCGCGGGCCGCGCCGGCGAGGGAAGCGCCAGCGACGAGCCGGGCGCGAGCGCAGCACCGTGTGGAACGAGGTGGTCGCACGCGCCCGAGTCGAGTGCGGAGCGAGCCTTCAGGACGGAGCGAACCATCAGACTGGCTCGAACCCGTAGTTGACGGCTTCGACGCCGTGATCGTCGGCACCCATCGAGTAGGTCGCGAGCCGCACCCGCATGCCGAGCGTGATGTGCTCGGGGTCGGGCGGGCAGTTGATGATGTTGCCCTTGACGCTCGTACCGCCACAGTCGACCACGCTGGCGACGAACGGCACCTCGACGCCCGGCGCTGCGAAGGTGACGATCGTGAACGATCGGACGACACCCTCGGTCGCGATCGGCACTGATGAGAACTCGGTCCCGAAGCAGCTCGCGCATGCGTTGCGGCGATCGAAGTAGCGGGCGCCGCAGCCGGTGCACTCGTGAGCGACGAGGTGGGCGTCACCGTCGTCGAGGACGAGGTAGTCGACGAACGGGATCTGGGCAGCCGTCTCGGGCATGGGGCCTCCGGGATGTGCGGACACCCGAGATCTTCCCGAATCGGCCGGCCGGCCGGCGAACCGGACGCCGTCGGGCCGGCACGCAGCGCCCTCGGCAGGATTCGAACCTGCGCACATGGCTCCGGAGGCCAATGCTCTATCCCCTGAGCTACGAGGGCGGGGTCCGTTCACCGTGTCGACGAGAACGGCACCGAGAATCTAGCGGGAACCGGCGGGCGATCCGTCCGTGTGGAACGGTGGCCCAGCGGCCAGACTGTGCGACGTGGCCGATCCACTCGCGACCGTGACCGAACTGCTCGCCCCCGTCTTCGCCGGCTTGGCCGGCGACGAGGCCGACCCGGTCGTGCGACCGTCCGATCGGGCCGACGCGCAGGTCAACGGCGCGCTGCCGCTCGCGAAAGAGCTCGGAACGAACCCGCGTGAGCTGGCCGAGCAGGTCGTCGACAGCGGCGTGCTGCAGGCGGTCTGCAGCGAGGTCGAGATCGCCGGGCCGGGTTTCGTCAATCTCACGTTCTCGTCCGAGTTCCTGGCCGCCGAGCTCGGCAAGGTCGCCGTCGACGATCGCCTCGGGCTGGTCGAGGCCGGCACCGCCAAGACGGTCGTCGTCGACTACTCAGCGCCGAACGTCGCCAAGGAGATGCACGTCGGGCACCTTCGTTCGACCGTCATCGGCGATGCCCTGGTGCGGATGCTCGAGTTCCTCGGTCATCGCGTGATCCGCGAGAACCACATCGGCGACTGGGGCCGCCCGTTCGGCATGCTGATCGAGCACTTGCTCGACCTCGGCGAGGACGTGGCTGCCGAGGGGATCGGCCAGGGCGACCTCGACGGCTTCTACAAGCAGGCCAACGAGAAGTTCCGCGACTCCGAGGAGTTCCAGCAGCGCGCCCGCGAGCGTGTGGTGCTGTTGCAGAGCGGGGACGACGACACGCTGGCGCTCTGGCAGCGCCTCGTCGACATGTCGAACGCGTACTTCAACACGGTGTACCGCAAGCTCGGCGTGCTGCTCGACGACGGCGATCTCGCGGCCGAGAGCCGCTACCAGCCGATGATGCCCGAGACGCTCGCCCGGCTCGAGGCGTCGGGGTTGATGGAGCGCAGCGACGGTGCGATGGTCGTGTTCCCGCCGGGCTTCACGAATCGCGACAACGACCCGCTGCCGCTGATCATCCAGGCCAGCACCGGCGGGTTCAACTACGCCACGAGCGACCTGACGTGTGTGATCGACCGCGTCGAGCGGCTCGGTGCCGACCTGATGCTCTACGTCATCGGCGCACCGCAGGCGCAGCACCTGCAGATGGTCTTCAAGGTTGCGTCGATGGCGGGCTGGCTGCAGCCGCCCGCCGAGGCGGTCCACGTCGCGTTCGGCAACGTGCTCGGCGACGACCGCAAGATGCTGCGCAGCCGTTCCGGCGAGGCGGTCAAGCTCGTCGACCTGCTCGACGAGGCGGTCGATCGTGCGGCTGCGGCCATCGCCGAGAAGAACCCCGATCTCGACGGCGAGGCCCGGGCCGAGGTCGCACGGATCGTCGGGATCGGCGCCGTGAAGTACGCCGATCTCTCGACCGACCGCATCAAGGACTACGTGTTCGACTGGAACCGGATGCTGTCCTTCGACGGCAATACCGCGCCGTACCTGCAGTACGCACACGCTCGGATCTGTTCGATCTTCCGGCGTGCCGAGGTCGATCGCACCGACCTCCGTCGGGCCGAGATCGTGGTCGGTGAACCGCAGGAGCGGCAGCTCGCCCAGCGCCTGCTCGCCTTCCCGACGGCGCTCGACGACACGATGGCCACGTACTCGCCACACAAGCTCTGCACCTACCTGTTCGACCTGGCGCAGGACTTCACGTCGTTCTACGAGCACTGCCCGGTCGTCAAGGCTGCCGAGCCGGTGCGGTCGAGCCG
>JAAUYD010085116.1_pt1 | contig 16096 bp, 15 predicted proteins | sample 7278101 | NCBI WGS metagenome assembly JAAUYD01 (sample SAMN14350128, study PRJNA611818) | marine sediment metagenome | isolation source: surface marine sediment (0.6m) | place: French Polynesia: Moorea | collected 2018-08 | reverse complement strand
GCCATAAGACACATCCGGATAAAGAAATGCCATCCTTCCCAGTGCATCGAGGCTGATCAGCGTAAGATGTGGCGTCATGCGGTTCTCGACATCTATGACAAGGCGCTGACCTGCGCGGTAGATTTTGTCACCCTTATCGAAGCGGATTGTCATTGGCGGGTCGACGCGGCGTGCCAGCGCGGCAACCAGCCGGTGCTTATCGACGACGCTTTGCAACTGTGTGCCGCTCGGAGCCATGGCCACGCGATCTCCGACACTCGAATAGACCACCTGCCCTTCGAGCCGCAGCGTCCCTACCGCGGACGCGACCACACCGGTAACGCCTATCCACCCTGTGCCGCTGACCGCCATCGGTGGCAGTTTGTGAAACGGCAACTGTGCTTCAGGCACTGGCTGTGGCGTGATCTCAGACGTCTTGGAACCTGACAGGCTCGGCAAGGCGATCAGCGCGCGGTTTTCCTGTCCTGCCGGGGCAGATTGCGGCAACTGGGCGCCATCGCTGATCTGACGAACGGTGCGCAGCACATGCACCTCAAGCTCGCCCTTCGTGATGCGCGCATCCCCATCCAGATCGGCCGCGCCTCGCAGACCCTGGGCAAAGGCGTAGCTGAGGGCGCCCCGGGGCCTGCCGTTTATCAGGACTTCCGGGACCTTTTGGGTCTCGTTTACCGCCGCAAGGAAGAGCGCGACGTCCCCTGTTTCGCCCGTACTCGGCGGTGGGGGTGGCGGCGGCAGCGGATCGCCGGAGAGCCCTTCCGGCGCCACATAGCGATAGCCAAGTGTCGGATTGAGGTTCCGTGTCACCGTTCCGGCATGGCAGGCATCGGCAACGAAAATAACGTTAAGCGCAGCGCTTCGGCGCAGCAGGTCTGCAATCTCGTCATCCCGGATGCGTTGTGCCGCTGCTTCGCCGCGCGGGGCATAGCCCGCGAGCAAGAAATTCTCGTCGCGGCCATCCTGCTCGTTGCCGGGTGTGTGCTCGGGTTCGTTCGAGCCGTGACCCGCATAGCTGACGATCAAACGGTCGCCGGGAGTGGCCTCGGCAAGAATTTCCTCCCAGGCACCGAGTATCGCGTCACGGGTCGCGTTCGCGTTCAAGAGCAAAGTTACTTCGCCCCCGAGGGCAGTCAAAGCATCGGCGATATCTTCGGCGTCATTTACCGCACCGTGGAGATCGGAGACATAGGTATACTCGTCGATTCCAATCACCAGCCCGAACGTCTGTTGGGCATGGGCCGGCACCGCCGACATGACAAGCCAGAAAGCAACCGCAAGCTGTCTCATCACTGGATCGAGAAGGCGACGCGGCGCGCGATGCGATGGTGTTCCGCAGAGCCGGGTTCGATCCCCGGCGGGGCTGGCGGTACGCGGCTTTCGCCATAACCGGCGACACGGATCTCACCTTGATATCCGCTTTGACGCAGAAAGGTTTCAACACGTGCGGCGCGCTGCTTGGACAGCTCCAGATTGTATCCGTCTGGCCCGGTTGGATCGGTATGCCCGCCAAGCTCAATGACAGTAGGTGCGGTCAACGAGATATGTTCAACCAGCGTCTGTGCATAATTCGCACCGAGTTCATCGAACTCGGTCGAGTCGTGTTCGAAGGTGATGGGAAGGTTGACCTCTTCGACCTCGAAACCTCTGATAGAGGTTGTAAAAATTCCTCCGGTAGCGCCTGAACGGGTCGTCGGCAGTTCGACCGGCGCATCGGCCAGGGCAAGCGCGGCGGTGGCCAGTTCATATACTTCGGAAATCTCTTCCGTCTCAGCGCCGTGCGCCTGGTCGCCCTCCGCCAATTCGTTGAGGGCGCGCTGAAGATAACCGGCGGACTGCGTGTAGTTTCCCAGCGACCATTCCAATCGTCCAAGCTCGGCAAGGCTCCGCCAATGCGTTTCGAACTTAAGTGCGCGGATCAGATGCGCGTGCTTCTTGTCTGCGCTCTCGGCGTCAATGGCTGCCAGGAAGTGTTCGCGGGCAAGGTAGTCTCCCACCCATTCCCGGATCGCACCATCGCAGGCGGGGGAGAAGACGATCTCTTCATAAAGAACCTCGGCACCCGCCTTGTCGCCTGCCTGGACGGCCGCGACCACGGTATCGTATTGCGGACAGGCAACCGCAGGGGCGGCGATCAGGGTCATCAGAACAGCAGCACGGTACATGACGGTCACTCCATTCAGTGTTCAATGCGGTACGGAAGATACGTGGCCGACCAGGCGATCCTGCTCTCGGTATCGGCTTCCAGCTTCAGAAGACGCTGGCTTATCTCGAAAAGCGACTGGCTGCCGTTCGGGAGCGGCCCGCCCGCCAGCCCTGCGGGCATCACGTCGGTGAGCACAGGCAGGTCGCTCTCGATGAAGAGAGCAAGAAGCACCCCCTGCCCGGCCGGCTCGGACACACGGATCACCATTGGCCGACCGTTGATGCTGACTCCGTTCGGGATCGACAGGGCGCGACCGGGGGACATGCGGGTCACGCCATCGGCGGAAAGACGGGATGGGTAAACCTGTGTCAGCGCGCCGGTTGGATCGACATCCAGCAACAGCAAGGTCCCGGGTCGTTCGGCCAAAGCCGTGAAACTGACGGTTTCACCAATCTTGATCGTGTCGCCTCCGCTCACGGTCAGGCTCAGACCTGCCGTGTTGCTGGGCGCGAAAAGATCGGTGATGAACCCCAGGGTTTCGCGAAAACTGGCGGGCGCGCCGTCGTCAAGCTCAATCGGATCGGTGATCTCGACGCGTGGCTGTTCTTGGTGCTCTGGTGCCAACTCGATGAACGTGGCTGCGCGATCTCCGACAAAATGAGGTGCAAAGCCGCGCGCATCTGCCACACAAGCAGGCAAGGCGTTGCACCAGGCCTCCTGAGCTGCGGAAACATGTTCCAGAATCTCGCCGTTGGTCAGCTGCCCATCCCCATCGGGATCAACACCGATCGACAGGGCTTCCGTGAAAGCGTGGGTGAAGACACCTCGGTCGATATCCTCCCAGGCGAACTGGCCGGCGGAGGCGGCAGTCCAGACCGTCGCCTCCCCCATGCCCGGCATGCCTTGGGCGACCGCCCCGGCAATGCCGCGCGCGTTCGGAGGTCCACCGTCAAAGCCGGTGTCCAGAATGACCGTCACGTCGCGGTCAGCGATCACATTGAGAATGTCGGCAAATGTGGTCATTGGAATGCGTCCCAATACTGCGTCCCCATCGAATGCAACCAGCGCCGGCGACCCATCTGGCAGCGTTGTTCCAAGACCCGCAAAATAGAGAACCACACGGTCGCCCGGGTTCGTCTCGCGCACCAATCGGTCAATCAGAGTTGAGAGAATCGCGTCGTAGTGCGCCGCACTGTCCGCCAGGCTGAGGACCTCTTCGGCGGCAAAGCCTAGCCGGTCGGTCAGCACGCGCTCCATGCGGGCAATATCGGCGACAGCACCGTTCAGGCGCGGTGCCCCGTCTATTGCGCTGTAATCGTCAATTCCGATCAGCAATGCGCGGTCGCCGGCAAATGCCGTGGTCGCAAACAAGCATGCGAATACGGTGCGCAGGATCATTTCCATGCCTCCTTGTCGCGCGCACATCTGAAGCCGAAATCAACGCCCGGCGCGTTATCGGGCACGACCAAACGGGCCGAAATCCGAAGATCCGCTGGGTTGGCTGTGTTCCACGACCCGCCTTTCAGAACGGCGCCCTCCGCGCCCATGACCCATTCGCGGGCATTCCCGGCAAGCCCCTGATGACCACCCATGCTTGCCCCGGCGGCTTCGGTCACGGCGTTGGGCAGCCGTCGCGACGGATCCGGTGCGCCGCGCCAGACAGCGGCATCCGCCGACCAAGGGCCCCATGGGAAGGCCGTCTGCGTGCCGCCGCGCGCGGCGGTTTCCCATTCTGCTTCCGTTGGCAAGCGTCCGCCCGCCCACGCGCAGAAGGCCTGCGCATCGGCAAGGGCAATATTCGTAACCGGAGCCGCGTCGTCCGCCGCGCTGCCGGCGCCGGTCGGTGTCGCCCAGCTATAGTCGCCACTGATAAGACGCGCCTCTCCGCTTGAGGTCAGCGCCATGACGCGACCGTTAGCCTCCGCCACCGTGACGTATCCGGTGTCTTCGACAAACGCACGGAACGCACCGACTGACACTTCGGTTGCATCGAGCGTGTATGGGCGCAGGTCCAACTGTCGAGCCGCCTCACCGCTCGGCCGTTCGGTCGGGCAGTGGCTGGCATCTATGGGGGCTGCGTCTCGGCAAAGTCTCAGCGCAGCGTTCATCGCATCTGCGTCGTCGCCGATCGTCACGGTTTTGGCCTCTGTGGTTTGGATGTCCTCTGCGACCTCGCTGCGCTCAGCCAGCAGGGCCGCCAGCGCAGCGTCAAAGAGCGCAGCTGCTTCGGAATAGTGACCGCCTTCAAAGGAGGCCTCCGCACGCTTCGTATACGTCACCGCAAGGATCGATCCCGCAGTCACCCCTTCGGAATCAACCGCAGACACACGGTCTCGTGCGGCCTCCGCTTTTGCCTGGGACGCTTGCGTCAAGGCGTCAAAGCCGGTCCTGGCGTCACTCCAAAGCTGCGCGGCGATCTCGAACTGACCTTCCGAAAGATGCGCGTCCGCCGTCCGCGCCACCTCTTCCAGAGTGGCAAACTCCTGATCGCCTGACGTCACGGCGCGAGACGCCTCTTGCCAGGCATCCGTCGCCGCTGATTTGGCCGCATGCGCGATGTCTTCTGCCTGCGTCAGTTGGATCAGTGTCGTTTCCGCGTGGCTCTTCGCAGCAGCGGCGTGCTCCACGGCGGCGTCCGGCGTATCCGGCATCTCCTCATCTGCAAGGGCCAAGGCCGCTTGAGCCGCTTCAAGGCTCTTTTTCGAGGCGCTGGCGGCCTCCATAGCACCGGAGGCTTGCGCTACGGCAATCATCCGATCCGCCAGGCGAAGGTCCTGCCGCGCTGCGTCCACGGCGGCGAACCGCGCGGTTTCGCTCTGATAGCGAGCAATCACCATGTCGCGTTGTTCGGTGAGACGCCCGTTTTCGAGATAAAGATAACATGCCGCTGCCGTGCTCAACAAAAAGCCAGCAGACATCGCCAAGATCAGCTTTTTTGGCACGACCTCGCCCGATGGCGGGACGGGCACGTTCACTGTATTGGCGCGTTCCGTGGGTGTTGCCGTGACGTCGGGAGCAGTTGGCTGCCCGCACAAAACGGTCTGAAACGCCTTTCGCGCCGCGCCCGCTGTGCTGTATGGCGCCGCGCTCGACAGTCGCCCGGTCATCCGTGCAAGGAGCCTTGTGATCTGCTCCCCCTTCTCGTGGCCTTCGGGGAACAGCACTTCTGCGGTTGGCGCCTCGTGGGGTTCGCCCAGGATGGCGGCGACGATCGCTTCCGGCTCCGCGGGCGCCCCAGTCAGGGCGATGGCCGGGCCGTCCGGTCCAAGAAGCAGGCGATATCCAAGCATTCCGGCAGCATGCACATCGTCTTCCGGTCGCGGCTGTGTTGTATTGATGACATGGCGCGACTGATAGGCCGGCGGTTGATTTGTGACGGTCGTCGACCGATCGCCGGAGAAGGTCAATTCGGTCAGGCGCGCGACGCCGCCGTCGGTTTCACGCCGGATGACGTCGGGCGACAGGTTGCCGTGAACCAACCCGGCGTCATGAAGTGCGGCGAGGCCTTCGAGCACCCCATCGAACAGTCCGAGCCGGGCGTCGAGCGACAGCGTGTCGAACGCCTCATCGAAAACCGGTATCGGACACGCAAGCACCGCGAGCGCCGGGGACTTTTTGAAAGCGCGGCTCGTCAGCAGCCGTTCGGCGGCCTGCAAACGCGGGTTTCCCAGCTTTTCATAAGTCGCAAAAGCCTTGCCGATCTCTGCAAGTATGTCGTCGTCGCGCGCGACGTTGAAACTTGGTGTATAGATCGAAACCGGAGCACCATTCTGCTTGCGGACACCGCTCAGGATCGCGCAATCACCAACCGTTTTCTGCAAGGTAACGCCATTGAAATAGGCACCCAATGCGTCCGCAAGTCGAACGTCGATCACATTATTGGCGTTGTCTTGCATCGTTCAAAAACCCTTGCTGCATCACTTCGAGCCACGCACTTCCAACAGCGCCGCATCGAAGTTCGATGCAGCCAGAATAGGACAGTTCGCAACGCTGACGGGCAAAACGTATTCTAAACGACGTAGTGTCCCGGACGCTTCGAGGAGCTTGTTTTCACGCAATAAAAAGTGAGCGTCGGCAAGGAGCCCGCGAACCTTCTCGGTCAGGTCCGCCTGTGCGGATGTGGCGCGAGCAGGTTCGCTCCCGCGGTATTCCATGATCCGAAAATAGGGGCTGGCCGGGTCTTTGAACGCAACGGCGCGTTGCGCGCGGACCGTCTCCTGAAGGCAGCTTTCGAGGGCCGTGGCCAAGTCATCGGCCCCGGTGACATATCCGGTGGTTTGCATCGACGGGCCAGATGAATTGCCCCCAATACCAACCGACACGAAAACGGCCACGGCCGCCAGGGCGCCAAGAATTCCAAGTGCGACAGGCAAAGGCACCGTGTTCGGGGTGTCATCGGAGCCCGGCTCCGTGGTAGCGGGAACATCGGCGCGCACGAGATCGATCCGGGTTTCGTGTCCAAGCCGAAACCACATGCCGGCGCGCACCTTTCCGGTTCTCGGGTTGCCGTGATCAACCTCGGTGAACCCCTGATCCGTGGTGAAATAGTCCCAGCCCTTACCGTCTGCGCGACGTTCGAATGTCAGATGCGCGGGCGCCACATCCGTCGCGCCGAGCCTGAGCGTCTCCCGGGGGCCGGACCCGATCGTTATGCGCGCGCCAGTCAGCGTCACGCCCTGCTCCAGATCGATGCCTTCCGTAACTTCCGCGCGCAGGCCCCTTGCCGAGAAAAAATCCAACATCAGAAGAACCCTTGGCTGCGTATGGACACGATGGTGGGCGCAAGCGCCGCGATGATGATCGCCATCAACATCAGAAAGACCGGCATAACGATATTCGTGCGCAACCGTTCCGCCGCGCGGCTTGCCATTTCTTCCCGCAGATACCGCAGCTCCTCGGCCTGGTCCGTGTAGAAAGCCTCTGCCTCGCCGGAGGAGCGCTCGCCCTGTGCCAAATTTTTCAGGATCGACTTGACCGAAGTTGCCTGAACCCGGTCGATCATGCGGTAGAGCGCATCCTCAAAGCTTGTCGCGTCCGCATCCTTGGAGGTAATCGCGATCTCGCGGGAAAGCGGTGTGCCCGGTGCCGCCTCGACATATTTTGTGAGGGCCTTTCGCGGCGTGCCACCAGCCTGGACAACCAGAACGGCAAGGTCGAGGAAGAAAGGAAACTCGCGCTCAATTTCGGCTGAGTTGCGCTTTGCCGCGCTGCCCGGGTCCATAACGAGGAAGATCAGGATGAACCCGGCCCCGAAGACCCACCAACGCATCAGTGTCACGAGCATGGGTTGACCGTTTATCAACGCGTTAATCGCGAAAAACACGCCGACACCGCCACCGATGAGCACCGAAAGGATGATTGCCGCAGCCAGGTATTGCTGGCCGTTTACGCCGCCATAGGGCCGCCCCGCAAAGGTGAGTTGTCGGTCGAGTTTTTCAGTCAGTGACGGGAACGGTCCGGCCACCCGGGCAAAGGCCGTTCCCACCGCGCGGATCACGCGTGCCGACGTATCACGGCTCGCGGCCTCGGCGTCCAGTTGACTTTGAAAACGGTCATTCGATGAGGTCAGAAAGTCAGCGACAAAGAGGCCGAGACACATGGCACAGAGCGCAAACGCGACGGGGACAAGATAGATTTCCATCAGACCTGCACCCGCGTCAGTCGATGCCCGAGGAGATGCGCCGCGAAAAAGCAAAGCACCGCGCCGCCGATCAATAGCTGCCCGAACGGGTCGGCCAGCACACTCGTCTCGTGATCGACTACAAAGGACGCCGCCGCCGCGACGAGCGGACCGATGATCGACATCAGGTAAAGATTACGGCGACCGTTTTCTGAGGCCGTACGCAGTTTCTTGTTCAGCCGTTCGATTTCGATCAGTGTGCGCGAGAGGTTCTTGAGAGCCTCAATCAATTGTCCGCCCGACGACGTGCCAACCCGGACGACCGAGGCGGTCAAAGTGAAGCTCTGCATGTTCAGCTGCTTGGCCATTTCGGCGAAAGCTTCGTTGACGCCCATGATTTCCACACGGCGCTGCAAGCGCCCGATTTCGACATCTGCGGGCGGGGGCGCGGATTCTGCGACACGTTTCAGCGAGGTCTCCAGTGTCGCGCCTGCGGCCATTTCATTTGCCACCTGCTGCAGGGCCATGGGCAACGCTAATTCCAGATCACGGGCACGTTGCGAATTGGCGCGGGAATAGAAGAAAAGCGGGATCGCCAACGCAAGGATGAGAAGCATCACGATCATCGGCAACGTTGCGCCCACTGCCGACAACGCAAATCCGGCGGCAAGCGTGCAGAACAGGACCAGCGCCAGCGTGTCGACCGGATCAGTGGGCTTTCCGAAAAGGTAGGTCATGACATCAACGATCTTTTCGCGCCGGGTTTCGGACATCCGATGCCAAAAGAAATCAATCGCGGGAATGGCCGTGGCTTGCAATCCGAACAGCCCGCCCGTCAGGGCCAGGGCTGCAAGAAGGTTCAAAAGGTCAGGCGGCATGGGCTTCCTCCCGTTGCTCGGCTTCCTCAAAAAAGCTCTCGATCTGAATGAGTCCGCGCTCCGACATCTCTTCAAAAAAGCTCGGGATGTAGCCCGAGATCGTGTGCCGAAGCTGACCGTCATCGCTGGCAAGTTCGAATATCGGATTGACCGGGATCAGGCCGGTATCGGGGTCGAAATCTCCAAGCTCCGCGATCTCGACAATCGTCCGCTGCCGTGCCAGCGGTGGCGCATCGGGGGCAAGCGAGGGCGTTTTTCGGACCTGCAGCACAAGGTCGATGGCCGCGCTGATCTGCTGGCGAATGGCGTGAAGCGGCAGGTCCTGACCGGATTGCAGTACCATGGTCTCCAACCGCAGGATAAGATCCTCGGGCGAGTTCGCATGTGCCGTGGTCATCGAGCCTGAATGCCCGGTGTTCATAGCTTGCAGCATGTCGAGCGTTTCGCCACCCCGACACTCGCCCACCACGATCCGGTCCGGGCGCATGCGCAGCGCGTTCTTTACAAGATCGCGGATCGATATCTCGCCGCGCCCGTCCACATTCGCCCGCCGGGCCTCAAGCGTGACCAGGTTTCGGTTGGCCAGGCGAAGTTCCGACGTGTCCTCGATCGTCACGATCCGCTCGTCTTCCGGCACGAACATCGCCAGTGCGTTGAGCAGCGTCGTCTTGCCCGACCCGGTCCCTCCCGAAATGATCACGTTTTTTCGAGCCAGCACGGCGGCTTCCAGAAAGCGTTCCATCGGCAACGACATCGCCCGGTTCCGCCGCAAATCGCTCACGCGCCAGTGCTTCTTGCCGAACTTTCGGATTGTCAGTGACAGCCCGTTCAAAGCGGTGGGTGACGCGACGATGTTCGACCGGCTCCCGTCCTCGAGCCGTGCGTCCGCCAGCGGAGCGCCTTCCGTCAGCTGTTTGCCGTCCCGCCCCGCAATCCGCGCCGCCACGGTGAAAAGCTCGTTGTCCGAGGCAAAACTCAACCCTGTCTCGAACATGGCGTTGCCCTTCTCGACAAAGATGCGATCCGGTCCGCAAACCATGATTTCACTGATTGCATCGATATCGAGAAGAAACTGGATCGGCCCGAGGCGGAAAAAGAGACCCAGCACCTTTTCGCGAACGGCATCACGGATCAGCGCAAGTTTGAATGTCTCTCCGATCAAGCCCGAGATTGCCGCATAGGCCTTCGGGAACTCTTCGTGAAGCCGCTCAAGATCGCTTTTGGTGCTGTCCGCCGTCATCTCAAGGCGCAGTTCTGACGCCAGTTCCTCGCGCAGTTCCACGGCCCGCGTGCGCTGTTCCGCATTCAGTTGCGAATAGGCCAGTTCCACGTCGCCCCGTGTCCCGCTCATGAGACAGGCAGAGATCAGCGGGCGCCGCAGCGCTTCAGCGGCATAGCGGTTGATCGTCGACACCATGCCAGGCTTGCCGGCCACATCAAGTTCCAGATCGATCAGACGGTCCAACTCGGCCGAAAGCAGCATCTCGCGCTGCGCCTCATCGCCATCGAACAGATCCCGCCGCCGGTCTTCATAGTCGAGCAGGGCCTCGTTCATCATCAACTCGATATCGGCAAGTTCTGAATTCGTCAGAACGTCGCTGACCGAGGCGTTGGGCAGGAGCAGCTGCAGCATGTTGTTGCCCAGCCAAAGCTCCGCGCCGCTTTCGACCACGGCTTTGCTGTCCTTGCCCAACTCCTGACGTCCCAACCTTGCGCCGGAGGGCGTCAGCGGAATGACATGCCATGCGTCGTCGAGATACATCAGGCGCGCGTGGCGCGGCGTCACACCCGAGCCCGTAAGAAGAACATAATCCGACGCTCCTGCCCGCGCGACATCGCTGCCGAGCTCATAATAGGTGCCATCCAGAGCGACAGCGGCCTTGCGATTGCCATAGGCATCGCAGACCCGGATATGCGCCCGGGCGATGCTCATTGGCCAAGCCCGACGCACTCGTTGGCGGTTCCTTCACAGGGATTCCGCAACACCAGGGTCAGTTCGTTGACGCTCAAGACCTCGAGTGCCAGAAACTCTTCCACCGCAGCCGCCGGGGCCTGCAAAGTGACGTTCTGATACTCCGGGCTGTCCCCGTCGCGATACTCAGCCGTCGTGTCAAACTCACCCACCGCCATCACTTCCGCGTTCTCGATCAACCGCCGCACGACGATCTTTTCGCTCTCGTCGATGAACGGGCCGATGACATCGACATGGCTCCCCGGCGTGACGAACACGCCCACGGCCCGGTCCTCTTCGACCGGGATGGAGAAGGCGCGATTGCCCGGATGAATGCGTAGGTCGAAATCGATCTGCCGCTCGGCGAAGAAGTGCGCGCGTTGCAGAAAGCTCCCGCCCGCCACATCCTGTCCAAAGACCCTGCCTTTCAGATTGATCCGCGTCACCGGATCGGCCCCCAGTGCCCAATCAAACTCGGAGGACAGCGCGCGCGGCATCGGCTGCGACACAACGAAATTTTCCATGAATGCCTCGTCGATGACGGTACCGGCCTTGATGACCAGCCCGTCCTCGGCAACCAGCCGCAGCTTGGTAATCGTGGCCGTCTGCTTCGAGACTTCACCGTAGTAGAACCAGCCCACGCCGAAGGACAAAAGTGCCGCGAAAAGATAGAAGATGTTCCGCATGAGGTCAGTTCTCCAGATAACGAATGACAATCAGGGACTCGCCCTCTTGCTCTTGAAGATACAGCGCCAATTCGCAGTCCTGCCGGTATCCGATAAAAAACGACGTCTCTTGCGGAGACGCATCGGGGAAGGCGAATCCCCGCGTCTCGAATAGATCGCGATAGGCCCTTGCAGCCTCATCCTGCGGCATCGGCTGTTGTAGGATTAGCTGCCCGTCACAGCCCCCGCGGCCACGCCCGTCCACAAGCACGGTGGCATCGTCCAGAACGGGGCTGTCGGAACCGGTGAACCGCGCGAGCAGCATAAGCCCCATCGCCGTTCCGCCGTCGTCCTCTGCCAGAGTCGCCGTCAGGCTGACAGTCTGCCCCATGGCGAGCACAGCCGGGTCCAGATCCGCGAAGGCCGAAGTCAGAAAATGGGACAACCCCGGCGGCGTGGCGTCGCCTGTGTAGCTGAAGGCCACCTGATCCCCCATCTCGAGGATTACGACGGAGTCGGGCATCTGAGAGGCAAGTTGCTCCGCGATGGTCGACATCTCGGTGGTCGTGCTTGCCGCGTATTGGCGTAGGCTCTCCTTCGCCTCGCCCGCAACAAGCGGGGTCGCCGCGATCACAAGCCCCAGAAAACATCCGCACAGTCTACGAATCGGGCTCAGCATCTGGGTCCTCCGCCGTTGGGAAACACGTTGGGAAAGAGCGCATATGTGGCGCCGGGCCCGTGGCAGATTTCATCCCAGATCACCCGGTCATGGCCATGCTGAAACTGGCGCTCATCGTGGCTCCAGAGCGTGCGCTCCGGCGCAAGATAGCTTTGCCTGGCCTGCGGGCTGTTCTGTTGCGCGAGCATGTTCGAGTTCGTGATCGCCAGATCGACATTGGCGGTCCCGACGATATCGCTTGGACTCCGGCTGGGCTTCACATCGCGGAGGATCGTGCGCCACGCGGCAGCCCCGTCCTCCACCCGATCCCACATCGGCCTTTCCCGAGAGAGCCCCCGCTCGGAATTCTGACGCCGGCAGCGGACCTGGGCCGCCTGCCCCACTTCCGTCAGATCGATGAATTGTCCGCGTTCGAAATCGCAGGCGAGAAAAGTCGATCGGGCTGCCGCTGCCGCCACTGTCGAGCCGCGGGCGAACACCGCGGTCTCCTGACGGTTGACGCTCGCCTCGTAAATGAACCTGCCCAGAATGATCATGATCAGGACGATGGGGATCACCATCACCGCTTCCATGTGGACCGAGCCGCGACGGTCAGTGCGCATGGACCCGTCCCCAATCGCCGAGCGTCTGCACCTGTTGCAGATCGCTTGCCAGATCATCGAACGCGGCCGTCGCCGCGCGATCCAGATCGCCGCCCGCCTGTCGCGGGTTGTCCAAGCGCGTGGCGGGCATCAGGCGGCTCTGCCAGTTCTGGGTGAACAGCGTCGCCCCATCGGGATTGAAGACACCCGCCTGTGCATAGCCGGTATGGCTTGTCACGGGGCTGGACATGATCCTCTCGCCGAAGCGTTGCGACTTGTCCTTCTGACCGAGGGCGAGAATGCGGAATTCGTCAGGCATCGCAATCGGTTCTACCGGTGGGGCTGGATGTATCGGCGAGATGTCGGGAAGCTGGAAGATCTCGGGCACCTCTACCGCAGTGGCGTAAGGTATGATCGAAACCGGGATCAGCCTGCGCGCGCGCGGCGTTGCCACGGACATGTGCAGCATCGTGAAAAACCGATAGAACGAGTTATTCCCGACGCGTTCCTGCCGCCTGTTCGGAATTGGCGGATTGAGCATCAGGTACGTGCCCGTCCGTGACCGAAAGTGCCGGTCGAACCCGATTGGAGCGAGCCTTGCAAATCCGAGGGCGGTCTCGTTGATGGGCGCCGCGATCCGCCCGACCTCGTGCAAAATATCCAGAACATTCCGTCTGCGGTCGACAAAGGGCGCTCCTCTGTAAGGAAAAGACTTGAACCCGGTGAACCTCGGGAAGAGCGCGGTGCCCGGACCGTGGAGCGGGTGCCTGGGCATGTCGGAGAGGGACGAGCGATAGAACCAGTTGAACTCGTACAGGATGTTCCCGACCTCGGTGATGTTGTTGATGTGCTCCTTGAGCTCTGGACGCGCACGCGACCCGCCGACCCGGAGCGGCCCCTTCAGACGTTGCGTGAAGCCACGCTTGAGAAACGTGGTATCGGTGTTCACCGTCCCGAGCTGCATGAGGGCGGCCAGACGGGTGTACGCACCATCAATGCCGGTTTTCGCCTCGATCAGCGGCAAGGCCATGCCGTCGCGTGAATTGCTCCGCCTGCAATTCGCCACACCGGGTCCATTACACGGATCGGCGAAATGGTGATCGTCCAGGTCCAGAAGCCGGTAGTAGCTTTGGGCGATCTCGGACATCGCGCGCGGATGGCGCGCAGCCAGTGCCTTGTTCATGCCGTCGATGGCGTCCAGCGCCTTGCGCGCGGTTTCGACCCCGTGCATCGGGTCGAAATCGCTGTTGATGTCCATTGCGCGGATGGCAGCGTAAGCGGCAGGAATGTTGATCATCTCATGCCAGGCGATGCAGCCCGGCGTCCACAGGACGGCATCTATCTTGCTGTAGGGTTTGCATTCCCTGCCCTCATGCGCCTTGATCGCCGCCGTTGCGGCAGCAGCAGCCACGATGATCTCATTGGTGGTCATCGACAGCGCTTCGGACCCAACCGCCACCGTCAGGAGTTGTGCCGCCGTCACGTTGTTCATCGAGATGATGTTCAGCGCCCGTGCCGTCCAGGCACCGTGCGTATTGGCAAGAGCATCGGCGGCATCCTGCATTTGGCGCCGGTCATCGACCATTTGCGAGGTGTTCAGGTTGGCCGACATTATTGCGGTGACAGGCGCCATGCCGACCATCGCGATCACAGCCATTGCGCCTCGACGGCGGCGAGAGAGAATGTTCCAGATCATAGAAGTGTCACCGTGGTCGATGCGGTTCTGAAATACGTGCCGTCCCCGCGTTTGCCGTCATAGACAAAGCGGCGGAACGGCGTTGAAAGCGGAAACTTGAACGTGACCGTTGCGGTGATCGGAACGTCGGTCCGGCCGCTCAGTTGCGGCAGCAGCGACCGGTCCCAGTCGAGTGTGACGGTCACATTGCCCGGCTCGAATACATAACAGATCGCGTTTTCAACAGCTTGGCTGCGGCCCATGATCTGATCCCGACCCGTCATCAACTCCACCGCTGCGGACACATCCGGACACCCGCGTGCCCCGGCCGAGCCGCTTGTCGGTGCCGCCGCGATCAACGCCCAACGAGCCGCATCCTCGGCCCGTCGCTGCGCCTCACGATCGAGGGCCGCCTTGTTAAGCATGCAATCGGTCGGGCGCAGGACACTGACGCTCGACCGCAAAAGATCGACAAGGTTGAAGTCCGGGCATTTGTAAACCAGCGCGCTCCGCGCCGCCGCGTACGCCGCCTGCTCCAGATGCACTCGCGCTTGCGCAGTGATCATCACCTGACTGATCGCTCCGAACACGATCAACATCGCCGGTATGGCCATCGCCGCTTCGATGGCGACACTGCCCCGGCGACACCGGAAGAAGGGAGCGAACTTCTCCCTCATGGCTTTTCCGCCAGGGTATCGACCGAGGTCTTCCAGTCATTCTTCTTGTTGTTGCGATTGTCAGATTGACCGTCCGCCAGTACGACAATCGCGACCATGACAGTGAGGCCAAAACCAAAGATGAGCAGTTTCTCCAGTGTCATGGCGAAGCCCGCGTCTCAGAAGTTGTCGAGTTGGTTTTGGAAGTCGCCTTCGGCGCTTGTACGCGTGCTCCACATGTTCGAACCAAGCGTGGTCACGGCCATGAGCGCGGCAAGGGCAAAGCCAAAGATCAGTAGTTTTTCGAGTGTCATGTTGGATCTCCTTTTCTTCATGAATTCCGGTGTCTTCATCGGGCACTCCCGGTCTCAGTTGATCAGGTAAGTGATTGTATCGATGACGAATGTTTTCACGTCCAAGCCCATGATCACCAACGCCGCCGAGACGGCGATTCCGAAGCCAAAGATCAGCAGGTATTCGAGTGACATGAGCGGTCTCCGTTGACGATTTCGATGTCGTTTAGTTCAGGCTAGACAGAAACCGGCGCCACGGGCGGACGTCGTATCTATTGCGACGCTCAGGCGTGGACCCGGCGCAGCGGCGCGTCCGCATCGTCGCGCGCGAAAACTGGCACCATCGGGTAAGGCCCTTTCTCGGTCGGCTCTTTCGAGACCTCGGCGATCTCCATCACCAGCCGCTTGCCGCCGGTCCGCTGAACCTGAACGACCAGATCGATCGCTTCGATGATTTGGCGGCGCACCGCGATGATCGGCACATCCGTTTCCGACATCAGGCAAAGCGTTTCCAGGCGAGACAGCGCCCGCCCCGGATCATCGGCATGCACGGTTGAGAGCGATCCGGCGTGCCCTGAATTCATCGACTGGATCATGTCCAGCGCCTCGCCGCCGCGGCACTCCCCTACCAGAATGCGGTCGGGCCGCATCCGAAGGGCCGCGCGGAACAATTGGCGGATTGAGATGCCCCCGCGCCCCTTGGCATCCGGCATTTGGCTTTCAAGCTGCACGACATGCGGCATGCGCAGGTCAAGTTCTGCCACATCCTCGATCGTCAGGATGCGCTCCGAGGGATCCATCATCCTACTGAGGATGCCCAACAGGGTGGTCTTGCCTGTCCCGGTGCCACCCGAAATGATGATATTGCGATGCCCGGTCACCTGTTCGCGCAGATAGTCGGTCGCCTCTGCCGACAGCGAGCCGGACCGCTCGAGATCCTCGACCGTGGGCGGGTTTG
>JAAUYD010131686.1_pt1 | contig 16097 bp, 13 predicted proteins | sample 7278101 | NCBI WGS metagenome assembly JAAUYD01 (sample SAMN14350128, study PRJNA611818) | marine sediment metagenome | isolation source: surface marine sediment (0.6m) | place: French Polynesia: Moorea | collected 2018-08 | reverse complement strand
CATCCAAGTCTAGAATTTGTATCGAATAAGTTTCTAAATCCGAGCGAATCAAATTAGTAAGAGGATGACTTCCTAAAATACCTAATATTTTGACACGATTTCCTAGATAACTAAATGTTACTGCCGCATTTGTAGCTGGCCCTCCTGCAGCAATAGTTTGGTCTATGGCGACTATTTTTTGGTTTTTTTCGGGTAAATTAGCTGTTAAATAGATAAAGTCTAAAGTTAATAAGCCTACAAATAGTCCCTTTTCCCTCGTCATCTCAATCTCTTCTTTCTTAAACCTCCCTGCGAGTTTAATAGACTTCGTAGCATAAGTCTATTAAGTAACGAGTAACGAGTTTGGGTACAGTTAAGAGCTAGCTGGGGAGAGTATTAGTCTTAGACAGTAATAGATCCTCGATACTTATATGATTTAAAGAAAGCCATTTCTCGATCGTCGGCGAGTTTTCAATCTTCTCCTTAGTTAGAATCCCACTCTCTACAGTCTTTGAAAGGTTTTGTAAAATCACTGAGCGAGTAATTTGACTTGATGGTTGACCGTTGTTAAACGCAGTATCTTGAGCGATCTTACACATAACAAGGTTAAACTCGTAGTAGGTCGTCCAATCTCCGTGTTCTTTCCAGTCACCGCGAAGCTCAATTGCTCTGCTAAGTACAGTTTCTGCTTCTTTCCATTCAGGATTCCGCTTATCTTTTAAAGCAAAGCCCAGCTCTCCATAATAGCGATGGTAAGGTTGTTCTACAGTACTGTCAATCAGAGCCCGAAAAATGGGAATAGTTCGTTCCATTTTGGGTTTGGTAGCTGGGTTGCTCCAGTTTTCCGAGCGAATACCTTGAACCTCAACGAAAATACTGAATTTCTTAGCATCTGAAGTAGCTTTAATCGCTTTATTAAGTTTTTCGGGAGATACTTCAGGAAACTTACGATTTAACTGACGATTGACAAGAATCTGAGCATTGGCATCAAATTCAGCTTGTTCTGTTGCTTTCTTAAACTGTTGTCCCAGCTGTTCGAGATCTGCTTCAGCTTTTTCTCTTACCCTCTTAACTTCTTGTCCTACTTGTCCTAGTTGTTCTCCTACTTGTCCTAGTTGTTCTCCTACTTGTCCTACTTGTCCTCCTACTTGTCCTAATTGTTCTCCTAGTTGTTCGAAATCTGCTGCTTTAAATCTACCAGGTAAGTACAAGCGAGCCCACAGGAATCCCAAGAAGAAGCCGCAAAATGAAAAGTAAATCAATACCACAATAACAAAGCTAGTATTAATGGTTTCATTGGTAGAATCTCCAAATCCAGGAGCTAACTTGGCGACAAGTTTATCAATGGCGGAAACGATCTCTGAAATTTGGGTCAATCCAACACCTACTAATATTTTTGTGAACCAATCTGAGATCTGTTCTAAGTTAGTGTTGGGAAGATAGTTACTTTTATAGTCATCTAAGTTACTACTATCACCATTGTTATTCCCTTCTCCAAATTGATTATCCCCAACAGTGCGCGGAATCCCAAAAAGAAAACCAAGAAATACGCCTGATAGAAGGAATGCACCAGACGCCATTATAACAACACCAAATACTGAGAGACATACTGAAAGACCAACTCCCTCAGGGCGATCGTAAAATTGGAGGGAGTAGAGCAAAATGAATATAAACCCTGCAACCAAAGTTACTAAGAAGGGAAACGTGGAGCTTAAGATCTGGTCTTTTTGACTAATCATGACTTGTTTATCCGAAAATAGCTTAAGCTTTTCCCCCGATCGACAATATGTGTAGCATTATGGGTTAAATCTACCGCCAAATTATTGGCAAAGGCATTATCTGGGGCGCTCGGTGGTAAGTAATACCAATTTCATTTAAGATGGCTACACTGCTGCGAGTTCACTGAGCTTCGCAGCAGAAGTCTAAGTCTACTTTCGTAACGAGTAAAAGTGGTCTACTGACAATTTTGTGAGTCAGTTGGAACAAAAAAGAGTGCATCTCGCGGACCGATTTGAATGCCTCCCCTCTCTGGAGTTCCCCAACGAGTTATAGATTTTTGTCCGTTCTCGTCAGTGGTAACTGACATAGTGAATCCATATCGCAGTTCTTTATAACAGCCTGCATCTAAACCAGGCATTTGAGCCGTTTCAACATCAAAAAATTCACCCGCTTTATTAATCATGGCAATCCCTTTACTGCCTCGCTCAATAAACAATAAATTGGGACTATCTGCCCCTCGTGCAATCTCATTGCCATTGCGGAAGTATTGGGACTGACCGAGCATTTGCTCGTGAAAGGAAATGCCTGCTTTAACGATGGGATAGTCAGCATCTTCGTTATAAATAAGGGGTAATCCATCTTGGCGCGCAAGAACGTAAGCGCTGGCTAACATTACATCTCGTTCTTCAAGACCAAAGGCATCATAAAGATCGCGATCCGGCTCAACAGTGTCGTGGGTTTGGGCAAAGGTAACAGCGCTAACGCCAGGTAATGCCCCATTGTAACTTTGAGGATCGATCAGCGAGCGAAGGTCGCCCCCCAAACCAAAGGCTTGTTTCATTGTTCCTAGCAAGGGGTAATCGCTAATATCAATATCACGTATTCCCGTGTACAAGAAACTTTGATCTGCTTTTCCTTCGATTAGTTCACCATATACATATTTATCGGAGGGTACAACTTGAAGAACGTCTTGGAAATATTCAGGTTCTATATGTTTGATAGCATCAAAGCGGAAGCCATCAGCCCCTAGTGCGAGAAGTTTTTGCAAATATTGTTTCCCTTGTTCTCTGACATATTCAGATTCAGTATTTAAGTCTGGAAGCGAACAACCGAGCCACCCGTGAGTAACTTGGTAGCGATCGTTATCGTTGTCAATGCAAGCTCGTGAGTGAAAATCTTGGGGCGAGAAACGAGGATATTCAAGATTGTCAGAATAAGGAGGTTCATTAGCCATGTGATTGAGAACTACATCAATAATAATCTTTTGTCCTTGTTCGTGAGCTGCGTCAATAAGTTCCTTTAAGCGGTTTTCGTTGCCTAGAGGACTTTCGAGTACGGTAAAATCAATTGGTTGATATCTTCCCCACCATTCTTGAGAAGAGTTGCTCTTTTGCGGGGGTGAAACTTGAATGTGAGTATAACCTTGCTCTGTTAGTTCGGGAAGTTCATTTTTTACTTGCTGAAAAGGCTCGTCAAAGGCTTGATAAATAACATCAGCTTTTGCTGGAGTTGGGTAAGAGACAATCAGTGCCATACAAGAGGCGATCGCCAGGTGAAAGCACATTTTTAGGAAAGACTGAATTTTATTGCACATATAGATATCCTCAAATATGGAATTAACTTGAAATCTCTGAGAAAACCACTCGATCGCTGGCAGTTTTTAAACTCGTATTTTTTTCCCGTGGTTCAGTCAACTAAATTGCGACTAGGCTGAATATTTTTAGGTTTTTCTAAAACTGCCTCTGGCAACATTCCCGTATATTCAGCACCGGGTTGCGGAAATGCACCTGTTGTCCGCAAAATTCGATGTAAATATTCAATATCTTTCTTTCCTGTAACTTCATTCTTAGTTCGTTTCAAAATATTAACGTTTAAGGATGTCTCTTTAGCCAGCTCATCCATTTCTTCTTCTTCTAAGTCCATTACATCTTTAATAGTTCTAATACCAACCTTCCGAAGCTCTTCAGCACTAGAACCGAAATAGCTACATAACTTGGCCTGTAAAATCCAATCGGCTAACTGGCGTGTTGTGTAAGGTGTTTTCAGCAAAAGCGGAATAAAATCTACTACGGCCAGATCGTAACAACTATCGATCCCCAGCTCTCGTAAACGCATAACATCGTAATTTCCAACCCCTTCAATTATGTTGAGCGGCGCTTTGCGGGTTAAGAGATTTGTTTCTGAAAAGATGGGCAATTTTTTAGTGAGCCAACGCAATCCTTCCTCTGGATAAAACCCAATTAGGAAAGCTAAAGCTGGCCAAATCTTGAAGACAAAATCGCTATTAGTATCAGTTTCACTAACAAAAACTTGAGTACCGTTATACAAGACTAAAGCAATTAAAGACGCTAAGATCGTTCTAATATTCAGATTAAAATAAACAGCCGGAATTAGATCGTTTAATGAATATCGTCGCATGACATATTGTACTCCCCATACATATGCACCAAGAAATGCCAGACCAGTTATCACTCTCGAACCTGGTTGCGGAAACTCCCAATTTCCTATTTTTGTAACTGGAAAATCTTCAAAACCGAGCCCAGGCGCGACAAATAATATCCCTAGTCCAATCAAGGTGATAATGAATAGATAAAAAACTGCCAAAATAAAAGAGAAAGGATCGTTATACAAATCGTAAATGTCACCCTCTTTTTGCGAGTTGAATGTGAAGTTAAGACTATCTAGAGTTTCCTGAATCTCGATTCTTCGCCGATCGCGGCGAATATTGTAGTAAATTATTGTGGTTAAGGGAAGAAAGGTAGAGAGAACAAAAACTAGCAAAAATCCCAGCCAATTATTTTTGAAAATGGTTAAAAAGTTTTCCATGACAACTAAAGATTTTTATTGTGTATTAACATTGAGATTATTAGTTTATCTCTATTGTTAAAAGATCTAATCTAAAATATGGCATAACAAAAACATCTAACCTCCGAATTCAAAATTTCTCATGCCGATCGCATCTGTTTTAAACCGAAACACGCTCCCAGCTTTGGGATACTTGTCTAATTGAGTCTCTTTTCTAGCCGTTGTTATATAAAGTTCATTCATATTCGCTCCTCCAAATGTGCAAGAGGTAACATTAGGAGCAGGGACATAAATGTTTTGCAACAATTCTCCAGTTTTAGGATTCCAACGGGTTACTTTGAATCCAGCCCACAATGCCACCCAGATATTGCCTTCAGTGTCTGTGGTCATTCCATCGGGATATCCTTCTGTGTCTGGTATAGTAACTGCCACTGTGCGATTACTGATGTTTCCTGTAGTCAGATCGTAATCAAAAGCAAAGATTTTTTTTGTAGGAGAATAGACGAGATACATTGTGTAATAATCGGGACTCCATCCCATCCCATTAGAAACAGTAAGATTGTCCCATAATCGTTTAACTGTCAGATTGCGATCTAATAAATATAACGATCCTGCTCCCTTCTTTTGATCTTTATCCATTGTTCCTGCCAAAAAACGCCCAGCCGGATCGCATTTACCGTCGTTAAATCTATTCGATAGCAGATTACTTTCAGGATCGGCGAGATATGTCAGTTTTTCTTTTTCTAGATCCAAAGCAGCAAAGCCGTCTTATAAACCCAAAACAACTCCGCCTGATTTTCTAGGAACAACACAACCAACTAATTTTTCTAGTTGGATTGTCCGATCGGTTTTAGTTTCAGGCTGATAAACGTGGAGTTGTTTTTTTGTGCTGTCAACCCAATATAGTAATTGTTTTTCCTGATGCCAACAGGGACATTCTCCCAAATCTGCTTGTGATTCAATTAATAATTCTAATTCAGTACTCATGACTTCTTTATTCTGAAATGGCTCAAATATTTATCGAGAAAAAAGTCAGCTTCCTATTTGGGTTCAACGTCCCACAATACCTGGAGCTAAGGGCTTTAGACGGAAAATATAATAGGGAGGGGTAGAAACTTCTTCCCCAGCATTGAGACCAGCAGAACGGTGTAATTGGTTGGATGTTACGTTTAGTAGCTTTTAAAGCTGATTCTGTTGTCTTAACTGGAGTTTAGACGATCGCCTTTTAGAGTAATAGTCTAAACCCCAGGACAAGATAGCTTCGCTCGAACAGTTAAACCTTCTGCAAGACTACAAATCCATTGGCTGGTACTACAACATAAATGTAACCGTTGTTAGAAGTGATATTCGCACCTAAATTCCCGACATTGTTCCCCCCGTATGATTGGAGATCGCTATTAAACATTTCCTTCCAGGTGCCATCGGGAATTCGATAATTTTCGATCGCGTATCCGTCAGCAAAGGGGGAATTGTTTAAACTCGCCACAACTAGAAATTCTTGAGTTTCATCCCAGCGCTTGAAAGCAATAACTCGATTGTCATTGTGGACGTGGATAATATCGATATTATGGGAACGAAGTCCTGAATGATTGAGTCGAAACCGAATCAAGTCCTGATAAAATTTGAACAATCGCTGACCATTATTTTGTCGTTCCCCCCGCAGATCCTCTCTGTTATAAAAGAAACCCCCCTTGATTACGTCTTCTGAGTTTTGAGGGCCCCTTTGTTGATATTTGTATAGTTTTTGAGCGCCGATCTCTTCGCCCATAAAAAACATTGGCGTGCCAGCAGAAAGCATAGTCATTCCGCAAGCAAAGTGGACACGAGCTTCTGCAAAACTACGGGTTTCCCCGAGCAGAGGCGCTTCGTTTACTGCGGAAACAATAGTACGCCGAGATCCCTCGGCATTACCCGCCTCATCGTGAGATTCGTGATAAACAACTTTACGATCGCTCGATTTTGCTAAAGCTCCAGCAAAGTAATTCATCGCTAAAGGTCTAGCATCGCCAAATCCAGCAGTTGGAATTAATTTGGCATAGTGGGTTCCTTGTTGAGCGTCGCCGATCAGATGGTGGTAAAATTCGGAGTACCAAGCAGCATCAAATCCAAGACCGCCATCGTTGGAAGATACAGTTACCAAGTTCCAATCGGAATGATCTTCTGCCATTAACATAACAGAAGGTTTAATTAACTTTAAAGTCCGAGTCCATTCCCTGAGAAACTTAGCTCCAAACATATTGACGTTGCCCATGGGTTTCCCATCTTGGTGAAGCACGTTATAGGAGTGCATGGAAGTCGTTTGATCTGCTCGAAAGCCGTCGATGTGAAACTCTGTTACGAGTGCTGCTGCAGAAGAAATAAACATCTTCCGCACTATCTCCTCGTGAAAGCGTGGGGAATAGCCAGTGGACATATTGTCGATATATCCTCCTTCTGGAAAAGGTCTTCCGTCGGGATAGAAATAATTGTTAGAGTCCCCTTCATACCAGCAATACATATTGCGTTCGGGAGCATCCGAGTCATAGGCCCATTGCGCCCGTTCTCCATCTGGGGAATAGTGATTGTAAACCACATCTAATATTACGGCGATGCCGCGACGGTGGCATTCTCTAACAAAATGCTTGAGTTGGTCTCTGCCCCCAGCACTATACTCCATGGTAAAGTAGTGAGAGGTTTCATAACCCCAATTAGTCTTATCGGCGAATTCAGACATGGGCAAGAGTTCGATCGCGTTAACGCCAAGGTCTTCAAAATAGTCCATCAACTTCATGGCATCGTCGAAGTTTCCAGGTCTGTCTTGGCCATATCCTAAGGCACCCAAGTGGAGTTCGTAGATAACTAGATCTTCAACTTTATTGGGCACTGGTTTATTGGGGTTGAATTCGTCTCTCCAAAACTCCTGGTCAGAAACGAACTTATCTTGAGGCCATGTTTGCTTGTAGAAATCTCGAGCTACTAACTCCGGATCGACGACCACAGAGCAACTCTTTGTACCATCTAAATCTTGAAAAGTACCATTGTAGTGTTGCCCGTTAGGATTAGTATTACCTTGACCTATCTGACAGCGAGAATATAAATCTGTTCGGTATTTAACTTTTCCCTCTTCTTTGGTGATTCTAAACATATAAGGCTTGTGGTCGTATTGAGAGAAATTTGAGAGTCTAGAATCGTTTACATCCGTCTGCCACACCCCATTCTCTTGGCGAGACATACTAAACTCACCAAGGGAGGCATTAATTCCATAACCGTCATCTGCAATATATCCGCTTGCTCCTCCGAACACTACTTCTACTTTTTGCGCATTGGGTGCCCAGACAGAAAATTGCACTCCAGGAGTTTGTTGATTGGGAGGATAGTATTTTTGAGCGCCCAAGTATCGGCAATTAGTCAGGTAGTATTTTTCTAGCTGGGGGCTTCCAGAGGGAGTTTGCAGGTTAAAAGTCCGATAACGTTCTTGAGAATCGCCATTGTTAATTTCAGTCGGAATTCCCCAGAGGTCAGTGCCTGCTGGACCATCTAGGACAACACCCCAATGAAATTGCCAGCCTACTTGAGAGTCATCGAGTTCGACTGTTGCAAGGAAGCAGGGACAACCATCTTCTGCGATCGCCTGCTGCATTGGTATAGATATCCACTGGTCGGAGTAGCGACCATTTTCATCCCAACTTCCTGTCAGGCGCGCATTGCGAAAAAGGTCTTTTTTTAATCCGGTTAGATAGGTAAACTGAACTTTACTCATGATAAGATCTCTTTTGATTTAAACAGGTGTTAATGGCTTTTTAGTCGCAAGTGTTGTTTTTACTTGGTTGCACTGAATAGGCTCCTGTTTCCAAGTTAGCTGTGAAGGTGTAGCACCCCTTAGATTTCGGAGTAAATTCCAATGCTGGAGGATCGCCGTGAGTAGTTAGCTGACCGTACTCTTTCAAATCTTCAATTGTGGAGTTAGCGGGATCGGGATTTCTACCCGAGAAGTCTTGACCGTAATCATCCAATTCGTAATCGGCAAATACCCAAAGCCAACCCCAATTATTGGCTGCATACTTATATTCGTACTTGCGATCGGCTTCAAGTTCTACGTTTTTAACAAACATACTTTTGTCAGCTCTTTGCATATTGTTAGCTTCACTAGTTGGTTGCCAAGCTTCCATTGGCTTGTCGAAACTACCAACTAACTGCAAGGTTTCTATTGTTGTGGCAGGTTGCAAAGGAGCATTACTTAATGACTCAATTGAGAACCGATCGCGATCGGCATCATAGGTGAATTTGTAATTCCCACTCTGGGCTACGTTAAAGAAAATATTGGGTTCGTTGGGTTTGCCGTGCCAAGCTTTGCCAATAAGTTTGTTTGGCTCATCTGATTCTAGCCAAGCGCCGAGAGCCATAGTATCCAAGAAAAGCTCTTCGCTGATAGCAAAATTGGCACTATAAAGACCAGGAGTGTCGATGTTCACAGTTTTAGTCCAGACATTGCTACCAACGTTTTTCATATTGTGTTCTTCCTTGGTAGGATCGAATTTAAATTTATCGTCTTCGTGAATGTAAATGGTGCCGAGCAATTGGAATGATGTCACGTCATTCCAAATCTTCACTGGTGGTAAGCCTTCAGCAGGTTTGACTTCAAACTTATATTGCTTTGGATTCATCCGAATGGTGTAATCGCCATCTTCAAACACTTGAATGGTAATAGCGGAATTGTTGCTCTTTCCACCGCTACTGCCAAAGCCAGTACCGCCTGCGAGACTTCCTTTGCCGTCATTGTAACCACCAAAACCCCAGTCCTCGTTGTTATTGGCAGAGAATAAAAACTGATAAACTCCATCTGCTCTAAAATCAATACCGCCGTTTGTTTTCAAAGGAACAGTCTTTTCCCACCAATCCCCGTTTTTTGTCATTTCATGATTGTTACGAGTTTCGTCAAATTTCTGGAACATATTTTCATCATCCCAGACAAATCCGTTGAGTTGTACCGATCGAATTTCGGTTAGATAGGTTGGTTTGGGTGCGATGTTGTATTCTAGAGTGGCGGGATTGAAGCTAATTTTATAAACGCCGTCGCGATCGACTTTAATCATAATGTTGTGCGCTCGCTCGGCTCGATCGCCTGTAACTAATTCTGGCTTACCCGTACTATCGATTTGCCGATCGACCTTGAAAGTTTGTCGCAGATCGTGATTAGTTACAAAACGCAAAGCATATATCCCATCACCTTGACGACCCCCATTGGCTTCGAGTTCTACCTCTTTATAATAGGTTTGACCGTCTCGAATCATGTTCTTCTCAGGTAAAAATGGGTTCCAGCGACCTCGGTTATTGTCGATCGTTCCCAATAACTGAGCACTTTCTTCACATTGCTGAAAATCGGGATTACACAAAACAGGAATTGCAGTTCCTGAGGTTGGTTTATCCACTAATTCTGGATTCGGTACCAAGTCTAAATTTGATGCGGCAAAAGCCGATAAAGGAAACAATATACAACTAGATGCTGTCCAAAAAAAGATAGCTAATAAACCGAAACTTGTTTGAAGAAAGCGAATACCTTTTTGAAGGTTAGCAAAAAGACTAATCATAACAACATTTTCCCTTCTCTTTTTTGGTATAAATTGATTATTTAGCTAATGCAGAGGCTCGTAAATCACGAATTCGATGCAGAAATTTTTCAGCCAGCAAATTAGAAGAAAAGGGGTTCTGTCCAGTAATCAAATTTCTGTCTTCGACTATATGAGCGCCCCAGATTATAGGAGCCTCTGAATACTCTACACCAAGTTTCCTTAGCTCTTCTTCTAGTACCAAAGGAAGATTTCCATAAATACGAGTAGCTTTTTCTTCGTTATGAGAGAAACAAGTCATGCGATAGCCTCCGTAAGGAAATTTGCCCTTCTCATCTCGCGCACTCAACATGACAGAATGGCCGTGACACACTGCTGCTACTGGGAACTGCAACTCATAAGACCAAACAGTAATTTGTCCCATCGCTTGAGACTTGGGTTCATCTTCCATACAGCCATGCCCGCCAACCATATAGATTCCCTGATATTCATTGAGTTGTTCGCGGGTAATTTTTTCTACAGCTAGTGGCTTCTTAAGTTCAGGAGCATTGGCGATAATATCAGCCCATTCCTTTGCTTTAGCAGCATCATCAATTTGACTCCCTGCAGGTCGCACAAATCGAAGGTTATCTGGATCGAGACTGCTTTTGTCGACTGATGGTTGAATCCCACCTACTGTCGCAATATCGATTTCATAGCCACGTTCCTTAAATAGTCTGTAAGGAATAGCAAACTCTTCAGCCCAATACCCAGAAGGATAAGCTGTCCCATCCTTTAAAGTTAGACTAGAAGCATTAGTCATCAAAAGTAATAGTTTCATCGCTTTTTTTTAACCAAGTCACACTGTTTTAACTAAATCCAATTCAAGAATAGGGAGAGAGAAAGATAAAGAGAATTAATCAATTCTCACGGACTTCCTCTGTCGTTACTCAATTCTTAACTGAGTAATGTGACTCCCTACTAAGGCGAATAAAATGCTACTAGACTGAAATTTTGGAACTCAAACTGCTATTAACAAAGAGTTCTTTGACTTTTCCTTTCGCACCTTCTAGAGAAACAGCAAAAGTATCTGCTGATTCACGGTTTTTGCGGCTAATAAAGAAAGAAAGAAACCTTAAAGCTTCACTGGAAATGTCTTTTAAATCTCCCACAATCAGACTTAATCCTTTGGCTTGTTGAATTTCTAGACGAGAAAACTCTTCATCAAGCTCTTGTAAAGCCCCTGGTTTGGTAAAATCGCCTGTTAAATCTACCTTTGCCACCCCATCAGCCGTAACATCTAACAAAGCAGCTTCACAAGGGATGCCCGTTGGATAAATACGCACCCTGATCTTTTTGTTTGCGTAGTCCTCAGGAAGTCGGACAAACAAATTATCCTTATCAAAATCATGATAGGGAATGCCATCAATCCAAACTTGTTTGATGCGAATGCTACCAGAGGGTAGAATATCTGGGGCAACCCGTAGAATTTTATCGGGAAATCCGCCAGCAGTTGGTTTGAAATAGAAATCCATCGGTTCTTTGAAAACCAACAAATTAATATAAGTTGCTGCGAGATAACATAACTCAAAGGAGTGATAACCCGCCATTGAGTGACTGCCTTTGCCGCGTTCTGTCCCTAGAGCGTAGGGTTGTCCATTAGCTAAAACATTAAAGTAAACGCCGCCACTATAATGGTCTAGAAACCAAGCATTATAGAAAGCCGTTCCTTCACGGGCATAACGGAGAAAATCAGCGTTTTCGGCTTGCCCGTACACTCCAGCCATGATGTAATAGGCCAAGACCCCCTGTTCCTGTTGCCACCAAGCCTTGCGATCGTGCCAGACATACTTGTGGAATTTACCAGCTTTTTCCACCCGTTCCACTACATCATACCAACCGCCCCGTTGACGATCGGTTCCTGCATCTGCGATTTTATGACCAATGGTATCAGCCAAGTCCTTATATTCTGACTTAGGTTTGAGGCCAAACATCCGGGTTAAATTCCAGGCAATTTTTAGGTTATGACCTACAACCGCCCGATTTTGCTGCCATCCCCAACTTCGATCTTTTGTCCAGTCATCAAGAAACTTTTCTTGAACAAAGGGGCTTTCATTGTAGTCTGGGAAGTGTTTTTGGATAGTATCAAAGGTTTCCTCTAAAAAGGCCCCATATTCATCCCGTCCTGTCGCCAACCAAAGATTGATTAAGTAAGCAGGTGCGTGATCTCCAACGGAGTTCCAGTTTTTACGGGCTTTATTGCGTCCTAAAGACTCGCTATGGGGACTCAAAGTTATGGGATCGATGTGGGAGTAGTAACCTCCTTTTTCCGAGCGATCTTTAAAGAAACGGTCAAACAAAGCAACTGTTTTCTTGGTATCGTCTAAAATTTCGGGATCGCCCGTAATGCGATAAGTTTGAATCGGACCTGCGAGGGCGTAAATTTGTTCGTAACAGGGAATAGCTTCAAAATCATCACCAAATTCTGAGGCAAAGATCTTTTCTTCACTGCCATCATTTTGAATATCAACAGCATGATACCAGTAAACAATGTTTTCACTGTTATCTTTGAAGCGCATATGTTCCCGCAAATATTGGGTTCCTTTTTCGGCTGCTTCTAAGTAGCAGTCTTCCCCTGTTAGCAAATAGGCAGAGGCAAAACCATATACTAGACGGGAAATGGTATCAGTTTCTTGTCGTCCGCTTTTTTGTTTTTCCCCTGTCATCGTCAGATTGGTACGATATCGGGAATAATCAATGTTAATGGCATCGGTTTTTCCTACCCCAAACTCTGATTTCAGATAGAAATCCGCTAATTGTTTAATTTGATTAATCCACCAGTCTTGTTTTTCAAAGACATAATCGTTGGCATCGTCGGTTAAAGACCGTCCAGCAAAAACCAGGTGTTTTCCTTCAAAGTGATACTCACTGCCATTTTCTGGGTAAAAAATTCCGTAAACTAACACGAATTTCCCCCGCAATCCTGCTCCATCTGGCTCGCCGGCTTTAAGAAGATCGCGCATCTGGCTGCTGGCATCTTGATAACCTTGTCCGAGATTCCGAATTAGCTCAGCGTAAGTGGTTGGGGTCAGATAAACGGTATATTCGCGATCGTCTGAAGTTTTTAGTCCAAAAGCGTCCTTATCAGGATCGTACTGGGTGATATATCCTGCAATGAGGTCGGAAAAAGTAAAGTCTACAGCGTTAGCCATGAAATTTGCTCCTATGAAAATAAAAAGTGAGACGTATGAAAATAAAAAGTGAGACGTTATCAAAGGCAAAAGGTAAAAGGGGAAACCACTGTGAACTCCCTCATTCCCTCAATCTCAATGAGGAATGATTCACAAGCAAGTTAGTTACGCCGCATTAAGGCGAAAGCAATATTGCGCCCTAGTCCTTGGCGATATACCAGGCCGATCCAGAGCATCCCCAAAGGTTCGAGCAGGCGAGCAATTTTAAGTCCTCCCCCATCAACGGCATCAAACCCAAGCTCTTTGACCAGGGTTAAGGCCGTTGCTTTTGCAGTTTCATCGTCGCCACAGACAAACATGACCGATGGATAAGTACCATAGACAGGAGCGCCCATGTTTTCACTACCGGTTTGATTGAGGGTTTTAACAACGTTAGCACCTACCGCCCATTGAGCCACCTGTTCTCCCCCTGAGGTAGTAAAGCCTATCGATAACTCAGAAAAATCAGGTTTCAGGGGATTTGTGCAGTCGATAATGGTTTTGCCCCTAAGATCGCCAGCAGCTTTAATAGCACTCTCCGTGGCTGTCCAGGGAGTTGCCAAGACAATGACATCGCTAAAACTGCTGGCTTCGGCCAATGTTCCTGCCTGGGCGTTTGAACCAATCTTGTTTAATAAGGCTTGGGTTTTATCGCTGTTGGGGTTGGGAACACCGAAAAATATTTCGTGACCTTTATTAGCCCAACTACTCCCTAATGTGCCACCAACACTACCCGCACCAAAAATGGCAATTTTCACGATTTTCTCCAAATATTGTTAAATTGATACAAAACCGAAGGTAGAAGTAAAAATTCTCAATTCTTCATTTTCAATTTTTCATCGTCTTCTAATCGTGGTGGATTTTCTTGATCTGTAAATCCTTGGCCGATCTCAATAATTCGACCATCAGGATCGGCTAACCAAACAGTACGCCAACCTTGAATATACTCATCAAAATTCAGGGGACCGAGGGTAATTTTGGCATCATCTCCCATCTCGGCTAATTTAGCATCCACATCATCCACTTTAAAAGCCAGATGACGGACTGAGGGAAATTGATAACCATCATTGACTGCAGGGTCGATCGGGGCTTCTTTTTTGGCTTGAAAAATTTCAAAATAGAAGGCACTATCCCCCATTTTGATAAAGACAATTTGATCCCCATTGGGAAGTTTAGCTACCCTAGCCCGTTTAAAACCAAAATGCTTGGTGTAGAATTTTTCGGTTGCGATCGGGTCTTTACAAGTGATGGCAATTTGTGAAAAGATTTGTAAAGTCATAACCTAAACTGTTGACAATTCATGAAAATACTTCCGTGCGAAGGCGAATTCTAAAAGACTTTTGATTTGAACCCTTATCTCATCTTGTTTTTTCAAGGTTCGACATAGCTGATGCGGGATTGGGGACGGGGGAGATAAATTTCACAGCTTGTGAGCAAAACCAAAATGACGGGCAATTTGACCGGATCGCATCAGCCAAACGTCACCTACTGCCCACTTACCCGTCTTAGGAGATGTAATCGTAGCTTGGAAGGAAATGACATCGTCAGTTTCCAGAAAATTGTACAGGGAGTCAACCTGTATTTCCCCTTGATATTCGAGGTACTTTGTAAAAGTTTCGATCAATGCTTTCCGACCTTTAACCACATTAGGGGGTGGAGCATCGGCAAAGAGCGGAAATGCATTATACAGAATGGCGTCTTCTGCGTAGGTATTGTTAACCATATCTGCGACTTTTTTTGTCGCTAGATATTCCATGTGTTCGTCGAAGAACTTGCGTCCGGATGTAGTAGCCATAGTTAATATCTCCTAATTGAGTTAAAGAAAGGGAAAATCAAAAGCTAAACTTAGCTCGTTCCGCAGCGCGGAAGAGAGCTCGCTGGGTTAATACGCCGATTAGGTGAGTGCGATACTCGGCAGAGGCATAAAGATCGGATAGAATAGTCAGTCCTTCATTAGTTTTCAAGGCCCCAATAGCGTTTTCTTTTGCCAGTTTGGCTGCTAGCGCAATATTTTCTGCTGTTGGAGTTTTCCCCTCCATAGCATTTTCGACTTCAAGCAATCGAATGGCATAGGAGGTAGCACCAGTTACAGCCACGCGGCATTTACCAACAGTATTATTGGAGGGCTCGATCGAGGCAGCAATACCACACACAGCACAGCCACTGGCTGGGTGTTTTATACATTCATAAGTACTGCCAGCTCCAGTAGTGGGGTCTGGAAAATCGATCGAGGTGATAATCTCGTTAAGTTGCCATTGCATCTCGAAACAAAGAACCACGAACTCATCTGCGACAATAGTGCGGTTGCCCCTTGTACCGACACTATTAAAAGTTGCCTCGAGTGCCAAAGCGGCGGCTGGCAGATCGCAAGCCAGATCGCGGTAGGCAAAGATATCGCCAATTCTTCCCCAGTTGCGGATTTGAGGATCGCCGATGCTATTGGCTGCCTCAGCTAGAGCACTATAGTTTTCTCTGATTTCAGAGGCACGAGCCACTTTGTCATAGGTGGTCATAGCACCAATTTGGAGAAAGCCTTTGGCTTCGTGCTCGATCCCCTGCAAACTTTTAATTTTCCCCAAGTCTATTAGCAAGGAGGGAGAAATTTGCCCCCGTTTCATTGCTTCAATTAAACTGTGACCGCCAGCCAGAATCTGAGCTCCCTGATTCTCGCTTAGCAGTTTCACGGAGGCTTCTAGATTTTCTGGTGCTGTATAGTCAAATCGAACTGGAATCATATCTACTGTAAAATTTAGACAAATACAAAGTTATTAGCACTCAGGCTAGTGCTATCAATATTAAGCAGAATTGCTATATTTTGCCCTGAAGTAGCAATTAAGGT
>JAAUYD010095422.1_pt1 | contig 16105 bp, 13 predicted proteins | sample 7278101 | NCBI WGS metagenome assembly JAAUYD01 (sample SAMN14350128, study PRJNA611818) | marine sediment metagenome | isolation source: surface marine sediment (0.6m) | place: French Polynesia: Moorea | collected 2018-08 | reverse complement strand
CGTTCACACCGATGCTGGCCGAAAGCTGGGATGTCAGCGACGACGCAACGATGTACACGTTCAATCTGCGCCAGAACGCGAACTGGAACGATGGCTCGCCCTTCACCGCCGAGGACCTTGCGTTCAATATCGAGCGGTTCTGCGAAAAGGACTTCGAAGGCAATTCGATGGCCTCGCGCTTCAACACGATCGTCGACCCGGCCACCAACCGTCTCCTGGACGGTGTCGTCGAGATCATCGACGAAAAGACCCTGCGCCTGAACCTGCCAGAACCCGATATCACCCTGATCGCGGGCGTGGCCGAATACACCGCCTCGATCGTCCCGCAAAGCTATACCGCTGACACGATGCTGTCGAACCCGGTCGGCACAGGGGCCTACCTGCCCGAAAGCTACGAGGTGGGCGTCAAGGGCGTTCTGGCCAAGAACACCGATCATACCTACTGGAAGGAAGACGCCGCCTGGCTCGACCGGCTGGAATTCATCGATTACGGCGAAGACCCGGCCTCGTTCCTCGCGGCCGCCGAAGCCGACGAGATCGACGCGATCGACGTGATCGAGGGCGAGTTCGTCTATCTCTTCGACGCGATCGATGGCTGGGGCCGCCACGAAACGGTGTCGGCGGGCACGATCCTAGCGCGCTGCAATCAGGCCGCTGAAGTTGATGGAACGACGCCCTATGCCGACGTGCGCGTGCGCCGCGCTCTGGCGATGGCGGTCGACAACGCCAAGGTCCTGGAACTGGCCTATAGCGGGCAGGGCGAGCCGGCCGAAAACCACCACGTTTGCCCGATCCACGAGGAGTACGCGGATGTGGGCGCGCCGGTCCACGATCCCGAAGGGGCAGCGGCACTGATGGCCGAAGCCGGGATGGCCGATTTCGAGCATGATCTGATCACGCTCGACAGCGGCTTCTGGCGCGACACCGGCGATGCGATCGGCGCGCAGATCCGCGATGCGGGCATCAGCCTGAAGCGCACCGTCATTCCGGTTTCGAATTTCTGGAACAGCTGGGACAAGTACCCGTTCTCGGTCACCAACTGGAACCACCGGGCGCTTGGCGTCATCACGCTGGCGATCGCGTACCGGTCGGGCGAGGCGTGGAACGAAAGCGCCTATGCGAACCCCGAGTTCGACAAGGTCGTGAACGAGGCGCTGAAGCAGCCCGATGTCGAAAAGCGGCGCGAGTTGATGGCCGTGGCACAGAAGATGATGCAGGACGATGGCGTCATCATCCAGCCCTACTGGCGGTCGATGTTCAATCACACCAAGACCGGCCTGAAGGGATGCGATGTGCATGTCGCTCAGGAAGTCCGCGTCGCGGACATGTACTGGGAGGCGTAAGCCTTTGCGAGCGGCCGGTTTCCGGCCGCTCCACCCCTAGACGACCAGAAGCAGGATCGTCACCAGTATCCCCCAGGATACCAGCTGCATATGGGTCGTCTGCGCGCCTTCGTGGCAGTACCAGTAGGCGAAGTGATTCCCGCCCGCGACAAAGCCCGCCCAGGTCCCCGCGAAGGCGACGGTGCCTGCAACAGCCACCGCCTTGGCGGCCGTTATGCCGACCGCACCGAACGCGGCCATGAACATCAGCACAGTGCCCAAGGTCAACAGGACCGCCGCCGTGGTTTCGCTCAGCACGATCATCCGGAACATCAACCGGTGCATCCGCGGGTCGTCGACTTTGCGATGTGCGATGCGGGCGAAATCCTCGGGGTATTCCTGCTCCATCCGGTCAAAGCGCATGACCATCGCCACGGCTTCAAGGTTCAGCGCGGGGTGCATCCAGTTGTCGCGCACCGCCGTCACCGTCCATGCTGCAAGGCATCCGGTCATCGCGGCCTGAGCAAGAAGCGTCACGGTTTCCATGCGACTACTCCGCCGCTGGGGCCATCAGGCCGGGATAGGCCCAGTTCCCTTTCGGGTCATAGGCGTAGTCGGGTTCGTGCCAGGCGATCAGCTTGCCGGGGTTCAAAAGCCCCTTGGGATCATGCGCCCGCTTCAATTCGGCCAGGTGCCCGGCGGCGCCCGTGTAATTGCCTTCTTCGAACGTATAGGCATGCGGGTTCCAGTTCTTGCAGCCCATGGCGTCCAGTTCCGCGATCAGCGCATCGAGCCGCGCCTTGTCGCTGAAGCGCACCATCGGGAGGGCCGAGGCGCGCTTGTGCCCGGCTGCGCGCGTGAATTCGACGTGGTTGGTGATCTCGTCAGGATAGCGCCGGGCAATCTCAAGGCAGGTTTCCACCAGTGCGCCTTCGGGAAAGCCGATTTGCAGGTAGGTAATCTCGGGCTCCATTTTCAGCGCGCGCAGCGTCGTGTGGTTCCAGCACAGGTGATGCAGGTGGGGCAGGCCTTTCTTGTCTTCCGTACTGGCGGACGCCGAATTGAACGCGATCCGCCCGCCCGCGGCCTCTGCGACGCCGATCAGCGGGTTCAGCGAGTTCGGCGCGACCAGAATTGCAAGGATATGATCGCCTTCTTCAAGAAACTTCGCGTGACGCTTGAAATAACGATGGGGGGCGGGGGCCTCGATCGCGGCAAGCTGTTTCAGCCATAGCCCTTCCTGACCCGCCAGGTCCCACCCGGCGTTCAGGGCCGCTTCCCAGCTGTCGAACGCGACCAGCAACTCGACCCAGTCCTGCGCGGGCGCCAGCGGCACCTCAAGCTCGGTGATGACGCCCGTCAGCCCGTAGGCGTGATGGACCTTGGCGATCTCGGGTCCAGTCAGGTCGATCAGCCTGGGTTCGGCCTCCATTGTCGCCATGCGGACGCGCAGGATATTGCCGGGATCGGCCAGCATCCCCCAGCGGATCGAGCCAATGCCGCCGGACCCGCCCGAGATGAAGCCGCCGATCGTCGCGGTTTCGCGGGTCGAGGGATGCATGCGGAACTCCAGCCCGTGTTCGGCGCGGGTGTATTCCTCGATATCGCCCATCAGGGCGCCCGGTTCCACCGTCAGGCGGCCGCCTTCAACTGACTTGATGCGGTTGAGCGCGACCATGTCCAGGACGATGCCGCCGCCGATAGGCATGGACTGTCCGTAATTCCCGGTTCCGCCGCCGCGCGGGGTGACGGGGATGTCGAGCGCATAGCAGGCCGCCAGCACCTGAACCACCTCTGCCTCTGTTCTGGGGGATACGACCGCATCGGCAGTTACATGGTCCAACCGGTCCTTCAGAACCGGCGAATACCAGAAGAAATCGCGGCTTTTTGCGCGCACGGCGCGCTCGGCGGTTTGGATCGGAATGTCCCCAATCCGTGCGGTAAGGGCCTCAATTGCAGTCATGGGCTCATTCCCTTCAGATCGTCCAGGTCGGAATAGGGGGGCGGGGTTGTGTCGACCGGGTCTCCCCGGTCCAGCACGATGCGGCCCGTTTGCGGGCGCGCCAGGAACTCGGTCCAGTTACGCGCCTCGAACAGGATCAAGTCGGCGGGCATGTTCGGGCGGATTCTTCCGCCGGGATACCCGATCAACTGCGCCGGCTTGGCGGCGACCGCCGCGGGCCAGTCGCCCACCGGGTGGTCCAGTTGCAGGGTGCGCGCGGCGTGGCGATAAAGCTCCACCATGTCCAGATCGCCATAGGCGTAATACCCGTCGCGCACATTGTCGGACCCAAACGCCACCGGGATGCCGCGCGCGCGCATCTCGTGCACCAGCGTCCCGCCCCGGACGCGCGGCGTACGGCCCTGGTGGCGGTCCATCAGATATGCGTTGCAGAGGGGCAGGCTGACGATCCCGATCCCGGCCCGGGCCACCATGTCCATCGTGCGGTCGGCCTCTTCGGCGGACTGCACCATCAGCGCGCAGGCATGTCCGGCCAGAACTGGCCCCCGGAACCCGGTCCGAAGTACGGCTTCGGCCAAAGCGCGCAAACAATGCGAGCCGGGGTCGAGCGTTTCGTCGGCGTGGATGTCAAGCGGCAGTCCAAGGCGGTCTGCCATCCCAAGGGCCGCGTCGAGCGCCGCGGGCAGGCCGGGGTCGTCATAGAGATAGAGGCTGAGCGCACCGCCGACATTCTGCGCGGCCTCTGCCGCCTTGCGGATCGAATCCGTCCCGGCCAGAGCGCCTGTGAAGGGGCAGAGTTGCACGTCCACGCAGCCCGCCCAGTCCGACGCAAGCTCGGACAGGATGCCCAGCGTGGCATCCATCGTGGCGGGATCGGCATCCACATGGCTGCGCAGCGCCTTGGTGCCGCTGGAATGGGCGGCGCGCAGCTGAAACTCGGCCCGGCGGCGCAGGTCGTCCGCGCTGAAATGGCGCGCGCGGTCGCCCGTTGTCGCCTCGCCCGCGCGGTCGAACGTGCCGTCGGGATTGGGGCTGCGCGGGGCGGTCTGGCCCTTGTCCAGATGGGAATGGCAGTCGACGGTGCGCGGCCAGACAATCCGCCCGCCTGCATCCAGCGTCTGCGCATCCGGCGCCGCCCCAAGCGTGACCCGGTCGCCCCGCAGCGTCAGATCGGCGCGGACCAGCCCATCGCCCGCAACCGGCCCGTCCCCGTCAAAGAGTGCGGCTGGCACCCGAACGCCCTTCAGTGCAAGCGCGCCGTTCCCGCGCGCCAGAAGCGCCTCGGCAAGCGTCGGGGCAGGCGCGCGCTGATCCATCAGGCGGCACCCAGCATTGCGCCAAGCCCATCGGCCTCGGTCACGCTGACGCACAGGCTGGAGAGTGTCCGGGGCTGCTCCAGGGGCCAGGGCGTGCCCCGGTGCAAGACCGCCCGCTGGTCCCACAACAACACGTCACCAACCTCCCACTGGTGGCTGTAGACGAACTGCGGCCGGGTGCAGAACTCGATCACCTCGTCGATCAGCGCGGTGCCTTCGGCCTCGCGCATCCCTTCGACCGCAAACGCGTGGCTGGCGATATAGACCGCGTCCTCGCCGTTCACGGGGTTGGTCCAGATGGCAGGCCAGGTCCGGTCGGGCCATTTGTTGAACATCGGCAGTTTCGCAAGCTCGGGCGAGATCCGCGCGCGCGAATGCGAATAGCGGTGGATCAGCCTCTTGCCCATCAGCCGGGCACGCAGGTCGTCCGGCATCGCAGCAAGCGCTGCGCGGGTCGAGGCAAGCTCGGTCGCGCCGCCCGTCGTGGTCACGACGCGGCCGATCAGGATATTGGCCAGTGCGGGAACCGGCATGAACGTGCTGTCGGCGTGCCAGAGGAAATTCGACCTTAAGTTCAGCGTGTGCAGGTCCATCTCGCCCGACAGCCCGTCCTTGGTGACATTCGACACCTGCGGCACCTCGAACGCCTCTCCGGGTTTGCGCTCATCCGATTTGCGGTCCTCGATCGGGCCGAAGAGTGTGGCAAGCGCCATATGCTCGGCATCCGTCAGGGTCTGGCCCCTGAACAGCAGGGCGGAGTGTTGTTCGAAGAGCGATCGGATCTCGGGGTAAAGCCGGTCTTGCGTCACGTCACGCAGATCGACGCCATCGATACAGAGCCCGAAACTGGCGCTGAGCGGGGTCATGTCGGTCAGGGTCTCGGGCACGGGGGCTCCTTCGCGGCCGAGCGGGACGACGAACGACAACGCCGTCCCGCGTTGCGGGATGGTGGCCCTAAGTCGATCTGTGCCAGAGACGGGTGCGAGGCTAGTCCGACATGGCCCCCTTGGCAAGACGCTCCGCGTTGCGATCTTGACGCAGGCGTTCAGAGCCTCCACATGGCCGCTATTCCCTGAAACGGCGGCACGTAATATCACGGTTTCACCGGTGCTTGCCGCCGGCCGAATGTGAAAGGTGACACAAGGCAGATGCCTTCTTCGCTTGTTACCCGCCTCTCCGAGAGGCTTGGATTGCGCAACATGATGGAATCGCGCCTGGCCCAGATCGTGCGCGAGAACATCTCGGCACAGCGCAAATACTACGCGCTGGCCGCCATCGCGATGGTGGTGGTTGCCGTCACGGCGGCGGCGACGGCCTACATGATGGAAGCGATCGTCGATGCGATGACCACCTATGACGACCGGTGGCGCATCCTGATGGTCGCGGCCGGCGTGGCGTTCGTGTTCTTCCTCAAAGGTGTTGCGACCTATACGCAGATGGTCGCGCTCAGTCGCGCGGGCAACCGGATCGTCGCCACGCTTCAGCAGCGGCTATACGTCAAGCTTCTGAAGCATGGGGTGTCGTTCTATACACAAACGGATTCCTCTAACCTTCTGGTCCGGATCACCAACGGCGCCCAGGGCGCGCGCACCGTCACCCAGCTTGTCATCACCTCGGCCATTCGCGACACGCTGATGCTTGTGGGGCTGATGGCCGTGATGATCTATCAGCAGCCGGGCCTGTCCCTGATCATGATCCTTCTGGGACCGATTGCGATCCTCGGAGTGCGCAAGATTCTCAAGCAGGTCCGGGAGATCATGAAGAACCAGGCCCTGCTGCTGACCGAGATCATTCGGGTCGTGCAGGAAACCACCAAGGGCATTCAGGTGATCAAGGTCTTTTCACTGGAAGACCACATGACAGGCCGGATGGGGTCGGCCGTGCGCCAGGTCGAAAAGCGCGCCAATACCATTGCGCGGCTTCAGGCGGTCACAAGCCCGCTGATGGAGACGCTTGCAGGTTTTGCAATCGCCTTTGTCGTGGCGCTGAGCGCCTTCAACGTCTTTGGCGTGGCCGAAATGTCCGCCGGGCAGCTAATGTCCTTCATCACGGCGCTCATGATGGCCTATGAACCCGCAAAACGCTTGTCCAAGGTGCGGGTCCAGATCGAAGCGCAGATGGTGCTGGTGCGGATGCTTTTCGAATTGCTGGAGTATTCCGAGGATCTGGTCGAACGCCCCGATGCCAAGCCGTTCCGGCCGGGACCCGGCAAGGTCGAGCTGCAGGATGTGGGCTTTGGCTACCGGGAAGGCCGGCCCCTGTTCGAAGGGTTGTCGATGGAATTCGCGGCCGGCAGGACCACGGCTCTGGTTGGCCCGTCAGGTGGCGGGAAATCCACCATCCTGAACTTGATCATGCGGCTTTACGACCCGGACGAAGGCGCGGTGGTGATCGACGGTCAGGACCTGCGCGACGTGACGTTCGAAAGCCTGCGCCAGAGGATTTCCTTTGTGGGTCAGGACACGTTCCTTTTCGCTACGACGGTGATGGAGAACATCCGCTGTTCGCGCCCCGACGCCAGCGATATCGAGGTGTATGAGGCCGCGAAGGCGGCGAACGCACACCAGTTCATCACCGAATTGCCCGATGGCTACGACACGCAGGTGGGCGAGGATGGATCGCTTCTGTCGGGCGGCCAGAAGCAGCGGCTTTCCATTGCGCGCGCGGTCTTGCGCAAGAGCGAAATCCTGTTGCTGGACGAGGCGACAAGCGCGCTCGACGCAACCTCCGAGGCACTGATCCGCGAGGCGCTGGATCGCCTGACGCAGGGGGTGACGACGATCGTGATTGCGCACAGGCTGTCGACGGTCCTTGGGGCCGACCGCATCTATGTGCTGGCCGATGGCGCGGTACAGGAATGCGGGACTTCGGCAGAGCTCTTGCAGCATGACGGCATGTTCAAGACGCTCTTTGACCAGCAGTTCGGCGGATATCGTGAGGCGCTGGAAGGATGATTGGGGGGCATGACCGGCGGGCCAGTCTGTCAGCCGGTCTGCGCCTGTCGACCCGGCACCGCGTTGACCCCGCCGCGCGGGCGGGTCTAGAAGCGGCCAATCCTCGCGGCATGGCGGGGCAGGGGTGATGCCGCGATCCGGCGCCCGGAAAGGATCAGGGTATGAACATGGCGGTGGGCCGGAACAGTGATGCGACTGATCCCGCGCACGTTTCTGGCGGGGGGTCGGCTGCGGAGCCGGGCTTTGCAATCGTCATCCCGATGCTGAACGAGGCCGAATCGGTCGCGGGCCTTCTGGACGAGTGCCTTGCGGCGGCCGAAGGGCAGGGCGCGTTCGAGATCTGCGTGACCGATGACGGCTCGACCGATGGGACGGCCGAGGCGTTGACGACCTGGGGCCAGGCGCATCCCGAAGCGCGGCTGACCGTGATCCGCCATCCCCGGCCCGCAGGCCAGTCGGCGGCCATTCACGCCGGGGTCCGGGCGGCGCGCGCGCCGATCATCTGCACCTTGGACGGCGACGGCCAGAACCCGCCCGACCAGGTGCCGCTTCTTCTGGCCCCGTTCCGCGAGGCCGCCTCCGGCGGCCGGCTGGGCATCGTCGCAGGCCAGCGCGTCAAGCGCGACGATCCGGCGGCGAAACGCGTGGCCTCGAAGGCCGCGAACGCCATTCGCCGCGCCATGCTGAAGGATGGCACGCCCGATACCGGCTGCGGACTGAAGGCATTCCGCCGCGACGCGTTTCTGGCGCTTCCGTTCTTCAACCACATGCACCGCTACCTGCCCGCGCTCTTTCAGCGCGACGGCTGGGAGGTGGGGCACGTGGCTGTCACCCATCGCGGCCGCGAAACCGGCCGGTCGAAATACACCAACCTCGGCCGTGCGATCCATGGCGCCTATGACCTTTTGGGCGTGTCCTGGCTGATCAACCGGGGCCGCAAGGTGACGCGGTTCGAGGCCGAAGTGATCCGCCCGGAAGGGGAAACCTGATGAGCGAAACGCTGTTCGATTTCTTCGGTCTCCAGACATGGACCGAATTCTGGTGGGTGATGCTGGGCTTTGTGGCGCAGGCCGCCTTTGCCTCACGCTTCATCGTGCAGTGGATCGCGTCTGAGCGTGCCGGCCGGTCCTACGTGCCGCTCGCGTTCTGGTACCTGTCGGTGATCGGCGGGGTGCTGCTTCTGTCCTACGCGATCTACAAGCGCGACCCGGTATTCATCCTTGGTCAGTCCACGGGCCTGATCGTCTATACGCGGAACCTTGTGCTGATCCACCGCGCAGCCAAGAAGTTCGATCCAGAACAGCAGCACACGACCTGAGCCGGACCGATCCCCGTGACACCCTTGTCCCGCGCGACCGCAACGCCCTCGGCGTGGCACCTTGCAGCCCTGAGTCTTTGGGCCGTCGCGGGGCTGGGCCTTGCCGCGGCGGTGCAGGTTGGGGGCGCGAGCGGGGATGCGTCGCCGTTTCTGGCTCCGGCCGTGCTCTTTGGCGGTCTGGTCTGGGCGGTCCTGGCCCGGAACGCGGCACCCCTCGCGGACAAGCTGCGCCAGGACAGGAGCGTTGCGCTTTGGGCAGCGGGGACGCTGGGCGCGCTGGGCTCCGCTGTGGTCCTGTGGCTGGCAATGGGGATTGCAAAGGTGGCGGGGTTCGGCGCCAACCCGTCTGATCCGGTCGCAGCACTTCTGGGCGCTTTGGCGATCATGGCGCTTTGGGGGGGATGGATACGGTGGCTGGCCATCGGGTTGGTCGTGGCCCCGCTGGGCTATATGGCGACGCCGGGCACGGCAGCCGCGCTTGGCAGTGCGGCACTTGGCGCGGGCGCGGTCCTGAGCGTTCTCTTGCGGCTTGGGATCCCAAGGCTGCCGCCGGTTCCCGCTGCCCCGGTGACTGCCATGCGTGACAGGCTGGGCCTCTCGGACCGCACCCACCTGTCAATGCTTGCCATGCTGTTCGGGCTGATGCTGGCCGCGTGGTGGCTGTTTCTGATGGTTCCCGGCCTTGATATCGGCACGTCTGCGCTGTTCTTCGATTCTGATACCGGGTTCTTTTTGAGCAAGGAGCCCCGCATGGAAGACATCCGCGGGGTCTACGAAGCCGTGATCTATTCCGCCCCTGTCATTGCGCTGGTGATGCTTCTGGGCAGCGCGCGGCTTGACACAAGGATACCCGCGCAGATCTGGGGTTTTACCCTTGCGGCCTTCGTGATCGGGCCGGGGCTGATTGCCAATTCGCTGTTCAAGAACACGTGGGGCCGCGCGCGCCCGGCCGATATCGAGGCGTTTGGCGGGCAGGCCGAGTTCACCCTGCCATTCGTTCTGTCCGATCAATGCGCGCGAAACTGTTCTTTCGTCTCTGGTGAGGGCAGCGGCATCGCGATGGCGGCAATCGTGGCGCTTCTGCTCTTCTGGCCGTTCCTTGCGACGCCCAGATGGCGTTGGGTCGCTCTGTCCGTCGTCCTGGCGCTGCCGGGCCTTGTGCTCCGGATCGCCAAGGGGCGCCACTTTCTGTCGGACACGGTCTTTGCCGTTCTGATGATGGCGGTGGTGGCGCTGGTCCTGTTTCTCTGGTTTGGCATCGCGCGCCACCGTGAGGCGCTGTCATGGGATGCGCTGTTGCATGATCTGGCGGCCATGGCAGATTACCTGCTGCCCGCGAGACACGGCGCACCGTCAATCTGGCGCGACCTCTCGCGGCTTTTTCGGGCAGTGCTTGACGCGCTTCTGTACCTTGCGCAACAGGGCGCAAAGCTCGCGCGGCCCGAACGCGCGCGCCATGACGGAGACCCGCAATGACCCGCGCGTCCGACCTTCTGTGGCCGCTTCTGGTGATCGCGGGCGTGACGCTCTGGCGCGTCGTGGCGCTCTGGTTCAACCAGGTCGATCTGTTCATGGACGAGGCGCAGTACTGGCTTTGGGGGCAGGAGCCTGCGTTCGGCTATTTCTCGAAGCCGCCCCTGGTGGGGTGGGCGATCCGCGCTTCGGTCGAACTTGGGGGAAGCGATGCGGCGTTCTGGGTGCGGCTCCCCGGCCCTTTGGCGCATGGCGTCGCAGGCGTCCTGATTAGCCTGGCCGCGATGCGTGTCTGGCCGCGGCAGCCGGGGGCATGGGCGGGTGCAGTCTATGTGAGCCTGCCGGGGATCGCGATCCTGTCGCAGTTCATCTCGACCGATGATTTGCTGCTGCCCTGCGTGGCGCTGGCACTATGGGCGTGGCTGTCGCTGTGCAAGCGGCCCGGCGCGGGCTGGGCCGTGATGCTTGGGGCGGCGATCGGGCTGGGGATGATGGCCAAGTACGCCATGATCTATGTCCCCGTACTCATCGTGCTGGCGGTGATTCTGGGCCACGGCCGGACGGTTCCGCTGCGCCATTTCGCTATCGCGGCCGGTGTGGCGGCGGTCCTTTTCGCACCGAATGTATGGTGGAACGTCCAGAACGGGCTGATCACGCTCAGCCACACCGCCGACAATGCAGGCTGGCAGGCGATCGAACTGGGCTGGGACCGGGCGCTGGAATTCCTTGGCAGCCAGATCGCAGCCTTCGGCCCCGTCTTTGGCGTTGCCTACCTGATCGCGGCGTTTCGGACCGGCCGGGCGCCGGAGCCGGGCCTTGCGCGCCAGCTTCTGTTGTTTTCTGCCGCGATCTTCCTTCTGGTGGCGGTGCAGGCCCTGATCCGGCACGCGAACGCCAACTGGGCCGCGCCCGCCTTTGTCGCAGGCGTCGCGCTGGCGGCCCCTTGGCTCTATCTTGCCTCGCGTCGCTGGTTCGCGGCAGGCCTTGCGATCAACCTTGTCATTGCGCTGGCCTTGCCGGTCACCACCACCATGCCCGACCGCATCGTCATCGGCGGCGAAAACCCCTTTGCCCGCACGTTTGGCGTGGCCGACCTCAGCCGGACCGCGATTGCGCTGGCCGGTAGTGAGGGGCTGGAGGGCGTCGCAGCGGGGGACCGGATGATCCTTGCGGACCTTGTCTACCGCGCCAAGGGATCGGGGATCGAGGTCTATGCATACCCCGTCCCCGAAGTCCCGAACAGTCACTACGCGCTGACCCGCCCCTTGCGGCCGGAGGCGGGACCGGTCCTGTTCGTCGCGGGACGGTACGATCAACTGCCCGAAGGGTGCGAGGCCACGCAGCTGGGCACCTGGACGACCGAGGTGGGGCGCGACCGGATCAAGGATATCCGCTTCTACCGGCTAGAGCGGCCCTGCTAGCCCGACAGAAAATCCCCAACCCTGTTCAGGGCGCGGCGGATGTCATCCTGGCTTGCGGCATAGCTGAACCGCAGGTAGCCCTCGCCCAGTACCCCGAAATCCGGCCCGCCGATGGTCGCGACGCCGGTCTGTTCCAGAAGTTCGGACGCAAGCGACTTGGCCTTCCATCCGGTGCCGGAGATGTTCGGGAAGGCGTAGAACGCGCCCTTGGGCACGATGCAACTGACGCCGGGCAGGCCGTTCAAGAGATCGACCACAAGCCCGCGTCTTTGATCGAACGCCGTCACCATCTCGGCCACCGCGTCCTGCGGGCCGGTCAGCGCTTCGAGCGCGGCGAATTGCGCGGGCGCGTTCACGCAGGACCAGGCATTGACCGCCAGCTTGCGCGCCTTGTCGTAAAGCGCATCGGGCCAGACCGAATAGCCCAGCCGCCAGCCGGTCATCGCATAGGTCTTGGACCAGCCGTTCAAGAGGATCACCCGGTCGCCGATATCGGGATAGCTCAACAGGCACACATGCTCTTCGCCGTCATAGAGGATGCGGTCATAAATCTCGTCCGACAGGATCGCGATGTCGGGCCGGTCCGCCAGGCCCGCCACTAGCCTGTCGACCTCTGCCTTGGGCGTCACGCCGCCGCAGGGGTTTGCGGGCGAGTTCAGGATCACCAGCCGCGTCGCGGGCGTGATCAGCGACAAGAGCTCGTCCGCCGAGAACGCAAACCCGTTCTCTTCCCGGATCGGGACCGGGATCGGCCGCGCGCCGGTGAACTCGATCATCGAGCGATAGATCGGAAAGCCCGGATCGGGATAAAGGATGTCGGCCCCCGGTTCCCCGAACATCAGGATCGCGGCGAACATCGTGACCTTGCCGCCCGGCACGATCAGCACACGCTCGGGCGACACATCGACGCCGAAGCGCGCGTCCAGATCACTCGCCACGGCCTCGCGCAAAGGCAGGATGCCTGTGGCGGGCGTATAGCCGTGCTGGCCGTCCCGCAGCGCCTTGATGGCGGCTTCGACGATGTTCGGCGGTGTTGGGAAATCGGGCTGGCCGATGCCAAGGTTGATGACGTCCATGCCGCCTGCCGCAAGCTCGGCGGCACGCGCCAGAACGGCGAAAGCGTTTTCCTCTCCGATCCGGTCGAAGCCTGGGATTGTCTTCATGCGATGGCCCTCAATATGTCGCCCGTCCGCCCGACAGATCGAACGCGGCTCCGGTGGTGAAGGAGTTCTCTTCGGAAACGAGCCAGGCGACCATGTTCGCGATCTCGGCGGTTTCGACAAAGCGGGCGCGCGGGATCTTTGACAGCATGTAGGCGATGTGTTCCTCGCTCATCTGATCGAAGATCGGGGTGCGCGCGGCCGCGGGCGTGATGCAGTTCACGGCGATATTGCAATCGGCCACCTCCTTGCCCAGCGACTTCGTGAACGCGATAACCCCGGCTTTCGACGCGGAATAGGCGGCGGCGTTGGGGTTGCCTTCCTTGCCTGCAACCGACGCGATGTTGACGATGCGTCCATAGTTCCGGGCGCGCATGCCGCCGATCACCGCCTTGTTGACCAGATAGGTGCCGGTCAGGTTCACCTCGATGATCTGCCGCCAGGCCGCGTTGTCATAGGATTCGACGGGTGCGTTCGGCCCCGCGACCCCGGCGCTGTTGACGAGGATGTCGACGGGGCCGATGGCGGCTTCTGTCTCGGCCAATGCGGCGGCGACTCTGTCCCAGGCGGTGATGTCGCAGGGGATGGGGTGGGCGCCCACTGCCGATGCCGCCGCAGAAAGCATGTCCTGATTGGCGTCCCAAAGCGCCACAGCCGCGCCCGATGCGACGAGCCGCGCGGCGACGGCATGTCCGATGCCCTGCGCGCCGCCCGTGACAATCGCGCGGCGTCCCTGAAGGTCGTAGGCGTTCATCGCGCACCTCCGGCGCCCGGCATGTCCTCGGCAATGTAGGTGTCTACGATTTCGCGGAATGTGGTTTCGGCCCTGAAACCCAGCGCCAGCGCCCGGTCCGGTGCGAAATCGCGCGGCCAGCCCTCGACGATCCCCATGATCACGGGGTCCGGGTCGGGGCGGATCAGGTCCACGGCCTTCTGGCCTGCGACCTCGCGCAGCGCCTCGATCTGTTCGGCCACCGTGCAGCTGACACCCGGCATGTTCAGCGCGCGGCGGCCCTGAAGCCTTTCGGTGTCGATCGCGGCGGCATGGGCCAGGAACCCCGCCGCAGACCGGGGCGAAGCGTGCCAGTGACGGACGGTATCCGGCACCGGAAGACGCGCTCCAAGCCCGGCGAGCGGTTCGCGGATGATGCCGGAAAAGAACCCCGACGCGGCCTTGTTGGGCGCTCCTGGGCGCACGCAGATCGTCGGAAGGCGGATCGACACCCCGTCGACGAAGCCCTTGCGCGACAGGTCCGCCAGCATCAGTTCGGTACAGGCCTTCTGCGCGCCATAAGAGGTCTGGGGCGCGCACAGGAATTCGTCCCCGATCCTTTCGGGGAAGGGCGGTCCAAAGACCGCGATGGACGAGGTGAAGACGACGCGCGGCCGGTAGCTGCCGCCCGTCGCAGTATGTTCGGCGCGCAACGCCTCAAGAAAGGCCCAGAAGGCAAACAGGTTGATCTGCCAGCCCTTGTCGAAATCCGCCTCGGCCTCGCCCGACACAATGGCCGCAAGGTGAAAGATCACGTCCGGCCGGTCCGCCAGCAGGGGGGCGGCTGCGCCGGGGGCCGACAGGTCGCCCGTCACCTGCCGTCCGGGCGCGCTGTCTGCCGGAAAGCCAAGGTCATAGAGCGTCACTTCGGGCGCGGGAACGCCCGCAAGCCCATCGTTTGCGATCCGGCGGGCCAGTTTCTGCCCGACCATGCCTCCGCCCCCGATGATCAGCACGCGGCTCATGGTTTTAGACCGTTCAGATCGAGAAGTTCGACAAAGAGCGCCGAATGATCCATCTCGGACCCGTCAAGCGCGTCGCGAAGCCGCTCGAAGCGCGCGCGGGTGGCCGAGGTCGCGGGCAGCGTCAGGCCCAGCCCCGCGGCCTCGGCCAGCGCGTTGTCGAGATCCTTGATCTGCGCGTGGACAAGCCCGCCGGGGACGAAATCCCGCTCGCTCATCCGTGCCCCGTGCTGTTGCAGGATGATCGAATCCGCGAACCCGCCCTTCAACGCGGCGCGCACGGCCGCAGGATCGCCGCCGCCCTTTTCAATCAGAAGCATCGCTTCGGCCACGGCGGCGATCGCGTTGGCGACGATCGCCTGATTGGCAAGCTTGGCAAGCTGGCCCGCGCCCGAGGGGCCAACGCGCACGGGCCGGCCCATCGCCTGTAAGACCGGGGCGGCGCGGTCGAAGGCGCCTTCCGACCCGCCCACCATAATCGCAAGCGTGGCGGCTTCTGCACCCTTCGTGCCGCCTGAGACGGGGGCGTCCAGGTGCCCGACCCCAAGCGTCGCGAGGTCGGCGGCCTGGGCGCGTGCTTCTTCGGGCTTGATCGACGCCATCTCGACCCACAGAACGCCCGGCTTCAGCGCTTGGCGCAGGGCGGCGTCGGCCTGTACCGCTGCCGTTGCCGGGCCGTCGAGCATCATCGAGATGACGATGTTAGCATCGCGCACCGCTTCGGCAGGCGTATCGGCCACGCTCGCGCCTTTCGCGACCAGCGCTTCGGCCTTGGCGCGCGTCCTGTTCCAGGCCGAAACCGGGAACCCCGCCTGCAAAAGATTGGTCGCCATCGGCGCGCCCATCAACCCGGTCCCCAGAACCGCGATCCGCTCTGTCATGCAATGTCCTCTCTTGTGCGCCGACCCTAGAAAAGCCCGCGCGCTTGCACTAGGGCTTTCGACAAGCACACGTCAGGAAAAGGGGGGATTTCGCAGATGGCCGACCGTCCCAAGCTTCGCTCTCAGCTTTGGTTCAACAATCCGGACGACCGCGAAATGACGGCGCTCTATCTGGAGCGGTACCTGAATTACGGCCTGACGCGCGAAGAGCTGCAATCCGGCAAGCCGATCATCGCCATTGCCCAGACCGGCAGCGATCTGAGCCCTTGCAACCGTCACCATATTGAACTGGCGAAGCGGGTGCGGGACGGCGTGATCGCACAGGGCGGCACGGTGATCGAGGTGCCCGTCCACCCGATCCAGGAAACCGGCAAACGCCCGACGGCCATGCTCGACCGGAACCTCGCCTACCTGTCACTCGTCGAAACGCTCTACGGCTACCCACTCGACGGCGTCGTCCTGACCATCGGCTGCGACAAGACCACGCCTGCTCTCCTCATGGCCGCCTCCACCGTCAACATCCCCGCCATCGCGCTCTCCGTCGGCCCGATGCTGAACGGCTG
>JAAUYD010239218.1_pt1 | contig 16109 bp, 15 predicted proteins | sample 7278101 | NCBI WGS metagenome assembly JAAUYD01 (sample SAMN14350128, study PRJNA611818) | marine sediment metagenome | isolation source: surface marine sediment (0.6m) | place: French Polynesia: Moorea | collected 2018-08 | reverse complement strand
CCATTTAGCTTTCCTGCCATAGATAATTACCCTATCAAGTAAGGTTTCAAAATCTTTTTTTTCTGAAGAAATCGGATAACAATAGTCTGTAAATGGCAATGAAACGGCCCTATTTCCGGTCAAAGGGCTTTTAATTTCCATCAGTGCCAGCAAAGCCTTGAATTTTCCATTCTTAACAGTTGAAAAATACAGCGGTTGGTATTTATACGCACTTTTAAGAACCTTAGCCCAATTTGCTGAATGAAAAAATAGGGAATTATCGCATTCAAGCAGCAGGGCGTTATAATTGGGGTAAGTTAATGGGTCAATTATTTTATAAGACATGCTCTTATGCCAAACTATGATCCAATTTTAACCGGTACCCCATTCTTTTTCAAAGATTCCGTTGATGCAACCAGGACTTTAACGACCTCTAGGCCGGCCTGACCGTCCGTTAGTGGAATTTTGTTGCTGGATATACAGTCCACAAAATGACTTGTGGCCAAGGATAGGGCTTCATGATCTTCGATTTTTGGTGCATACATATCACCGACCCGGTATTGAACCTTTAAATGGTAAAGCTCTTCTTTGGTGAAATCGAGCTCGACGCCCTTGTCGTATACCTTTATTTTTTCACTGGGTTGATTTTCGTCATATAAGACCATTTTCATGGTTCCGCCGATAAACGTCTGACGAATTTTTACGGGTGATACCCAGCTGACGTTAATTTGCGCGACGGTGTTGTTTTCCATATAGATGGTCAAAAGCGATTTGGGACATAAGCCATTGCCGTAGTAGAAACAGCCATTGGCAGATACTTCATATTTTTTGAAGGGGATCAAATAACCCATAATGGAAATGTCATGTGGCGCCAAATCCCAGATGACATTGACATCTTGCTGAAACAGACCGAGGTTAACCCGCGTTGAGTCATAGTAGACCATGTCACCTAACTCGCCCTGCTTAATAAGTTCCTTAATTTTGCGAACGGCTCCCGTGTAAACAAAAGTATGATCAACAAAAATTACTTTGTTTTTTTGCTGGGCAAGGTCTATCAATTCTTGGGCCTGTTCGATCTTTTCCGTCATCGGTTTTTCAATCCACACATGTCGGCCGGACATTAAGGCCCGCTTGGCCAGCTCATAATGAAAGGTAACTGGAGTTGCGATTGCAATAACATCAATTTGCGTGTCACTATACAAATCATCAATGTTGTCTGAGAGCCGAACCTGAGGATAAAACCTGCAGGCCGCCTCCCTCCGATCAGTCGAAAAGTCACAGATAGCGACCAGTTCCAGATCAGGATTCACATTGAAATTACGGGCAAGGTTTGGCCCCCAATAGCCAAATCCGATGAGTCCTATTTTGATCATGGATATCCCCTTTCGTTTTATGAAGATAAGACACAGATTTTTTCAGTTGATCACAGATCATTATGTTTTTTTATCGGCAGCCCTTCGGCCAATCTTTGGCTTCAAACTAAAGGCAAAAAAACCAATTTTTTTTACAGCATTTGGTTTAATTTAAAAGGGTGCTATACTATCCGATCAATAAAGATGGATGAATTCTGCTATGGATTCTGCAACGTATTCGATTTGCGGGTGGGTCAGCTCGGGATACATGGGCAATGATAGCAGACGCCCAGCAACATTTTCCGCTACCGGAAAGGCACCTTCTTTGTAACCGAGATGGATGTATGCCTCTTGCAGATGAAGCGGTAATGGATAGTGCAGACCGGTGGAAATTTCTCTTTCCTGCAAGAATCTTTGGAGCCTATCACGGTCTTCTGCCAAAATAACGTACAAGTGATAGACCGATTTGACCCACTCAGCCTCTCTAGGACAAACAACACCGGAAATTCCTTCAAGACATTCATTGTAGTGGGCTGCATGTTTTCGGCGGGCTTCATTCCAGTCTTTCAGCTTTTTCAATTTAATGCGCAATATGCCCGCCTGGATCGCATCAAGACGACCATTATAGCCTTCTATCTGATGAAAATATTTCTGCTCTTGCCCATGATCACGGATCATCCGGATTTTCCGGGCGATTTCTTCATCCGGGGTAACAACCGCCCCCGCCTCGCCAAACGCACCTAAATTCTTACCAGGATAAAAACTGAAACAACCGGCAATCCCCAATGATCCAGCTTTCTTTGTTTTGTACATTGCTCCATGGGCCTGACAAGCATCCTCGATAACGATGAGATTGTAGGCCTTGGCTATTTCTAAAATCTTGTCCATGTCCGCAGGCTGACCATATAAGTGTACTGGGATAATGGCCTTTAACCGATTTGGAAATCGGTTTTTTGCATTTCGGATTTCCACGAACTCATATAGTTTTTGGGGATCCATGGTATAGGTGTACTCATCTATATCTACAAAAGCGGGTTTAGCACCGACCTGTGATATAGCCTCAGTCGTAGCGATAAATGTATTCGGTACCGTAATGACTTCGTCTCCCGGACCGACCCCTGCTGCCATCAGGGCAAAGCGCAGGGCATCGGTTCCGGAACCCACGCCAATACAAAATTTGTTATCGCAAAATTCGGCAAACTCATTTTCAAATCTCGAAACCTGAGGTCCACCGATAAATGTGCTATTCTTCATAGTCGCAACAATAAGAGACAGGACCTCCGTCTCGATCTGTTGAGACTGCGTGTGCAAATCCAGAAAAGGAACTTTCATGCTATTTTCTTCAATACCTTGGCGGGGTTTCCGGCCACAATAGTGTCGGGAGAGACATCCTGTGTTACCACACTACCGGCCCCGACGATCGCGTTGGCGCCGACGGTAATGCCGCTTAAAAGGGTTGTGCCGGAGCCAATCGAAGCCCCTTTTTCAACAAAAGTGGGAATACACTCCCAATCGCCATCGGTCAGTAAACTCCCCCCGGGGGAGGTAGCCCGCGGATAGCGATCATTTGTGAAGGTTACCGAATGGCCGATAAATACATTGTCTTTAAGGGTCACTCCCTCGCAAATGAAAGTATGGCTGGAGATTTTACAGTTATTCCCAATTTTAGCGCCTTTTTGAATCTCAACAAATGTTCCGATTTTCGTATTGTCCCCAATTTCGCAACCATAGATGTTCACGAAATCATAGATTATGACCCCTTGGCCTAATTTCACATCGGCAGCAATTTTTTTCATACTCGATTGTTTAGATAGCTAACTGGTTGAGGCTGATAATCTTTCGAATCATTTCCTCAAGTGAATGCACCCGGGTCCAATCCATATAAAAAAGATCGATATCGGAGATAAAAATAGGGGCCACATTGACTGGATGAGAATTGACGTATTTGGCATTTAACCTTTTCCCGGAAATTCGTTCAAAATGCGATGCAAGTTCTTCCACTGCTATTTGTGGCTTCGCCAGGATGTAACGCGGGCGTTCAAATGTAAATGCGGCCCTGATGATTAAATCTATTAGCTCATCGATATAGATGATGCTCACCGCATGGTCGGCGTTAAGGGTCATAAACTGTTTTCCCAAAGCACTCTGATAAAGGCGGGTTAAAAGCTGTGAGGGGTGCTCCCCATAAGAAGCAACCGAACAAATTCGCAAATGGGTGACATCTATCCTGGAATCACTGAAATAGGCATCAAAAAATTTTTCAGCCGTATATTTCGCGATTCCGTAGGGTGTCACCGGCCGGGGTTCCTTATTTGCCCCAATCGGATTGTTGTTTAAATGGCTGAATATACTGATCGTTGATATGTTGATAAACCGCTGGCAGGAGGCTTTTTTTAACCACTCCCAGAAGAACGCATTTTTATGAATATTGTGATTAACTTCATAAAGGAACTGATCGGTGTAGGCCAAACTGCGATCCAAGGTCCAATGGAAATTGATGACTGCAGTTGGCTTGATCAGGTGATTGAGATCAGCGACCGTTTTGATGGACAACGGTGTATTTTTTGCCGACCACGCTACTCTTTTTGGTAGTAAAGGATATCCGGACAAGACGACCGGCATGACGGTGGCGCCAAGTTGTTCAAGCCGGCTTACCATTTCGCAGCCTAGACGGCCCGTGGCACCGGTTACAAGGAAATTTGATCCAGATAACATAATCTATTCCCAGTTTTTTAGCACTACCTGGGACAGCAACTCCTCTTTTGAATAAGGTAAGGATTGAAACCATTTAATTGTTCTTCCCAGGCCCTCTTCCATACCCACCTGAGGTCTGTAACCTACCCATTCCATGAATTTGGAATTGCCACCCAGGTGCCGCAAAACATCACCGGGTCGGCTAGCATGATTTTGTATGAATTCCTCAGGGTCAATGCCAAAGTAATTGCATATCAATTCAGCAATTTGCCTGACTGAGGTTTCGGAGCCCTGACAGAAATTTACACATTTATTTCGGCAATTCGATTTCTCTGCAATTGCAATCATGGCTTTGGCGGCGTCTTCAACATAGGTAAAGTCGCGAGTCTGACTACCATCACCAAAGATAGCTAACGGTTGGCCATTCATAGCGCTTACAATCATCCTAGGAATCAATTCCCCCCGATATCCCTGCCAGTGAGAATTCGGACCATACATGTTAAAAGGGCGCATTGTCACCCATGGAAGTTTGTAAGTGCAACCATAACTGTGGACGTACATATCCTGGGCAACCTTAGCAGCCGCATAAGGTGTCTCGGGATTCAATGGATGTAATTCATCAATGGGAACATAAGTTGCAGTACCATAGACTTCAGAGGACGAACAATTAACAAACAGTTCGATCTTATTCTCTAGCGCCGTTTGCAAACAATTAATGGTTCCATCTACAATTACTTCACTGACGCGTTTTGGTTCTTTGATTGATTGCCGCAGCCCCAGAACGGCGAGATGGAATACAATCTCACAACTCTCGAATGCAGCGCTCACATCGTCGGGGTTCGTTACATCGCCATTTATGATTGTTAACAATGGATTATCGGATACTTCTTTTAGATTAAATGTTTTGCCATTAGAAAAATCATCCAAAATAGTCACGCTGTTGTTCTTCTCAAGCAATAGCCGCGTAACATGAGAACCAAGAAATCCAGCCCCTCCGGTAACGACAATTTTGCGAGGTTTCACCTAGGTTTCCTTTCCAAATTAGTTTTTCGGGTTACATGTAAATTGAAGGGGGTCGGGGAGCTTCTCTCCAAATGTTTTTTGATTGAATTCTTCGTGCTTGGTCGTATATCAGCGCTGCTCGCGAGTAACAGCCCGCGGGAGTCAATCGCATTATGGAAAACCCCTCGACTGCTGAACTATTTACAACTTCATTGAATTTAAAAATTTATATCGGATTACCGCGGTCGCCCTTTATATCGCATTTGATTTGGGAGAATCTACTTATTAAATCATTCCCCTAGTCCTCTTTGATATAGCCAATTATGCTCGGTACGGTCAGCAAGATGATTTTTAAATCGAGCCAAAAAGATCGGTTGCTGTCATAGGCTAAATCAAGTCGCATCATTTCAAGATAAGTTTTATTGTTCTTTCCTGAAACCTGCCAAAGACCTGTTAGGCCTGGAACAGAATTAAATCGAGCAAAATGCCAACTGGGATAATCTTTAACGGCATAAACAACGTCCGGCCGTGGTCCTACAAGGCTCATCTCTCCACGCAAGACATTTAGTAATTGAGGCAATTCATCAATAGCAGATATTCGCATGGCATGCCCAAATGGAATGATTCTTGGATCGTTACCCAACTTTTCCATAGGGACGCCATTCTTGAGCAGATTCTGAATATGCATTTGATGCATGGACGCATCTGCATCTGCCTCCATCGTCCTAAATTTCCATATCATAAAAGGTTTTCCCCCATATCCCACTCTTTCTTGCTTGAAGATGACAGGGCCAGGCGACACAATCTTTATAAGTATGGATGTGAGGAGCAAAACAGGGGAAAAAACAATCAGTCCGAATATTGCGCCGGCGATATCCATGGCACGCTTCCAAAGAGGAAGCTTACGAACAAAGAATGGTTCTAGCATCGCCAACGACCGGACAAGTCCCTGGTTGCGCTCCACATTTCCTTGGGAAGATGGCCAGAAATTTTTATACATCTCATTATCAGGGACGTGGTTGTTCAACATTATGATGGACCAATTTCAAAGAAGTTATTATGACTATCTACACAACATTTGGATCTGAGGGATAGGTGTTGATACTACATACACTAGCAGAGTATGTTGTCTCTAATGAGTCACAGATATGCACCGCCAAATTGCGTGCGCCTTCGTGAGCGGTGTAGGGCAGAATGATCCCAACGCGCCGACTATTATACCATCCGATTTTATCTACTTTACGGATCCGACGGGTAATTCTTTGCATTGATTGTCCTATAGCACCCTTTTCAACACCAAATGCCGCCGTATCAAGTAAAATGAGGGAGACATAATGATTGTTTCGCTCGGCGCGCGCGCGCTCATTCTCGATTATCCTGATAAATTCTGCTTCAGAACATATTTGTCCGACGACCTTTTTATTAAATGTATCCGTAGTTGAACTAAAAGCCTTACTAAGTTTAAATAATGCCATCTGGCCTTCCTTCAAATTAGTAGTTGATGACTCAGACTAAATTGAATATGAGAGGATACGGTGTATCGTATGTTTTGCCTCAGGAGCAGAGATGAGATATAGCTCCGCCGCCTGAATTACAAAGTCTATTTTTTCTAATTAGATGTTTCTCTAATTCAGAATGAACGGCGCTGCCTACAAAGAGCCCTACGGTCGTGTGCTCAGAGCCGAACGACTCAGGATCTAAGACTTCAGATTAGTCCTTATAAAAATATCCACCTCGGAAAAACTGTAGCGTCGATAAAAAGTTTACGGATGAGTTTTCATCCCGGTAGACGATGGGGCTAATCCTTGTGTATGATGCTTAATAAAGTATTCTATTCTTTCCTTCTGATTTTTGGAGATGACCGTAAACTGCACCGTGCAACGGTTAATTGCATAAACTGAATTGGGTACCGGATTAATGCCAAAATCGCATTCCGGGCAGTCACAAACTACCCGGCACGCAACGTTGGCCAGATGGAACCCATTCTCGGATAGAAAGATCGCAATCTCGGAAGGCTGCAGTTCTGAGTCTTGCGAGTTACTGATGTACTCAAATGCCAAACCACCAAAACTAATGTCTTTAATCTTTCCTACTTTTGTGAAGCGAGATCCAAGTGCAGCATAGGTGTTCGGCTTTGCCAGGAAACGAAGATGCTTTCGCTTTTCGACTGCCATTTTTTCCCTGCTCATTCTAAGGTGGTGTAAATGATCTTAAAAGCAGTTATCTACTTATAATGATTGGATTTAAATCACTTAATTAAGTTTTAAGCTTTCTGCCGTTCAATGCTGTTAAACTTGTCATTACAGGAAAATACGGGTACACCCCCACTCACCAACGGGTTGTGTCCATTTGTAAAAAGAGTCTATGGCCACGACGATGGACACCTGAAGCACATTTATTGCTCGAATAAGGTAACCGTCCTGTAGTGAAATTAAGATCTTGGAAGGCGAGAAGTGAAAATAAATATTGAAAAAAGGCAGGAAATCTGATCTAATGTGGCTGTCGGTCCAATGGTCATTAGATCATTGGTTCCCGCCCCTGGGGGTGTGCCACTGTCGCGCTTCCAGGGGCTTCTTTTAAGGTTGTCAGACAATCAAATTATTTTCTTAATCAAATATTTCTGGTTAATCTCCTTTATTAAATAATCCCCCAGATTTCCCATAATAAACATCATGATGCGTGTCAAGTAGGGTTTTGGTAGGTATAAAATAGGTATATAACAGATTTCAAAATTTTAATATCAATCTGATAATATTATAAATATTTGTTATACTTGGGTAGGTAGAACAGCCTTCACTATACAACAAAATTGTTGAGCTTAATTACTATTGCGAAGTTGTCTTTTTGCTTTTTGTACAGCTAAAAACTACTTATGGGAGAATAATTCTTTAGACATGCTTAGTGACAGATCGCCACAGCGGCATTTTTTGGATAAAGAAGGAATTAAACTCTAGGTCTGCTCCTTGATCATGCATAATTCAGGATTATCCGTTCAATTAAAGCTTCACCTTGTCTACCACATTAGAGATCGAAGATAAGACGCCAAATTGATACTAGAGTTTTGGACATTCAACTTTTTGCGGATATTTCTGCGGTGGGTTTTGGCTGTGTGCAATGAAATATAAAGCTTTTCGGCTATATCCTGGCTGGTCAAGCCATTTTTTATCATTGCGGCTATCCGCAGCTCGGTAGGAGTTAGGTAAGCCATTATATCCATGTCCCCTATTAATTTCCTGGATAAGGCCTGCACATGAGCGGCCAGCATATCCAAACCAGAGTGGATATTATCGAAGGTATCTGATTTTCGCAGATCTTCTATAATTGGCATTATTCTGGAACTGATGGTAGTGGCTACCTTATTTTCGGTTTCTTGCCTGTTTTTGTCTATATTTCTTGCCAGTACAGTTATGGCCTTATTGGTTTCCAACAACTCTTTATTTACTTTTTCCAGCTCAGATTTATGGCGTAAAAGTTCCTTTTGCCTGAATTTCAATTCTTCGGTAGTAGTTTTCAGATCCAAGGTACGATTTTCAACTTCTATTTTCAAACTGTCATGTGCTTGACGAAGCGATTCTTCCGCCAGTTTCCGTGCACTGATATCGGAAATCGTGGTATGTATGTGGTCAAAATTTCCATCAATGTCCTGTACCGCTGTGCTTTCCATTAACGCATGGAAGGAGGTACCATCTCTTTTTTTGAGCAGCAGCTCGCTGGTTTGTTTACTCCGGGTTTTAAAAGCCCGTTTACAGTGAGAATAAAACCGCTCCTGAGATTCCGATGCAATAAAGTCGGAAAATTTCCTATTAATTAAATAGCGGCGTTCCACACCAACTATATTTGCACTGGTAAGGTTTGCCTCGAAGACCAGACCCTGCGGATCAAAGGTTAGATAACCAACGGGAGCAAGGTCATAAAGATCGGCATACCGTTGCCTTGAGTCTTCGAGTTCCACTTGAGTTCTGCGAAGTTCTTCGTTTTGCATCTCTAACACAATTTGATTTACTTGCAGCTGGTGAACCAGATTTTTGTAATCATCGTTTCCTGTGCCTTGAAATTCATCAACCACATGAGCAAAGAACTCTTCTTCCTGCTTTCGTTGCTCATTTACCGGCTTTGATACAATAAGTTTAAATTCGGCTTTATTTTTTCCCATCTTTCTACCTCTTGGTACTTGTAAAGCAGTAAGATTTGCAGACAAGTTAAGCTATATCTAAACCTTTTGTGAGTTACCAGTGTTTATCGTTGGTCGATTCCACCATCACAGATCGCATCCAGTGTGTCTGCCAGTCTGGTATTAAAGGATGTCCGGCGTCAATAGTAGATAGCCTGGCATCCAGAGTGTCAGACACTTTGGTAGATTTGCAAAGTCTGTAGAGTTAAAGAAACTGAAAAAGGATGCCAGTGATCACTGCGACACACGTTTGACCTTGGAAGAGTTTCTCCGTCCCAGGTCACGGTGAAGATGACCGAAAATCACCTGGTTGATCCCGCAGTTTTAAAAGTGAAATTTCAACAATGATATGAAATTAGAGCCTTTAGCTTAAACTGATTTAAAGGCTAAATTCGCTTTGTGATGAGCCCCCTGTAAGTCGCTAGAAATGTTTCACATAATTAAAAAAAGGGCCATTTTGATTTTTTATGATATCAGATTATTATAGCGATATATGATATATATATACCAGTTTTTCTCACATTATTGGATATTTTTGATGATTATCGCAGTTTTTCTAAATTTAAATTGCGATATGACAGCAACCGGAAAACAGGACAGATAATTTTTGAAATCTTGTTTTAAATTGTAAGGCGAAACATCAACTCGTGGAAGTTGCTGATGTGCCGCCTGGTAGAGTTCCCAAAGCGGATCCCGACCGAAGTCGCGGTCGAAATCGCGCCATAAGGTGCGGATATGCTCGACACCATTTTTTAACATTGCAGCACTCGATCAGAAATTTGGAACTTATTTTTTCGTCAATTCTAGCGAATAATATACTTGTAATTCGCCACATTTGGCGATATATTAGCTTTATATGATTATTATTCGGCATGGATGACGATTATGACAAAATTTGACACATTGGGAGATGATGCGATCCTTGAAGATATCGGTCGGCGACTTGGTCGTCGACGGATTGCGCTGCAATTAACCCAAGCAGCATTGGCCGAGCAGGCCGGTGTGTCCAAAAGAACGGTTGAACGGATTGAAGCCGGAGCAGTCGCACAAACGTTGAGCCTCATCCGCATCCTTCGGGTACTGGACCTATTAAGAGATCTCGATCAACTGATCCCTGAAACGGGCCCAAGGCCCATGGATTTGCTCAAGCTGAAAGGCAAAGAACGCAAGCGCGCCTCTTCAAGCCGCACCAGTAGCCAACCCGGTAAAACCTGGTCATGGGAAAATGATTCATGAGCACGGTTGCCGAAGTTAAGCTCTGGGGGCGCACGATCGGTGCCATCGCTCTTGAAGGAGGTCGGCAGGTGGCTGCATTTGAATATGATCCTGCTTTTGTCGGCAGTGGGATTGAGGTCGCACCCCTGACAATGCCGCTGTCGAATAGGGTTTACTCCTTTCCGGCACTATCACGGGAAACCTTTCACGGACTCCCCGGATTGCTGGCGGATTCTTTGCCGGACAAATTCGGCAATGCCCTCATCGATGCCTGGCTCGCCACACGCGGGCGTACGCCCGAATCGTTCAACGCCGTTGAACGCCTCTGCTATACTGGCAGAAGGGGAATGGGCGCCCTCGAGTTTGCGCCCGCGCTAGGGCCGAAAGCTCGAAAGGCCACCCGGATTCAAGTCGACAAACTTGTTGCGCTGGCATCGGAAATACTGACAAACCGTGAAAATATACAGGTGTCGTTTGCTTCCCCCCAAAAAGAGCAAGCGCTCAGAGAAATTTTAAGGGTTGGCACTTCGGCAGGAGGCGCAAGGGCAAAGGCGGTAATTGCCTGGAATCCATCAACCAATGAAGTTCGTTCCGGCCAGATCCCGGCAGATGAGGGCTATGAGTACTGGTTGCTGAAATTCGACGGGGTTAGAGGTAACAGGGATAAGGAACTCGAGGACCCGAAAGGATACGGCGTCATCGAATATGCTTACTATAAGATGGCAACCGACGCAAACATCATCATGAGCGACTGCCGGCTATTCGAAGAAAATGATCGGCGGCATTTCATGACCCGGCGTTTTGATCGGCTCAGAAATGGAGAAAAGCTGCACCTGCAGTCTTTATGCGGTCTGGCGCACTATGACTTCAATATGGCCGGGGCCTGGGGCTACGAGCAGGCCTTGCTTGCCATCCGGCATCTCGGTCTACCGATGAGTGCGGTTGAGGAACAGTTTCGCCGCATGGCCTTCAATATTATTGCACGTAATCAGGACGATCATGTCAAAAATATAGCTTTTTTGATGGATAAATCAGGCAACTGGTCGCTGTCGCCGGCCTTTGACATGACCTACAGCTTTAACCCTTCCGGCAAATGGACATCCAGTCACCAGATGACTGTAAACGGCAAACGCGATAACTTTACGATGGAAGATTTTAAGGCCTGCGCCAGGGTTGCCTCGATGAAGCGTGGGCGTGCCAAGGCAATCGTCAATCAAGTGCTTGAAACCGTAAAACACTGGCGGGATTATGCGGATCAGGCGGGTGTAACACCCTCAATACGAGACCGGATTCAGCAGGCACTGCGCCTGAGAGGATTTTAATGGGATAGCCGCCAAGATGTCGACTAAAATCTCATTGTATACAAATCAAGTCTGAATTGAATGATTGTCAATCCAAAAATCAGCGGTTTTTGGAATCGCCGGTCAAAAAGCATGCCCTGGCTTGTTGATCATCTCAAAATTCATTGGGCCAGTGAAATCAGAAATCCTCCCGCAAATATGATAAGCGAGCCTGCCAGACGGATACCCTTATGCCTTTCTTTGAGAAAATGGCTTCCCATTAGCACGGCAAAAACAATACTGAGTTGCCTCAGCCCAACGATGTAGCTCACTCGCTCAACCGTGAACGAAATAAGGATCAGCATGTATCCGAGAATTCCCAAAATCCCGGACGCAGTGATTCGCCCCCAACCGGACTGCAGCTCTTTTTTGATCAGGGTTCCATTTTTCGTCAACAAAATATAGGGAGTGTAGTAACACATACCGCAAAGCAGGTGAACAAAGGTAAACAGAACAGGATGGATGTGGTTTACGGCCATTTTATCCACAATAGAATAAGCCGCCACTGACAACAGTGTTAGGAAGGCAAACCGGGTCGAGCGGTCATCGGCGATGGATTTAATCGGTTCGAGCATTTCATTGCCCGAAATCCGCTTCATATTGATTATATAGACACCCACCGCCACCATTAAAATACCGCAGACCCCTTGAATGGATACCTGCTCGTCGAGAAACAGGACCGCAGCAACCAGCACCAAGGCGGGTGAAGAACGCATGATGGGATATACATGGGACAGATCCCCTGTTTTGTAGGAATTGGTTAAAAATAGCCAGTATATAAAATGAATGAATCCGGACCCAAAACACCATGCGTAGGCCACCGGTTCTGTGATGCCGACACGGAGGAGAAAATAACAGAACAGGGGGGAAAAAAACAGCAAAGCGACAATAGAGTAGAGCCACAGGAAGATTTGCTTATCGCCGGATTCTTTGGTGAACAAACTTCGAATCGCATGGAATAAAGCGGATATTAGTACGAGGGCAATGGCGAGGGCGCTCATGCATCACCGTATCGTCTTGGTTTCGAACCGCGGGATTTGAAATTTGTCTGCTTGAATTTAATGGTTCCGATCTCCAACAGTCCGAAGTGGTAAATCGCATGTTCAGCACAATTAGATTAAAAGCTTTATTTACATGAATTGGCCGCAGATTGCCAGTCCAAAGGGATTTGTCTGACGATGATAAGCCCACAGCCAAAATGAAGGAATATGGTCAGGGGTGGTCTTGGTTGTTATACAGCCATTGAGATAATGGAATACGGAATGATGGTCTAATTAATTTTCCTGGCCGGCAACTTTTTAAACGGCAGAATAGCCTTAAAAAAAGCTATTTGCCGGAATGGTTCGGCATGATTCTCAGCTTATTCCAAACGGGAACCAATAACTTGACAGTAATCGTTAGTGGCATATTTTAATTATTAGCGGACAAAGGATACCGCATACATGAAAAGAATCTATAAATGATATTCATCCCCCAGTAAAATTGAGGCATTAAAATGAAAAAAAGAAAACATTTTCTAGTTTGGTTGAGTGCGCTTTTTGGAGTACTGTTCGTAATTCCGGCAGCTCAGGCAGGTCCCATGGTAAACAAAGACTCGGTTGAACCTGGATCTAAAATCAGCATGAAAGGAAACCCATTATCACTAATGGGCACGCCGATCATTGTGGGAAAGCCATTACCGTCAGCTGTTTTAACGGAAGCTAAACAGATGAAAAACGTTGATTTGTCTATGGAGAAAGGTTCCGTTCTTTTTTTGAGCATTGTACCATCTATCGATACGGCGGTTTGTGAAGCACAAACCCACTATCTGGGAGAAGAGGGTGACCGGTTGCCGCCTTCAATACAACGCATTACAATCAGCCGAGATACACCTTTTGCACAGAAACGGTTTGCCAAGGAAGCAGATCTTGAGGATATTCGATATTTTTCTGATTACAAAGAAGGTGAATTTGGACGATCGGCCGGTCTTCTGATCGACGACTTGAGGCTTTTGGCACGGACAGTGATCTTGGTCGATAAGCAGGGGATCGTGCGCTATATTCAGGTCGTTCCGGAACTGACCAACTTGCCGGATATGGAAGCGGCATTTGAGCAAGCGATATTACTGGATAAGGAAAACTGAAAAGTCATCGGCTTTTAAAGGTGTAATCGAGAAAATTGCGGAAAAGGTCAGACGAGAAAGCCATTGGGGTCTTCATTCATCAACCAGTAAAAAATGAAGACCCCTTTATTTTTCCAAAAAGTTAGAGCGAAGCGATTCCTGCCTTGGACTTTTGTCAAACGTGATTCGATATTCGATGTTTCAAAGTTTCTTTTTCGAATTGACCGGCTTTTTTTCGGACAGGATTTACAAGATTATTATGATATAAGGGCCTTCGGCCTTAAGGTATCTCGGCGTAGGCGACAAAGATCCCACTAATCCAGTAAATCCTGTCTGATATGATTTTTAGATAGAGTCTATTCCTCAAGTCTTTACGCTATTGTGTTTATGAACCTATATACCCATGGCTCTAATCCCTGCCCCATTTCTCTAAATATTCACCACAAAGCTCCTCCACTGTGGGAACATATTCTTCCTTGGGAATCGACAGCAGGGTATAGTTGAGAAAATTTTCCCAGTTGACATTTCCGCTGAAGATATTGCCAGCCCAGGTTCCACAGCCGAGGGTATCGGTGGTGGGTAGGCCGGTGGTCCAGCCGCCGCTGTTGGCATGGGCATGAGGCTGATTGCAGACGACCCGGCCGACATTGGCCCGCAAGGCCAGTTTAACCCGTTTTTGATCATCTTCCGAGTGCAAGGATACCGAATGGCCTTCGCCCGAAAACTTCAGAATTTTTTCCAGGCGGTCCAGCATGTCATCGTAATCCGTCCATTTCCAGATGGTCAGAACCGGTGATATTTTTTCGCCCGAGAATCGATCCTCCGGTCCGATTTTTTCGCCGAATACCATCAAAAAGCGGGTATCCTCCGGGACATCGATCCCGGCCTGCTCGGCAATGAAGGTTGCGGGCCTGGCCACGATGTCACGGTTCAGATGGGTTCCGTCCGGCCACATATACTTTCTCAATTTTTCCCGTTCTTCCGTGCTGCACAGATACCCGCCTTCGGCCGTAAGGCATTCGATCATCTCTTCATGAATCGGTTCATACAAGGCCACGGCATTTTCCGAGGAACACGAAGCTGAATTATTGGCAACCTTGGACAGACGGATCTTATTGGCGGCTGTCGCCAGATCGACCGTATCGTCCACAAAGGATACCACGTTGCCGGCACCCACGGTCTGGGCAGGCTTGCCGGCCTTATAAACCACATCAACCAGGGCTGCCCCTCCAGTGGCTACTGCATAGTCACAGTTTGCCATCAGCTCGGAGGTTTTGGCATGGTTGGTTTTTTTAATGCACTGCACCAGGTCCACCGGAGCCCCGACTTTCTCGAGTGCCTTGCGCACGTGCTGTACGGTTTCATAGGATGTTTTCTGGGTGCGCGGATGGGGCGATACGATCTGGGCGTTTCTGGTTTTTAGGGTGCTCAAGGCTAGACAGCAAATTGTCGACTCCGGGTTGGTGCAGGGCACGACGTTGGCGATGACGCCGATCGGTTTGGCGTATTTGCGAATTCCCAATGCCTTATTCTCTTCGATCATGCCGCAGGTTTTGGCATCGCGCATGTCATACAGGGTTCCGAGGGTTTTGTTCTTGATCTTGTTCACCTTGTCTTCGGCATTGCCGATGTTGGATTCCTCCACGGCCATATGCCCCAGCTTATGGCGGACCTCGTCTTTCATCAACTCCCAGGCCACGGCCTGAACCATCTCGTCGACTTTTTCCTGGGGCCAGAATTCGACTTCTTTAAACGCCCTTCTGGCCTTGGCATACATTTCCTGAATGTTGTCTTCCATGACTTTTCATTCCTCCGTAACTTGGCTTTAAATATACACTTTTTGAAAAAACGAATGACCTTCCAAATTGACTACTAAAAAATCCGGAATACAAAGCCCAAAATTCGTAAAAAATTCGAATCACTAAAATTAAAATGAATAAAACATACGTTTGAGTTTTTACAATCTTTCGTTTTTGATCATTGACAAACTCGTGAAAAGTCCGAAATTCCGTCATGCCTGCGAAGGCAGGCATCCAGAACTACCTGAAAATACTGGATTCCCGCCTTCGCGGGACTGACGCAAAATGAGGATTCAAGACTTTTTACGAAACCATCAATAGTTATCCATCAGTCATAATTAATGAATAATTAAGGAGAAAAAAGCAACCGATGCCGGATATGCTTGTAAAATTGTATGAACTTGCAGACGACTGGCAGTTTCTTGCGGAGCAAAAGCACCTTGGGATCACCCTCCG
>JAAUYD010188224.1_pt1 | contig 16109 bp, 13 predicted proteins | sample 7278101 | NCBI WGS metagenome assembly JAAUYD01 (sample SAMN14350128, study PRJNA611818) | marine sediment metagenome | isolation source: surface marine sediment (0.6m) | place: French Polynesia: Moorea | collected 2018-08 | reverse complement strand
GAAGCCGAGGCCACCATACATTTGCAGACATCCGTCGGCGATTTTGATCAATACTCGGCTGGCAAGCAGTTTTCCCATCGAAACTTCACGGGTAGCATCCAGATTCGCTTCTTTCATTCGAACGATATGATAGATTAATTGTTGTAATGACTCGATTTCAGTTATCCAATCGGCAAGCCGGTGTCGCAATACCTGTCTTTTTATCAAGGGTTTGCCAAAAACCACCCGTTGCCGGATGTGTTCAACGGTCATATCGATAATGTCCCTGGCAGCAGTGCACACGAACGGCAGCAGAGAAAAGCGTTCATGCTGAAACTGCATCATCTGATATACAAAACCTTCACCCTCCTTGCCGATCAAATTATCGGCTGGTACTCGGACATTGTCAAAAAAAAGCTCAGCCGTGTCGCTAATGCGGACACCCAGTTTGTCCAGTTTTCGACTCACTTTGACTCCAGGGGTGTCGGCTGGAACCACAAACAGGCTGAAAGAATGATATCCTGCATCATCGCTGGTTCTGGCCAAAAGGGTATAAAAATCTGCTTGGGTGCCGTTGGTGATATACATTTTAGAGCCGCTGATAATAAAATTACTACCGTCTTTTCTTGCCCTGGTCCGAATGGCCGCCACATCCGAGCCGGCATCCGGTTCTGTGACGGCAATGGCACCGACCATATCGCCGGCAATGGCCCCTTTTAAGTAGGTGTCTTTCAAATAATCATTGCCGAACTCATATATGGCAGGTGTCGCCATATGCGTCTGTACGGTAATTGCCACCGACAACCCCAGGGCTTTGATATGGCCCAGTTCTTCCAGAAATACAGTATCATACCAGTAATCCAAGCCTTGCCCGCCATAGCGGGGGGCATAGCGTATGCCCAGGAAACCGAGGCGACCCATTTTTTTAAATAATTCCCTTAACGGGACAATGCCGTCTTCTTCCCATTGATCCACATTGGGGTTGATCTCGCTTTTCACAAAATCGGCTACAGCATGACGCACCCGTTCATGATCTTTGGTAAAGTAGATCTGGTTACCTTTTTGGAGCGCGGTCGTCATTCTAAATCTGCCTTTGGGTTTAAATCTTTCGAAGTTCGTTTTAATCGTTAGATGATTATGTGTTATGATCGTTTTTTTGTTTGGATCGCCCCAATAAAACACGCTTTGTTGTTGTTTCGTAGATTTTACTGGATAAATGTAAGCATTTGGTGGATATAAAATGGCTTAAGATTTACGGCTCAAAGCCCAAATGGGATAAAGGATGGGATTATCATTGCGCTTTATAGCCCAAGCCATTTTATCCCAATTCTATTTTCGCAATAATTTCCCGCATAATTTCATCCGCTCCCCCGCCAATGGCTATCAGTCGGGCATCCCGATAGCATCGCGAAATCAGCATTTCGTTCATGAATCCCAAGCCCCCATACATTTGCAAACAGCCATCGGCCACTTTCATTAGAAGTTGCGCGGCACTCAGTTTCGCCATGGAAACTTCCCGTGTAACATCAAGCTGGGCTTCTTTCATTCTGACAATATGGTATGTGAGTTGCCTCAAACACTCGGTTTCAGTCTGCCAGTCTGCCAGCCGGTGCCGCAGAACTTGTTTGGTTATCAGCGGTTTGCCAAAAACCTTGCGTTGCCGGATGTGCTCGACTGTCATTGCCATCATTTCTTCTGCAGATATATAGGTCATGGGAATGGCCGAGAAGCGTTCATGTTGAAACTGCCGCATCTGGTAAAGGAATCCATCTCCTTCATTGCCGATCAGGTTCTCGGCGGGCACTCTTAAACCGTCAAAAAAGAGCTCGGCCGTATCGCTGCTTCGCAATCCCAGTTTGTCTAGCTTTCGACTCACTTTGAATCCAGGTAGGCCGGTGGGGACCACAAATAGGCTAAAAGAGTTGTAACCAGGCTCATCACTGGTTCGTGCTAATAGTGTCAAAAAATCGGCCTGGGTACCGTTGGTAATATAGGTTTTGGAGCCGTTGATCACATACGAGTCACCGTCTTTTATCGCTGTCGTTTGAATCGCGCTGACGTCGGAGCCGGCACCCGGTTCGGTAACCGCAATCGCTGCGACCATATCGCCGGCGAGTGCAGGCTTCAAATAGTTCTTCTTTAGGTATTCGCTGCCATATTCATATATGGCTGGGGTCGCCATATGAGTTTGAACGGCAATGGCAACCGGTAAGCCGGATCCATGAATGCGTCCGAGCTCCTCCAGGCACACCGTGTCATACCAATAGTCCAACCCTTGACCGCCATACTTGGTATCATACCGGATACCTAAGAAGCCTAGATCTCCCATTTTCTTGAACAGGTCGTGCAGCGGTGCCTCTCCTTTTTCCTCCCAATCGTCCATGAATGGGTTGATCTCTTTATCGACGAATTCCCTTACGGCCCTGCGAACGGCATCATGGTCCTTGTCGAAATAAATTTGAGTCGCAGATTTGGATTTAACAGCCATTGGGTACCTTCCAGGTCTTTTATTTATTTTTCTTCGAATCCAAGAAAAATTGCACAATTTCTTTGTGCTGGGGAGTTTGAAGTGCAATGGATTGGTGAGCAGCCTCCCAATCCAGGGTCTCCTTCAAGGACATGTCAAAACTCTTCTCTAACCCTTCCTTAATTAATCGCAATGCGAGCGGAGACTTCTGTGCCAGGGTTGTCGTCAGCGATGCGACTTCGGTTTCGATGTCCACTTCCGGTACGGATTTATAGACAAGACCCATGGCGGCGGCTGTTTTACCGTCGATTTCGTTGCCCAGCATTGCCAGTTCCCTGGCTTTGGCAAGACCCACCAGACGGGGAAGTAGGTAGGTGCCACCGTAATCCATGATGAGACCGATGTTGACGAATATTTCGCAAAATCTCGCATTTTCGGCGGCTATAACAAAATCCCCTGCCAGGGCCAGATTGGCACCACCGCCAACGGCAACCCCTTTGAGTTGGGTAACCACTGGTTGAGGCATTTCTCGCAGGGTTTTGACTATCCGTCCCACACCCTTCATGGCAACCAACCAGTCTTGCGGGGCGATGCTTTCCGAGAAAAGCGATATGTCCGCTCCGGAGCAAAAATGGTTACCTGCACCTTTGAGCACCACCACATGAATGTCTTCATCGGCTGCAAGCTCGGTGACGGCATCGTACAAATTTAAAATCATATCTTTGCTCATGGCATTCATAACTTCAGGTCGGTTTAACACCAGGGTCGCAATTTTATCTTTTTTTTCAATCAATACGGGCTTGGTCGTCATTGGTTTATCGCTCCTGTTATTGGCCTCTGTCTCCACGCTCTATCGGTGAAGCGGCGATCGTTGGCTGGCTTTGCTATTGGAAGATTAGTGATACTTACCAACTAATATAAAATAAATATTTTTTATATTGATTACAAGTATAATTAAGGTTAGTGAATATCACTTAATTATATTTTGTCAAGGAATTTTTTAATGTATACCTTGGCATGATCATCGATTGCAGCATGAACTTTGCGACGAAAATAGTTGCCGGATGGCCTGGCAGAGAAAAGATGAAGATGGGATATGCAGCGACAGTCTGAAGATCCAAATCCTGGCAGAGGTGTTGATGAGCCGCGATAGTGCTCAAGTATTTCCGACCAGCAATGTTCCTGACGAACGGTGTCGTAGGTGTACCAAACTTCAATCGGTGGCAAGTATTTGCTCAAGTAATCGATATGCCAATGAAGCCGCCGGGAACGTCTGCAGTGATGCCCGATACGAGCCTTTAAGCCGCCAGGACCGAAGGCGCTACCGACATATACATAAAAACCGGGTTGGAGTTTGAGGGTACCTAATTTGCCAACAATTATTTTTTTTGTTTGTTGGGTTTTGAAAACCAGTGCATATGTTCCATTTTCAGCGTGCATGTTAAAATCAGTGATAACTCCCTTCATAAGCCACCCCGCCTTGGCGGTATGAGAATTGAAAAGGTTCTACCGTTACCAAATGACCAAGGGACATTGATTTATATCTGAACCCTGGCGGCGGCTTATGACGGGAGTTAATATACGAAATAGTTCCGCCGATAGGGCTATTACTGAGTTGCGGAAATAGTAAAGGTTGATAAAACATCAAATTTTTCTAAGACGCTATTCCAAAGGACGCTCCAACATGTTTCCATAGAGCCTTTGGGTATTACTCAGCACTGCCGCAATGACTTCATCTAAACTGATATTCTTTAATTCTGAAATTGCCCTGATAGAGGTTAAGATATTGGCTGGCTCATTGCGGCAGTTCGGATCGGGTCCCAGAACCGGGCTGTCGGTTTCAACGAGCATCTGAGAGAGAGGGATTTTTTTGACAAGCTTTTGTTTCTGACGAGAGCGGATCACCGACGGGGGTATGGAAAAAAAATAGCCGGCTTCGAGCGCCGGCAGCGCTGCAGATGCTTTGCCATCAAATGCGTGCATTTGAACTCTAGTTGCGTTGCAGTCAAGCAATAAGGCGACGGCATGCCGCCCCGCTGATCTGGAATGTACGTTGAGCGGTAGATCCAGCTCTTTTGCCAAGCTGATGAAGCCTTTAAAGATTTCTTTTTGAAGTGCTCTATCCGACGCTTCTTTTACCATCCAGAAATCCAGACCGACTTCGCCAACGGCAACCAGTCTGGTACGCATCTTTCGAATAAATTCATGCATTTCTGCGGCCTCGTCCATATCGAGGATCGTCGGATACAATCCGGCCGCCGGTCTTAATATCGAATGACTTTCCGTTATAGCAATATTTTTACGTGCATCTGCCAAGTTCTCACCAAGGGCAATTATTGCTGCGACACCAGCCGCACCGGCTCTTTCAAGGACTTGGCTGCGGTCCTTATCAAACACCGGATCACAAATATGAGCGTGCGTATCGATAATTTGTTGCATATGTACTATTGACCTCGTTTAAAATGCAGTACATTCCTGTTGTCGATGTTGAGGGGCTGAGTTTTTTCTGAGATTACGTTCGCAGAAATTAGCCTTTCAGGGCATTTCGGGAGCTGAAATATTTAGGTAAGTAAAGTATGGGTGTCAGGTGTCAGGTTTCGGGTGTCAGTAAGGCTTGGTGCTAAATCCTGAAACCTGAAAGCTGACACCTGAAACCTCAATTTTCTGACAACATACGGGCAAATAAATTCCGTTGAGGTCTATTCAAAGTCCATCAGCATGAGTTCTCCGGTCAGCTGGCACATGGCTGCCACCTGGGTGATAAAATGATTTTTATCAAACTCATCCAGACGACCGGTGGTCGACCAGTAGGCGCCCTGGATGCCCATGGTGGCATAGGCAGGCAGATCCCAATCCAGGGCGATTTTTCCCATGCCATACCACACGCCCTGGGGTTTATTGTGGATACCGGGTTTTTCAACACTTTGAACCATTACTCGGGACCATCTATTGTCCTTGACCGCCTTGATGGCTTTGTCGATCAGCATCTGGTTATTCCTGGTCCATAGAAATGAAGGTTCGACGTTTCCAGTGGGTGCAAACGCATTTCCGGCTTCCCTAAACTCCATCTGACCTAAATGCTCCATGGCAACAAGCGCAACGATGGACTTCTTGTCATCGGGATGTTTAGCAAACCAATCGTGTTTGGCGTTGGCCCGTTCCAATCCCGGCATGTAATGCCGGTTGTCCAGAAAGACCATCAGCGTTCTGGGGCGCTCCGACTTAGGAAAATGAGAAAAATATGAAAGGATGCCCAGCAAGCCGAAGGCCCCGTTATCCTGGGAAATAGATGGCCCGTCGGTATGGGTTATGAGGATGATCTTTTCGTCCCGGGGGGTACCGTAATTCCGACCGGGCAAGTATCCGATAAGCTGGTAGGTCTCGCTGGGCTCGACATTGGCGATCAACTTCAGTGTGGCTGTTTTACCCTGCTTGGCATCTTCAATCACCTGGGCACCGTTATTGCGATCCAGATACAAAGTGGGATTATCGAACATTTTAAGGACCGGAAAGGTGTATAAACCAGACAGCCGATCGTAGCCCATGTTGAAAACGATGATACCACCGGCAGCGTTGCCCTTGGCCAAGAAGGAATTGATTTTGATTGTCTGACGCAGTTGCCACCATACGTCGTAGGCGACCGAGTTGTTGGTGGATACTTTGGTAAACATGGGCGGGAACGTGTCCGGATCAGCCAGATATTCGTGATCATTTAAAGTAAACCACTTTTTATAATCTTCCGAAAGCGGTGGTGTCGGATGCGGTGCAACCGGAACCACCACAATTTTGCCGCCATAGGTTGACATGTCAGCTTCGGGGTTAAATAGGACCATTTCGGCAGTGATGCCCTCGGTTCCGGTCGAACCCGAATAGGCTCCATAATGGGCAACTTTCACCAGCCGACTGTCTGATGTCAGCGACCAGTTGCTATCATCCGGCCAATCTGAGGTGTACCAGCGGTTATAAGTCCATTTGTTGAAGGTGAGATCTTTGATACCATACGCCCTTAATTCTTTTTTCACGAAAGAAAGAAATTTATGCCAAGATTTATTGCCTGAGTAGGTCGGGCCATATTGATCTTTGTTTTGATGCCACGCCAGAGCTTGCGAGGAAGTTATCATAAATTCAGGGTTAACGGTGGTGAGGTATTTTTGGTAATCGATGGGTGAGGTGATGTCGGCTTGTTGACTCGCACAAGCTGATAAAATGAAAATTAAGGAAATGAGAGCAGTCGTTTTTATCATCGGCTTTGCATCCTTTCTCCTTTGCATGCATGACACGAATTTAGATGGTTAGAAATGCTGTCGCTGGTTGCTAGGCGGCGTATTATGTGCCGACCTGGCTGATATTGTTCCAAATATGGATCGCGTAACGCGTCGGAACATGATCAACGATGGGTTCCAGCAGGACTTCGGTAAAACCCTTGCGGGTCTGGCCGATGGCGTTGAATATATTTTTGAATTGGCCCTGGATTTCGTCGGTCCATTTCTCCCAGCGGTTGGTATTGTCATGGATGATCCCGTCACTGTCGATATATTTCAGTTCTCCGACATGGAGATACATGCTGGCTGGCGGAACTTTGGCGACAATATCGCTGTTGTTGACGAAACGATAGGCATTGACATTGAAATCTTCTTTGAAATGACGGTCCCCAACACGAGGAGAACCGTAGGTATACAATCCCTGGACATTGCCGTATCGGTCAGCCGCCAGAGTTGCCAAGGCGGCACCGAGGCTGTGACCGGTTATCCAGATTTTGCGATTTTTTTTCTGAAGATAAGAAATATGCTTTTCAAGTTCATTCCATACTTCATCGAGCGCCCCCTTAAACCCCCGGTGTACATTTCCTCCCTGTTCCCAGGGTTCCGGCACAAAGTTGAAATTAGCCATCCAGTCGGCAAAAATATGGCCGACATTCGAATCCCCTTCTCTGAGTTTTGCTTCCGAGCCACGAAATGCAACAACCGCGTATCTATCGTTGCTGACCAGATAGCATTGGGTTGCCTTGCCATCATAATACTCAACTTCCTGATAACCCGCCTTCTGTATGAAATTTTCTGTGGCAAAGTCTTTGTCAGCATAAACAAGGGTGGCGGCTTCAATGAGCCACCAGGCATTAACCATATCAAAAATATTGGATTCATACCGGAATGGAAGCTGATCGCAATTTTTAAAATAATCATAATCCAGATAAGGGGGAGCAAGGTTATTCACAGTGGTTTCGTTTAAAACTTTCTTTTCTAAATTTACCATGATCTCCGTCTCCTTTCAGGCAAGCATTCATAGGCTGGTCTTGCGGAGTAAAGAAAAAGATGCAAGTATTGTAGAAGATTTTTGTACTTCATAATTGTGACCCGAATTTTGCTAAATTCAGCTGTGGAAAGATAACAGGTAGTAGTACGGGACCCTGTGGCAAGCCCGAAAAAGCAATAAAGGGGTCTCCGTGACGGTTGAACGATTCGGATTCGAGATTTGTAACCGGGCATCATTCTGGCATGAAACCCGGCATGTTCGATACTCCGCAAATCCCTAATATTGATTTATTCGGGAAAATTAAGGGTGACTTTTTCTTTGCCTTCTTTGGATTTCAATTTAACCTGAATTTCAATGCTGTCATTACGAATACCCAATGCCAGTGGTGTTTTGCCTTTGTCACCTTCAATATGGGTAATTTCCCGCACAGCTTCAATTATTTTAGCACCGACCTCAGAACCCGGAGAAGGTAGCTCTGATTCGCGGTATTTAGCCGTTACACTGATTTCGCCGTCATTGGAGCGGGAAATGGCAATGGTTTTAGCGTTGCTGTTGACACCATGCAGGGCGCTTAAAGCCAACCATTTTAAGGCGCCTTCATCCTTATCTGCTTCATTTTTCACTGTGGACATCTCTTTGAGCGGGTCGTTCGTGGCATAACAGTCGCAGAGTTCCTGAACCTTCAAATGGACATTGCGTTTTTCTTTCATGTTTGTTCCTCCTTTCATACTGGCAATATCAATTACTGCTACCCGACTTGTTCAAAATTCAGCTACTAACTTATGCACTTTAAATTAAAATGCAAGATGACAACAGTGCCTGAAAGCAAAACCACGCAAACCTTTGCTCACCCGGTTCCCGGCAGGTCTAATTCATACTTCTGTTCCCTAATATTCTGCCCCCACTGGAACACATCGTGTTCTTCACACAATCGGAAACCCGCCGTTTCATACACTCTGCGAGCGCTTTCAAGTCCCTTGAAGGTCCACAGGAAAACCTTGGGATATCGTTTTTGTATACAAAATTCAATCGCCCGCCCGATCAATTTTTTGCCAATGCCGCCTTTTTGAAAGCTTGGCTCGACTATAAACCACCGCAACCGCGCTCCTTCAATCAACGCAAGGCGGCCATCAATGGCAAGGGCTCCGACAAACTGATCCAAGTGGGTTGCCACCCAGAGGCCGTCGCGGTTTTTATTGAATTTACTGACGAATTCGGATAATTCACGGCCTACCTGGGTTTCAAAGGAGACATCAAACCCCCAGTTTTTATAATAATAGACCGCATGGGAATCAATAATTTTACCGACAACCCCCGGATAATAACCATGATATTTGATCGCTTTCATTGACACACATTCCCCCCTTACGGTCCTTTTGGACCCGGCAGCTTACGGCGTTTCAGAGTATCCAGCCATTGGGCGGCACCCACCAGAGTTATCAAAGCATCGTCGATGGCGCCCAATACCGGAATACTATCTGGGAACAGATCTATGGGCGAGATCAGCCATAGAAACGCTATCCCGGAAATAATGATTTTGCGAATCCATACGGCGATTTCATCAAAGAGGGATTCAATTTTGAATAATGCCGCATAGGGCGCCAGAAAAAACCCCCGATCATCACCGTGAAGCTCCAGAATTCGATGCTCCCGAACCAAACGGTGTGATATGGCCTGAGCTATCCCACCAGCTGTCGGCGCCTCCAGATCGTGTTGTTTGCCGTATTCGCGCTGAACAATTGCCAGGACACCATCCTCGGTGACAAAACCGTCTACTACAGCTGTTTTGGCGATTCTCAGGCTGCATTTATACTCTAGCCGATCATCGACTGTTTCCAGCCTGCTCAAGACATTCTGCTGCCCGATAACATTGCCATATTTACTGAACTGCAGAGAGATCCCAGCTACCATGGAAATAAACCCCAAGCTAAATAGAAATGATGGTCTTGGATCGTGCGATAGCGTCTGCAAAGCAGGGATGAGAAAGGCCACCGTGACTAGTGCAAAACGGCGGCCTGCTTTTTTCTGGGTGAAGGCGATCGAGGTAAAAAATATCAGCAGCAAAATTGCCGGATTACCAAAGATATCCTGAATCCAAGACGGCAAGATACTTTCAAGGCCGGCGCTATCCTTCAGACTTATCATATAATCTTTGAGCTGGCCGAGCAGGCCGTAAGACGATTCCGGGGCCGGTGGCAGGCCCGCGATGCGACCGATAAACAGGGTGACCGGGACGATCAGGAGTCCATGCAGAATGAGATTGATACCTACCGGCCGGCCCAGCAGATAGATTTCCCAGCAAAACCCGGCCACCAGGAAAATCGCCAGAATGCCGACAAAGATGCCCTGGTTATAGGTAAAGTATTTATCTCCGTACCAGGGATCCTGGCCCATTAGGGCGATTGCCGCTATGTAACACAAGGCCACCGCGATCCATTTCGGATCGCGGACGCCGATGATTCCTGCAGGCCGTTCAACTTTGATGGGTCGATTATTTTGTCCGACGGCTGGATGTGGTGTCGATGTATTCATGGCCGGCCGGCCTTTTCCAGTTCCAGGATAAGGTTTTCTAACTTTTGCCGCAGATCTTTTCGCTTGCGTTTATGATTCTGGATAATCTGTTGGCCTTCAATCCAATGCCACCGATCCAAAATTTGGCTATAGATGTCTATTTTCAATGCTTTTGCCTCCTTCATATCAGCAAGTTCTTCGCTTTCACAGATATTCAGTGCATTGTCCCGGTAGACGACATCCGGGTGGTCGTCTTCCTTATAGCCGCCAAGTTTCCAGATCAGAACATAGATTTTGGCCTGTTCCAGGCGCAATTTACGATAAAGATCACCTAAAGCCGACACTCTATCTCTATCTTTTTGGGTCTCGGGGTGTTGTCTCTGGGCCCCCAGTGTCCTGCAGGTCCTGTCAATCTGCTGAGCAATGGTTTCGGCATTTTGCCGATAGGCTGTTTTTGTCTCCGGGGTAAAGGCCCGTATGCGGTCGGAAGCAACTAAAAAGGCGCGGGCGTAATAATAATTGGCAAATGGATCTTCCGGAAACAAGGACAAATAAGCCCGGGAAGACGTTTTCAGCACATGAATCCGACCAGCATCAGACAGCAGCTCCCAATAGCGGTAAAAAACTTTTTGCCACGTTTCCCAGTCTTTTTCCGGAATTTTTCCAAGCTCTGATTCCGCAACTTTTATGGCTTCGGTCAATTTGCCTTCCCCGAAATATAGCCGGTCGATTTTGATCAAAACGCCCAACCAGGGCGTGCTTCGTAAATTGGTCGGCGCTGCCGATTCTTCTAAGATTGGACCACCGATACTCATGGGACCCAAATCGCGGGGAGCCGGTTTAAAAAATCGGTAGAAAGGAAAAAATACGATAACCAGAAGCGCGGCGACCAGGGCAAGAAGGAGTAAGCGAAGTTTGTCAGCCGAAGTGGATGAGGGCGGATTCAAAGCCAGTTCAATGGCCATGGGGTCATAGCCTTCCTCCCGGGCAATGGATATTTTCTCCTCGGCGTCTATGGTTTCTGTTTTGGGAATGGTACCAATGGGGGCCCAAACCTCGGTTTTCCGCCGGAGTTGAGCGTCTTTGCCAGCGTGTTTGACAGGTAGATGGGGCTTGTTTGGATTTGGGGTCATTGGTAAATATTATTGTCCGATTGGATTAAAAAAAGGATAAGAAAGATTTGCCCAATAGTCAAATCTTTTAATATTTCGAAGAGTTTCGACATGAAATCTTTCATAATTTTTCTGGGCCATGACTGTAAAGCGACTTGATAATTTCCTTTGATAAGTGTAAGTTTGGTAGACACTTTATGCTGACTACCATTTTGGTCCCCCGTCAGGAGAGATTCGATGGCTCCATCCGAAAAAGAAATTTTGCTGACCAACGAAGATCTTAATCTGCTTTACGAAGTTTCTAAATCCATCCATTCCATCCAAGATCTGACAAAGTTGCTTCAGAATATCCTGCTCAAAATCAAGGAAGTCTTCGCGATAGAAGGTGCATCCATTGCTTTGCATGATGCCGTGAACAAAGAGTTTTATTTTATCCGGACGGTCGAGGAACAGTGTGGCATCGCAAAAAAAGAAATGGATCAGATGCGATTTCCGGATGATTATGGTGTGGCCGGATGGGTGCTGCGTGAAAATCGTTCGGTACTCATTCCCGACGTTTCCCGGGATAACAGGTTTTCGGATAAACTTGGCATCCAGCATGATTTTATCACGCGTTCCATGATTTGTGTTCCTTTAAAAACACGTATGGGAACCATCGGGGTATTGTACACCTTAAATAAAAGAGAAGGTGAATTTACCCCTAAGGAATCACGATTACTGGAAATTCTATCCGGTACCATCGCCATCGCCATTGAGAATGCCAAACTCTATGGCGAAATAAGACAATATGCTACTTCCCTGGAAAAAGAGAATATCCGGCTGAAATCCGAAGTGCAAAACCGGTTTAACCTCGAGGGAATAATCGGCTCAAGTGCGCCCATGCGAAGGGTCTTTGAGCTTTTGAACAAAGTCATCGGAACACCGACTTCGGTGCTGATTCAGGGGGAGACCGGAACCGGCAAAGAGCTCCTCGCCAAGGTCATCCATTACAGCAGCGATCTGAGTGACAAGCCCTTTATTGCCGAAAACTGCGGTGCGTTATCCGAGAATCTTTTGGAAAGCGAGCTATTCGGCCATGTCAAGGGTGCATTTACCGGGGCGGTTGCAGATAAAAAGGGGCTGTTTGAATTGGCCGACGGCGGGACTGTTTTTCTGGATGAAATAGCAGATATGCCACATTCCATGCAGATCAAACTGCTGCGGGTCCTGCAGGAAGGACAGGTGAGACCCGTGGGCGGGAGCCACTACCGGCAAGTCAGATTTAGGCTGATCACCTCTTCCAATCGTGATTTGCTAGAGGAAGTCAAAAAGGGAAATTTCCGGGACGACCTTTATTATCGCGTGCAGGTATTTCCGATTAAGCTTCCCGCCCTGAGGGAACGAAAAGAAGACATACCGCTTTTAGCCATGCATTTTCTCGAAAAATATTCAGCAAAATTTAACATGCCGTTAGCACGAATGACACCCTGGGCGCTGGATCTTTTGGTACAATTCGACTGGCCGGGAAATGTCAGGGAGCTGGAAAATGAGATCGAGCGCGCTCTAACCCTGGCTGGGGGAGATCGCGAAATTCAGGCCGGATATCTTTCGGAGAAAATTACCGGTCAGGTCGGACAAGAGGCCATCAATCCGGCCAACGGCATGACACTGCATGAGGCCACCGAACGATTGGAGCGGCAAATGGTTACCCGGGCTCTGCGGGATGCAGACGGTAACCGCTCTAAAGCGGCACGTCTGTTAGGCCTGACACGCCAAGGACTCTTAAACAAAATCGCACGATATAAAATTGAGACCTAAACTATTTGGGGTTTTATCCGATATTACCATAGGATTATCGAATTTCACTTTCAATTTTATTTAAGGTGCGAAATGATCATAGAATGCTCGAAATGCGAGAAAAAATTTAAAATTGAGGAAAATAACCTACCCAAAGGTAAAATCATCACCTTTCCTTGCAAAAACTGTGGCGAAAAATTCCGGCTTGATCTTCGAGCCGGACAAACACTCAATGAGTCCTCTGACAGACTCAAAATGGCCGATTCCGACTCCCCGCCTGCACAACCGAACAATCCAGTCAACAATGAGGGACTGAAAGATCAGATTTTAAAACGTGTCAAGGAACTGCCTCCAATGCCGCAGGTTGTTATAAAAACCCAGGAATTAATTGCAGATTCCAAGACAGATGCCAAAAAAATTGCCGAAACTATTGAAACCGATCAAAGCATTGCCACGAAGGTGCTCAAGGTCGCAAATTCCTCTTACTACGGCATGAGCGGCAAAATTTCATCCATATCTCATGCGTCGGTTGTATTGGGTCACAAAATATTGGGCGAAGTGGTCACGATGGCGGGTGCCGAAGGACTGCTGGACGGGAATCTTCCGGGCTATGGATATGATTCAAAAGATTTATGGAAACACTCGCTGGCCGTTGCCTTCGGCTCAAAAATACTCACCAATTCGAACAATTCCGATCTGGCCAAAGAGGCTCATATGGCCGGTTTAATACATGATGTTGGCAAAATAATACTTGATAGCCACATCGTCGAGAAAAAAGAAGAATTTGAAGCCTTTATGGAAAAAGAAGAAAAAACTTTCCTTGAAGCAGAAAGCCATTTTTTCGGATTCAACCACGCCGAAATTGCCTCTGAAGTGTGCAAGAAATGGAACTTTCCCGAATCCATCAATTTTGCCATCAAGTACCATCACCAACCGAGCACTTCGGATGGCAACCAACTTTCCTACATACTTCATATGGCGGATTATATCGCCGTACTGAGCGGCATCGGCTATGACAGTGATGATGTTCTTTATGAACTTGAAGAAGGGACCAAGGACTTTCTAAAACTAAAAAATGAAGATGTCAGTGACATCGTGTTAAATGTTACCGAATCGGTGAATAAGATTGCGATTTGAACCCATGAATAAACTATCTAACCAATCAGCCTAACCAATCAGCGTAATTATTCAACCAACGATCTTTGATCTTCTTCAATAACTTTTCTGGTTAAACTAGTTGCCATCCAGGCCAGCTTCCCTATAATCATTAGATCTGGGATCGAGCTATCATTTCGTCTTGCCCGCGAAGGCGGGCATCCAGGCTGCGTGATACCAAATTTTCTGGATTCCTGCCTTCCCAGGAATGACGGACTGGATCGTAGAAAACTTTCCGATTGCTCTATTAATTACAATACCGGCTTTTTGCTGGGATTATACCCGGATAAATCTGGGTATGAATGGTATCAATTTTAGTCTACTTTGACGCAAGCGGTGTCGCCGGCAGCGAGCATCCAGCCTGATCTATAGATAAACTTAGCATGCCAAGAGCCCGGAGGTCGAACCACTCGGAATATCACCGATGCACATCGAATGAATTCGAAATCGATTGGCAGATTGGCGCCGGCCTAATAAAAGGCCGATTACTGTCTTTGATGAACTGCATAAAACGCGTCGTTTCAAATCCTGGTTGAAGGGATTTTATGATGAATTTAGAAACGAAACAGCCGTCTGGGTGATCGGTAGCGGCCAACTGGATTTATATCAAAAGGGCAGCGACAGCCTGTTGGGGCGGTATTTCCTTTATCGGATGCATCCATTTTCTTTAGGTAAACTCCATGGTATGGTAAAAGAAGATGAGATACCCGATCCGGAGCAGCGATGGAAAATTCTTATCAATGGTGATTTGAAGGGTGCCGACATCGAACCATTGCTGACATTTGGCGGATTTCCTGAGCCATACTTAAAGCAGGAAAAATCATTTCACACAAGATGGGTTTGATCCAGACGCGAATTGATTACACACCAGGATGTACGGGATTTAACCCGAATTGAAAATGTCGACCGGCTGGAGTACCTTGTCAGGTTGTCAAATCCACGCGTTGCTTCCCCCCTGTCTATCAATTCAATGAGAGAAGATCTTAATGTTGCATTTGAAACGGTTCGAGGTTGGCTTCATACCCTCGAACGCCTGTATTACATCTACAATTATTTCGCCTTACAGTGAAAGCTTGCAGCGCGCTTTAAAACGTGAAAAAAAGTACTACTATTGGGATTGGTCAGAGGTTAAAGATGAATCAGCAAGGTTCGAAAATATAATCATATCCCATCTGCTAAAGACCTGCCATACCTGGTCCGATTTCGGTTTGGGCGAATTTGAACTATGGTATGTCAGAGATCGGCAAAAGCGCGAAGTCGACGCCCTGGTGACACGCGACAATCAACCCTGGATGTTGGTCGAAGTAAAACTCAATGATTTGATTGTGTCAAAATCTTTGCAGCGGTTTGCAGGACTTCTCAATTGTAATAAAATCGTCCAGGTTGTCGGCCCTGACAATGTTTACTGACAGGTGCGAGTCGGCAAGCAGATCTGCATGCCTTTGGAGACTACCTATGTCGAGCAGTACCATTAGGCTATTGCACCGAATCATGCAGAATACGAATAGGTTTGATGGCCTTTAGATTGACAGCTTCAGACTCTGTTGCCAAGTAAAGATCCCATCTCATTTGGAGATTCATCCAGAAGTCAGCGGATATTCCAAAAAATTTTTAATGACAATCTGTAATTTCAAAATCAGTCGGTCCCGTATCAGTCCACCGAATACAAATTTGATACTGGTCATTAGTGTGTATACTGTGCTGTCTTTGTCAATTTCCTGATAACGCCTCCAGCAGGATTACCTGAAATTTTATCATATACATCAGGTGTTCGGGTCCCTACCCACCGCGCATTGCCGCACAATGTCTTTCGCTATTTGCCTTAATTCCAGTGCAAACGGATCCTTGTTTTTGAG